>JAEEGL015275208.1_pt1 | contig 158363 bp, 164 predicted proteins | sample 9134231 | NCBI WGS metagenome assembly JAEEGL01 (sample SAMN16246548, study PRJNA631951) | gut metagenome | biome: gut microbiome; feature: rumen; material: fiber-attached | host: Bos | place: Iran: Karaj | collected 2018-10 | reverse complement strand
GAAGGCTACTTAATGAGCAAAAGCGGTAGCTTTGGCGAATTTAGTAGACAAGTGACCGAAGCGCAGTTGTTGAGCGATATTATCGCGAAACTTACGTAGCAAGAAAGAGGGATACTGCGTACTGCGTAAGCAGCGCCGAAGGCTCTATGCTTACGCTCGTTGCTCTCGCTCAGCATGACAGGTAAGGAAGCAGTGCTGACGCACTGAAAGATGAGATCCCTGAACAAGGTGACGCGCAGCGCACCTTGAGGGATGACATTATAAAAAATGCCCTCAAGATGACAGCGGAGGGTGGTTTTTTAATTCTTGACTTTTGGCAAAATTTGCGCTAAAAATATTCCCGATTGATTATATTTTAAATATTTTTTTTCATTATCATTATGAACAAGAAGGTTTTGTTTTTTGCGGTTGGTGCTTTGATTGGTGTGGCCGCAGTAGAGGGTGTTCGCAAGGTATTTTCTTCCATGTTTAACTTTCCGCCTTATGTGCCCGATGATGAGGATAAGGAAGGTATTAAGTCTGAAACATGGGTCGGACAGGATTAAAAACCTGTGTCATTAAATTCCCTTTTCATTGCCGCGTGCATGAAAAGGGTTTTGTTTTTTAAAAATCACCTTTAGTTTACGCCAATATTTTTTGAATCAGTTTAGCAACATCGTGGGCGGCATTGAGGCCTTTTTGCGTTTTGAAGTCTGCCTCGGTTGCGTTTTGCAGGCGCACGGCATAACCGCCGGCAAGCAGAGAATCGGCAAAGCGAAAATGCTTCGGAGTCATCCAATTTTTATCGCCGATAAACAGATAGAGCGGTTTACCGGTGCCGGTGGCCTCGCAACACATGGAAACCGAATCGGCGGTGATGACGATATTATCGGCGCAAGCCAGAAATCCGGCATAAGGATTTGCGCGTGTGTCGCCCCAATAATAGTTGTATTGCGGCAAATCATGCAATTCTGCCTTGATAATTTGCTCGGCTTGTTGACCGGTGCGACGTGAGGTTGTGATGAGAATTGAGCCGCCGATTTTTTGTTTGAGCTGCTTTATCTCTTGGCAAAGCGCACGCACATCATGTTCCGGAAACGGGCGGCCTTTGATGGCGCCGCCGATGATAACCGCCGTCAGCGGTTTGGGTAAATCGGCAAAAGCGGAAGCCCATTTTTCGCGAGCACTTGCCAGATATTGCGGCGTGATTTGGTGCGGACAACCAACGATATAATGCACGTTAGGAGAGGCTTTTTTGTTTTTATCATGTTCGGGCACAATCAGCAGCGCAAAATCGTTAATACCGGTGCGTCCCGAGTGCATGAGCTGAACTAATTTGGTTTGCGGATTTTGCTTTTTGATGTAACGCGCCACCGGTGCCGTGCGGCGGCTGATAGACAACACCAAATCGGGATACGGTGCGCTAATTTGCTTTTTGCTGTCAGCGGTTAGTCCCAGTAAAGTGCGACCGCGTAACCAATTCGGTAGTCCGGCCCAGCGATTATAAACCAAATTTTTTTCCACAATCTGATATTCATTCGGCGCCAATTCTTTTAAGGCGCTTAAAACACCTTTTGCCTGACCGACGCTGCCGCGGCGATTATCCATCAAAGCCCAAACCGTTTTCATAATCTATGCCTCAACTCTTTTATTTTGCTTTTTACATAATATATGCTATAACACATATAACGCAAGAAAATTTTAAGGATAATCGTCATGTTAAAAATCATCTTATGTCTCGGACTTTTGTTTTATGTGCCGCAGGCAAACGCCCAAATGGCGCATATTTCGGCAAAATCGGCAAGTGCACCTAAGCAAAGCGTGGCACCAAAACCGCAACAGCAATCGCAACAAAATCCGGCACCGTCCGTTAATAATACCCCCCAAGCACCGGTAAATAATAAAAACGCGGCCAAGAAAGAGCAAGAACAGTGGAAAAGCGGCTATATGCACGACTATGGCGATGAGCGAGATGCGCGCAACATTATGATTGTGGCCAAAGTGGCAGATTATAAGCTCGGGGACGAAAATTTGGCGCCGGAATATGAAAGATTGCGGTATAATAAAGAGTATAATCAAAAAATTAAAGAAATTATGCAAAATCTGGATAACGGCAAATATCCGAACAGCAAAAATCGGCAGGTAATCAACATATTGCGCGAGGCCGGCAATAAACTTTATAATCTTTTGGCCGATTAAGAATTGTTTAACCCCTTCTTTATATAATCAAAATACGAATTATATCGCCTAAAGGTTATTAACGAGGGGAAGATGAAAAAGTTAATCGTTATCGGTATTGCGGCGCTGTTGTGCGCTTCGTGCCAATTAGAAAGCGGCCAAGGAGAAAGCACTTTGATGGAAAAGCTGAATGCTTCGGGTGCCGCAGAGCCGGCGGAGATGACAGCGCCGGAAATTGCCGTGCCGCAACAAACAGCTCAGGCTCCGGTGGTCTCGGAACCAAGATTGGCAGCCGGCAAATATGCTTCCGATGCCGATCGTTATCGCCAAAATATTGTGGTTAAAGTGATGGGAGAAAACTACATCGTTTATGAATATTCCGATGTGCGGATTGACGATGTGGCAACTTTAGCTTCGGCATTTTGCTATGAAACCGATCCGGATACCAAGGCTTATTTGCGCGATGTTTATATGTATCGCAACCATAAAAGACGCGCTACTTTTGATTGCGTCAATCTTGCATCAAAGTAATTTTATCCCTATATAATCAGATAGGGAGAAAAGGATATGACCAAAGATTTATACCAAATTTTGGGCGTGAGCAAAAGCGCCAGTGAAGCCGAGATTAAATCGGCTTATCGCAAGTTGGCGCGCAAATATCATCCGGATTTAAACAAAGATGATAAAAATGCGGCGGAAAAATTTAAAGAAATTTCAAATGCTTATGATATTATCGGTAATGCCGAAAAGCGTCAGAAATACGATAATAACGAGATAGATGCCGATGGTAAACCGACCGGTTTCGGTGCCGGATTCGGCGGCGGGGCCGGTGGTTCGTATGGCGGAACATACAGCGGCAATCCGTTTGGCGGCGGATTTAATTCGGGCGACTTTGGCGGCGCGCAAGGATTTGATTTTTCATCTATTTTCGGGAGTGATTTCTTTTCGCAATTCGGCGGCGGTAATGCCGGCGGCAGAGCTTACGGGCGTGCCAGTGCGCGCAAAGGGCAAGATGTGTCATATAATATGCGCGTCAGCTTCTTAGATGCGGCAAACGGTGCGGAAAAGCAGGTGAATTTGAACGGCAAAAATATCAATGTGAAGATTCCGGCCGGTATGCAAAGCGGGCAGACCATGCGCTTAAAAGGCCTTGGCGGTACCGGTGTGAACGGCGGCGAAAACGGCGACGTGATGATTACGGTGAATGTGGAAGAGCACCCATATTTTAAGAGTGAGAATCTGAATATTTTGCTTGATTTGCCGATTTCTCTCAAAGAGGCGATTAAGGGTGCCAAAATTACCGTGCCGACTATCAGCGGCAAAGTGGCGGTGACGATTCCGCCGATGTCTTCCAGCGGCGAAAAATTGCGTTTGAAAGGCAAAGGAATTAAGACCAAAGCGGCAGCTGGCGATGAAATTATTACGTTGCAGATTATGTTGCCAAAGGGCAAAAACGAGGCGTTGAGCGCTGCGGCCGATAAAATAGAAAACTATGCAGTGAGGAACTTTTAGATGCTGTTGGAAACGCTGAAACAATTTGACTGGCTGAACGAGCCGCAACGCGTGCGCTTTGATGATGACGGTATGTTTGTGAGCGCTAAGCAAAATACCGATTTTTGGTGTTGTTCGCGCTTTAATTTTAAAAAGGACGACGGGCACTTTTTTTATGGGCGCGCCGAGGGCGATTTTTGCTGCGATTTGAACTGGGAATTTGCGACGCGCGGGCAATTTAATCAGTGTGGCATTATGTTGCGTGTGGATGGCGAAAACTGGTTTAAGGCGTCTATTATGTATCAGGACGAGCAAAATCCGATGTTGGCGACCAGCTTGACGCATATGGGGCTGTCGGATTTGGCGACTCTGCCGCTGCCGCGCGGGGTGAAACGCGTTTGGTATCGGCTGCGCCGGCGGCGCGGGTGTTATATTGCCAGTTATTCGCTGGACGGCACGGAATATATTCAGCTGCGCAAGTTTTATCTGATTCGCGATAATGATGAAATTAAAATCGGGGCATATTTGTGTGCGCCGCAAAATGATGATTTTTCGGCGGTATTGCGCGGCATCAGCTTAGATAAAGAGAGCGCGCCGAACACATAATGCCAAAAACAAAACCGCCCGCGGAACCCTGAGGTTGCGACGCGGACGGCGTTCTCATAAAATAACTCACTACAATTTATAAGTTCGTTGTTTTTATTTAGCGAGAATATCAAGCAATTTTTTATTTGCTTCTTCAATGGTGCAGTTGCTGTAAACAGACACTTCGCTGGCCAAACGATTAACGGCCTGTTCGTAAATTTGACGTTCGCTGTATGATTGTTCGGCAACATTTTCGTTGCGGTATAAATCGCGAATCACTTCAGCAATGGCAACAGGATTACCGGAATTGATCTTATTCTCGTATTCCTGTGCGCGTCTGGACCACATTACTTTTTTCACCTTTGCTTTACCTTGCAAGGTGGTAAAAGCCTCATTCATTGTTTTTTCATCAGCAATTTTCCGCAAACCGACGTGCTGGATTTTTGCGGTTGGAATACGCAAGGTCATTTTGTCTTTATCAAAATTGACAACCAGCAGTTCCAGCTCGGAACCGGCGATGGTTTGCTTGGTGATGTCCGAAACTTTGCCCACGCCGTGGGTAGGATAAACCACATATTCTCCGGCATTAAATGTCAGTGTCGGTAATTTTTTAATGCTCATATTCACTCCTAAAAATAAAAACTTTATTACGAAAACAAGATAGAATATATCACATTTTTGGACTTAAATCTATAGTAAAAATGCAAAAAAGGTTAAATTTTTTTATTTTTTTGTGAGGGTGGGGGGATTGTTGCTTTTTTCGGTATTATGTAAACAGTCATGCTCTGAGCTTGCTTTAGCAAGCGAGGTAAAAGTAATAAAGTCATGCCTCCGCGCTTTGCGCGGTCAAGGCATCTACAAATTATTTTTTTTATAAGGATATATGTTAACCCCTCTAATCCCCTTGCTTGCAAGGGGACTGGAGGAACAAAAACAACCTCAAAATGTTATTTTTGGACGACAGGCGAAGTTCACTTTATGAGCCTGAACAGTAGTTAAGGCGAATTTAGTGAACGAGTGACCGAAGCGGAAGATCGCTTGACGCGTTTGCCTTACGGCAAAGCGAGCGATGACAGTTTTTGTTTCGTGTGTGCGATGACAATTTCATTTTTAAAAAACAAAAGCACTTGGTTTCTCACGAAAACAAGTGCCTTTGAGCTTATGGATGAGCTTTTAGAGTTTGGGGTCGCCCTCAACCTCAAGAGTAAATCCTGAAGCGTTGCCGCTCAGAATCTCCTCAATTAACTCGTCCTCAGTTTTCTTGCTCTTTTTACCACCCTTCTTGCCTTTGGCTTTTTTGTCCTTGGCGGGGGTAGGGGGAGCTACAGAAGCATTGGCGCGACGATTCTTGGCTGGTTTTGCACTGGGTGAGTGCTGAGCGTAGAACGGAACCTGCTCATCCTCGATGGCAGTGAGCGAAAAGTAAGACTTTGTGGTTCGCCCCTGATTACTGCGGATTTCCGTCAGAACGACCTTCTGTCCTTTAAGGACATTCTTCCATTCAGCGTTGCCAGTGTAGAATTCCGTGTCGTGGTTCAGTAAGACGAACAGGCTGTCGTTGCGCTCAGCGAAGCCCTGATACTCGTAAATGTCGCGGAGCCACTCTGAATCGTCTACGACGATATTGAAAGGCTTGGAACTGTTCGTTAACACGGCTTGCCACTCTCTTCCTTCCAATTTCGTGAAGGTGACATTAAAGTCATCTCCATTAATTGTGCCGGTTGGGGCAAGATTTTCTACTGCGGCTGCGTCTGCGGTGCCTTTTACTTCTGTGTTCTCTGCGTAAATTTTAGACGCTGTCAGCAGAGAAATGACAGCAAGGAATAAAACCTTCTTCATAAATATTGCAATATTTAAGCGCCCGAAAGATACATCTAACAAGCGCAAAGTTAAAAAAATTAAACATTTTTCCCCTTTCTATGGATGAGTTCTGCAGTGCGGGGTAACACTATAGCAAAACCAAAGAGTTCGTCAAAATTTCTGGATTAAAATAATGACGAAAATATATCAATCGCTTGTAAGAATCGCCGGCAATGAAAAAATCATCTATAAGCAACTCAAAAGCGATAAAATGTTCAATTCAATCAACAAGCATATATGAGAAGAAAAAAGGTTTTTTTCCTCTGAATTTATAATCCTTATACGAATTTATAAAATATAATAATACTTGTTGTCAAAAGTATAGTAGCATAGTTTTTGGGGGTTTGCAAGTGTTTTTGTCAAAAAAATAGGGGGATTTTTAAGGATTTTTTAAGAAAGCGGCCGAGTGCTTATCGTTCAGACCGGCACACAGCGAAGTGGGCTGTTTTTTCTTCGTTGCCGAACTAAAGTGCGGGGATACTTTCGTCGCCTACGGCTCCTCTGCATGACAGGAGAAAAAGGCTCTGAATGACGGGGAAAATAGTGGGGAGTAGGTAACAAAAAAACTGCCGAAAGGGCAGTATTAAAAAATAATTTCAATATATAAAATTGAAAAAACGATTTTTAATCTTTATGACGGAAAGTAATGCGACCTTTGGTCAGGTCGTATGGCGTCATTTCAATATCTACTTTATCGCCCACCATAACGCGAATGCGAAATTTGCGCATTTTGCCGGCAGTGTGCGCCAAAATTTCTACACCGTTTTCCAGCTTAACGCGAAACATGGCGTTTGGCAATTTTTCAATCACTTCGCCGGTCAGTTCCAATAACTCTTCTTTACTCATCTAAAAAAACCTCAAAATATTTGCTTTGTCAAAGGTATAATCGCATATTTTTGTTTTTGCAAGCAAATTATGCAAATTATGCGGCGAATCCGCTATTTTTTTGCTGTTACAATTTTAACGGCGTCGGCTTCGGAGAGCTCGCTTGGAGCATAACCCTTTGGAATGGCGTAATTATTTTTGCCGCATTTAAGATACATGCCGTAGCGACCTTTGCTTAGAACAATGTCTTCGCCGGTTTTTGGGTGTTTGGCCAAAACTTTGGCTTCGGGCTTGACAACTACGTTTTGCAACAGCTCTTCGGCGCGCTCGGCTGTGATGTTGAAGATATTATCGGCACCGGAAAGTGTGCGCGATTTGCCGCCTTGCTTAACGTATTGGCCAAATTTGCTAATGTTAACCTCTATATTGTTGCCGAGTTGGCGTGGCAAGGTTATCAGAATCTCGGCCTGTTCGGCGGTCAGTTCTTCAGGTTTGACAAACTTCGGCAAAGCGACGCGCTTTGGCTTTTCGGTGGTGGCGGTAGCATCTTCGCCAAGTTGAACATAATAGCCATACGGACCTTTTTTAAGGTAGACATTGGCGCCGTCATGCCGGCACATTACCTTATCTTCGGTGTGATCGGCAGTGTTTTGACGTGCGGCGTCGTTTTCTTCTTCCTCATGTGTGTCGGTCAGCGGTTTTGTGTAGTCGCATTCAGGGTAATTTGAGCAACCCAAAAAGGCACCGAATTTGCCAAACTTAATGCTTAAGCGACCTTTGCCGCAAGCCGGACAAACGCGCGGGTCAGAGCCGTCTTCGCGTGGCGGAAACAGGTGCGCCGACAGCGCTTCGTCTATGCGGTTAATAACCTCGGTCAGCTGCAACGGCTGCACGTCGTCAACGGTTTTGATAAACTTGTTCCAAAAGCCGCCGAGCAACTTTTTCCATTCCATTTGACCGGCAGAAATGTCATCAAGATATTCTTCCATTTGCGCCGTAAAGTCGTATTCAACATACTTTTTAAAGAAGTTTTCCAAAAAGACGGTAACAATGCGGCCGCGGTCTTCCGGAATGAAACGCATTTTTTCTAAGCGCACATATTTGCGCTCTTGCAAAACGGCGATGATGTTGGCATAAGTTGACGGACGGCCGATGCCGAGCTCTTCCAGCTTTTTAACCAACGTGGCTTCGGTGAAGCGCGGCGGCGGCGTGGTAAAGTGTTGGGCGGTGCTAATTTCGCCTTTATCAACATTTTCATTTTGTTCCACATTCGGCAGAATGATGTTATCGTCGTCATCATTGCTGTCATCGCGGCTTTCTTGATATAGTTTCAAAAAGCCGTCAAACTGAATGACTTGGCCGGTGGCGCGCAACAAAATTTTATCATCGCTTGATGAAGCATCAACCACAACGCGGTCAAGAATTGCCGGATTCATCTGGCAGGCAACGGTGCGCTTCCAAATCAGCTCGTATAAACGATGAGCGTCGGAATCAAGTTTTTGCTCCATTTTTTTAGGAGTGTTCCAAACATCGGACGGACGAATGGCCTCGTGCGCTTCCTGAGCGTTTTTGGTTTTGTTTTTATATTCTTTCGGGGTTTTCGGTAAATATGATTCGCCGAAATATTTTTCAACGGCCTCGCGGCAGGCGCGAATCGCGTCTTTAGACAAGTTGACGGCGTCGGTTCGCATATAGGTAATAAAACCGTCTTCATAAAGTTTTTGTGCCACCTGCATGGTTTTTTTGGCGGAAAAGCGCAATTTGCGCGAGGCTTCCTGTTGCAAGGTAGAGGTAGTGAACGGCGGCGCCGGATAGCGGCTGGCCTTTTTGCGCTCAACATTGGCAATATGGAAATTTTGCGCCTCTATTTTAGCCTTGGCGTCAAGGGCTTTTTGCTCGGTATTGAGCGTGAACTTGGCAAGCTTTTTGCCGTCAAGCGTAATAAGATGCGTAAGCATGTGGGCTTTGGCGGCGGTGATTAAATCTACATCAACCGTCCAATATTCTTCCGGCTTAAACTTCTCTATTTCGGTTTCGCGCTCGCAAATCAGGCGCAAAGCCACTGATTGCACGCGGCCGGCCGATTTTGAGCCCGGTAATTTGCGCCACAAAACCGGCGAGAGCGTAAAGCCCACCAAATAATCAAGTGCACGACGCGCCATATAGGCACTGACCAAGTCTTGGTCAATCTGGCGCGGATTTTCAATACCTTCTTTGACGGCCGATTTGGTAATTTCATGAAACACCACGCGCTCAATCTTTTTGCCGTCAAGCTGTTTTTTTTGCTTTAATTCTTCTAAAATATGCCATGCGATAGCTTCTCCTTCTCTATCCGGGTCGGATGCAAGAATGAGGGTGTCGCAATCTTTTAAGGCGGCACTGATATCGTTTAAGTGTTTGCGACCGGCGGCGCTGAATTCCCACTGCATGGCAAAGTCTTTATCCGGATCAACCGAACCGCCTTTGCTCGGCAAATCGCGAATATGGCCGTAGCTGGCTAAAACTTTATAATCACTACCCAAATATTTGTTGATTGTTTTGGCTTTCGCCGGAGATTCTACCACGACTAATTTCATTTTTTTACGTTCCTATTTTACACGCCCTATTTTATTGCCGGCCAGCCGAATGATTTTTCCGGCAAATTCTAAGTCAAGAATCTGCATAAAAAAGTCGGCCTGCTCTAATCCGCTGCTGCGCAACAGCTCATCGGTATCCACGCCTTCATAGCTGATTAAGCTTAAAAGAGGTGTTTTTGTGCCGGTGCGCGGTGCGCTTGGCGGTGCCGAAAAATGATCGGCCTGCGGCGTAATTTTTTTCTGAACAAGAATATTTACATTATTTTGCGGTTTGTCAAGACCTGATAATTCAAGTTGGTAATTTTTTATTTGCCGATTTTGGGTAATACTTAATGTATTAAGTATGTCTTCGGCGTTTTCAGTTAAAATCGCCCCGTCTTTAATGAGTTGGTTCGGTCCGGCCGAGCGTGCTTCTAACGGCGAACCGGGAACGGCAAAAATTTCTTTGCCTTGCTCAAGGGCGGATTTGGCGGTAATCAGCGAGCCGGAATGCAGACCGGCTTCAACCACCAATGTGCCGGCCGATAAAGCGGCAATAATGCGGTTGCGGCGCGGAAAGTTTGATATTTGCGCTTTGGTGGAAAGGGAAAATTCGGAAACAATCACACCTTGATGGCGAATCTGCTCGTATAAATCACGATGTTCGGGCGGATAAATTTCATCAACGCCGGTGCCTAAGACAGCAACGGTGGCTCCCATTTGGTGTTTGGCATAGAGTGCGCCTTTGTGTGCGGCACCGTCAATACCAAGCGCCATACCGGAGATAACCAGCACATCTTGTTCGGTTAAATCATAGGCAATATGCGATGCCATTTTGCGGCCGCCGATAGTGGCGTTGCGTGCGCCGACAATGGAAATTGCTGCCGGATAGTTTAGCAGTGCCGGATTACCCAAAACATATAAAAGCGGCGGAGCGTCATTTAATTGGCGCAGATTTTCGGGGTAGATATCATCGGCATAAGAAATAATTTTGACGCCGAGATTATCGGCCTTGGCAATTTCATCTTCGGCGGCGGCTTGCGAAAAGAGCTGTTTCCTTTGCGCAACGGCGTCTAGTGCGGCAGAAACGCTGCCGTGCTGTTTCAGCAATTTATAAAACGAAACCGGACCAATGCCGTCGGTGTTTAAAAGGCGGATGATTTCAACCAGATTTGTCACCGGCTAACTCTTTTTTTTGAAACTGATTTTGCTCTCGGTGCCTTTAAGCAGGCGGCCGATGTTGGCATGATGACGCACAATAACCAAAAGCGCTAAGCCGGTGTAAAATGCAGCGTAAATCGGCGGACACATAAAAAAGGCAATGACCGGCATGGCGGTTGCGGCGGTGAGTGCCGCCAGCGATGAATAGCGGAAAGCAAACGCCATGACAAGCCAAATGCCAAACGCAATCAGCGCCACATAAGGTTGAGTCATTAAAATAAAACCAAAGGCCGAAGCAACACCTTTTCCGCCTTTGAAGTTCAGCCAAATCGGAAAGTTGTGTCCCAAAACACCGCAAGTGCCGGCAACAAGCGAAGCTAAATCTTGCAGATTAAGCGGTTGATGGGCAAACTCGCCAATGGTAAGGTTTGGCGAAAGTTTGTAGGCGGTAAAAGCGGCCAAACCGGCTTTGAGTGCGTCTAAAATAACCGTTAGCAGAGCCAGCCATTTGTTGCCGGTGCGCAAAACATTAGTAGCACCGATGTTATGTGAGCCGATTTTGCGAATGTCACCATAGCCGGCCAAATAACATAAAACTAGGCCGAAAGGTATGGAACCGGCCAAATAACCGGCAAGAGCGCATAGCGTTAACAATAAAATCATTTGTTTTCCCCAAAGTTTTAACTGATTTTAGGTGTAGCCGAAATTAAAAAATTTTGCAACTACATTTTTTTGCGGCAGGGAGATGAGGCGTGGCGAGGGATGACAATAAAGAGAAAGTGTGTCCCTCAGCATGACTGAAAAATGAATCATGCTGAGGGTGGGTGTTTAGATAAACGTGCCGATGCGAAAGTCCTTTTTATCGGCCATTTGGGCGGCAAATACGGCGTCTTGACGGATAAAACAGTTTTCAACATAATCGCTGTATATCATGGAACGAGCCTTTTGCTCGGTTAAAAACAGCAGTTCTCGCCAACCGTGGGTTTGTTTTTGCATGACCCCCAAGGCCTCATCGCGGCTGATTTTATATCGCTGCATGATTTTTTGCCACACTAAATTGATATAAATTTCACGCGCGCTGGGCTCAGTGTATAACAGCCGCTCATAAATGGCATTGATATAATAAAACGGCACCACTTCAACCATTTGAATTTGCGGATAAAGTTGCGTGATATCGCGCGATAAAATATCAATGCACGGACTATCTTCGGAAATAATCAGCCAACCGTCGGCAAACAATGCAAAATGTCCTTTGTCCGGCGAATAAAAGCGAAACCAATCGGGCGTGGTAATGGTTGTCACGCTTAAACATTGTCGCTGCAAAATTCGTGCCAAAAATCGGCGCAATTTATGTTTTTCGCCGGTGTTTAAATCGGCCGGCACATGATATTGCGGCAAATACCAGTCAAAATCTTGGGCGCGGCGGTAAACCGCTTTAAGCAATTGCGGCGATACAAATTGTGTTTTTTGCCGCTTTTGCGACGGATATGTCGCGCAAAATTCAGCAGCCAGATTTTGCAAAACAATGTCGGTTTGTGCGCGCTCGTCAACCAAAAATGTGCCGTCGGCAAACAAAGCCAGATAGGGCCGATACTTAAAATCCGTATGGGCTTCGCGTGCCGCCGTTAAGCAGACTTTGCCGTGTGCATATATATCTTCAATAAGGCTTGTTTTTATCAGTGTTTCAGTCATTTCAGCCTCCATTTTTGGTGTTGCCGTAATGCTTTTTTATTTGCTGATAAAATGCTTGCTGATTTTCATACGGAATGTTTTGCGCTTTCAAAAGGTCATAATATTTCAAACCATTATAATAGATGCTATTGCCAAAGCTGAGATTTTTGGCGCGCAGATTCATATTTTGCTCTTGGGCAATGAGGTGTCGGGCGTGCGGTTCGGTTACCGAATATATTTCATCAAAATTATTCCAGCCGACAAACTTTGCCGCCGCATCTTGCGCCAAAATTAAAGGCACGCCGAATATGCGACTGATGTGCTCGGCCTTGATTTGCATCATTTCAATATATGTATCGTGTGCGCTTTTTTGCCGTTTGATGATTTCCGAATATAGATAATCAATACAAGAATCCGGCAATAATTCTATATCAAATTGCATTTGCGGCAAACAACATTTTAAGTCTTCAAGCAAATGTTTTTGGCTGATTTCGTCAGCATAATATTTTGCGGAAAGCACCAGTTTGCCGTCATCAAACAACACATAACGGTGGTAATCCGGCGATGTTTCAAGCGGATCTAAGAAAATATCTCTATATGTTTTGCGCGGAGTAATAACGCTGATACAGGTGCGGTTTGGCAAAATACGCTCAATATGTTTCATTTCAGTGGCAGTTATTTGCGGCAAACTTTTTTCGGCATCTTGCGGTGCAATATACCAATCATATTTTGCGGCACGCTCATACAGAGCTTGTAAGTAAGCGTGCGGCACATAAATCGGGTGCATAATCGGGTAATCGCACAACCGGTTTTCAAAAAAACTGACTTCCACGTCGCCGTAAAAGCTGTCAAAGTTGCGATATTTTTCATCTACCACAAAAAGTCCGTTGGCAAACAGCGCCAACATCTGCCGATATTTGGGGGCAAAAGTTTCAGCTTTGGAGGCGGTGAGCAAGATATTATCGCCGCTAAAGCAATAATCGGCAAATTCGGTCGGCGAATTAAAGGCACGCAGGTGCAAATTTTTTTCATCGGCCGGCAAAGCACAGGCTTTGTGATAGATTTTGATGTATAAATCAATATAATCTTGCCATTCGTCTTTTTGTTGCGGGGCAAAAATTTGTTTGACGGTATACCCGTGCCGCGCCAAAAAAGCGGTGGCTTGTTTGATTGTATTTTCGGCGTGTGCCGGCGGTGTGTGAATAACCAGTGCGCCGTTTGAAAAATAGCGAAAGTTAAGGTGTTTGCATGGCAAAGGCACCGCAATATTTTCTATAATGCAGGCGCCATGCGGATTTTCGGCTTTGAATTTTTCGCTCATTTTGCGGGCCGAGTGCAATAAATTGTCTTGCAGATACCAGTTATAAGTCAGGCAGTTGCCTTCGTTAAACAGTTTTTTTAATAAATCTTCTTTATTCATAACACATACTCCTTTTTAGAAATGCGGGAATGTAACGCAATGCCTGCCTCATTGCAATTTCCCTAAAATTAAAGTTGTGTTTTGTTAAATGATTATTCCGTCCGGATTTGCCTAAAGGGCAGGATGCAAGCGCTAATCGGCACTTTTATCCTAAAATCATTTATGCGACTTCAAAAAACGGCGATATTCTTCTGCCAAAGGATTTTCGGGGTTGAAGTCGGTAGCCATATTTTTGCGCCATTTTTCGGCATCAATCAAACCGCGGGCGTGCGCCTCGTCTTCAATTTTTACCGCTCGCCAATCATTCCAACCGGCCATTTGCGCCACCACATCAAGCGCTTGCATATGCGTCAATTCGGTCATACGTTTGAGTTTGCGCGCTTTTTGTTTGAGCATTTCAACATATATGTCGGTTGCGCCCTTTTGAAACTCCGGCAAGCGGCGATAGAGTTGCTTAATATATTCGGCCGACACCTTTTCAAAGCGAAAGGCTAAATTCGGAAAATATTTAAGCAAGTCTCTAACAAAAATTTTATCATTTTCATCGTGATACACCGAAACAACCAAACCGTCGGAAAATACGGCATATTGCCGAGAATCAGGCGCCATAAATGAAGAATTAAAATCCGGATTCGTAACAGTCAAACAGGTGCGATTTTGAAAAAGCGCATCAATGTATTTGTTCATTTTAATCAGCGCATCAGCCGTTATGCCATTTTTTTGCCGTAATTGCGCCTCTTCGGGCGATATATACCAATCAAACTCTTTGGCTTTTTCATAAAGCGCATCAATATATTCTTGCGGCACATATTGCGGATTGCAATAAGGATAAAACTGCAGATAATCTTGCCGAAATAAGCTGATTTTGCCGTGGTTGGCCGAACCGAAACGGCTGGCATATTTTTCCGATATATAATAATGCCCGTCGGCAAACAGCGCCATAAAATCGCGGCAAAACGGCAAATTTTCATCTTTTGCCGCCGTAACCAAAACATTGCCGCCGGCAAAACATTCGCGCACAAAATCGGCCTTTTCCGGCAGCGCTTCAACATATAAATCCGTTTTGTAAGAATAATAAATAAACGCCTGCTCGCTGATATGGCGCAAAAATTCGGAATAATAAATAAAATCCATGGCATTTTGCGGCGCATAAATTTTTTTGACCGGCAAACCGCGTATTTTGAGCAATTTTAGAATACGTTTCAACTCGTTTGCCAAATTTTCTTGTATTTCGGCGTGTTTTTCGCCTTGCGGATAAGAACAATGAATTAACGTGCCGTCAGAAAAATAATGAAAACGCGGATTATAGCGATCTTGCTGAAATATCGCGGTTTTAGAGCAAAGACAGCCGCGTTTTTGCGGGTTTTGTTTGAAGAAATCTTTAAGCAATTCATTGCCGTATTGCCACGCCGAGCGCGGCTCTAACGGATTATAGGTTAAACATACGGCGGTTTCAAACAGCCGTTGGATCATTTCATAACTAAGGGAGGTTTTTGTATCAGTCATAGTTTTAACTCCTGAGCGGGATATAATTTTTTGATGCCTGCCAGTCAAAAATCCCTGTTGCTGAGAGTTTTTACTATGTTTTTAAATTAAGCGGTTATTCCGTCCGGATTCGCCCATAGGCAGGCAGCAAGCGATAACCATCACTCTGATATTTAGTCTAGCATAAAACGGCAAATATTGTCAAGATAAAAAAATCTTGCTGAAAACATTCAAAATAATGATGACAAGATAAATAAAATGGATAACATACAGTTAGATTTATAATATGTGAGGAAAAATGACGCCGAAATATAAGCGAATTTTACTCAAGCTTTCCGGCGAGGGAATGGCCGGCGAGAGTAAGACCGGAATTGATATGACCGTGGTGGAAAAACTTGCCGCGGAGATTAAGCGTGTGCACGAAACAGGTGTGCAGATTTGCGTGGTGATTGGCGGCGGTAACTTTTTCAGAGGGGCCAAAAACGCCGGCGCGCAGATGGATCGCAGCGAAGCTGACCAAATCGGTATGATGGCAACGGTAATGAATGCGCTTGCTTTGAAGGCGGCGCTTAAAAATATGGGTTGCGCGGCGACGATTTATTCCGGCTTGGTGATGCCGCAGGTTTGCGCCGTGTATAATTTCAGGGAGGCCATTCAATCGGTGACGGCCGGCGAAGTGGTGATATTTGCCGGCGGCACGGGGTGCCCGTATTTTACAACCGATACCGGTGCGGCACTACGCGCCATTGAAATGCACTGCGATGTGATTATGAAGGCTACGCAGGTGGATGGTGTTTACAGCGCCGATCCGCGCTATAATGCCGACGCGGTGCGCTATGATGAGATTAGTTACGACGAAGTGATTGAAAAAAAATTGAACGTGATGGATATGACCGCAATTGCCATGACGCGCGATAACGCGATGCCGGTGATGATATTTGCGCAAAAAGAAAAAGACGCCATTATCAAAGCCGTTTGCGGCGAGGCAAAATGCACGATAATAAAACAAAAGGGGTAAAGATGACAGATTATAATACATTAAAAGCAGACACGCAAAGTCGCATGGAAAAAACCATAGAAGCTATGAAAAATGATTTGGCCGGATTGCGTGCCGGTAGAGCGCATGCCAATTTGCTGGACGGTGTGATGGTGGAGGCTTACGGTAACTTAACGCCAATCAGCCAAGTGGGGACAATCGGTGTGCCTGATGCACGCACGCTGTCGGTCAGCGTTTGGGATAAGGGTTTGGCAAAGAGCGTGGAAAAGGCTTTGCGAGAAAGCGATTTGGGGTTAAACCCAATGAGTGACGGGCAAATGATTCGTATTCCTATTCCGCCGCTCAGCGAAGAACGTCGCCGTGAGCTGGTAAAAATTGCCGGCAAATATGCCGAGCAAGGCAAGGTGGCCATTCGTAACATTCGCCGCGATGCCATGGATGAAGTCAAAAAAATGAAAAAAGATGCGCTGATTTCGGAGGACGAGGAAAAGCGCTATAATAACGACATTCAAAAGTGGACGGATGATGCCATTAAAAAGGCCGATGATTTATATGCCTCTAAAGAAAAGGACATTATGCAGGTATAAGGATTTTTGGCAGTGACGATGAACAGTTTGCAACATATTGCTTTTATTATGGACGGTAATCGGCGTTGGGCAAAAAAACGCGGATTGCCAATTGCAGCTGGGCATCGTCAGGGTGCGGAAACGCTGACAAATATTGCTAAAGCAGCCAAAAAAATGGGGCTGAAATATATGACGGTGTATGCCTTTTCTACAGAAAATTGGCAACGCGAAAAAAGCGAAGTTGACGGCTTAATGAATTTGCTCAGACAATATTTGGATAACGGTTTCAAAGAATTGCAAGAAAATAATGCGCGCATTATATTTATCGGTGAACGCGAGATGTTGGCTGCCGATATTCAAGCCAAAATGGCTAAAATAGAGAGCGAATCGGCGAAAAATAGTGATGTGACGCTGTGTGTGGCACTCAGTTACGGCGGCAGGCAGGAAATTACGGCGGCGGCACGCAAATTGGCGCAAAGAGTTAAAGAAGGTTTGCTGGAGCCTTCGGAAATTACGCCGCAAATTATGGGTGATGCGCTATATACGGCCGGTATTCCGGATCCGGATTTGCTCATCAGAACCAGCGGCGAAGAGCGTTTGAGCAATTTTTTGCCATGGCAATCGGCATATACGGAACTGTATTTCAGCGAAACGTTGTGGCCGGATTTCAGTGCTGCGGAATTGGAAGATATTATCAAAAAATATGAATTAAGGGAGCGAAGATATGGTCAGTCGTAAATTTGGGGCGATGTTGAAACGAGTTGTGGCGGCAATCGTAATGATTCCGATTGCAATTGAGGCACTGTATTTGGGTAGTCCGTTTATGGAGGTGTTGGCAATTGTGGTCGGCGGCTTGTTGGCGTGGGAATGGGCGGCGATGCTGACAACGCCTTCGGCAACATCGTATTATGTGACGGCCTATATGATGAGTTTGGCGATTGCCATTTGGAGCGCGACAATGGCGCTGCCTATGATGCTGATTATTTCTATTTTTGTTTGGTTTATTGCCAGTGGCGAACGACATCGGCGGTTGTTGACGCTGGGGGTATGGTATATTGCCATCGGTATCGGTTCTATGGTGTGGCTGTATCAGTCATTTGACCCGATGGAAGGCAATTTTGATGCACGCTACAATTACAGCTTTATTATGACGGCATGGTTTTTCCTGATGGTGTGGAGTATGGATATCGGCGGTTTAATTGTCGGTTGCAGTTTACGCGGGCCGAAATTGGCACCGACAATCAGCCCGAATAAAACATGGTCCGGCTTGGTCGGGGGTATTTTGTTGGCGATTTCGGTCAGCATTATCTTTATGTTTGTGTGTGTGAATGTGATGAATATTCCGTTTTATGATTTCAGTAAGTTCCGCTATATTTCATTTTCGTTCAAGCCACTGCAAATCAGATATGAATGGAACATCAACAGCCAGTTGTTTTATGCTGTTATGGCCGCGGTGGTGGCGGTTTTGGCACAAATCGGCGATTTGATTGAATCGGCTATGAAACGGTTGGTCGGCGTTAAAGATTCTTCAAAATTGATTCCGGGGCACGGCGGCGTTTTTGACCGTGTGGACGGATTGATTTTTGCGGCGCCGTTTGTTTACCTGTTTTTCATATATTTATTATAAGGTGTGCCGCGATGGATACTTTATTAAACATAATATACTACATTGTGCCGTTTGTTGTTCTGCTCGGAATTTTGGTTTTCGTGCATGAGTTCGGGCACTTTATTGTGGCGCGGCTGCTTAAAGTGACGGTGACTGATTTTTCAATCGGTTTCGGCAAGGAACTGTGGAGCCGCAAAGATAAGCATGGCACAAAATGGAAAATTGCCGCAATACCACTCGGCGGATATTGCCAATTTTTAGGTGATGCCGATGCTTCATCTTCTACCGTCAGTGACTTATCGGGATTATCGGAAGAAGATAAAAAAGGTGCGTTTCAGGTGCAAAAACCGTGGAAAAAGTTGGCTATTGTGGCAGCAGGTCCGCTGTTTAACTATTTGTTCGCAATTTTGATTTTTATCAGCTTGTTTTATGCTTTCGGGCGAATGGTCTATCCGTCGGTTATCGGAGCGTTGATGCCGGGAGAAGCGGCGGAACAGGCCGGACTTTTGGTCGGTGATAAGATTGTGAGTGTAAACGGGCATGCAACCGAGAATTTTCAGCAATTAAACAGCGAAGTTTTGTTGGCGGAAACCGATGATGTGAAGGTGGCGGTGGAGCGTCCGATGACTTTTGTTTTGCACACCGCCGAAATGGAATATTTGCCGGATAGCGAAGAAGCACCGATAAAAGAAAAGATTTTGGGAATGCGCTCAACGGTTGTTGTTGAGGAAGGCGGTGCAGGCGAAATTAAACAACCGGTGGTTGATGAAGTGTTGGCCGGAAGTCCGGCTGAGGCTGCCGGTATTGAGGTCGGCGATATTGTGGAAAGCGTTAATGAGGTGCCTGTAAGCTCGTTTACGCAACTACGCGAATATGTGACAGCACAACCGGAGGCCGAATTTATGCTTAAAGTGCGGCGGCCGATGGTGTTTGATGTGACGCTCAGAGTGACGGATTTTGATGCCGGCGACGGTGAAAAAATCAAACGCCGTATGCTTGGGGTGATGTCATCACAGGAAATCAGTTTTGCCGAGACGGATATGCCTTTTGCAAAAGCGGTGAAAGCCGGTTTTGTGGAGGCGTATGATTTGACGGCGAGCACACTGCGTGCGGTGGGACAAATGATTGTCGGACAGCGCGGCGGTAAAGAAGTCGGCGGGATTATCCGTATTGCGGAAATGTCCGGCGATGTCAGCAAAAAAGGCGGTTTGCTGAGTTTTATCTATTTTATGGCACTGTTATCGGTTAATTTGGGACTTATTAACCTGTTGCCGATACCGGTGTTGGACGGCGGTAATTTCGTGATATTCTTCATTGAAATGATTACACGTCGGGAACTGAATGCTAAAGTTAAGGATTATATTTTTAAATTTGGCTTACTAATTATTTTGGCCATTATGGTCTTGGCAACATGGAATGATGTTGTCCATCTCATCGGTCGTTGGTTTGACTAGAAAAAGGAATTTACAATGAAAAAATTAATGTATGTCGGTATTTTATCAGGTTTGATGGCTTTGCAGTCTAATGCACAAGCGATGACCTTGAAAAACATAGAAGTTGACGGTTTGCAACGCGTGGAAAAATCTACGGTGTTGTCATACCTGAACTTAAAACAGGGAAGTAATGTTTCGTCAGATGCTTTGGACGCGTCATTTAAGCGTTTGTATGATACGGGATTGTTCAGCGATATCAATTTTGATACGGTTGGCAATACACTGAAAATCAGTGTTAAAGAAAACCCGATTATCGGTAAACGGGCATTTGACGGTAATGACAAGATTGATGATAAAATCTTGGAAAAAGAAGTGCAAATGGGACCGCGCTCGGTTTATGATAAGGCCAAAGTTCAGCAGGACGTGCAGCGGATTTTGGACGTGTATCGCAAAAACGGTCGCTATTCGGTGACGGTTGAACCGAAGATTATTGAGCGTGACGAAAACCGCGTTGATTTGATTTATGAAATTGATGAAGGTGCTTCGGCAAAAATTGATAAAATCAACTTCTTGGGCAATACGCACTATACCAGCTCGGATTTGCAAGATGAAATTATGAGCAAAGAAAGCCGCTGGTATCGTATTTTCAGCGCTAAAGAAAATTATGATGCCGAGAAAATGGAATATGATAAAGAATTGTTGCGTCGTTTTTATACCAATCACGGTTATGCCGATTTTGCGGTTAAATCTGCAGTGGCTGAGCTTAGTGAAGATAAAAAATCGTTTATCTTGACATATTCGTTAGATGAAGGTCCGCGTTATGAAGTAAATGATATCAGCATTAAATCGGAAATTGAAGGCGTTAATGTTGATGATTTTTATGATGATGTGGAGGTTTCTAAGGGCGATTGGTATAAACAAAGCGATGTGGAAAAAACCGTGGCACAAATAACCGACAGTTTGGGCAAGCGCGGTTTTGCTTTTGTGAACGTGGAACCTGAGTTAAACCGCAACGTTGCAGAAAACAAAGTAGACATCGTTTTCAATATTTATGAAGGCGAACGCGTGTTTATTGACCGCATTAACATTACCGGCAACGACAGAACTTTGGATGAAGTGATTCGTCATGAATTCAGAGTGGCGGAAGGCGATGCCATGAACTATTCAAAAATTCGTGATTCGCGCCGCAATGTTGAAAACTTGAACTTCTTCAGCAAAGTGGATATGCAAACCGAATCAACCGGTCCGAACAAGGCTAACTTAAATGTTAACGTTGAAGAAAAGTCTACCGGATACTTTAATGTGGGCGTTGGTTATTCAACAACCAACGGTGCTTTGTTCCGTGCCGGCGTGACGGAAAACAACTTCCGCGGACGCGGTCAGCGCATTGGTTTTAACTTTGGTATTTCGCAAAAAACCCAAGACTATAATATTGACTTTACGGAGCCGTATTTCTTGGGACGCCGCTTGAGTGCCGGTGTGGACTTGTTCTTGCAAGACCAAGATTACAGAGATGAAGCATCGTATGATACATCAACCTTGGGCGGACGTCTGCGCTTTGGTTGGAATTATACCGATGACTTCTCACACTACGCGCGCTATACGTTGAGTGAAAATAAAATTCGCCACGTAAAAGATAATGCTTCGCGCTTTATTAAAGAAGAAGAAGGTAAGAGCACAACATCGGCAGTTGGTCAGACCTTTGTGTATGATAAGCGCGATAATGCTTATAATACCAAAGAAGGTTACTATTTACAAGCCGGTCACGATATTGCCGGTTTGGGCGGTGACAACAAATATAACAAGTTTGAAGGTAAGGCCTATAAATATTGGACATTGGCCGATTATTATACATTCAAATTCTTTGCAAACGGTGGTTATATTGCCGGTTACGGCGGAAAAGACGTGCGCTTGTTTGACCGCTTTTATTTAGGCGGCAATACGTTGCGCGGTTTTGAATTTGCCGGTATCGGTGCGCGCGACAGACGCACAAAAGACGCTTTGGGCGGTAACTGGGAAGTTCACGGCGGCGCCGAGATGACATTCCCGATCGGCTTAGACGAATTGGGCGTGAAAGGTCGCACTTTCTGGGATTGGGGTGTTCTGGGTAAACCGGATAACTTCAATGATGAAGAAATCGCTTATTCATCTAAAATCAGACAATCTATCGGTTTCGGTTTTGACTGGATGTCGCCGATGGGTAAGATTGATTTGGACTTCGGTTTCCCGATTGTCAAAGAACAATATGATGAAAAAGAAGTGTTCCGTTTGAACTTCGGAACCAGCTTATAAGGTAAATAAATGGTGGATAAAAACTTTTATGTTGTAAAAGAGAACGTGACTTTGGCTCAGGTGGCTGAAGTCACGTCCGCCGTTTTGCAGGACGAAGCAAAGGCCGGCGAAACGATTGATTCTATTGCCACAATGGCAAGTGCAACGGCAAACGATATTTGCTTTTTTTATGATCGCAAGAGCAAGGAAAAAGCGGCAGATGTTAAAGCTAAAGCGTGCGTGACAACCGCTGAATTGGCGGCGTTTTTACCTGAAGGCGTAATTAAGCTTATCAGCGAAAATCCGAAAATAGCGTTTATTAAGCTTAACGAATATATGTATGCCGAAAAAATGCCGACCGCCGGTATTGACGCAACAGCCAAAATTGCTCCGAGCGCCAAAATCGGGCAAAATTGCTTTATTGGTGCGCATGTGGTGATTGGCGACAATGCGGTAATCGGTGACGGTTGCAGAATTGGTGCAAATACGGTGATTGAGCACGATTGCCGGATTGGCAACGGGGTGCGGATTGAAAATAATGCATCAATAGCGTATGCGGTGATTGGTGACGGTTGTTACATTTATAGTGGTGCGCGAATCGGTCAGGACGGCTTTGGTTTTCAGATGATGGGCGGACAGCATCACCGGATTCCGCAATTAGGTCGGGTAATTATCGGTAACGATGTGGAAATCGGCGCAAACGCGTGCGTGGACCGCGGCGCGCTTGATGATACGGTGATTGGTGACGGTTCACGGATTGATAATTTGGTGCAGATTGCGCACAATGATAAATTAGGCCGCGGTTGCGTGATTGTGGCGCAGGTCGGTATTGCCGGCAGTTGCACGCTCGGCGATTATGTGGTGTTGGGCGGACAGGTCGGTTTGGCAGACCACTTAAATATCGGCAGCGGTGCACAAATTGCGGCACAATCCGGTGCTATGCGTGATGTGGAAGCCGGTGCGGTAGTTATGGGCAGCCCGTGCGTGCCGTTTAAGGACTTTATGCGTCAAGTGGCGTTTTTGCAGAAAAATTCAAAGAAATAGAGGAAACAATGGCTGAAAATAAAATATATAATATAGACGAAATTATGAAAATGTTACCGCATCGCTATCCGTTTTTGCTGGTGGACAGATTAGAAGTTGAAGTGCCGGGCGAAAAGGGTATCGGTTTGAAAAATTTGACCATGAACGAGCTGTTTTTCCAAGGGCATTTTCCGGGTAATCCGATTATGCCGGGGGTGTTGCAGGTTGAAGCTATGGCGCAAACCGCCGGTTGCGTGGTGATGAGCGCGGAGGAAGATTTTGCCGAGAAAAAACGCAGTGTGCTGTTTATGGCAGTGGATAATGTGAAATTCAGAAAACCGGTGCGACCGGGCGATCAACTGAAAATGCACGTGGAAAAAGTTAAGGCTCACCGCAACATTTTTGTTTTTCGCGGCGTTTCTAAGGTGGACGACCAAGTGGTGTCGGAAGCGGATTTGACGGCGATGATTATTGAAGAATAAAAAAACGCCATTTTTAATGGTCATCTACTAGGAAGTCTGTTGGCTTATGTACCTTTTTTGTACACGTCGCCAACAGACTTCCGTCGTATCTGACTCATTAAAAATGGGTTTGGGCTTGAACAGGCGCTTGTGTCATGCAGAGGAGGTCTTTAGGTCGACGCAGGCATCTTCGCACGAAGTGCGACAACTGAGTTAGGTGGCCAAACTGCGTTTGGAGATGCTTACGCTCATTGCTCTCGCTCAGCATGACAGGTAAGGAAGCAGTGCTGGCGCACTGAAAGATGAGATCCCTTGACGAGGTGACGCGCCGCGCACCTCGTGGGATGACTTTATAAAGATTCAGCCGAGAAGACTTCGTGCTGCTTCGCAGTGCTCGCATCCACTGCGTAGCAGCACGAAGTCTGTGCGAGGATGATAGTTTTAAAAAAGCACAGTAGGAAAACAGGGTTATTAAAGAATGTGAAAGGCTGCTTTTAATTTTCAGTGGCCGGCAGACATAGGTGCAGGCGTTGCAATTCTTGCAAAAACTTGGCATCGGCGGCTTCGGTTTTGTCATTGCCCTGCGGTGCTAAATATGAAATATTACCGTTATCATCAGTCAACTTTTTCTCGCCAAAATCGGCCAGCAAATCTTCATACGACATTAAGACCATATCCAAAATATCTTTATCAATATCGCAAAACAGGCTGTAATCAAGCTTTTTGTCGGGCAGGCGAACGCTGTTTATCAATTTGATACGGCAAGAATTATCGGTGTATTTGGCCGCCAGTCCTCTTTCAATTTTCAGGTTTATATCAGATGAAGTCGGCTCAGACCAACGGCGTTGGCCGAATTTGTGCTTGCGGCAAAAATCAGTGGCAAACAGCAAATTTTGTGTTGGAATGTTATCTTTATCGCGATAAACGGCGATGTTTTTATTGAGCAATAAGGCGTTTAAGTCATCGTAGGATTTGAGGTTGGCAACTTCAGGTTGAGGTAAATAGATGTCAAAGTTGTTATATAGCAGATGACATTTGCCGCCTTTGGGACCGATAATGGTAACGTTATTTTCAATAAACATAAAATGACGCTTTTCAACTGTCGGGCGGCAGGTTTGCAGAGCAGATTGCAAAGAGCTCGGCAAGCGGTCTATTTTGCGGCGGTTTTGTTCTATTTCCTGCGGTGTTGCCGCAATGGCAGAAGTGTGGCAGACCTCATTGCGCAACTTTGTCCACACGGCATCAAAGTGTCCGGCGGTCAGCGTGGTTTGCACCGGTGGTTCATTTTCTTTATCGTTGATGGTGGTGTAGGTCAGCGTTATCGGCTGGAAAGAGCGGTCTTTCATTGCTTTGATAAGCGACAAATGCTCGCTGCCGTTCAGACCGCAGGTTGTTTTGGTGCCGCCGACGCCCTCCAGATATGTGGTTACGCTAAACCGGCATAAATCATCGGAAATGCCATTGATATCAATATCTATTTTGAATTTTGCTCCGCCGAATTGGTTGCTGAGATGCTGTAAATCGGGATTTTGTGCCACAAAGTCTTCGCTATAGGCTCGGCAATCGGCGGCGGCGCGCATTAGGTCAGGGCTGAAGTTATATAAAACAACTTTTTTTTGCTGAGTTTGCTGTATCGGCTCAAGTATAAAATTAGGCGTTTGTTCTGTCGGCGCGGCATTGGTGATTTTTGCGCTCACCAGTAACATCAATAAAATCAAAATACGCATAAAATTTCTCCCTGTTTTTTATATTGTTATCATAAGAGAGAGGAAGGGGTTATGCAAGTTTTATTTTAAAAAAACGGCCGAAGCGGCCGTGTTTTGAAAAGATTGGTAGTCCCGGGCAGAGTTGAACTGCCGACCCATCCATGTGAAGGATATGTGATAACCGTTTCACCACGGAACTGTAATAATGTTGCAACTGGTAGTCCCGAGCAGAGTTGAACTGCTGACTCATCCATGTCAAGGATACGTGATAACCGTTTCACCACGGAACTGTCTTTGCCTATAATATTCATTTTTATGTGCTTGTCAAAGGGAAATTGCAAAAAAATGAAAAATTTTATCAATATAGCGCCAATTTTTGGTTGATATAAATAAAGAAGGTGCTGTTTATGGCTTGTATTAAAGCCATAGAAGTTATAAAAAGTAATGAAATCAATACGATTTGCGCGTCTTTTATTGGCATTTTATTCTCCTGATCTGTTATTTAAGCTATAAGATGTTATATATCAAAAAAATAAAAATGCAACTAAAAAGTTATATTTATTTTATGGCGCAACCTAAAATTATTTTAAGAAAGGAGCGCCGCACGTGAGAGGGGATGACAGTGTTATTGTTGCCCGCACTGACGTGCGGAGATGCCTACGGAGTGCTTTACACTCCTCTGCATGACAAGGGAAAAGATGAATGTTCAGTATAACAAGGTAAGAAAAAGCCCCTCGGTATGACAGAGGGGCTGATGTGGTTAAATTAAAGTTATTGTTGCAGGTTGCGTAAGCTGTTGATGATGTTTGTAGCATCACTCTGAGCTTGTTCGCTGATGCCCATTGATTCCAGTGCCAATTTTTTCATACAGCCTGAAGCCAAATCTTTGGCAGTATTATAAACAGAATCATTGAATAATGTGCCTGCTGAAAAGCGCGCCTGCGCCTCGCTTAACATACAAGTGTGCATGCGGCTTTGCGCCGAGCCGGTATCAGACGAATTGCCGCCGGACGGTAACATATTTTTTATATCGGCACAGCCAAACAATAATACAACAGCGGCAAGTAAGTAAATTTTTTTCATTTTATTCTCCTTAAATAAGATTGATTTTATTTAAGTTATAAATGTCATCAGTTAATATTTAATAAAAAATTATATACACTTTATGGTGTATTTTGATTTTAAAAATTGACAAGTAAGTTGTATGATTTTAATATTCTATATAATATTTTATAGGAACTAAAAAAATGACAGCAAAAAAATCTATACGCGGCAGAATTGACGATAATGAGCCGAATCCGGTTGATGTGCATGTGGGAAAAAGAATTCGCTTGCGGCGCACATTGTTACATATTACACAGCAACAAATGGCTGAAATGCTCGGTCTGACTTTTCAACAGGTGCAAAAATATGAAAAAGGCATGAACAGAGTCGGCGCCAGCCGTTTATGGGATGTCAGCCGTGTTTTAAATGTGCCGATGGGATTTTTCTTTGAGGATATGGATGGCGATATTGCTTCGCAAAGTCCGCGTATGCTTAGCAAAAACGAGGATTATTGCGTGGCCGAAGCACATCAGACTTTTGACGATGACCCGATGAAACGCGCTGAAACATTGGAGCTTGTGCGCGCATATTATAAAATACCGAATCGCGCAATTGCCCGTAATTTGCACGATTTGATTGTGGCTCTGTCAAAGTCAAATGCGCATCTGTCAGACGACGAAAATGACGATGATGAAAAATAAGAGCTGATGATGATGCTTCCGCCAAAATTTTTCGGACGACGCCAAGGGCGCACCATTCATAAAACAAAAAATTTTTTATTAGAGCATTTTTTGCCGCGATTGCTTTTAAACCGAAATCAACCGATTGATTTGCCGGCATGTTTCGGAACGCCGAAGCAACGCTATTGTTTGGAAATCGGGTTTGGTGACGGCGAACACTTGGCGGCATTGGCAAAGACGAATCCGCAAACCGGATTTGTCGGTATAGAAGTTTATAAAAACGGTGTGGCGAATTTACTCAATATTTTGACAGGCATCAGAGAGGGTAACGAATGTCCGGCTGACGGCACCGTTGAGCTGGCTCAAGGACGCGTTGATAATGTGCGCGTTTTTGATGACGATGCACGGCTGCTGTTTGATCAATTATCGGACGGCGTTTTTGATAAAATTTATCTGCTGTTTCCGGACCCATGGCCAAAGAAAAAGCATGCGGCACGGCGTTTTGTTAATCCGGATAATTTAAATCAGCTGTCGCGGTTGTTGAAAACAGGCGGTATTTTGCAAATTGCCACCGATCACCCAGTTTATAAGCGTTGGGTGCTTGAGCAAATGAGGGCGCGCACAGATTTTGTATGGACGGCAAAAACTTCCGACGATTGGCGCAATCCGCCGGAGGACTGGCATGAAACCAAGTATCAGCGCAAAGCCATCAGAGAGGGGCGTAAGCCTGTCTTTTTTGAATATAAACGCGTTTAATGGTCATCTGCTTGTGCTTTTTGCGCTCGTGTATCTCTTTTGTACACGTCGCTCTAAATTCACTGCGTTCTAGCCTCATTATCCGAGGTTTCATTCTAGCACGATGTGTATATTGACGCCGTAAAATTTTGCCAACCGCTTAAAGTAGCTATACGGTAAGCGTTTGCCTTGTTCCATGCGCTTAAGCGAATGAACGCCAATGCTCACGGCGTTATGCAATTCTTCAATACTGATACCGCGATTAAGTCGCAATTGTTTGAATTGCGGGCAGATTTCAGCCAGAATATCTCGTGAGATTAAATTGGGAACAGACATTTTCAGAACTCCTCTTTTCCGTTAGTTTCAACAAAAAACCGCCTGAAATTCCTTCAAGGCGGGGAGTTCGAAACTGTTGTATAATCAGTCCGGCGTATTCAATATATTTCACCGGCTCCCCAAAAGAGGAGTTTATTTATACAAGGAGTTTCGACACTCCGCCGGCAATCTCTTGTCGGCAAAAGTTATATTAAAGCAAATATGCCAAAATGCAAGTGAAATTTGTGTGGAATTTGGATAAGATTTGATTTTGTCATAAGGCAAAATGAGTCGGAAGAGTCGTTTAAAATGTGTTTAGACTCTTTTTTGACTCAAAAATGCATTTTTGCCAATTTTTTGCTTGCAATCGGGGTAAAGTTATGATATAAGCGCGCTACAACAATTGTTTTGAGAGGGTTTACCTCGCAGCGAAGCAAATATAAAATATAGGGCAAACCTTTGTTGCGAAAGCGTTTGTCAGAGTTTAACAAATTTTAGACGGCATGAAATCATGTTGTAATTTTTTTGCCGTTTAGTTATAGGAAAAAGTATAAAATGGAAACACAAAATATACGAATCCGCCTGAAGGCTTTTGACCACAGATTGCTTGATCTCTCTACAGCAGAGATTGTGCATACGGCTAAAAGAACAGGCGCTACGGTAAGAGGGCCGATTCCTCTGCCGAACAAAATCGAAAAGTTTACGGTGAACCGTTCACCGCACGTTGATAAAAAATCTCGTGAACAGTTCGAAATCAGAACACATAAAAGACTTTTGGATATTGTTGATCCGACACCGCAAACGGTTGATGCTTTGATGAAGCTGGACTTGGCTGCCGGTGTTAATGTTGAAATTAAATTGTAATAATTAATGTTGGCGCTTGAAAGAGCAGTCAACCTATTAAGAAAAGGAAAAATAATAATGCGTACGGGTCTAATCGCAAAAAAATTAGGAATGTCCCGCATATTTGAAGCAGACGGCACACATGTTCCGGTAACTGTTTTAAGTGTTGAAGGTTTGCAGGTTGTCGGTATTCGCACAACCGAAAAGGACGGCTATAATGCTGTTCAATTAGGAACAGGCGCTATTAAAGCGAAAAACGTTAAGAAGCCGCAGAAGGGATATTTTGCAAAGGCTAAAGTGGAACCGAAGAAGAAGTTGGGCGAATTCAGAGTTTCTGAGGATTGCTTACTGAATGTCGGTGCCGAATTATCTGTGGAACATTTTGTTGCCGGTCAATATGTTGACGTTTGTGCAACATCTAACGGTAAAGGTTTTGCCGGTGTTATGAAACGTCATAACTTTGCCGGTTTGGAAGCCAGCCACGGTGTATCAATTTCGCACCGTTCTCATGGTTCTACAGGACAAAGACAAGATCCGGGTAAGGTATTTAAGGGCAAGAAGATGGCCGGCCACATGGGTGCTGAGCGTGTAACCGTTCAAAACCTGAAGGTGGTTTTGGTTGATCCGTCTAAAGGCCTGATTATGGTTAAGGGCGGCGTTCCGGGCTCTGAAAACACATGGGTAAGAATTACCGATGCGGTTAAGAAGCCGGCAACTGTTGCTTTACCGATGCCTGCCGGACTGAAGAAAGTTGATGAACCTGTTGCAGCAACTGAAGCTCCAGTTGAAAATGCAGAATAATTGAAGGAATGATGAAATGAAACAGGACATCTTAAATTTAGAAAATAAAAATGTTGGTTCAATTGAACTTAACGACGCCATTTACGGCTTAGAAGTTCGCGCTGACATTTTACAACGCGTTGTGACTTGGCAGTTGGCCAGATTGCAAAGCGGCAATCATGCCACCAAAGGTCGTTCCGATGTGGCTTTGACGCCGTCTAAACCGTTCAAACAAAAAGGTTCGGGTAATGCACGTCAGGGTTCCAGAAAAGGTGCGCAATTCCGCAAAGGTGGTGTAGTATTTGGTCCGATTGTAAGAGATCACTCTTTTGATTTGACCAAGAAATTCAGAAGACTCGGTCTGAAGACCGCTCTTTCGGCAAAAGCGAAAGAAGGTAACCTGATCGTTATTGATGAAGCAAAGTTGTCGGCCCCGAAGACAAAAGATTTACAAGCTAAATTGGCTGCCTGCGGTTGGACAAACTGCCTCATTATTGACGGCAAGGAAGTAGATGTTAATTTTGCGCTGGCCAGCCGCAACATTATCGGTGTAGATGTGTTGCCGACAATCGGTGCCAACGTTTATGACATCTTAAGAAAGGACAAATTGGTATTAACAAAGGATGCGGTCCGTTGCTTAGAGGAGAGATTAAATGGTTAAGAGCAAATCAAACAATGTTACCGCGAAGATGTATGATACATTAATTCGTCCGGTAATTACCGAAAAATCTATGGTTTCATCGGAAGCAGGAAAAGTGGTATTTATGGTACCTTTATCTGCAACGAAAGACAGCGTTAAGGCTGCTGTAGAAGCAATTTTTAACGTAAAAGTAAATAAGGTAAATACGATTAAACAATTTGGCAAGGCGAAAAGCTTCAGAGGTCATATCGGACATCGTTCGGACTATAAGAAAGCAATTATTACCCTTGCTGATGGTCAAAACATTGATGTTACAACAGGAATTTAATCATGGCTTTGAATACATATAAGCCCACATCGGCAGGCAGACGCCAACTTATTCTCGTTGACAAGAGCGAGTTATACAAGGGCAAACCTGAAAAAAGCTTAACCAAAGGTATAAGCAAAACCGGTGGGCGTGATAATTTCGGACACGTAACAAGTCGTCGTATCGGTGGCGGTCATAAGCGCAGCTATCGTGTGATTGACTTTAAGCGTAAAAAATTTGATATAGAGGCAACGGTTGAGCGTATTGAATATGACCCGAACCGCACGGCGTTTATTGCTTTAATCAGCTATAACGACGGTGAAAAGGCGTATATTTTGGCACCGCAAAGACTGAAAGCCGGCGATAAAGTTATTTCTGCTGCCAAAGCAGATATTAAGCCGGGTAATGCAATGCCTTTAAAGAATATGCCGGTGGGCACGATTGTGCACAACGTTGAACTGCGCGCAGGCAAAGGCGGCCAATTGGTTCGTTCTGCCGGTTGCTATGCTCAAGTTGTTGGTAAAGATGCCGGTTATGTTCAGCTGAAACTGAACTCCGGTGAGTTGAGAATCGTTCGTGAAGAATGTTTAGCAACTGTTGGTGCAGTTTCTAATCCGGATAACCAGAACGTTTCTTTAGGTAAGGCAGGTCGCAATCGCTGGCTGGGCAATCGTCCGGTTTCTCGCGGTGTGGCGATGAACCCTGTGGATCACCCGCTTGGTGGTGGTGAAGGCAGAACTTCGGGCGGACGCCATCCGGTTACGCCGTGGGGTAAGCCGACTAAGGGTGCTAAGACACGTTCTAACAAGAAGACGGATCGCTTTATTATGAGATCTCGTCATGATAACAAGAATTAATAGGGAGAAATGCTAATGACACGTTCTGTATGGAAAGGACCTTTTGTTGATGGCTATCTCTTGAAGAAAGCTGAAGCGGCGAGAAGTTCAAGCCGTAATGAAGTGATTAAAATTTGGTCACGTCGCTCAACGATGATTCCGGAATTTGTGGGATTAACGTTTGGTGTTCACAACGGCCATAAATTTATTCCGGTATTGGTGACTGAAGACATGGTTGGTCATAAGTTTGGCGAATTTGCGCCGACGAGAACCTTCTATGGTCATACCAAAACAGCAGACAAAGCGAAGAGAGGTTAATTATGGTTCAGAATAATGTAAAACAAGCAAAAGCGGTGTGCAAATCTATTCGCACCAGCTCGCGCAAATTGAACTTGGTTGCCCAAACCATTCGCGGTTTGAATGTTGAAAAAGCGGTTGCCGAACTGAGCTTTTCTAAAAAGAGAATCGCAAAGGTTGTGTTAGATTTGCTGCAATCAGCCATTTCTAACGCGGAGAACAATCATAATTTGAACATTGACAAGCTCGTAGTTAGCGAAGCTTATGTCGGTAAAGGAATTGTAATGAAACGTATGAACGCGCGTGGTCGCGGCAGAAGCGCTCGGATTTTGAAGCCGTTTTCGCAGATGACTATCGTTGTTTCGGAGCGTGGGGAGTAAATAAATGGGACAGAAAGTTAATCCTACAAGTCTTCGTTTAGGTGTAAATCGCACTTGGGACTCTCGTTGGTATGCTGATGAAAAGTTTACTGACTATCTCCACGAAGACCTTAACATTAGAAAGTTTTTGAATGAAAAATTGGCGCAAGCGGGCATCAGCCACATTGTGATTGAGCGTCCGGCCAAAAAAGCCAGAGTAACGATTCATTCGGCAAGACCGGGTGTTGTTATTGGCAAGAAAGGTCAAGACATTGAGAATTTGAGAAAAGAAATTCAAAAGCTGACCGAATCTGAAGTTCAACTTAACATTGTTGAAGTCAGAAAGCCGGAATTAGACGCTAAATTGGTTGCCGACGCGGTAGCGCAGCAGTTGGAAAGACGTGTTGCATTCCGTCGTGCCATGAAGCGCGTGATGCAATCGGCATTACGTTTGGGTGCGGAAGGAATCAAAGTGAGCTGCAGCGGTCGTTTGGGCGGTGCTGAAATCGCCAGAACGGAGTATTATCGTGAAGGTCGCGTGCCTTTGCATACGCTCAGAGCTGACATTGACTATGCAACCTCAACGGCTCATACCACTTATGGCGCTTGCGGCGTAAAGGTTTGGATCTATAAAGGTGAAATTATGGGTCACGATCCGATGGCGCAAGACAAAAAGTTGGCTGAACAAAAGTAAGATGTGAGGTTAAGAGATGTTAAGTCCAAAACGTTTAAAGTTCCACAAGCAGCATAAAGGCCGCATTCACGGCATGGCTAAAGGTGGATCAGAATTAAGTTTCGGTTCATTTGGCTTAAAGGCTTTGACACCGGACCGCGTGACAGCGCGTCAGATTGAGGCGGCTCGTCGTGCGATTACGCGTGAAATGAAGAGACTTGGTCAATTATGGATCAGAATTTTCCCAGATGTTCCGGTATCGGATAAGCCGGCCGAAGTTCGTATGGGTAAAGGTAAAGGCGCTATTGAATTTTGGGTAGCCAGAGTTAAACCGGGTCGTATTATGTTTGAAATCGGCGGTGTTTCGGAAGAAGTAGCACGCAAAGCATTTGCTTTAGGTGCAGCGAAACTGCCGGTTAAGAGCAAATTTGTGAAACGCTTAAACTCTGATACGAAAAAAGGAGAAGCATAATGGTAAAAACTAAAGATTTACGCGCTATGACGATTGATGAATTGGAAAGCAAGTTGTTAGAATGCAAGAAAGAGCAAGCTAACTTGCGTATTCAACAATCAACCGGCCAGTTGCAAAACACCTCTAATTTGAGAAAAGCACGCCGTGAAGTAGCGAAAATCAACACGCTCATTACTGAGCGCAAGAAGAATAGTTAGGAGAAAGAACATGCCTAAAAGAATTCTTCAAGGTGTCGTTGTTAGTGATAAACAGGATAAGACTGTGGTGGTCAGCGTTGAGCGCCAAGTTATGCATCCGGTTTACAAGAAGATCGTGAAAAAGAGTAAGAAATTTGCTGCTCACGACGAGAACAACCAGTTCAAGGTAGGGGATAGAGTGTCTATTGAAGAATGCCGCCCTATTTCTAAGAACAAATCTTGGACTGTAATTTCTGATAACGCCTAGGATATGAAGGAATAAGAAAATGATACAAATGCAAACCAACCTAGATGTAGCTGATAATTCAGGCGCACGTCAGGTGCAGTGCATCAAGGTTCTTGGTGGTTCCAAGAGAAAGACTGCCTCGGTGGGCGATGTGATTGTGGTTGCAATCCAAGAAGCCTTGCCGAAAGGGCACGTTAAAAAAGGCGACGTTTACAAGGCTGTTATTGTTAGAACAGCCAGCGATATTCGTCGCAAGGACGGAAGTGTAATCCGTTTTGACAGCAACGCAGCCGTTTTAATTAACAAAGACGGCGAGCCGATTGGCACACGTATTTTTGGCCCTGTGACCAGAGAATTGCGTGCCAAGAAGTTTATGAAAATCATTTCATTAGCACCGGAGGTATTATAATATGCCGAAAATGAAAATTAAGAAAAACGACACGGTTATCGTTATCTCGGGAGATGATAAAGGTAAGACCGGCGTAGTTAAAAAAGCCATGCCGAAAGAAGGCAAAGTAATTGTTGAAGGTATTAACATGGTTAAGCGCCATACGAAACCGACACAGAACAATGCCGGCGGGATTGTAAGCAAAGAAGCAGCGATACATGTTTCTAACGTTGCGCTTGCCAAAGACGGCAAAGCGACCAAAGTCAGCTACAAAGTTGTAGATGGCAAAAAGGTTCGTGTGGCTCGTAAATCCGGTGAAGTAATCGATTAATGGGAGAAAATTTTATGACTAATTTTGAAAAATTATATAACGACGTCATAAAGAAATCTCTTGTGGAAAAATTCGGTTACAAGAACCCACATGAGATTCCAAAGCTGACAAAGATTGTTTTGAATATGGGTATTGGCGCTGCCGTTACCGATAAGAAAAAAGTGACTTCCGCCATGGAAGAGTTGGCTTTGATTGCCGGTCAACAGCCGGTTATGACAAAAGCACGCAAATCAATCGCAACTTTCAAATTGCGTGAAGGTATGCCGATTGGTTGTAAAGTAACTTTACGTTCGGACAGAATGTATGAGTTTCTGGAAAGACTGGTGAATATGGCTTTACCGCGCATCAGAGACTTTCACGGCATTACCGGAAAGAACTTTGACGGCAAAGGCAACTTCGCTTTCGGTATTAAGGAACAAATCATTTTCCCTGAAATTAACTACGAAAAAGTAGATGAAGTCAGAGGACTTGATATTGTTATTTGCACAACAGCTAAGACAGATGAAGAAGCTAAGTTATTGCTGACTTCTTTCAACTTGCCTTATAAGAAATAAGCGGAGATTTTACTATGTCAAAAACAAGTTCAGTATATAGAAACTTGAAAAGAGTTAAGATGGCGGCAAAGTTCGCGAACCGTCGTCAGAAGCAAAAAGAAATTGCGATGGATAAGAATGCAACTCCGGAAGAGAGAATGCAGGCGCAATTTGCTTTGCAAAAGTTTCCGAGAAATTCTGCAAAATGCCGCATTCGCAATCGTTGCAGAATTACGGGACGTTCACGCAGTTATTACAGAAAGTTCGGTTTAAGCCGTGTTGAATTGAGAGATTTGGCAAGCTTTGGCGAAATTCCTGGTTTAGTAAAATCAAGTTGGTAAGGAGGAAAAGTATCATGTCTATGAGTGATCCTTTGGGCGATATGCTCACACGCATTAGAAACGCACAAAGAGCGAAAAAGAGTGATGTGGTATCACCTGCTTCTCGCTTGCGTGAAAATGTGTTAGAAGTTTTGAAAAGAGAAGGCTACATTGAAGGTTTTGAAAAAAGCAATGTGCGTCCGGGTGTTGATGAACTTCGCATTAAATTAAAATATTTTGAAGGTGCCGGTGTAATTACCGAGATTTACCGTGTTTCTACGCCGGGTCGTCGCGTTTATTCAAGCGTGAAAGATTTGCCGCGTGTTTATAACGGTTTGGGCATCTCCATTATTTCAACTCCGCAAGGCGTTATGAGCGATAATGAAGCGCGTAAGGCCAATGTGGGCGGTGAAGTTTTGTGTCAGGTATTCTAAGGAGGGAAGAACAATGTCAAGAGTTGGAAAATATCCTGTAGTTGTTCCTGCCGGAGTAGAATTAAGCATTAACAACAATACGGTTACCGCAAAAGGTAAATTGGGTGAACTGAGTTTCACATTTGATGACAGCCATGTTAACGCCAAATTGGAAGACGGAAAAGTAATCGTTTCTCCGCTTTCGCAAAGCAATATGTCGCGCGCATTATGGGGCACAACCCGCGCTCGCATTAACGATTTGGTTAAGGGCGTCAGCGAAGGGTTCACAAAAGAAATGGAATTAGTGGGCGTTGGTTACAAAGCTCGCTTAGATGGCAAAAATTTGGTATTGTCATTAGGTTTTTCGCACGAAGTTGTTTTCAAAACACCGGAAGCGATTAAAATTTCTTGTGAATCTCCGACGCAAATTAAAATCTTTGGTGCCGACAAACAAACGGTTGGCCAAGTGGCCGCCGAACTTCGTAAGTATAGAAAACCGGAGCCGTATAAAGGCAAAGGCGTGAAATATGCTAACGAAACCGTTCGTCGTAAAGAAGGTAAGAAGAAATAAGGAATAAGTCGATGAATACACCAAAAAAATTGTTTGAGAGAAGAAAGGCTCGTGTAAGATCTGCAATTAAAGCAGCTGCAAACGGCAAATTAAGATTGTCGGTTTTCCGCAGCGGCAAGCATATCTATGCACAAATCATTGACGATGTAAAAGGTTTGACTGTTGCTTCGGCTTCAACATTGGATAAAGAAGTCAGAGGTCAGGTTAAAAAATCTTCTACGGTTGAAGCCGCCGGCTTCATTGGTAAAATAATTGCTGAAAGAGCAGCTAAATCCGGTATTTCCGAAGTTGTGTTTGACAGAGGCGGATATATCTATCATGGCCGTGTTAAGGCTTTGGCAGACGCTGCACGCGAAGCTGGTTTGAAATTCTAGGAGATGAAGATGGTACAATCTACAGATCGTCATAATAACAAAAAAGAAGTTAAAGAAGAGCTGGTTGAAAGACTGGTTCACGTTAACCGCGTTGCCAAAACCGTTAAAGGTGGCCGCACCATGAGCTTTGCTGCCGTGGTTGTGGTTGGTGACCAAAAAGGGCGTATCGGTTTTGGAACCGGTAAAGCCGCTGAGGTGCCGGAAGCCATTGTTAAGGCAACGAATGAAGCTAAAAAGAACATTATCCGCATTCCGTTGCGCGAAGGCAGAACTTTGCACCACGATATTGCCGGTCGTTTCGGCGCCGGTAAGGTGGTGTTAAGAACGGCTCCTGCCGGTACCGGTGTGATTGCCGGCGGTCCGATGCGTGCCGTATTTGAAGTTTTGGGCGTGCAAGACGTTGTGGCTAAGTCTTTAGGTTCAAATAACCCGTATAACATGATTAAGGCAACTTTTAACGCTTTAACATCTATCAATTCTCCGAGAATGGTGGCAACAAAGCGTGGTAAGAAAGTTGGCGATATCGTCAGCCGTCGCGAAAATACTGCGGCTGCTAAAGAAGGCAAAGAGGAGGCATAATCATGGCTGCAAAGAAAAAAATTAAAGTAACCAGAACAGGCAGCACGATTGGTCGTCCGGCTATTCAGGAAAAAAACTTGCGTGGTTTGGGTTTGACCAAAACCGGTCGCACGGTTGAACTGGAAGATACGCCGTCGATTCGCGGAATGATTAAGAAGGTATCTCATTTGGTTAAGGTTGAAGAATAACAGGGGATTGTGCAGAAAGGTTGTCATACTTGTAAATTTTCTTCTTGTGTAGTTATTTCTACACGGCGGCAAAAATTCACAGCGTAGCACAGCCTTTCTTCCCAATCTTTAGATGTTGTGAAGAAACTTTGATTGAGTGAGCATAGAGATTAAGGAATAAGAAAATGAAACTTAATGAATTAAAAGATAACGAAGGCGCTACCAAAAACCGCAAACGCGTTGGTCGCGGCATCGGTTCCGGTAAAGGTAAGACCTGCGGCCTCGGCCACAAAGGTCAGAAAGCTCGTGCCGGCGGTGCTAAGATGGGCTTTGAAGGTGGTCAAATGCCGATTTATCGTCAATTACCGAAGCATGGTTTTAAAAATCCGTTTGCAAAGACATTTGCAGTGGTTAATTTGGATACCATTCAAAAGGCTATTGATTCCGGCAAATTAGATGCCAAAGCAATTACCGTTGAAACATTGCTTTCTTCAAATGTGATTTCAAAGAAGCTGGACGGTATTCGTTTGCTGGCACGCGGTGCTGTAACAAGCAGCATTAACATCACTGTTAATTCTGCTTCAAAGCAGGCTGTTGCGGCAGTAGAAAAAGCCGGTGGCAAGGTAAATCTCATCTAGTGATTGCCTAATCGCAAAAAGGCGAAAGGTTGAAAATTCACGTACCTCGTTGTACGCTAAAATTTTCAACCTTCTTTTTTTGCTTCTATTCAATTCACTATCTGAGATTTATGGGGATGTAAATTTATGGAAGTGCGTGTTGTGCTTCCTTTTTTGTTTTGTGGAGGCGAGGTGGTGGTTTGCCGCACGATGTGCGGGGGGATGCTTACGTTGCCTGCGGCTCCTCAGCATGACAGAGTAAATAAGGAAGCAGTGCTGACGCACTGAAAGACGAGATCCCTTGACGACCTGACGCGCAGCGCAGGTCGAGGGATGACATGTTTTTTATTGGTTTTTATTCTTCTTCGGGATTATATTCCAGAACTTGGCAGGCTATGTCGTAATCAAATCCGGCGCGAACAAGAGTGCCTAAGTCTTTTTGGCGATATTCGCGGCGCTGTTCCGGTGCGCGAAACGGTCCGATTTTTTTGCGGTGTGCCAGTTTAAGCGCCATCGCCAGCGGGTCAAATTCGGCTTCGGCCAAAATGGCGTTGGTTATGCTTGGGCTGATGCCTTTTTGCTGCAATTTTTGTTGGATGTAGCGTGCCGGTTTTCCGGCATCTAAATATTGGCGAATCTTAATTTCGGCATAGCGGTTATCATCAAGATAGTGCAGTTTTTCAAATTCGGCCAACACATCTTCAATCCACTGCAGGGCCTCGTTTTTATTCCATTGAGGGTTTTCTTTGGCATATACATCAACGCGGCGATGCAACACTTGACGCAGATTTTCTACCGACGATTCAAAGCGTTGCAAATAATACAGGCCGATGTTTTTCAGCCGTTGCGGTGTTATTTTTTTTGCCGGACGACGCTTGCGTGCGGTTTGGGCATTTGTATTGACATCATCATAATTATCTGAATTAAACACTTGAAAAAAAACTCCTCTTAACCTAAATTATCAGCAATAATATACAGCTAAGAGGTTTTTAAATGATGAACGATAAGTGCATTTCTTTTAATTTGGACGGCAACGCGTTTCGCGGACGGATTGTGCGGTTGGACAATGTTTTGGCAGAGATGTTTGCACACAGAGCATATCCCGATAATGTGGCATCAGCGGTGGCCGAAACATCGGCTTTGGGGGTGATTTTGGCCAGCTTGATGAAGTTTGACGGCATTTTTACGCTGCAAATGCAAGGCGATGGTGCTATTTCGGTTTTGGTGGCTGATGTGACATCAACAGGCAAAGTGCGCGCAACGGCCAAATATGATGAAGCAAAAATGCATGCGGCGCAGGAGTTGCGTAAAACCGAGGGCGAACTTGAGGCTACGCCGCATTGGCTTGGTAAAGGCAATTTGATTTTTACGATTGACCAAGGTGCAAATACCGAGCTTTATCAGGGCGTGGTTGATTTGCAGGGCAAAACTTTGGCCGAATGTGCGTTGCGTTATTTCAAAAATTCGGAGCAAATTGATACGTATTTACGCCTGTTTGTGAGGAAAAACGAGCAAGGGTGGCAGGCGGCCGGTTTGTTGCTGCAAAAAATGCCGACAAAAGGCGGTAAAGCAAGCGAGGCTGCTGATGATTTGAGCGAAGTTTGGAATGAAGATAAAATTTTGGCCGACAGTTTGCGTCAAGATGAAATTTTTGATGTCAATTTGAGTTTGGAAGATATATTATATCGCCTGTTTCATGAGCATAAAGTGGCGGTTAATAAAGTAAGCGAATATTCTTTCGGGTGTCGTTGCGAACGTGAAAAACTGCGTGCCACGCTGAGTTCTATGTCGGCGGAAGATATTGATGCTATGGTGGAAAACGGTAAAATTACCGCCACCTGTAATTTTTGTGGGCAGACATATAGCTTTGATAAAGGGGAACTAATAAAACATTAGTGCCACGGAATATTTTCAATACAATCTTTAGGGTGTGTTTCACAATATTCGTCATTATTGTTGTGTTGATAAAGGCGTTTATGGTGCTCGGACATGCGGCGTGATTCCATTTGAGCACATCCGGCAACGTAAAACAATAAAAGTAATATGATACTCAGGCGCATTTCAGTTTCCTCATAAAATTGACCACAGACTAAAGCCGACAAGGCATAAAAGCAGGGTTTTGGCACACCATATCCAAAACTTTGAGCCGCTGTATTGTGCGGCAGATTTCCACAGACCGCGCAAAACAATAATCATATAAGCGACAAAGCAACCGCTTGTTATCAGGTGCAAGACTAAATATATTGCAGTAGTGCCACCGTGCAACAGTAATTTGATGAAGTTTGAAAAGGTGAAATAAACAACATTAACATCACTGCAAACTCGGTTGCGTGAGCATAAAACCTGCAAAAAAGTGTTTTGGGTCAGCGACGTTAATAAAATAAACAGAAAAAATCCGAGCAAGCCATAGCCCCAGAAGGTGGCTCTTAATGAGCATTCGCCGGCAATCAGTCGTTTTAACATTTAAACTCTTCCATTTCTAAAAAAACGTTTCAATCTTAATATACGGACGAACGCCTAATTTTTTCTTAAAATCGGCAATATATTGATTCATTTCTCCCCAAGTGGTCCAACGGTCAACAAAATCGGCGGCAACTTGCGGCGATTTTGACAGCTGAACACGAATGATTTCAGTTAATAAGGCACGCGAACCGGTCTGTATTTTTTCAAAATCAATATGCAATTTGCGGTGGCTGTCAAACCAAAAGGCACCGTATTCATGCAAAAAGTTATATTCTATCAAATCGGCAACGCGGTGAGCTTCTTTGTCTTGCGGATAAGCCTTCATAAAGTGGCGCTTCACAATCCATGTGACATAAATGGCTTTCAGCTCTTCGGCACTGATAATGCCGGCTTTGACGTATTCGGGCATCATGGCGGCCGATACCATATCGGCTTTGTGCTCTTCAATGATGTGTTGATAAATACCCAGAGCGGTCTGATAAGTGCTGTCCGGTCCGAGTGAATGGCCGTTTTCGTGGCCGATGGTAAATAAATGGTCGTATTCGTTGTTGTAATATTTATGCAACTGCGGCGACACCAGTTCTTTTAGAATTTTTTCGGTTTTTTCGGATTCGCCACCATGGCGGACTTGGCGATGATATACATTACGTCGGCCGCCGCCGTGTGCTAAGGCCGGTTTGTCATTATTGGGCAGGTTTTGGGCCAGAGTAATGCCGCCGCGGCACAAAGCGTAATCGCCGGTCAGCGCCACAATATCGGCATCTACCATGGTTTGTTTGAGCCCTTTTTTACCGCCGACATTTTGTGTATAACGATCGGCAAACGGCATTAAATCGGCCAATTTGAGCATTTCATCTTTGAATTTTAAGAGCAGAGCCGTGCCTTCTTTGTTGACAATACCGACACGAATGCCGAGCATATCTTTCGGCACCGGTTTTATGCCGAGTGCATTTAAGCGTGTCATCAATTCGGAATTTGAAAACAGTGTCGGGGTCAAATGGTCATCGTAATTTTCGCGGCTGACGGTAAATTCAAGTGGTGTTTCTTGCATCTGCGCCCAATGTTTATCGGCCAAAATGTCCATTTCTACATTGTTTTGTAAAAATGCCTGTGCCTGCCAGCCCAAATAATCCTTGAACAGCTCATCGGTGGTATAGTGCGCGGCGCATTCCAGTTCATTTGCCATTTCCGAAAATTCATCGGCAAAATATTCGGTATAATCAATGGCCTTCAGAATATCGCCGCTGCGGCGCACCATGGTGCGGGCGCTTAGAATTTGTTGCACTTGTTCGGTTTTCCCCGAATCCAACATTTTGTTTAGGATTTGTTGCAATTCGTCGCCGGTGAGGTCGGTCGGATAAAAATTGCGGCCGGCAAATTGGTGAACACCCTCAAAGATTTCAACCGGCTCTTTATCCAAACCGTTTGAGCCGGCAACCCCGTTCAACATATTAAACATTTTCAGTGCATCGGCGGCATAAGGGCTTTTGAGCGCGGCTACTTCCAACGCCTGCTTTTGTGTAAGGTTAAGTGGGTGGTCCATTTCAAGTGCAACATCGTTCATGATTTTTGCGGCATTAACCAAGTGCTTGAGCGCTTTTTTATCGCCGTCAGAAAGACTGATGTAGGCAGGATTTTTTTCATCAATCAAGGTAATTTGGCGCACTTCTTTGGTAACGCGATGGTGTAAATCTTTTTTGGTAATGTTAATTTTAAAACCGTTAATTTTCATTGATTATCTCCACTGTTTTAAATTTATAATACATTATTTTTTGCGGTAAAATATCGGTCGGCATACCGGCTTTGTGTTGCAACGCCTGAGCGGCATCAACAATATTTTGGCGCTGTTCGGGCAGTAAGGCTGCTTTATAATTTTTATATTGCAGATAAAGACCGTCATCGGCTTCTAAATCGTGTTCAATGTCTTGAACCGGCTCGGTTTCGGTCAATAAATAAATTTGCGCTTGCTCGGCATTGTTTTGGCGATCTACCACACGGTGTGCCAATTTAATCAGCGCGGCGGCAACGCTTTTGCCTTGTATTTGTTTTTCAAAGGTTTGTGCCTTTATATAAAGTGTGGCACGGTCATAAAGCCGATATGTTTCATCATTTTTCGGCGGCCAAATCGGGTCTGCGCCTTGTTTGAAGGCGGCGATGTTTTGCAAAAAATATTGCCAGATAAGAGAGCCGTATTTGGCGGCATATTTCTCTAAGTTATATTTTTGTTGATGAGCATCACTTTTTTGTTTGTCGGCCGACAATGCAAACAAGGCGGCATAATCTTTTTCCAAAGCTTTGGCCAGCTGAGTGTCTATGGCATCAAAAACATTGAGCCGATAATAATGTTTGCCTGATAAGTAAATGGCTTCTTGAGTAAGAAAGTCGCTGTTTTCTTCGGCGATGCCTTTATCTAAATCGGCCAAAAAGACCACTAAAAAGCCGGGAGTTTGCAGATAGGTTTCAATGTCTTTTTCCGCCTGAACATTGTTTTCGGTCATCAGCCACGCTTTAATACTGTCTATGCCCATAACATCCTGCAACATCATTTTATGTTGCTCAATATCGCCTTCGCCGTCATAAACCAAAGCAACATCATACAGAGTGTTGTGTTTATGAATTTCTTTATAGAGTTTTTCAACCACTTCAAACGAATCGGTGGTTAAAAATTTTGGCACAACAATCATTTTAACCATGCGGCGATGATAATTGCGTGTGTGGTCCAAATAAGTTGAAAGTTGCCCGTCCGATGTTTCATTGTTGGCATAAAAAAGGGCGCAGATAACCGGTTTTATGGCTTCAGTATCTTCGCGCACACGGCCGTAATCAATTGCTTTTTCATAATTGGCAAAGGTGTTGTTTTGCAGGCGATTGATGTTGGCCCATATCAGCAATCCTAAAATGAGGCTCAAAATAAGGCCGATTTTGATTCTTTTGATGATTTTTTGTTTTTTTTGCTGGTTTGTTGTCATCTTTTTCTCTGTGCTAGGGCATTTTAACGCCTATTTTGGCCATACTGTCCAGCGCCAATTCAATGGTTCCTTCTTCTAATGCTTCAACAATCGGTTCGCCTAAAATGGCCACCACTTTTTTCTTTTCGGTATTTATTTTATAATATTGGTCGCCGTCTTCATACTTTGCCCAATAAGCGGCTCCGCCTTTATAAAAATTTGCCTGCATATTGGCGTCTACCTTATCCAGTGCCGTAATCAGTTTGGCTTCCGGTGTTTGCTTTTCCTCATATTCACGATACAAATCCCAGATTTTGCTTCGCATAGGCTCAGGCAAAATAGCACTGTAACGTTGCATGGCGGCAAATTCTTCGGCATCTTTTTTAGCTTTGATTTCCGGATGGGCACGCTGCATAGCCTTCGGATAGTCGCCGGTTTCGGCTTCGGCAATATCATGCACCAAAGCCAGTTCCAGCAAATGTCCGTAATCATATTTATGCTTTAAATACGGATAAATCAACATCACCATGAAGGCCAGCTTAAAGGTATGCGACGAATCGGTTTCAACCGTGCCGTCCGACAAAAGCGTGGCGCGCTTGACTAAGCAAACCTTGTCAAGCACGCGCATAAAATCAAAAATTTGAGCAATTTTATTTTGCATTTTTGCCGATAACCTTCTTGCCGCCCAAGTAAGGTTGCAATTTGGCCGGAATTTTTACCGTGCCGTCGGCTTGTTGGTGGTTTTCAATAAACGGCACCAAAGCGCGCGGAGTGGCTATTCCGGTGTTATTTAAGGTGTGGCAAAATTGCACTTTGCCGTCATTGCCGCGATAACGCAGATTCGTGCGACGAGCTTGCCAATCAGTAATGTTTGAGCAAGAGTGCGTTTCACGATAGCAATTTTGCGACGGAACCCATGCTTCCAAGTCATATTGACGATATTTCGGCGCCCCCATGTCGCCGGTGCAAACTTCCAACACCTGATACGGTAATTCCAAATCCTGCAAAACCTCTTCGGAAATTTCAAGCAATTTTTTATGCCATTTTTCGCTTTCGTTAACATCGTTTTTGCAAATGACAAACTGTTCGGTTTTGAAAAACTGATGCACACGCACCAAGCCGCGCGTATCTTTACCGGCAGCACCGGCTTCGCGACGGAAACACGGCGAAAAACCGGCATATAAAATCGGTAATTCGTTTTCGGTCAGCATTTCATCGGCGCGAAGCGAGTTCAAAATCAGCTCGGCCGTGCCGGACAGATAAATGTCATCAGCCGGCATATAATAAATTTCATCACGCGCAAACGGCAGATAGCCCTGATTATATAAAGGCTTTTCTTTAGATAACGCCGGCACGGTAATCAAAGTAAAACCATGAGCACGGAGCTTATCCATAACCAGCATGTGAATGGCCAATTCTAATTGCGCTAAGTCATTTTTAATGGCATAAGTGCGCGAGCCGGAAACTTTGGCAATGCGTTCCATTTCACTCCAGTCATTGAGTTCCATCAGCTCAACATGGTCGCGTGGCGTAAAGTCAAAATGAGGCACTTCGCCGACCTTGCGACGCACAACATTGGCACTGTCGTCCGGTCCATCCGGACTTTCCGCACTCGGGTAGTTTGGCATGCGGAGCATCATATCATTAAATTTGGCTTCAATTTGTGCCAGTTGCTCTTGCTCGGTTTTAAATTGTTCGCCGACTTGTTTACTTTTGGCAATAATCGCCGGACGATCTTCGGCGCTTGCGGATTTGATGGAGTTACTGAGCTTGTTTTTTTCTTCGGCCAACGCCTGTGATGATGTTTTTAATTTATTCATTTCGTAAAAAGTTTTCAGTAATTCATCAACTTTTTCCGGCTCAAAACCCTTACGGCTTAAGCTCTTTTTTACCCAATCGGTATTATCCGCAATAAACTTAATATCTAACATTTTTTTATGCCTTACAAAAATTAAACCTTTCAAATTATACGACGTTCAATACAAATTACAACATTTTTCATTGATTTTTCTACCATATTACTTTAATCTCGGGACAAATTGTTAAGGAGATTTAAAATGTTTGCAAACAAATGTATTCTGACCGGTGTGAAACCGACCGGAAAACTGCATATCGGCAACTATTTCGGCGCAATTAAGCCGGCAATAGCAATGGGACATCAGGCGGCGCGTTTCAATTTATTTATTGCCGATTATCATGCCATCAATTTTATGAAAGATCCGCAACAACTGCAGCAGGATATTAAAGAAATTGCCTGTGCTTATTTGGCGGCCGGTTTGAACCCTGAAACAGACTATTTTTATCGCCAATCGGATATTCCGGAAATTAACGAAATTACAACAATATTATATGCCTTTACGCCAAAAGGATTTATGAATAAATCACACGCCTATAAGGCCGCCGTTGATAAAAATTTTGCCGATGGAAAGCCGCAAGATGACGGCATAAATATGGGCTTATATACCTATCCGACACTGATGGCCGCCGATATTTTGGCGATGGATACCGATGTGGTGCCGGTGGGAAAAGACCAGATTCAACATGTGGAGATTGCCCGCGATATTGCCGGCGCGGTTAACGCTTATTATAATAAAGAGCTGTTGAAACTGCCGGAATATGTGACGGCCGAAAATGTGGCGGTTTTACCGGGGACCGACGGACGCAAAATGAGCAAATCATATAACAATGTGATTCCGCTGTTTGAAGACGAAAAAATTACCAAAAAAGCGGTTTATGCCACCGTGACGGACTCGCGTCCGATGGAAGAACCGAAAAATCCGGAGGAAGTTATCGTTTATCAGATTTATAAATGTATTGCTCCGGCCGATAAAGTGGCGGAAATGGCCGCCGGTTTGCGCCAAGGCAAGCTCGGTTACGGCCACTGTAAGGCGATGCTTTTGGAGGCGGTTTTGAGTGAAACCCGCTCTGCCAAAGAAAAATATGACTATTACATGGCGCACTACGACGAAGTATGTGGCTTTTTGGCTGACGGTGCCGCCAAAGCACGTCCGATTGCGCAAAAAACGTTATTGCGCCTCAAAGAAACACTATTCGGGTAAAACCATTTTTAATGGTTATCTGCTTGAACATCTTCTTGCTTATGTACCCCTTTTGTACACCGCGCAAGAAGATGTTCTGCGTATCTGACTCATTAAAAATGGTTTTAGGCTTGAACAGGCGCTGACTTGTTGTTTTTTTTCCTTGTGTAGCATTTTCTACACGTCGTCTACTGCTTAAAGCAGCGCCGAAGGCTCTAAAGTTGCGGCGTATTAAGCTCATTATCCGAGGTTTGCAAACTAATTTCTATATTTGTCATGCCACGCTCCGACGTAAGTCGGACGCGTTAAGGCATCTACGAGTTATTTTTATAAGGATATATACTAACCCCTCTTATCCCCTTGCTTGCAAGGGGAAGAACAAAGTGGAAGATCGCTTATCGTTCAGGCTGGCGCTGAACGAGCGATGACGGTTTTTCTTTTGCCACACCTTGAGGGATGCAATATCAAGAAAAAATGTTGTTATTGCACATGTTATCTGATTTTAAAAACAGTGTTCAAGTCTTGCAACGTATAGAAAAAAGGATTTTATCATTTATAGATAAAATCCTTTTTAAATACAGTGTTTTTAAATTTTAAAACAGTGTTTAGGCACTTAAATCATCGCCATGCCGCCATTCACATGAATGGTTTGGCCGGTAATGTATTGTGCTTCATCAGAGGCCAAGAACGCGACAACGTTTGCAATGTCTTGTGCTTCACCGAGTTTTTGTTCCGGAATTTTAGCCAATAAGGCGGCTTTAACATCATCCGGCAAAACATCGGTCATCGGGGTTCTGATAAAGCCCGGCGCGATTGAGTTAACCGTAACGCCGCGAGAACCGACTTCTTGTGCCAAGCATTTGTTCATGGCAATCATACCGGCTTTAGACGCCGAATAATTGGCTTGACCGGCGTTACCCATAACGCCAACAACCGAAGCCATACCGATAATACGGCCGTAACGGCGTTTCATCATGCCGCGAACAACCGCACGCGCCAATTTGAACCCGGCTGATAAATTCACGTCTAAGACCAACTGCCATTCTTCGTCGCTCATGCGGATAAACAAATTATCGCGGGTTAGTCCGGCATTGTTAACCAAAATATCAATGCGGCCGAATTTTTCTTCAACATCAGCTACCAATTGTTTTACGGCGTCAGCATTGCCTAAATTCGCAACAAAATATTCTACATGGTCGCCAAATTCGGCTTTTAAGGCTTTTAAACCCTCTTCGTTCATATCCGTTAAGGCCAAATAAGCACCTTGTTCATACAGCGTATGAGCGATTTTGCGGCCGATACCGCCGGCGGCGCCGGTGATTAAAGCCACTTTTTCATCTAATCTAAACATTGATTTTTTCCTTTCCTTAAATATTGTTTGCCAATTCTTCAATTTCCGCCACACTGCCGACAGAAACAGCGTTCATTTCTTTGTTGCTGCGTTTGGCAATGCCGGAAAGCACCCGACCGGCGCCTAATTCCACCAAGTCGGTTACATTTTGTTCTTGTAAATAATTCATGGTTTCGCGCCATCTGACGGTTCCTGTTACCTGTTCAATCAGGTGTTTGATAATTTCTTTGTGTTCGCTGATCGGTTCGGCCAAAACATTGGCAATCAGCGGAATTTGCGCATCGTGTGCTTCAACTTCCATAAAGGCGCGCGCCATAACATCGGCTGCCGGTGCCATCATCGGGCTGTGAAACGGTGCGCTGACTGCTAATTTGATGCATTTTTTGGCACCGAATTCAGGTGCAATTTCAATGGCGCGGTCAATAGCCGCAGTGGCGCCAGACAACACAACTTGGCCGTCGGAATTGTCATTGGCGGCAACACAAATGTCTTTGCCGTTGGTGCAGGCTTCTACCAGTGCACCGACGTCTTTGTATGACAAACCGATAACCGCTGCCATGCCGCCTTTGCCTACAGGCACGGCATTTTGCATGGCTTGGCCGCGAATCCTCAACAATTTTGCCGTATCGGACAAAGAAAATACATTGGCAGCACAGGCGGCCGAATATTCGCCGAGTGAGTGGCCGGCCACAAAAGCGGCTTTTTCTTTGAGATTTATGCCAAAATCTTTTTCCAAAACACGCACTACAGCCATTGAAAAGGCCATTAAAGCCGGTTGTGTGTTGGCCGTCATGGTTAATTCGGCATCAGGGCCTTCGGTCATGATTTTGAACAAATCTTGCTCTAAGGCATCGTTAACTTCTTGAAAAACATCACGTGCGGTGGCGAAATTTTGCGCCAATTCCTTACCCATACCCACAAATTGTGAGCCTTGTCCCGGAAACACAAATGCATATTTCATTAAAAAATCCTCCCTTGGCGCCACTTATAACCTTTTTAACTTAAAAGTCAAGAAAATCCCCCTTTTTTATTAACAAAACTGCTGAATATTAACAAAATTTTGAACATTTTGGAGTATATTATATTCGTTTCAAAAGATGAGTTTCAGAGGAAGAAATGGCAAGAAGACAAGCAAAAAAGCAAAAAAAATCGTGGTGGAAAGTTTTGTTGTGCGGCATAACCGGTGTGATTTTGGTGGTTTTGCCGATTTTAATGTTGGTCAGTTTGCTGGGCTATGATGCCGGCGATCCGTCGTTTAATAAAGCAACCGACGGTGAAGTGCACAATTTTTTGGGCACATTCGGATCATATAGTGCCGATATGATTTTCAGCACGTTTGGTTTGTCTTTGATGATTTTTTTGCTGGTGCCGATTATTTGGGGTGTCAGTCTGATACGTTTTCAGGCCTTTGCCGAGTATAAAGCGCGAATTTTTGCTTGGATTGTCGGATGTTTGTGTTTTGCCTGCTTTATTGATTTAACTTGCCGCTCGTATTTGGGTGATTTGGGGTGGCCGAATTTGACCGGCGGGTGGACTCGCTCGCTGAGCCGACCGCTTAATACCTACATCAATATGCTGAATTTGCCGTATAATACTTTGTTGCTGGAAGGCTCTATTTTGTTTGTGAGCATTTTGGCGTTTAATTTGGCGGCAGGTATATCGTTTAAGCGGTGGTTGGGTTGGGCGCGCAACATTTGGCAGGCACTAAAGTGGTGCGGCAATTTGCTCGTCAGCGGGGTTAAAAAATTAGCGCATGTGCGTGAATATAAAGAATTTAAAGAACTTAATCCGAGCTATTTACAATCTAAAATGCAAGATTTATCAAAACCGAAGTTGCGTATTCGGCGTGAACCGGCATTGAGTGCGGAAACTGAGCCGAAAGTTGCAGCGGCAAATACGGTTTTGTCTGCGAACGTTGCGGCGCCGCAAATTGAGATTGGCAGTGCAACTGGGGCCGTGGCACATAACGGGCCGATGATTGAAATGCCGCAAGCCGCTCAACAACAGCCGACGGTCGGCAACTTAGCCATTAAGGAAGAACCGGTTGAGCAAACCTATAAAAAAACCAGTTTTAATCCGACGTTTGACTTTGTGGCGGAAGGCGATATTGCTAACCAAAATGTGAAAAAGCCGTCAAAGAAAATTTCGCCGCAGGATATTTACCAAACCGAGGGCGTTAAAGCGTTTAGTGCGGCAAAAAATAATATCGTTGCGTCGCAACAATCACAAGAAGATTTGCTTTCGGTGCCGCAAACCGCCGAAGATATGCAGCAAATGCAAGGGCCGCAAGCGCAAATGCCGGCTGACAAAGAAACAGCGGTTATGCAAAAAACGGAAAAATCAAAAGTCCAAAACAAGTTGACCGACTATGTGTTGCCGGATATCAATTTGTTGACGATTCCGCAAAATGACGTGGTGGCCGAGTATGACGAAGATGGCCTGAAAGCCAATGCTGCCAAGTTGGAAACCGTGCTTAATGACTTTGGTATTCACGGTAAAATTGTTAAAGTGCGGCCGGGACCGGTGGTGACGCTTTATGAGCTGGAGCCGGCGCCGGGAACCAGAACGGCACGGGTTATCGGACTTTCGGACGATATTGCGCGTTCAATGGCGGTGGCTTCGGTGCGTATGGCGGTGGTCAGCGGTTCAAACACCATCGGCATAGAACTGCCAAACGCTAAGCGCGAAACCGTGTGGCTGCGTGAGCTGTTTGAAGATGAAGAATTTAAAAAGAGCAAAAATATCTTAAATGTGGCGCTCGGCAAAGACATTGGCGGGCAGCACATATATGCCGATTTGGCAAAAATGCCGCACTTGCTGGTGGCCGGAACAACCGGTTCAGGTAAGTCGGTCGGGGTTAATTCCATGATTTTATCACTGTTGTATCGGATGACACCGGAACAATGCAAATTTATTATGATTGACCCGAAACAGCTGGAATTTTCTATGTATAACGGTATTCCGCATTTGTTAACGCCGGTGATTACCGATCCGTCTAAAGCGGTGGTCGGGCTTAAATGGGCGGTGCGCGAAATGGAGGACAGATATCGCGCTATGTCGCTTTTGAATGTGCGCAATATTGCCGGCTATAACCAAAAAGTGGCCGATATGATGAAATCGGGCAAGGAAATGAAGAAAACCATTCAGACCGGATTTGATAAAGAAACCGGCCGACCGATTTATGAAGAACAAGTGATTGATACATCGCCGATGCCATATATTGTGATTGTGGTTGATGAAATGGCCGATTTGATGTTGGTGGCCGGCAAGGAAGTGGAAGCGGCGATTCAGCGTTTGGCGCAGATGGCGCGTGCAGCCGGTATTCACCTGATTATGTCTACGCAACGGCCGTCGGTTGATGTGATTACCGGCACAATTAAATCAAACTTTCCAAGCCGTATCAGTTTTCATGTAACTACTAAAATTGACAGCCGCACCATTTTGGGCGAACAAGGTGCCGAGCAACTTCTCGGCATGGGCGATATGCTTTATATGCCGTCCGGTTTGCGGCCAATTCGTGTGCATGGTTGTTTTGTGAAAGACAGTGAAGTTGAAAACATTGTGGAATTTGTGAAATCACAGGGCGAGCCGCAATATGTGACCGATGTGACCGAAGGCGACCTCAATAAGGACAGCGGCGCAGTTTTTGATAAAGGTGACATGGCCGGTGCCGGCGCCGGCAGTGACGATGAACTGTATCGCCAAGCGGTAGAAATAGTCCGTGCCGATAAAAAGGCTTCAACAAGCTATATTCAGCGCAAACTGCGTTTGGGTTATAATCGCGCGGCAGTGCTTATAGAGCGCATGGAAGATGAAGGAATTGTGACGCCGCCGGATAGGGTTGGGCGTCGTGCCGTCATCGGCGTGGAGTAAAACCGTTTTTAATGGTCATCTGCTTGAACATCTTCTTGCTTATGTAGCTTTTTCTACACCGCGCAAGAAGATGTTCTTCGTATCTGACGCATTAAAAACGGTTTTTGATTTGGCTAGCTGGTATCTGCTTGCAACTTTTCTCCTCGTGTACTATTTGTGTACACGTCGTCCAAAAGTTACGGCGCATCTGCCTCATTAAAAATGGTTTTAGACTTGAAGTGGTGGGTTGAACAAACAAGGTCTTTTTAAGAATCGGTAGATCGCTTAACGCGTTTGCCCTACGGCAAAGCAAGCGATGACAGGGTTTTATTAAAATCGGAAAATGACTTTATTTCTTTTTTTTCGGGGTGTCGGCGGCGATGAACTGGCTGCCGATTTTCATAAACTTTGCCGTGCGTTGCTTTTTGAGCTTAGCATAATCCGTGCCGGTCAATTCCTGCAAATTTTTCTTTAAGGCCATGCGCAAGTTTTCTATTGCCTGATTGCGGTCACGATGAGCGCCGCCTAAAGGTTCCGGCACAATTTCATCTATAATGCCGAATTTTTTCAGGTTTTGCGCGGTTAAGCACAATGCTTCGGTGGCTTCTTTGGCTTTGTTACCGGAGCGCCACAAAATGGAGGCGCAACCTTCCGGCGAAATAACCGAATAAATAGAGTGTTCAAGCATTAAAACACGATCTGCCGTGGCAATGGCAATGGCGCCGCCGGAGCCGCCCTCACCGATGACTGTTGCAATAATCGGGGTTTTTACACGCAAACATTTTTCTATGGACGCGGCAATGGCTTCGGCTTGACCGCGCGCTTCGGCATCTACCCCCGGATAAGCGCCGGCCGTGTCAACAAAGCTTAAAATCGGCAGCTTAAAACTTTCGGCCATTTCCATTAAGCGTTGGGCTTTGCGATAACCTTCCGGTCGCGCCATACCGAAATTGTATTTAATGCGCGAATCCAAATCATTGCCTTTTTCTTGGCCGATGACAACCACCGGCGTGCCTTCAAACATACCGATTCCGCAAACCATAGCCGCGTCGTCGGCAAAACGACGGTCACCGGCTAAAACTACAAAATCGGAAATCAGCGCACGGATATAATCCAAACAATGCGGCCGATCCGGATGGCGGGCAATTTGCGCTTTTTGCCATGGACTTAAGTTTTTATAAACCGTTTCCATGTTGCTTTTCAGGTTTTTTTGCAGCTTTTTAATTTCGGCACTCATATCCATTTTTGAATTGGTAATGGCTTGTAAATGCTCAATTTTTTCTTCTATTTCAACAATAGTTTTTTCAAAATCCAGAATGACTGTTTCGTTATCGCTCATATTAACCTCTTTAAACATTTGCGGCTCAGTTTAACACATTTTTTTGAAATGTTTAGTTTTTATTTTGGTGCTGTTGATGAATGTTGACGTTTTATTAAATAGTTTTGGATTATTATGCCCTAAATATATGGGTTTATTTAAAAGGGGACACCGATGCAAATGTTTGCTTTTTTTATGGCTGTTTTTTCATCTGCCAGTTGGTTGATTTATGCGTTTATGTTTGTGCGCGCTAAGCTGGAGGCAGTGAGTTTGTGGGAACAAAGTCCGGAAGTGATGCTGCTTATGCTGTCGGTGATTTTTTTGCCGCTGTTGACGATTTGGATGGTTTTCGGGTATGTTAATCAGTTTATCGGCAGTCGCAGTATGAATCGCAAACAAACCGAGCTTTTGACGCAACTGCAAAAAAATCAGGACTACACCGATTTGGTGGTGCGCGTAATGCTTGATGCCGAGCATGAGATTAAGGACGGCTTTGTGATTAACAAATTTGATGTGCTGATTAACGATATGAATGAGGCTTTGAGCGAAATTATTCAGCGTTGCAATATTGCATCAAGCGCACAGCTGGAAGTGCTTTGGCAACGTGTGGGGCGCGGTGAACGCTGGGCACTGGGTAAGGCAGTGGTTGAGGCCGGTAAAAATCAAAACACATTTGAGGCATGGGTGCGCGAAAAGGTAGAGCGCGACAAGGTGTTTCGCGGTTCGTTGTTGGAATTTTGCTCGCGTTACCAAAATTTGTTACAACTTTTAGAAAAACATGACCGTGACCGCATATTTTTAAGCATGATTGAAAAAGGCGTTTTGGGCAAAGTTTATTCTTTGATTGCACCGCTTTCTACCGGTATGCAGGATATTGCGGCACCAAGTTCGGAACGAGTGGCGGCAAGCAGCGAATCGAGCTATGAGGCACCGGATCGCACGGCGGTTTTGAAATTGGCCACCATGGAAGAGCCGGCGGCGCAAAATACCATTATGAATGTGGATAAAAATGATGAAGATGAGGACGAAGATGATTATGACGAAGCTTATGAACCGAAGCCGTCCATCTTTTCGCGTTTTAAATTTTTCGGGCGCAAGCAAGAGCCGCAAATGCCGACAAGCTCTATTGCCGACAGAGATCCGTTTTTTAAGGCACTGCACAACAGTTTTCAAGACAGTGCGGATTCGTCGGAAGTTTCATTTGGCCGTTTCGGATTAAGCAGTGGTGATAATGAGCCACGTTTATCATCAGCGCCGATGTTTAATTCGGCGTTAAATGAAACGGCACCGACCGATGAGAATGTGGGCGTTTCGGCCGCTATAAAAAAGGATTGGGGTGCATCGTCATCGGCGTTTGAACAAACGCAACCTTCGTTATCGGCAACGGTTTCTCAGACGGCAATGCCGACGGCACATGAGGCAGATAATGTGACAAATTGGTCGGCATTCAGGCAATCGGTTCAACAGCCGATGCAACAACCGATTCAGCAGTCGGTTCAGCAATCGGTTCAACAGCCGATGCAAACTGCGGTGGGGAGTTCTTATACAATGTCAGCAGCTTCGGAAGCGCCGGCTGCACCGGAAAAAGATGAAGATTTGGTATATCCTTTCGGCGGGTGGACCGATGAAAATAATTACCGCAAGTAAAGCTGTATTACTGGGGCTGATGCTGTGGGCGACAAGCGCGCAGGCAAAAATTGCCGACTGCATAGCACTTTACGGTGAATCAAAATATGCCGCCGATTTTAAGGCGTTTGATTATGTTAATTCTGAGGCGCCGCAAGGCGGTAAAATCGTGTTGCCGGCGTATGGCACGTTTGATAATTTTAATCCGTATATTTTTAAAGGGGTGGCGGCAAGTTTTGTGCCGGCTTTAACCATGGAAACGCTGGGTTTTTCGCCGACCGATGATCCGTTTACGGTGTATCCGCTTTTGGCTGAAAAATTTGATTTGCCGGAAGATAAGTCGTATGTGGGGTTTATTTTGAACGACAAGGCGCGGTTTGCCGACGGAACGGCAGTGACGGCCGATGATGTGGTGTTCAGCTTTAACGCCATTACACAAAAAGGGTCGCCGGTTTATAAAATGTATTATGCCGATGTGGAGCGGGTGGAAAAAATCAGTGACCGTGAGGTGCGATTTTATTTCAAAGAAGGCAGTAATAATAAAGAATTGCCGATGATTTTGGCGCAATTCGCGATTTTTTCGGCCAAAGATTGGGACGGGCGCGAATTTGATAAACCGACGTTGCAAGTGCCGCTTGGCAGCGGACCGTATAGGGTGAGCGATTTTCAAGTCAATAAATATGTGACGCTGCAAAAAAATCCGGATTATTGGGGCAAAGATTTGCCGGTGCGGCGCGGTTTTTATAACTTTGATGTGGTGCGCTATGATTATTATCAGGATACAACCGTGACTTTGCAGGCGTTGTTTGCCGGCAATATTGACGCCAGAGAAGAATATATCGCCAAAATATGGATGACGGGTTATGACAACGATTTGATAAAATCGGGCAAGGTAAAAAAAGAAGTGATTGAGCATAATAATCCGGCGACATTACAAAATTTTGCCTTTAATATTCGGCGTGCTAAGTTTGCCGATCGGCGCGTGCGCAAGGCACTTGATTTAGCATTTAATTTTGAATGGGCCAATGAAAAGCTGTTTTACAATCAATATCGTCGGCTGTTCAGCTATTTTACCAATACAGGCATGGAAGCAACCGGTTTACCGAGCGGAAAAGAGCTGGAAATTTTAGAAAAATATCGGGCCGAGTTGCCGGCAAGTGTGTTTGATGAGCCATATCAGCCGACGTTTAACGAGCAAATGAACAATGCACGGCCGAATCTGAAAAGAGCAGTGGCATTGTTGAAAGAAGCCGGCTACGATTTTAAGGACGGCAAAATGGTTAACTTGGCAACGGGAGAGCCGCTGGAAATTGAGATTTTAAGCAATTCGGCGAACGGTGCGACTTTTACCAAAGTGATGTTGCCGTATATTGAGAACCTGCGCAAAATCGGTATTAAAGCAGTGTTTCGCAATTTGGAGGTTAATATTTTTAAAAATCGGTTGGATAATTTTGATTTTGATATGGCAATCGTATCGTATCCGGTGTCGCAATTGCCGGGCAACGAACAACGCGAATATTGGGGTTCGGCTTCGGCAGAGATGAAGGGTTCTAACAATGTCATCGGCATTCAAAACAAAGTGATTGATGAGTTGCTGATCGGTTTGGTTTCGGCGCAGGAAAAGGCTGATTATGTGGCGTATGTTAAAGCACTTGACCGGGTTTTGCTGAACGAAAATTATATGATTATGCAATGGTATTCGCCGTATTCGCGCGTGGCATATTGGGATAAGTTCGGACAGCCGCAGACGGATTTGAAAATCGGTTTTCAGCCGTTTATTTGGTGGGCAAAGGAGGAATAATGCGCAAATATATTATTAAGCGGTTGCTGTTGATTCCATTTACATTATGGGGAATTATTACGGTTAACTTTGCTATTATTCAGTTGGCGCCGGGCGGGCCGGTGGATTATATATTGGCCCAATATCGCGGTATGAATACTGATGCTAAGTCGCAAATTACATCCAGTGTGGAAGTAAATCAGAGCCAAAGCAGTGCGGCAAATGCCGCGTCGGGCAGTTCGTCAAAATATGTGGGGGCGCAAGGGGTGCCGGAAGACTTGGTAAAAGCGTTGGAAAAACAATTCGGGTTTGATAAGCCGTGGTATGTGCGTTATGGCAAAATGCTCAAAGACTATTTGTGCTTTGATTTCGGCAAAAGTTATTATCGCGACAAGACAATTGTAGAGCTGATTAAGGAGCGGTTGCCGGTGTCAATATCGTTGGGGCTTTGGTCAACGCTGTTGATTTATTTGATTGCGATTCCGCTCGGTATTAAAAAGGCGCAGACGGACGGTAGTAAATTTGATGTGGTGACGTCGTTTTTGGTGGTGGTCGGTTCGGCCATGCCGGTGTTTTTGCTGGCGGTGTTTTTTATAGTGTTTTTTGCCGGCGGTATATATTGGCAATGGTTCCCGCTGCGAGGCTTAACCAGCGATAACTGGGCGGATTTGGGCTTTTGGGCGCAGATTAAAGACTATTTTTGGCATATTACGTTGCCGGTGCTGACTATGGTTATCGGCGGGTTTGCCGGTTTAACCATGCTGACCAAAAACTCGTTTTTGGACGAGATTAACAAGCAATATGTGTTGACGGCGCGTGCCAAAGGGGTGCCGGAAGGGCGGATTTTATATGGCCATATTTTCCGCAACGCGATGTTGATTATTATTGCCGGATTTCCGTCGTTGCTGATAAAAATGCTGTTTACCGGCTCGCTGTTGATTGAGGTGATTTTTTCACTCAACGGGCTGGGGCTATTGGGTTATGAAGCGATTACGACGCGCGACTATCCGGTGGTTTTCGGCACGCTGTATATTTTTGCGTTGCTCGGTTTGGTGCTGAAGTTGATCAGTGATTTGACGTATTCATTGGTGGATCCGCGTATCAATTTTGAGAGCCAGAATTAGATTTTTCGTAAATACGTCTAAAAATTTTCATAATTATCTTATTGAAAATAAAGGATTATTAAAATAATTTACATTTTTTTGTAAAAAATTGTTGACAAAATATAAAGAGCGTGTTATACATAATATCAACAGTTAATTATTTTTTCTAAGTGTTAGGTAACCCAAGTGTTGAATTATGAAATATATCAGATCACCAAATTAAATTAGTTCAGGTTTTATGTCGTTATGACGGGGCGTTTATTTGAGTACCTGCTCCATGAATGAATAAAGTGACCCTTTGTAAGTGTTTAATTATAAAACTCAGAAAGATGAGAAGAATAAGATCACCGCTGTAGAAATAAAAGCGCGCAGGAATACTAAACTTTATGGTGAAATACTAACCGTGCGAATCCTCCTGTGATTCCTTTAATGACGGAATAGTTCCCGACTTGGTTCTCGCTGCAGAACGTTAACAAGTCGGGTTTTCTTTTTTTAAAAAGCCGTGGAATGGTTGAGGGTTTGGGTTTGCCGAACTGAAGTTCGGAGATCATTACGTCGGGCTTTGTAGCCCTCCTCATGATGACAGAAGAAAAGGAAGCTCCTCATGATGACAGAAGAAAAGGAAGCTCCTCAGGAGGGGAAAAAGAAAAGCCCCGCGAAGGGGCTTGGGTTTAATTATTCAATGGTGTAAATTTCTATTCAATAGCGTAGATTTCTTTGACATACCACTGATTTTCCGGTTTTGGTGCCAAAACGTAAATAATCGTGCCTTGACATAAGCCGAGCCAACCGCCGTTGCAGTTGCTTTCGGTATAAATTTCTACCGTATCGTTAGAGAGCGATTTTTTATCAATGATTTTATAGCTCATTTCGGTCGGGCGATCTAAGCTGGAATCGCTCATAAAGATAAACTTTGGCAAATTGGCTTTGGCACATGGTGCAAATTCCGGATTAAGCGTGCACTTAACCGCCGTTTCAACCGCGCAGAACATTGCTTCATCCGAAACACAATTTTCATTTAAATCGGCGGCGGAAAAAGCGAACAATGTATCCGGTAGGTTTTGCTCTTCAACCGCGGCGGTTTCGCTTTCTTCTATGACAACCGGCAGATTTGATTTGGTTTTGAATACCAGTGAAAAACTAAAGCATAACAGAGCCAAAAATAAAACAATAACAATGATTTTTTTTAACATGTTTTTCCCCTAAAAATGATATTCAACGCTAAAGCTGTTTTCTAATGTGTGGTTGTAGCCGCTGATGTGGTCAAGTTTGACATAGCGGGTAATAAAGCGCGCTTGCCAGTTTTGGGTTAAGGCCAATTTGACACCGCCGCCGAAACGATAGCCGTAACCATGGTCGTTATGGTGTTTTTGCGGCGTGATTTTTTGTTTATATACATATTCACCAATGCCGGTTGTAGCCAGCAAAGAAAATTTTTGAGCACAATCAAGCGGTAAATAAGCCGCTATATCAAGGCCATAGGCGCGATATGAGGTCTTGATTTTACCGTCGGCCAAGCGCCGCGAATCGCCCCCGCTTTGATTGAAAAAGATTTCAGTGCCGAAATACGGGCTATACATGGATCCGATATGCAAGCCGCCGGCATGATGCGTGGGCGAAAAACCATGAGCTTTTGCGTGACTGTATGTGTAATCTAAACCGACATACGGCGTATAATTATATTTATCGGCCGCAAAACAATTAGCGGCAGATAAACTAATTGCCGTTGTTAAAAAAAAGGTAATCTTTTTCATGTAGCATTCTCCATAAAGTATTTTTACATATAATAGTTTTAATTATCAAAAAAAGCAAACTGATAATAAAATATTGTGAATAATGTTTTTTTATGGTATGCTTGAAAGATAATGAAAGGGACGATAATGATCTTGAGCAAAAAATATGAAAGCGGCCGTTCCATGGTTGAAATGATGGGGTATATGGCGGTGGCGATTGTTTTAACGGCCAGCGTCGGACAGCTGGTTTATAAGGCATTTGGCGATTATAAGTTCAGCAAAGCTAATATTCAGCTGACTGAACTTGCCAACACCATAAGCCGCGCCGGTGCCATTGAACCGGATTATGACAGCATTGTGGCGATGATGAGCGGAACAAGTGCGCGCGAAAGTGATAATCAAGAGGGGCTGAAAATGATTCCAAGCTCGTTCAGAGTGAGAGATGTTGGTGGGGCGCGGCAGATTTTTCATGCTTTCGGCGGGCAGGTAACACTTGGCACGGCGCCGGAAACCGGCACTAACGGGGCAAAGTTTTCAATTACTTTCAGCAGTTTGGATACCAGACAATGCGCTGATTTGGCAATGAAGGATTGGAGCAAAAATAAATATGCCAACTTGGATTCAATCGTAATTAACGATACATATCACTGGTATTGGCCGATTTACGGCACAGATGAAAATGCCAATATTTTTACATTTCCGGTAGAGCGTAAAAAATTAGTTGGGGAAACGGCGGCAGATGCCGGTCAATGCGGGCAAACCGTGAATACGGTGCAGTGGTTTTTTTATTAAAAATGTGATTTAATAAACAATAGTGCTTGCAGAAACGCAATATTGTTGTTACATTTGTGAAAAATTAAACAGCTGAGGTTCTCGCACTAAGTGTGAGAATGACAGATAAGAAACAGAGAATGGCAATTAAAGAGATATAATAAAATAGAATAAGGAGAAAAGTCATGACATCTATCGTTCTTCCACCGGATTATAAACCTTCGGCCGACGAAGAGTATATGAACGAAATGCAACTGGAGTATTTTCGCCAGAAGTTGGAAAACTGGAAAAAATCCATTGTTTCACAATCGGTTGACACATTGGAAGATTTGCGTCAAGGCGGTTTGAGCCAGCCGGATGAAATTGACCGCGCTTCACTTGAAACCGATAAGGCTCTTGATTTGCGCACCAAAGATCGTATCAGAAAGCTGATTACAAAAATTGACGAAGCATTGGATCGCATTGAAGACGGCACCTACGGTTATTGCGAAGAAACCGGTGAACCGATTGGTTTAGAGCGTTTGGAAGCTCGTCCGGTGGCAACGCTTTCTATTGAAGCGCAAGAGCGCCATGAGCGTTTGGAAAAAACATTTGATGATGAAAATTAAATCGTCGGCGGATAGGAAATGGAAGTAAAGGATTTTATTTTGGCTTCCGGTTCGCCGCAACGGATTGCTTTGTTACGGCAAATCGGCTATGAGCCGAAAGAGATTTTGCCGGCTGATATTGATGAGAGCAATCTGTTGCATGAGAAGCCTTTGCCGTATGTGCGGCGCATGGCTTTAAACAAAGCTAAGGCGGTGGCAGCACAGCGCGAAGGTGAAAATGTTTTGGCGTGTGATACCGTGGTGGCAGTCGGGCAAAGAATTTTGCATAAATCCAAAGATGAAAATGAACAACGACAAGTGATGAAAATGTTGTCGGGAAAAACGCATCGGGTGATAAGCTCGGTGTGTTTGGTTAATAAAAACGGTAAAATTTCACAAAAAACCGTATCTACCAAAATTGCAATGAAAGTTTTGACACCGCAGGAAATAGAAAGCTATGTGGCGTGCGGTGAGTGGCGCGGTGTATGCGGCTATAAGATTGAAGGTTGTTTAGCCGGCTATGTGACGCGTATGGTCGGTTCGTATTCCGGCGTGGTGGGCTTGCCGTTATATGAAACGCAGAATATATTAAAAGGGGAGCATATATAAAATGAAAGCTGAAAAAATAGTTTATGATCATAATGACACGTCTTTCGGTTTGGCGGTTTTTGATGCCAACGGTTTGATGGAAATTGATATTTACAGCGAAAATCGTGCGGTGGAAGGCAATGTTTATTTGGGCAAAATTGTGAAAAAAATCAATTTGGCCAACGATAAATTCGGCTTTATGGTAGATATATGCGACGGGCACGAGGCGTTTTTGAACTCGTTTGAACCGGCTTTGAAGGAGGCCAATATGAGCGAGGGGCAAAGTGTGGTGGTGCAAGTAGCACAGGAAAAACATGCCGAAAAAGGCGCCAAAGTGGTGCGTAATGTGCAATTGGTGGGCAAATATTTGGTATATTGCCCGTTTAAGTTTGATGTGGAATTTTCGCGCAAAATTGAAGATGTGGAAAAGGCCGAAAGATATCGCAAGTTGGTTAAAGAAAACTGCGCCGGTCAGGAAGGTTGGATTTTGCGCACGCTTTCGGTGGAAGCTGATGAAGCGCAGATTGTGGCAGAGATGAACGAGTTGCGCGACACTTATGAAAATATCAGAAAAAAAGCACGCACGTCTAACGCGCCGGCGCTGCTGTATGAAAAAGAAAGTCCGCTGTTTGAATATATACGTCGTTATAAAGACAGCCTTAAAGAAGTGGTGGTTGATACACCGAAACTTAAAGAGCAGGTGGAAGCCGCATTTGACGGTGTGGTGACACTGAAAAAAGAGGGTTTTGAGGCATACGGTGTGGAAGACGCTATTGTAGAGGCCTTGGATCCGGCAGTTAAGTTAAAATCGGGCGGTGAATTGCGCATTGAAGAAACCAGAGCCTGTGTGGCGATTGATGTTGATAGCGGCAGTGCGCGCCATGTCGGCAGTATTGATGCGCTGAACTTGGAGGCGGCACATGAGATTGCGCGCCAAATCAGATTGCGTAATTTGGCCGGAAAGATTGTGATTGATTTTGCCGGTTCGTCAGAATATCGCTTTATGAAAGCGGTAATTGATACACTGGAAGAAGATTTGGCCGATGATGCCTGCCACAGCCGTGTTTTAGGGTTGAGCCGCGGCGGCAATATTGAAATTTTGCGTCAACGCCGGCGTCCGAGTTTGCGCGATTTATACACGATAGAATGCCCGACTTGTCACGGTAGCGGAAGGGTTGAACCGTGAGCGAAGTTATAAAAGCGCATAAGTGTCCGATTTGTCATAAGCTTTTTGTTGATGAAAAGTATGCACCGTTTTGTTCCAAACGCTGTGCCGATGTGGATTTGGGGCGTTGGTTTAACGGTAGTTATGCCGTAGCTTCGGAAGATTTGGATGAGCTTGAGGTGGAAGAATTAGGTGAGGCTTTGGAAAAAAATGCACAACAAACCAAACAATAGTCCGATAAAGATAATAAAAAACGGCGCATCCGTGCAAGTGGCGTGGGACGGCGATGTTTTGAACTGTGACAGCGATACCGTAATCAAGCAAATTGCGACACAGATGAATAACACTGTTAAGCAACTTGGTTTTGCAGCGCCGGCGCATGGACAATGGGATTCTTCGTTGCTTTCGGTTTTGTTGGGGGCGGTGCAAGAAGCACAAAGACACAATATTGCGGTTGATTTAACCGCATTGCCGCAAAATTTACAGGATTTGGTGCATTTGGCGCTGGCTGTGGACCGCAAACCGCAACATAAAGAAAATATACGGTTTGGCTTTTTGGGCGCCATCGGCGTAAGCACGGTGAAGATATGGACAGCAGTAAACAATGTTTTAGGCTTTATCGGTGAAGTTTTTATATCGCTTCTGCGCTTTTTTTCGTTTCGCTCCGTTATGCGCGGAATTGATTTTTTGGCGGCGCTTGATGATTGCGGTCCCAAAGCACTCGGTATTGTGGCGTTAATCAGTTTTTTGGTGGGATTGATTTTGGCATTTGTCGGTGCCGTGCAGTTGCAAACATTCGGGGCGCAAATTTATGTGGCCAGTTTGGTGACCATAGGTATGTGCCGGATTATGGGAGCCATTATGGTCGGGATTATTATGGCCGGTCGCACCGGTTCGGCCTATGCGGCAACAATCGGCACCATGCAGGTAAACGAAGAACTTGATGCATTGGAAACTATGGGCTTGTCAAAGGTTGATTTTTTGGTGCTGCCGAGATTGTTGGCTTTGGTTTTGGCTATGCCGATTTTAACGATGTTGGCTGATTTTATGGGCATGATCGGCGGCGCATTTGTCGGTGTATTCTTATTGGATTTGCCGTATCAGGAATATTGGAAATATGCGATTAATGCGTTTAATTTGAAAAACTTTATGGTTGGGATTTTTCACGGCTTTTGCTTTGGGTTTATTATTTCACTGTGCGGGTGTTATTGCGGACTGACTTGCGGGCGTAATGCCGACAGTGTGGGCGGAGCAACAACGCGCTCGGTGGTTAATGCCGTTGTTTGGATGATTGTGATAACAGGCATTATTACCGTGATTTGTCAGGAGATCGGCGTATGAAGAAAGAAGTGCAAATTGATGTGAAAGATTTGACGGTCGGTTACGGCGATTATGTGTTGTTGCATGATGCAAATTATCAGGTGAACAAAGGCGATATTTTTATTATTATGGGTGGCAGCGGTTGCGGTAAAAGCAGTATGCTCAGGATTTTGACCGGTTTGTTGCCGCCGCTGAAAGGGCAAGTGATTATCAGCGGCGTGGATATTGCCTCGGCACCGGCCAAAGAGGTGCAGAAAATTCGCGAAAAGTCTGGTATTTTATATCAGAGCGGGGCATTGTTCAGTTCTATGACGTTGGCAGAAAATATTATGTTGCCGTTACAGCAATACAGCGATTATTCGCCGGCAACTATGCGCGAGTTGGCAGCTTTGAAATTGGCATTGGTCGGCTTAAAAGGGTTTGATGATTTTTATCCTTCCGAAATCAGCGGCGGTATGAAAAAAAGAGCCGGTTTGGCACGGGCGTTGGCTTTGGACCCGCAGATTGTGTATTTTGATGAGCCGTCTGCCGGACTGGACCCGATCAGTTCGCGTAATTTGGACGACTTGATTATTGAACTTAATCGTAGTTTGGGAACAACGATTGTGGTGGTAACTCATGAGTTGGCATCTATTTTTGCCATTGGTAACAACTCTATTTTTTTAGATGCCGCCACAAAAACGATTATGGCACGCGGAGATCCGAAAGAGTTGTTGAAAAACCCGCCAAACGAAGCGGTGTATGAATTTTTGACCAGAGGAGAGAAAAAGTAAAATGCAGAAAAAAACGTATAAAATGGTCGGACTTTTTGTGGTGCTCGGACTGTTTAGCTTAGGCGGCATTATTTTAAAGTATGCCGGCGAACAGTTTTCTACGCAAAAGAATGATATGATTGTGATGTATTTTGAAGAATCCATACGTGGTTTGAGTGTGGGTTCGTCGGTGGTATTTAAGGGGGTTGAAGTTGGTAAGGTGGTAAAAATTCGCCTGATCACCGATTTAGAAAAAGGGACCTTTAAAACGCCGGTTTATATGGTGTTGAAAGATTATCGTGCCGATGATTACTCTAAGGAAGAGCAAGAACAAGCGCGTGAGACGCTGAATGGCTTAATTAGAAAAGGATTGCGGGCAAAGCTAATTTCAGCTAACTTTTTAACCGGTCAGTTGATGATTGAGTTGACGATGGATCCGAGCCAGCCGGCGGTTATGCGCGGCACCGGCAAATATATGGAGATTCCGACCGAATTGTCGTCATTTGCCGCGCTATCTAATGACTTGCAGGAAGTGCCTTTGCGCGAGACGTTATCTCGTTTGGGCAATATTATTGAGGATTTTGAAGGAAATTTGCCGGCAATTTTGGAAAATGTAACTCAGATTACGCAAAAATTGGATAAAATGTTAGATAAAAAATCAGGTGAAGCTTCTAAAAGCATGAGCAGCTTTAATTCAACCATGGAAGAAATCAGCAAAACCAGCCGCTCAATTAAGAACTTAATGGATTATTTGGAACGGCATCCGGAAGCTTTGATTCACGGAAAGGAGAAATAATATGAAAAATATTTTCAGCGGACTTTTGATTTTGGTAACGGCGATTTTGGCACTGGAAGCGTGTAGCTTTCATTCGCCGAACTCTACATTTTATGTGATGAACAGCAACAATTTGGCACCGGTGGCAACAAACAAAAAAATCGGTGTGGCTGTGGCACGGGTGAAAGTGCCGGATATGTTGGACAGAGCGCAAATGGTGGTTTATGAGCCAAACAGCGATAAGGTGCAGATTATGGAATTTAATCGCTGGGCCGAGGTGTTTCCGGACGTGATTCAAGCTACGGTGACAAACGATTTAATTGCATATTTGCCGAAAGCATACGTAAAACGCACGTATTTTGACAGCGGCAATGCCGATTATAGTGTGAATATTGAAATTAACAGTATGCGCGCTTATGTCGGTGACAAGGTTATTTTGAGTGCGTGGTGGAATATTGCAAATCGCAACGGTCGTGTTTTGAAACGTGAACAGGTCAGTTATGAAGTTAAGGTTAAAGGCCAAAATATGACTGATTTGGTGGAGGCTCAAAGCGAGGCTGTGCATCTGATGTCGCGCACGATTGCCGAAAAATTGGTAAAAATGTAAATAAAAAAAGAACAGAATGTTAATTAGTATTTGACATTTGAATTTATGACGTTAATATAGCGGTTAGTTTGTTTAACTAAAAAAATAAAACAGAAAGGACATCAAATGAAAAAAGGATATGTAGTTTTAGCTGTAGCAATTGCTTTTGTTTTGGGTGCAGCCGTATGTTGCGGTTTATGTTGCCGTAAGTCAAAAGTAGCGGTGGTTGATATTATGTCAATCGTCGGTAAATCGGAACAAGTGCAAAACTTGAAGGCTCAACAAGCTGCGCAAACCGAAGCTTTGGGCCAATGGTTACAAGCTGCTCAGGCTGAAATTGAAAAAGTTAAAGATGAAGCTAAAAAAGAAGAATTATCTAAACAACGTGCGGCCGAGTTCGTTCAACGTCGTGACGCTGTGGCTCAACAATATGCTACAATGTTGCAAGAAGCCGACAAGAGCATAACCGAATCTATCGTGAAAATTGCTAAGAAAAAAGGCTATAAGTTGGTTGTGCCGAAGAATTTGGTAATTTATGGTAGTGATGATATTACTGAAGAAGTAGAAAAGGTCATCAAATAAAACCATTTTTAATGGTCATCTACTTGTTCCCCTCTTTGCTTATGTAGCATTTTCTACACCACGCAAAGAGGGGAACTTCGTATCTGACGCATTAAAAATGGTTTTGGCTTGAACAGGTGCTTTGCTTATGTAGCTCTGTTCTACACCGCGCCGGAGGATAAAAAACAACCTCTAAATGTTGTTTTTTGACGACGGGCGAAGGCTACTTAATGAGCAAAAGCGGTAGCTTTGGCGAATTTAGTAGACGAGTGACCGAAGCGCAGTTGTTGAGCGATATTATCGCGAAACTTACGGAGCAAGAAGAAGACTTTCTGTGCACTGCGTAAGCAGCACCGGAGGCTCTTTTATGCACGCCAAAAGAATCGGTAGATCGCTTAACGCGTTTGCCTTGCGGCAAAGCGTGCGATGACAGGTTATATTTTTATCCGTGCAGAGTTTGGAGGAGTGACATTTTTATTTTGCTGCATCGTGTGAGGATGGTATTTTATATTAGCTTTTCTTTTTGAAAAAATATAATCAAACTGCTAATCAGCCAACAAATTCCCAAAACAACAAAGATAGTATCAGGATATTCAGCCATAAAAAATTTTTAGATCTTGTCATGTATATTTTGCTTTGGTTTTCAGAGTTTGGGAAATTGATTGGTTTGGCGCAAGGCTTCGCTAACCGCCATTGCCGCCGAAACTGCCATATTTATGGAGCGGGCATTCGGGTTCATCGGAATAAGCAAGCGCGCGTCGGCAGTTTGATGCACATTTTCCGGCACGCCGGCGCTTTCGCGACCCATTAAAATGACGTCATTAGGCAGAAATTTGAAGTTTACAAAGGACTGGGCACCGTGTGTGGTCATTAAAATCAGGCGGCCATATTCGTTGCTGTGTGCCGCGCGATATTCAAGAAAATCTGCCCAAGAATCATGGCGGCGATAATCTACCGCCGCCAGATAATCCATTCCGGCACGCCGCATGGCTTTGTCGTTAAACAAAAAACCGCACGGTTCAATAATATCAATCGGCAAATTTAAACATGCCCCCAACCGCAATAAAGTGCCGGTGTTTTGCGGAATATCCGGTTGATATAGTGCCAAACGCATCGTTTCGTGCCTTTTGTAATTAAGCTTTTTTAGTTTTCTTGGCTTCCGCTTCGGCTTTTTTGGCCTGATACAGTGCCACGAAATCAATCGGGCTGATCATAATCGGCGGCAGACCGCAATCGGCTATGCTGTTGGCAATAATGCTACGCACAAACGGGAACAATAAGCGCGGCAATTCAATGTTTAAAACCGGTTCCAAGTTTTCTTCCGGCAAATCTAAAGCCGCAACGGCTGCGTAAGATAACTCAACAATAAACAGTTTTTTATCATCTATATCGGCGTTGATTTTAACGTTTAAGGCAACTTCATAATTGCCGTCATCAAGTTTTTGATTGTTCATGCCAAAGTCAATTTTGACGTCCGGTGTTTTAGTCATATCTTTGAAAATTTGCGGCGCGAGCGGCAATTCTACAGACATATCTTTAATATATTGGCTTAAAATCATAATCGCCGGTTGAATGATTTTTTCTTTGTTTTCCAAGTTTTCCATTTTTTTCTCCTGCTTCATAAATTAGTTTGCTATAGAAATAATACTAAAAAAAGCAATCGTCAAATATTTATATTGATAAAATCAGAAAATGTTATTATATTAGCGGTAAGGAAAAAGGATATGGATAAAAATGGTTGATATAATATTTTTGGCGATTGCCGCGGCATTTATTATTGCGCGGTTATATAGTATTTTCGGCACCGAAGCGGAAGAAAAAAAGGTGCATATCGTGGTTAAGCCGCTTAATAAAGAGGCGGAGAAGCATTTGGAAGAAATGTCAGAGCAACAGTTGGCGGAAGAGCTTTCGCAGATGATTAACGGCGGCAAAAAAACAGTTGTTGGCGAACAAATGCCAAATCCGGAAAATATGTCGGAACAGGATAAGCTGTTGGCTAAGATTCCGGCTTTTAACAAACAAGCCTTTATTAACAGCGCCAATAAAGTGTTTGAGATGGTGGTTACGGCGTTTAATGCCGGTAATATGGAATCGGTTAAAGAGCTGATCAGCAAAAAAATATTGACCGCGTTTAATCAGGTGATTAAAGAACGGCGCGAAGCCAACATCAGTTCGGAAGTGGATTTTATTTGCTTTGATAAAAGCGAAATCAAAGATGTGAAATTGCTTAAAAATACGGCCCGTATTGTGGTTGAATTTGTCAGCGAGCAAGTTAATATTTTGCGCGATGCCAAAGGGCAAGTGATTGAAGGCGACGAGAATTTTATTCAGAAAATCAAAGATGTATGGACTTTTGAAAGGTCATTAAATGCAAACAGCAATAAATGGCTTTTGGTTTCTACCAAGAAAAACGCTTAAATTTTTGGGCGGATTAGCCGTTGTTTTGAGTGTTGTCGGGTGTTCCGATAAAGAAGAACCGGCACCGGTTGAACAGTTGCAGGGATTGCAACTGAGTGAGGTTTCGTATGCCAAATTGGACGGTTGGCGCGATGATGATTTGGCACAGATTATTCAAACTTTTGCACATAATTGTGCGCAAATTAGCAAAAAACAAAATGCTCTTTTATCCGAACACAGCGAAATCAAAATCAAAACGGCAGATATGCAGCAAATTTGCGATGATTTTAGTGCGCAAAATATTGCCACATCAGCCGATATGCGGCGCTTTATGGAAGCGCATTTTGTGCCGTATTTAATCAGCGACGGGGAAAATGCCGACGGTAAATTTACCTCATATTATGAAGCGGAAATTCGTGCCGCTCTAAAACCGGACGATGTATACAAGTATCCGATATATGCTCGGCCAAATGATTTGGTGGAAGTTAATTTGAAAGATTTTGCCGCTGAATTGCCGGATATGCGATTATCGGGGCGTGTGGAAAACGGTAAATTAGTGCCTTATTTTAATCGTCAGCATATTGAAAATAATGCCATAGATGCGCCGGTTTTGTTGTGGGGCGATGATTTGGTGGATATTCATTTTATGCAAATTCAAGGTTCGGCGGTAGCGGCATTGCCCGACGGCACGTTGCTGAGAATCGGATATGCGCATAATAACGGGCGGCCGTTTAAGGGAATAGGGCGGATTTTGTTGGATAAAGGCTTAATTGCGCCGCAAGATGTGTCTATGCCGAATATTCGCGCGTGGTTGAGAGCACATCCCGAACAGGCTGCGGAATTGATGGCGGAAAATGAACGTTTTATTTTTCATCGCATTACTAATGCCGATGGGCCAATCGGCGCATTTGGGTTGCCGCTGACGGCCGGACGCAGTTTGGCCGTGGATAAGCAATATGTGCCGCTGGGGTCCGTGATGTGGCTTGATACGGTTGCTCCGGATAATGAAAAAATTCGCAAAGTGGTGTTTGCACAAGATATCGGCAGTGCAATAAAGGGTGTTGTGCGCGGAGATTATTTTTGGGGACACGGCGAAGAAGCTTTATTGCAAGCCGGCCGGATGAACAGCGTTGGACGCTATTATATCTTTTTGCCGAAAGCGAAAGCAGCACATGATGCCGATTGACGATGAAGACATTTTGTTTTGGCGCGATGCCGTGCAAAATGTGGCGCCGATGTCACCGGTGCCAGTGATTGGCGGTAAGCCTGCGCCGAAAATTCGCATTAACGAGCATCGCTATTATGCTGTGAGACAAGATTTTTCTACCTATTCTAAAGCCCTAGAAGATATGGAATTTGGCGGAATTGACCGTGCGACTTTGCGCAAATTTAAAAAAGAAGAATTTGCCGTGGAAGCGGTGTTGGATTTGCATGGCTTAACCGAAGATGCCGCCTTTGTAAAGGTGGACGAATTTATTCCGCGTTGTTTTGCGCAGGGTAAGCGTTGTGTGGTGATCGTGACCGGTAAGGGTTATCATCAGGCTGAAGACGATATTTTTGCCGTGCGCGGTGTGTTGCGGCATCAGGTGCCGCAATGGCTTAATTTGCCGCGTTTGCGGGCTATGATTATGATTTATAAGCATCCGTCGGAGCGGATGGGCGGGAAGGGAGCTTTATATATTTTGCTAAAAAGAAAAAAAAGTTTTTAATAAGTGCGCCAATTCCTTTCGGCACATTAGACGCATTATCCACGCAGAGCGTGGAGGCATGACAATTTATTTTTTATCCGCACGTTGTGCGGGGATGCCTACGGAGTGCTTTGCACTCCTCTGCATGACAGGAAAGTATGACAAAGAATGAAAAATAACTATTCTCCGATTTGGGTATCATATAAGGCTGCACCCTGTTCCGGACTAAGTTGAAACACCCAGTCTTTGAAATATTTTTGATTTTCACCGATAAAAGCAGCAACTTCCGTGCGGGCGATTTTATCCATTTGCAAGCGCACCGTCAGCCAATAAGTATTATCGTTGTGATATACATTAAGGGTATAAATCAGGCCGAGCGGTGTGATAACTTTTATGGTTTGCGGTTGAGTGTCAGGAAAAGTTTGCTTAAATTCAGCCAGTTTGGCAATACCGTCATAGCGCAAAAAACTAAGGGCGTCCAAAAGCTCTTTAATGAAAGTTAAATGCGGCTTGATGTCGTGTAAAAGTTGGCGGTTGAGAATGCGCCCGTCTAAGACCAATGCTTCAATCATATTTTCCTTTATTTTTAACAGCGGATAAGGAATCCATGATTGCGGAGAACCGTTGAAAATTCCGATTTGGCTGACATTATAAACATAAGAGCCGTTGGTTTGGCGGGCATAGTGATATTCACCGCCATCTAAGCTGTTACCGATAATTAAATCGTTAAGCAAAAGTTCTTCATCATCAAAAATTTCAATCCGCGTTCCTTTGAATTTGGTATCGGCTTTGGTGATGTTCGGTGCAACCAAGCCGGCTTCGGCAAAGAGTTTTTTATCGCCGGGTTGCACGTTCATAATTACCGAATTATTGATCATATTGTATAAATTGGCCAGCGAATCGGGATTTACAAAATAATCGGCGGCTTCCTGAAAGCGCCAATATTCGCCTTGACGACGAAGATTAAAGGTTTTGTTTGTGGCAGAGCTGATGCGGATATGTGCCATGCGGCGAATGTTTTGTCTGGTTTCGGCAAAGCTATATTTGCCCAGCACATTGGCGTCTTTTTTATATTGCTTATACCAACCGGATAATAATAGCGCGGCAGTGGCAATTAAAACAAAAATAAGGGCACGGATTAAATATTTTTTAGTCATTTATTTGCTCCAAAAAATTTCTTTTTTGCCGGCGAAACATTAATTGTATGAGGGCAAACAGTAATAACACAATGCCAAGCGGTAACAAAAAGGCTTGAATGAAAAACAATCGCGCAACGGTGTGTGAATATTCCCGTTTCATTTGATAAAGCATATTTTCGGCTTTTTTCTCTTGTTGTGCCAAAGATTCTCCGGCCGAACTGATTTCAAGCATTTGCCGCATTTTATTGATGTCATTGCCGCTGTTTTCGTATAGGACGGCGTTGATTTCGCGTATGGAATCGTTGATTTTTGTATATTCGGCGGCATGGAGGGCATAAACGGTATCATTTATTTGTTGACCGACGCTTTTTTGGTTAGAGGCATAAATGTTAATCGGCAAAATTTGGTAGATTTCATTACCGGCCATTAAATCTATCAGTGCACGCACGGCTTCACCGTTTGCCGCGGTGGAAATGATGCTGTATGGATTGCGGTCGGGTGAGCGCGGGTCAACCCAATTTTTTTCTTCTAAGATATCAACATCGCCGACTAAGGCAACTTGCGCCTCGGGATTAAACGGCACGAAGTTTTCCATTTTGGCGGCAAAGCTTTCTTCTATATACGGATTAAATTGATAAAACGAATCAAGATGACCGCTTAAAATGCCGCCGATGAAACCGTTTTTGGCATATATAAACGGCAAGATTTGCAATTTTTCACTGGCATCGGTTAGATTAAAAGCGGTGGCGTCAATGATTTTTATATTGTCACCGGCAGCCGCAAACTGCGGATTTAAGACACCGGTGCTGACATAATTGTTGTCCAATCTGATGCCCCAAGCATTGAAAAAGTCGGCGATTGACAGCGAATCGGTATTAACAATTTCGGTTTGGCTGTGAGTTAAAAAGTCGTAGAAAATAATGACACGGCCGCCGCGCATAATATATTGGTCTATCGCATACATAAATAAATCGGTTAGGCGTTTCGGATTAACCAAAATCAGCAGATCCAGTTGGGTGGGCAGTTGGTATGTGTTTTTATTTACATTATGAAGGTTATAGTCGTTTTCAAGGTTTAAAAACAGGCTTTCCAGCGGCTCTAACGCTTGATTGTCAGCCATATAAACACCGATATTTTTAATGATATTGGGATTAAGAATTTTTAAAATGGCGCTGTCTATATCTTTTTCAACAAACGGGTGACGCTCTAACAAAAACTGTTTGATGACATATTCTTGGCCGTCACGTTGATGCACAACGGCGCCAAAATAATTTTTGCTGCCATGAGCGTTTTCTTCATAATAAAGACCTTTTTGTAACACATTATTTTCCATTTCCGAAAAGGCATCAACAATGACGGTATTGACGCTGATAAGGCCTTTGGTCAGGTTTTGATATTTTTCGGCAAAACGCTGAATTTGTTGGAAGTAATGATAATATTCGGTGTTTTCGCTGATATAATCACGTGCGGCATAAATGTTGATTTCTATCGGTTGATTGACTAATTTTAAAATTTCGGCAGTCTGCACTTTCGGGGTATATAGTTGTGCGCTCGTCCAATCGCTTTTTTGGTCGGCCAAATTGGATATGGCGGCCAATGTGATGCCGGTGCCGAGCAATAATAATGTCGCAAAGCCGCTCAGCTTTAACGTTTTGTGCGGCAGGGAAGTGCGGCGATAAATCAGGGCCAAAATGTTAAGATATGTAAAGCAGCCGCTGAACAATAAGAAATACAGCAAATCAGACCAGCCGAGTTCGGCAAACAGAAAATTGTTGTATGCCGAATAAAAGCCGGTGAACGGCAAGCCGACCCATAGAGCCATGGCAAACACGCTGAGCAGATAGGTTGTGATGATGTTTTTGTTGAGCGAGGATATTAAACAGCCGAGTGTGCATAAAGCCCAAACACTCAGTTCTAAGCCGACAAAGCAAAGCAAAATGTTTTGTATATCTAAGGTTAACCAAGTGGCAGTATATAATAAAAACGGCAATAAAAACAGCGTGGCACCGCCTAAAAATGCGCCGGCGGCAGTTAATTTTGCCAAGGCCAGTTTGGTGTCGCTTATCGGCTGGGTGAGCAAAAATTCGGCTGTGCCGGAGCGGTATTCCTCCGACCATAAGCGCATGGTGACCGCCGGCACAAGCATTACGAGGATAATCGGTTGAGCATAAAATAAAGCATAAGCGCCGGCATCATGCATGGCTAAATATGCTCCGAAATAAAAAGCAACGCCGATTGAAACAAACAAATAGATGAAAAAAATCAGATAAGCAAAATAGCTTTTGAAATAGGTGCTTAATTCTTTTTTGACAAGAGTGTTGAATTGTTGCATGGCAGACCTCAATTTTCGGTAATTTTGCGAAACGACTTGAGTAAATCGTTGTCAGCGGTTTTTTTGAAAGTTTTCAGCTCGGAATCGGCCTCTAAATTGCCCTTATGTAAGAGTAAAACACGCGAAGCCAAGGCTTCTACATCTTCCAATGTATGAGTAGAAATGATAACCATGTGGGTTTTGGCGTATTGTTTGATGATTTGGCGCAGGGCGTGTTTTTGGTTCGGGTCCAGCCCCTCGGTCGGCTCATCTAAAAGCAAAACTGCCGGTTCGGAAATCAGCATGGCGGCCAATTCTACGCGTTTTTTATAGCCTTTGGATAAGGTTTCGTTTTTTTGGTTTAAGACATCGGTTAGTTCCAGCGCCGCGATGACGGTTTTAATCTGTGATATTTTCGTTTCAACCGGCAGTTGGCGGATATCGGCGACAAAACATAAAAACTCATAGACTTTCATTTCCGGATATAAGGCCGAAATTTCTTGCACATAGCCGATTTGTTGCAAAACCGACAGGCGGTTGGTGTCTAAATTTAGGCCATTTAAGATGACTTCGCCGCAATCGGCGGCATAAAAACCGCTTAAAATGCGTAATAATGTTGATTTTCCGGCACCGTTTTCGCCCAAAAGCGCGACAATTTGCCCTTTTTTAACGGTAAAACCGACGTTGTTCAGCGCTTTTTTAGAACCAAATGATTTACAAATGTTTTTGACTTCAAGCATATTTTTATCCCTAAACGGTAAAATTTTTGCACTTTTTTAAAATCTATGATGACAAATTGATTTTAATGGAGTAATAATTAACAAAACGCTTAAATGGAGCTGAAAAATTGAATAATTTTACTAAAGAAGAATTACAGGATTTTATTATCGGGCTGATAGTAATGACAGTGGTGACCGTTATTGCTTTAGTGTATAAATGGCAAAGCTCGGTTTGGGCCGATGCCGATAATTCGGATTATGCCGTTTATGCCACGTTTAATCGCACCGACGGGTTGGATATCGGCAGTAAAGTGCGGCTTGCCGGAGTTGATGTGGGATATGTGGAGGATTCGGTGTTGGACGATGATTTCAGAGCAACATTGACGCTTAAAATTAAGGCCGGCGTGCAAATTCCCGACGACAGCAGTGCGGCGATTATCAGCTCGGGTATTATGGGCACAAAATATGTGGAAATTGATGCCGGCGGCTCGGAGGATTTTATTGCCGAGGGCGGTGAATTTGAATATACGCAAGATGCCATGGTTATAGAAGAGTTGGTGGATCGCATTATTTCCATGGGCAAGGCTAATCGGAAAAAAGCCGGAAAGAAACAAACAACAGAAGTAAAAACCGAAGCTAAAGCAGCTGAGACAGATGTTGAAACTCAGACAGATATGACAGCTGAACAAGCACAAACAGAAACGGAGAATTAAAATGAGAAAAAAACCGGTTGAAACAATTATGGGTATTGTGGTGCTATTGGTAGCGGTGCTGTTTTTGGCATTTGCCTATCGGGTTTCGGATTTGCAGGTGGTTAAGGGCTATACGGTTTCGGCCGACTTTCTGAAGGTCGGCGGTTTGAGTATCGGTTCCGATGTGCGGATTAACGGCATTAAAGTCGGCACGGTGACGGCTCAGAAACTTAATAACGAAGACTATACGGTTGAGGTGCAATTCAGTATCTCGGCCGATACGATGTTGCCGAAAGACAGCACGGTGATGATTGTGAGCGACGGCCTGATGGGCGATAAATTTGTTAAAATAGAGCCGGGAAAGGCTAAGGAATATATGCAAGACGGCGATAAATTTGCTAAGACCAAGGATTTTAAATCGCTTGAAGATATGGTCGGCGAAATCATCTTTATGGTGACAGACGGCGGAGATAAACATGAATAAATTTTTGTTCGGTTGGACGGCTTTGTGCTGTTTGTTTATCTGTGCGACGGTTTGTGCCGAGGAAATTGATAAAAATACGGCGCAAATGCAGGCGATGGATAAAATTACCGGTCGTGTCAGCAAAATTAAGGTGCCGGTCGGCGGCGAAGTGAAGTTTGGCTCGCTGTCTATTGTGGTGCGCAGTTGCAAAACGCGTCCGGAAGAAGAAACGCCGGATAATTTTGCGTTTGCGGATATTACCGATAAAACCTTACAAGGTGACATTGTGAATATTTTTCGCGGGTGGATGATTTCATCTTCACCGGCAACGCATGCGGTGGAACACCCGATTTATGATGTATGGTTGCTCAAATGTTTGGATAGTGAAATTGATAAGAATTTATTGTTAAGTGAGCAAGAATTGGCCGAACGCGAAAAACTGGCGACACCGGAAGAAAATGCGGTCGCAGATAATTCGCAAAGCACCGAAAGTTTTAACCAAAAGCCGATTGCCGAAATGCAAGATGAGGCGCATGAGCAAACCGAGCCGGTGGTCACAGATATGAACGCTACCGAATTTTCGTATGATGAGGAAGATGTGCCGGAAATGGACGATGCGGCGACCGGTGAAAATGAAAGCGGTCAAGCAGGCGAAGATGGTTTTTCTAAGACGGAATAATTTTGCAAATTAAGCAAATCCCCACCTTAGTTGAAAGGTGGGGATTTCTTTTAAGTTTGTTCAACAAATTATGTCATTGTAATATTATCTATGGTGATGTCCGCCATGATGGTGTCCGCCACCGTGGTGATGATGCCCGCCGTGATGGTGGTGATGATGGTGTCCGAAAATCAGCGAACCGACGGCCAGACCGGTAACACCACCCCAAAATGCCGAAGCTGTTGAATCGTAATAATAATTACGCGGTTCAGGGCGTTCGCGCACAATTACCGTAGAAGGGTATACCGGTTGAGTGACAACCACTTGTTGCGTGGAAACTACAGGTGCCGGTTGGGTATAAATTTGCTGTGTGACATAGCCGTTTGAGTCAACGACAACGATTGTTTCTGCCAAAGCTGCGTGACTCCATACAACAGCCATCATTACGGTTAAAACTAATTTTTTCATTTTGTCCTCCTTAAAATAGTTTATGATTTATACATAATATATTTTTAAGGCGGTGACAATAAAATAAATATACATTCAGGTATGTATATTTAGATTTTTTTCAAAACAGGTATGTATATTTTAAATTATTCCACAATTTCAGCATGATACGAGTCTATGATTTCCAGTTCATCTTCGTTCTCGGCCGGCAAAACTTCGCAAATCAGCAGTTGATTTTTGCCGTTTAAGCTTACAAAAATGTTATCGTCCACTTGTTCCAGCGTTAGTTCGTCATCGGCATTGCGAAAAACTTCTACCTTTTGTTCATTGCGAAACAAGCGCACCAGAGGTCTGTCGGCGCGGCCTTCGCGAGCATAAAGCAAAAGTGCAACCTCGTTATCTTCGGTGACTAAAAATTGAAATGTGTTCATCTCAGGCATTTTAGGGGCTCCCTTTGTGGTTTGATTTTAGCAAAATTTTAGGATATATCGGTTAAAATTTTTCTAACGGAGGTCGTAAATGAATAAAATAATTGACGGTTTGATTAACCTGTGTCGGTGGCCGGCAGCGATGATATGCTTGTGTTTTTTGCCGGCGCTGATTGAATCTTATCGTCACTTTAATTTTTATAACAAGGAATTTTACTGTTTTGGTGCCGGTATAGCGTTCTTCTGGATTGTGGCGTTTTGTGTAGGCAGTCAGGTGCGGCATCAGATACAGATTATTGCGCATGAGTTGACTCATACGCTGTTTGCAATCTTAACATTGCATTTTGTAAAGAAAATTCGCCTGAATCCGGACGGTTCGGGCGGCTCTATGCAACTTTCCGGCCACGGTAACTGGTTGATTATTCTGGCGCCATACTTTTTTCCGCTGTTTGCTGCCCTTTATATGCTGATCATGCCGTTTTTGCTAAGGGTAAGTGATAATCATTGGTTGGTATATGCTGTTTTCGGCTATTTTACGGCCTATTATTGGGAAACCGTGCTGTCGCAGGTGCATGCCGAGCAGAGCGACATTATTCGCTGCGGATACGTCTTTTCAGGCATTATTATTGTTTGTTTTAATCTGTTTGTGACCGGCAGTATTTTTGCCTTTGTGCGCCATTCGTGGCATGGGCTGGAGTTGTATTGGCAGTTGATTTATAAGCTGGCAGCAGAACACTACGGATTGGTGCAAAATCTATTCGGACAATATTTGTAACTCGGTTTGTGCAGCGTTAATTTGAGCCTTGGCACCGAGTGGTAAAACGAATCGTTCGGGCGTGTGACCGAAATTGAAATTTTTAATAACCGGCACATCAACACCTTGCAAAAAATCATCAAGACAATCATCAACCGCGCCGTCTTCGGCATCACCGGCACAATCGGTCCAATCGCCGAACAGTAGGCCGGAGATAGCATTAAAGTGCGGTTGTTGTTTGAGTTGTTGCAACATCAAATCTATTTTATGGACGCGCTCATGAACATCTTCCAAAACGAGAATGGTACCGCGCAAATCAGGAAAATACGGTGTGCCGGCTAAGCGCATGAGAACGCTTAAGTTGATGGGTAATAAGGTGCCGCGGGCGGTGCCGGCTTGAACGCAGGTGCCGGACTTAAACAGCGGTGCTTTGCCGCTAAGCCATGATTCAAATTGAGTCTTAACTAAATCGGTTGGCGCGCCGTTTTTAAAATCGTAAGTCAATAAAAAGCCGTTCAGCGAGGTTATGCCGGATTTTTGCCACAGTGCGGTCATGAGTGCCGCATTGTCGCAAAAACCGACGAGCGGTTTAGGGTTTTGCCGCGCGGTGTTATAATCAATAAGCGGCAAAATGCGCGTTGCACCGGCAGCGGCACGGGCGCAAAAGATAGTTTTGATTTCAGGGTTTGCAAATGCCGCATTGATGTCGGCGGCACGGTCGGCATCGCTACCGGCCATATAGCGGTTTTGCTTAAACAGGTGCTGTCCGAATATCGGCTCTAAACCAAGGCTTTGCAAATATGCCAGCGCTTTTTCAATCGGCTCTTTGCCGCCGATTTGTCCCGACGGCGCCACGATGGCCACTTTATCGCCCTTTTTTAACTTAAACATTATAATTTCTCCAATATTTGATGGCATAAATCGGTCAGGGAATTGTCACGCGCACCCATAATGACAACGCGGTCGCCTTCTTTTGCGTTTTTCAAAATCAAATCCGCCGCCGCGACTTTGTCGGCCGCAAAATAGGCCTCCTTTTTACCAAGCGAACGAGCGTAAGCAATTAAATCGGCCGAAGAAATATCTTTTGTTACCGTGCCACCGACAAAGAAAATTTCCGGCATAATCAAAATATCTTCCGCTTGCATATTTTGCACAAATTCAGCCATAATTTCTTTGCCGAGAGAGCGCATCGGACCGAATCCGTGCGGTTGGAACATAATAATCAGACGACCTGAATATTGGCGCAAAGCCGAAACCGAAGCGCGCACCTTATCGGGATTGTGCGCAAAGTCGTCAATAACGGTTATGCCGTTTTTTTGCCCGATTACTTCCAGTCGGCGTTTGGTGCCATGAAATTTCTGTAATATTTCGGCTGCCGAATGTTCATCTACACCAAACTCGGTGCAAGCGGCAATCGCCGCTAAGGCATTGGCTACATTAAAGGCACCGATTAAATTAAGCCGATATTGACGGCCGTTTAAGTTATAAAGCGTGCCGCCGGCAACGGCTTTGATGTCGCAAGCATAAAAATCGGCATCAGGATTTTTAAGCGAAAATGTGCGCAAATGTGGTGATTTAATCTTTTTGCAGAGCTCATAATCTTCGTTGACAATGACGCTTTGTGCGGTGCGGTCGGCCAATGCCTGAAACAGCTCAACCAATTCTTCAAGCGATTTATGGTCGGCTGAAATATTGTTAATGACAGATACGGAGGGATTATATAAATCAATGCTGCCGTTGCTTTCATCGGCTTCAATGACGCAAATGTCACCGTTGTTAAAGATAATGTTCGGAATGCCTCCAGCGTTTTCATAATCTTTCAAAAGGCCGCCGTTAATCATGCATGGTTTTTTGCCGGCTTTATCCAAAATAAAGCCAATCATGGCGGTGGTGGTGGTTTTGCCGCTGGTACCGCCGACCGCTATGCCGTATTTGTAACCGTGAAAAACCTGTTGCAGTAATTCAGGACGCGTTTTGATGGTAACGCCGCGTTCTTTGGCGGCTTTGATATCGGCAATAGAATCTTCTACAGCGGTTGAAGCGCAGACAAAGTCTAAATCAGGCGTAATTGCCGAGCCGTCTTGCTTAAACAGCTTGATGCCAAGATTTTCCAAAGCGGCTTTATTAACGGCATCGCGTCCCAAATCAAAGTTGCGGTCGGAGCCGCGCACTTCGTGACCCTGATGTTTAAGAATTTGTGCCAGCGAACTCATGCCGCTGCCGGAAATGCCGCAAAAACTGATTTTCATATTAAAGTCCTTCCAAATCTTGAATTAACGAGTTAATTTTTTGTTTTTTCTCTGCATTCATCAGAGGCAAATTTTTATAGTCCAAAACCAAATAGGTTTGATTGTTTTGTGCCGCAATGCTTAAAGTGGCGCCGATTTCATCGTCATAGAATGTGGCATATAACGAAGTTTTTTCAGCTTCTAAGTCAGCCAAGAAATTTTCATCGCCGAGAGTTCCGTAAGTTAATACTGTTTCGGTTTTGCCGTCTTTATCGGTTTTTTCGGTTTGATTTTCTGCCGGCACAAAGGTTTCTTCGGCGTGTCCGTATTTTTGGGAAAGGGCGTCATAATATTTGTGATATAAAGCTAAAATTTTGGAAGCATGAGCGTCGTCCGGTTGCGGTTTGCTTTCGGCATAAATACACCAAAGCTTGTCTTGCGTGCCGAAAATCAGGACAACTTCGGCAAAAGAGGCTGATTGCGCGTTTGAGCTGAGGCGCCAAACGTTTTGATAGCCGTCGCGTTCGGCTTTTTCCAAAATCGGGTGAGTGGCTTCAAGCTCTTGTTTTGAGGCACCCCAAGTTAAACCAAACGGCGCAGATGCCGGAGATTGCTGTGTAGCAGATTGCGGCGTATCGGTTGACGGCTCAGAGGCGGCGGTAGGTTGCGGCGCGGTCGCGGTTTGCGGGGTTTCAGCTGTTTTTTCAGGAGTGTCCACCGGTTCCGCTTCAGTAGCCGCTTCCGATTGAGTGAGTTTTTGAGGCTCGGCGGCACCTTTTGCCTCGGTGGCAATTTCCGATTCAGCCGTAACCGGTGCATCGGAAGATGTTTCTTTTTCGTCGGTAAGCGGCGATGTCATTTCATCTTCAATAGCTTCTTGTGAGGTTTCATCATCCGGTGTTTCGGTTTCTTGAGAAGTTTCTTTTTTCGCGCGCGGTTTAATTTTAATCAAAAGTTTTTGCGGGCGTTGAGATAAAACATCGGTAGCTGATTCGCGCGCGGTTTGAGCATCTTCCAAATCTTTGATATAATCACTCATAACTTCATCGGCATCGCCGTCAAAAAGCGCTGTATCCAGTGCTAAAACCGAATTTTCATCATTTGCCAGACTTTCAACGTCGGATACGGGTGTGGCCGGTTTGGTCGGTTGCGGCGGGGTTTGAACTTTAGTTTGTGTCTGCGGTGCGGTTTCATTGCCGACACCGAGAAAATCAAATTCTTCGGCAGTTGCCGTGTGTGCCACTAATAAGGCGCTAAGAATAAGAGCTAAGTAAGTTTTTTTCGGACACTCTGTTGTTTTCATAAAATATCCTTTCATAACCGCAAAAAAAAATTGAACAGACATCTGTTTTGCGTTATGGTATTACAAAAGTGCAAATATTTTCTTAAATCGGCGAATAAAATATGGAAAAAGATGATATACAAAAACGTTTGCTGAATATCGGTCGGCAATTGGTGCAGGAAAAAGGCACCGATGCTTTGACGGTGCGCAAATTATCTGAAGCATCGGGATGTTCGGTGGGGGCAATTTATAATCAATTTAATAATATGGATAAGTTTATCATGTATCAAAATTACATGACATTAAAAACGTTATCCAAAAATTTGGCGCAAGTGGAACGCAGTGATGACCCGTATGCTGATATGAACAATATGGTGCAGATTTTTGTGGAGTATGTGTTGAAAAATAAAAATTTGTGGTATTTACTGTATCGCTTTCATTTGCATGGTGAAAAGCAAGAGTTTGCGTTTTTCTATTTGCGACAGGTGGTGAAAATTTTGCGCCAGATTAACGCCCCGATAAGTGAAATTGTGCCGGATATGGAACGGCCGGAACGCGTGCTTTCAACACAGGTTTTGTGGTTGACTTTGTTTGCACTCAGCGCCTTTTTGACCAATAATGTGTTGGACTCGTTGGCAAAAGTCAATAAACGCTCAATTTGTCAGATTTTGCTGAATACATATATTGCCGGTCTAACCGTTTTAGAGCAAAAATAATGAACTTGATGCATGAAGCATGGGCTGATTTCTGGGCATATTTGAATTCGCCGCAACTTTTGGAAGCGGTGCTCAACAGCCGTTTTATTTTGATTTTGTTGGTGGTTTTAGCGGTTAGTTTGAAACATCGGACCTACGGCAGTATGTTTTTGGCGGCTCTGGTTAATATGCCGGGCACTATTTTGCATGAGAGCGCTCATTTTATTGTCGGGCTTTTGCTGTGGGCCAAGCCAACGTCGTTTTCACTGTTTCCGAGGAAAAACGGCGATGCTTATACCATGGGCAGTGTCGGCTTTCGCAATATCAAATTTTATAATGCAATTCCGGCGGCAATGGCACCGTTGTTGTTGCTGTGGGCGGCGTATTGGCTTAACGGATATTATTTGAGCCACGCACATATTACAATTTGGAGTTATTTACTGTTTATTTTGTTGGAGACTGTGATTATTGAAAATGCCGTGCCATCGGCAACCGATTTTAATGTGGCACTGAGTCGGCCGCTTGGAATATTGCTGTATGGCGGATTGGTTTTGGCGCTGTTAATCGGTTTTAACGCGTAAAAATATGGCTTAACGTTTGTCGGCACTGTGACAATAAGCATAAATCGGGCATTGATCGCACAAAGGTTTTTGTGCCTTGCAAATGTAGCGTCCGAACAGCACAAGCCAGTGGTTAGTGTTAATGACCAATTCCGGCGGTAAAACGGACAGCAAATCATTTTCTATTTCAAGCGGCGTTTTGCCGTGGCTGAAATCAAGGCGGTGGGCAATACGCATGACATGTGTATCTACTGCTAAGGTCGGTTGATGATACCACACATTCATGACAACATTAGCGGTTTTGCGCCCTACACCGGCAAGGTTGGTTAAAGTGTCGCGATCGGCCGGAACAATGCCGTTAAAATCTTGCACCAGTTGTCGGCTTAAAGCCATGATATTTTTGGCTTTGTTATTAAAAAGCCCGATAGTTTTGATATATCCTTTCAATTTTTCTTCACCGAGAGCAAGCATTTTTTGCGGCGAATCGGCAACTTTGAACAATGCTTCGGTGGCTTTATTCACGCCTTTATCGGTGCTTTGTGCCGACAAAACAACGGCGACCAACAATGTATAAGGGTTAATAAAATTCAGCTCACACTGCGGATTGGGATTTTCGCGAGCGAAAATTTGCATAATTTCAATGATTTCTTTTTTGCTACGCAACGCTTTGCTCATGCTTTGACACCTCCGGCGCCTGCCGCTTTGGGAGCATTTTCATCCAGCGGCCAACGCGGACGCGGTTTGAAGTCTAAATCATTGGTTAAGCCAAGGCGAAAGCGCTCTAAGCCGGCCCACGCCACCATAACGCCGTTATCGGTGCAAAAACGAATCGGCGGAGCGGCAAAGTCTAAGTCATAGCGTTCGGCCAAATCTTTGAGTTTGCCTCGCAAATAGGTGTTTGAAGCCACACCACCGGACACGACAACGTGTTGGCCGGTCGGGTAATGTTGTTTGAAATATTTGATGGCGCGTTCTAATTTGGAAGTCAGGCACTCGGTCGCGGTCATTTGAAAACAGGCGCAAATGTCGGCCACATCTTGTTTGGGCAGAATGGCGTGCGCCACATCGCCGTCAGAGGCGTATGATTCTACAATTTTGCGCACGGCGGTTTTTAAGCCGGAAAACGACAAATTACAATCGCCGGAATTGGCCAGCGGGTGCGGTAAGGTAAAGCGGCGGTCGTCGCCAACGGCAGCCAGTTTTTCAATCATCGGACCGCCGGGATAGCCGAGGCCGAGCATTTTAGCCACTTTATCAAACGCTTCGCCGGCGGCATCGTCTATGGTGGTGCCAAGGCGCTGATATTCGCCGACATTTTTTACTACTAAAATTTGACAATGGCCGCCCGATACCAAAAGCAACAAATACGGAAACTCAATCGGATGAGCAATACGGGCACACAGGGCATGGCCCTCTAAATGATTAACGGCAACAAACGGCTTATTTAAGGCCAGCGCGATTGCTTTGGCGCTCATCACTCCAACCACAACACCGCCGATTAAGCCCGGACCGGCCGAGGCCGCAACGGCATCAATTTGCGATAAATCCATATGAGCCCGCTGCAGACAGACGGAAATCATTTCGTCAACATGTTCTAAGTGGGCGCGCGCGGCAATTTCCGGCACGACGCCGCCGTATTGTTTATGTTCTTCTTGCGATTGCAACGCTTCGCCCAAAATTTCTTTTTGGTCGGTAACCAAAGCGGCACCCGTGTCGTCGCAACTGCTTTCAATGCCTAATACAATCATTTATCAACCTAAATTTTTTATTTTCTTGATGATATGTAAACTTTTTTCTATTATATGAAATATATTCGGGCAAATTGTCAAGCAAAAGGATATGAAAAATGACGAAAAATAAGCAAATTGAGGGAGAAATGAATGTAGCGGCCGATAAAGCACCGCAGGCTAAAGGCAGCGCATTTGGGTATAAGGCATTTATCGTTTTATTGCTTTTGAGTGGTTTAGGTGTCGGCGGATATTATTGGCAGACTATCAGCCAAATGCAAGCCGAGATTGACAGCTTGAAACAATCAACAGCGGAAAATGTTGACAATTTGAGCAAACGAATCAATAAAACCAATCAGCATTTTGAAGATATATTATATACTTTTGGCGACAGCGTTGATAAAAATTGCGATGATAAATTGGCGCGATTGAAAAAAGAACTGCAAAACGAGATGACGCAGTTGATGTTTGGGGCACAAGCCGGTGCAGATGTTAAAGCCGAAAACGGCGGCGAAAATACATCGGCAGAAACAACGGAAACATCGGTTGCCGCGCCGCAAACAGCCGGAAAGGTGATTACCATAGAGCGTGAAAAAACACCGCAGGAAGTTTTGTTGGCCGCCGGTGCGCTGATTGTGATGGATATGGCGGAAAACGGTTTGCCGATTGAGTATGAAAGCGAAGTGTTGCAAATTTTGGCAGACGGCAATTCTCAGGCGCAAAAATATGCCGATACGGCGCAAAAATACGCAACTTCGGGCATTAAAGGGCGACAAATGCTGATTAAGGAATATAACGCTTTGTATGCGGCGTTGAATGATGAGCCGGAAAAAGTGCAAGATACACAGGCGCAAGAAGAAATTGTGCCGCAAAAATGGCAGGATAAATTTTGGTATTGGTTGAAAAAAGCCGTGGTGCAAAAGAAAAAAGTTAAAAAGCCGGAGTTTAAAGCCGAAACAGATGAAGTTTATGAATTGGTAAATGCCGGTAAATTAAGAGAGGCTTTGTTGAAAATGAAAACCGATAGCAAATATAATGCGGTAAATTCACCGATATTGGCCGCTTGGCAACAGCAGGTTGAGGATTATTTGGCCTTTGAAACGGCAATGAAAGGTCTGATTATGAATGCGCTTGCCAATATTCGCCTTAAAGAAATGGAGCGTTGATTGATGCAAAATTATTGCGATATTTGGCGCAAGCAATATCAGATTGTGCCGGCGCAGTTGCAAAAGGTTGCCGAGGTCGGCGCGGTGGCAACGGCGTTTAATTGCAATATAGATGCAGTAGTTAAGTTGAGCGGGGCGCAAATCAGTGCATTGGCGGACGGATTTGCTTTGAGTGCCGAAGATGCGCTGAATTGTCCGACAAAGTTAGAGCGACCGCGTGATGTGGTTTGCGGTATTATCAAGTGCTTTATTAAAGGCATTGCTGAAGAATGGCTGGCAGAAAATGCGGCAATTTATCAGTGGATGACGGATAATTTGGGGTATGAGCGGCTGCAGATGGGCGGTCAGGGTGGTATTGTGGCCAATGTGGCGGCGCTTTTGGGCGTGAAGAACGTGATGGCGCATACGGCATCTTTGCCGGCGTTACAGGCAGCGCAGTTTTTGGATTTGCCGAATTTATTTGGGCTTGATGAAAACGGAAAAGTGCAAATGGCGGTGCGTATCAATCGGGTCAACGAAGCTCCGTTGGTGCATCAAATTATTGAATTTGCCAAAGAAGATGAGATTGAGCTAGGTGGTCGGCGCTATAAATGTCCGAAAGCGAATCGGTTTATTGCAACTTACGATCCGGCCAATATGGCACTTAAAATTGATGACGGTTTTGTGCGCTATATCAATGAGGCTGGTTTTGATTATTTGATTTTGTCGGGATATCATAATTTGACGGAATCCGGTGGCGGGGTGGCGCGTATAGAAGAAACATTGCCGCTGATACAAGATTGGAAACGACGTTTTCCGAACGGCATTATTCATTTGGAAATGGCGTCAACGCAGGATAAAGTTGTTCGTGCCGCGATTGTGGAAAAAATTGCGCCGATGGTTGATTCTATAGGGCTAAATGAGCGCGAGGCGCTTGATGTGCTGGAAGTTACGGATGACAGAAAATTTGCGGCATTGAGCAAGGCAGATTTGAATGCCGCAGAGCTGTTTGAAATCGTGCGGCAAATTAAGCAAAAAACCGGCACACCGCGAGTGCAACTGCATATGTTCGGCTTATATATGACATTGCAGAATAAGGGTTGGCGCATAACACCGGCGCAAAACAAAAACGGTATGATGTTGGCGGCAACGGTGGCGGCTTCAAAGGCCGGATTGGGGCAATTGGCGACAGTGCAGGATTTGCTTTGGGCACACGGGCAAGAAGTGGGTGAAAAAAGTTTGCGCGAGTTGCACGTTTTGGCACAATATATTGATTCGGGCACTTTAGAAGTGACGGGTATGGCTTCGGTGGAAGAATTTGACTTAATCGCCGTGCCGACAATTATTATACCTCAGCCGAAAACGCTGGTTGGTATGGGCGATACAATTTCTTCGGTGTCGTTAATCGGGGCACGCTGAAAAACGCTATTTGTCGCCGATACGCAGTGCTTCAATAAAGGCTGACTGTGGCACTTCTACTTTGCCAAACTGGCGCATACGTTGTTTGCCTTTTTTCTGATTATCCAAAAGTTTGCGTTTACGCGTCACATCACCGCCGTAGCATTTGGCAGTGACGTCTTTGCGCATAGGTGAAATGGTTTCACGCGCGACAATGCGTCCGCCGATGGCCGCTTGCAACGGAATTTTGAACAAATGTCTCGGAATTAGGTCTTTAAGGCGTTCGCAAATTTGGCGGCCGCGGGCTTCGGCTTCGGTGCGGTTGCACAAAAACGACAGTGCGTCAACCGGTTCTTCGTTAATCAAAATTTGCACTTTGACCAAGTCGGCCGGTGCATAACCAATCAGCTCGTAGTTAAAGCTGGCATAGCCGCTTGAAATGGATTTTAGGCGGTCATAGAAGTCAAATACGATTTCGCTTAGAGGGATTTTATATACCACCATAGCACGGTTGCCGACATAGGTAAGGTCTTCTTGTTCGCCGCGGCGTTCGGTGCAAAGCTTTAAGATGGCGCCGAGGTATTCGTCCGGTACCATAATGGTGGCGCGCACCATCGGTTCTTCTATGCTTTTAATGCTTGACGGGTCCGGCATATCGGCCGGATTATGCAACACCATTTCTTGACCGCCGTTCAGATAAATGTTATAGGCCACCGACGGCGCTGTGGTAATGATATCTAGGTCAAACTCGCGACCGATGCGCTCTTGAATGATTTCCATGTGCAGCAGGCCGAGAAAACCGCAACGGAAACCCATGCCGAGCGCTTGTGAATTTTCCGGCTGATAGTTTATGCTGGCGTCATTGAGTTTGAGCTTAGCCAGTGCGTCTTTTAAGGCGTTATACTGGCTGCTGTCTACCGGAAAGATGGAGCAGAACACTACCGAAACCGACGGTTTAAAACCGGCTAAAGGCTCGGTGCACGGGTTTTTATTATCGGTGATGGTATCGCCGATTTGGCAGTCTTCCACACTTTTAATGCTGGCGGTGATAAAACCGACTTCGCCGGGGTAAAGCGCATCTACATCAGTCATCTTCGGGGTGAAAACACCGATTTTATCAATCACATAATCAAGGCCGGTGGACATCATGCGAATATTTTGCTTTTTGCGCAAAATACCGTCTTTAATGCGCACCAAAATAATAACACCCAAATATGAATCATACCAACTGTCAATCAAAAGAGCCTTGGTCGGAGCGTTGATGTCGCCAAGAGGTGCCGGTAATTTTTGCACCACCTGCTCCAATAAATCTGGAATGCCGGCACCGGTTTTGCCGGAAACTTCAACGGCATCTGAGGTATCAAGCCCGATGACATCTTCTATTTGCTCTTTAACCCGCGCCACATCGGCAGATGGTAAGTCAATTTTGTTCAGTGCGGTAATAATTTCATGGTCGCTGTCAAGCGCAAGATAAACATTGGCAAGCGTTTGTGCTTCAACACCCTGTGTGGCATCCACTACCAAAATGGTGCCTTCGCACGAAGCCAGAGAGCGCGAAACTTCGTAAGTAAAATCCACGTGTCCGGGGGTGTCTATCATATTGAGCTGATAAGTTTTGCCGTCTTTGGCGTGATAATTAAGGCGGACGGTTTGTGCCTTTATCGTAATACCGCGTTCACGCTCAATATCCATTGAATCAAGCACTTGTTCGGTCATTTCACGGCTTTGCAGACCGCCGCAAAATTCAATCATGCGATCGGCAATGGTAGATTTTCCGTGGTCAATGTGCGCCACAATGGCAAAATTGCGAATTAAACTTAAATCGGTCATTATGTCTCCTTAAAATTGACCTCAAGATAAATTATTTTTTGCACGCTTGCAATAGTTATTGTCAAATACTAAAAAATATGTTTTAATAAATGAAAATAACAGGAGAATGCTATGCGCAAAATGATAGATATTGAATTTGGTTCATCGCGATATAACGAATTAGTTGAACTGCGTTATAAAATTTTGCTTGAGCCGTTGGGGTTGAAGTTTTTGGACTCGTTTCGGCCGGAAGAGGCGCATTATTTGCACATCGGTTGTGTGGAATCACTGGACGGACGCTTGGTCGGCGGGTTGATTTTGGCACCGATGGATGATGAACGTATTCGTTTAATGCAGGTGGCGGTAGATACCATTTATCAGGGCGAAGGTATCGGGCGTGAGTTGGTAAAATATGCCGAAAAGCGCGCCAAAGAAGCCGGATATTCGCAAATTGTGATGCACGCCATGTTGTTTGTGGTCGGCTTTTATGAAAAAATGGGCTATCATGCCGAGGGAGAAGCCTTTGACGAACAAGGCATTACCTTTATGAAGATGGTCAAAGATATATAGCATCTGATTGGCGGAGGCGATAATGGAAAACGATAACATCTTTATTAACACGTTTATAGATAAGTTATGCCGCGAGCGCTATGATGCGCAAGGTAATGATGTGGCCGCCGCATATTTGCAAGAGCTTTTGGAACAGCGCGTTTTAACAGCAGCGCAATTTTCCGAGGTGGCACAATTTGATGCCAAAGTGCGGGCGTTTGAACATTTGGCCATGGAAGAAAATGTGGATTTGGAAGACCCAAAAAGTGTTGAAGCGGCAAATCAATATGAAAAATTTGTAGAAAAAAGCAATATTCATCCGCAAAATAAGGCCGCTTTGTATAACACATTGTTGGGATTTATTGATATTAACGGCGGCGGCGATAAGTGGTATATGCGCGTGTTGCGCAAAAAGGCCGATATTATGCCGCATGGTGTTGATGCTGAGCTGAATTTGGCGGCAAAACAGGCGTTTTTTCATCGGCGCGGTGCTGGCAGAAGCGTTTATTTAGGCACAATGAATCAACTTTATGGCAAAATGAGCGACAAAGTGCGTTTTACGTTTTTGGGCGAACTGGGTTTGGTGGCCGACAAGAGCGGTAAACGGTTACGGGCGGCTTCGGGTTTGACACCGCAACAGCGGACCGAACGGCTGTCAATTATTGATGCCATTGTTAAAGAACCGCTGAAGATTAAAGAGCGGATTGCGCTTTTGGAAGAGGGGCGGAATTTGGCCAGCAATAATTTAAATCGGCGTAATGAAAACTTTGGTACTAAAGACAGATATAGTGCCCAGTTGCAAAAGGATTATGAAGCGGTGGGCGATTTTAAGAAAGCTAATCAATGCGGGCTGGACAGCTATAATTGGGATAAGTGTTGCCAAAAAGCCATTGATTATGGTATGGAAAAAGCACGTAAAGAAGGACGGTTTTAGTTTTAAGAATTAGAAGATGTCTTATCCGCGCGGGGTGCGGTGGCATGACAGGTTGTTTTTTATCCATGTGGGGCGCGGAGGCATGACAGTGTTTTTTACCGAATGGTGTGCTCAGGAAAATATTTTTTACAAAAAAACGCTCCGGTGAGGGAGCGTTTTTTGTGATAGCTTTTATGCTCTAAATCAATAGAACTTCCAAGCCATTGAAGAAAAGCCGGTGTTGCCGCAGCCTAAAACAGCCGAGCTCGGTCCAACCGGAAAACCTTCGTGGCCGGCATCATCAATAGATTGTGACGGGTTCACAATGCAGTGAACAGAGTCGGTCACACCGCCACAGTCATCTTCATAATAACCAGCCAAATCGGTCGGTGAAGAACCTGAAGCCGTGCTCATGGCAATTAAGCCTGAACCGGAAGCGTTGCCACCCCAATCGGCCAAAGCCAATTCAGCACAAGCCGAAGACGGAATGTTTTCAAATGTAATTTGGAAAGCACGATTGTGACCGGTATCATTTTTTGTTCTTTGTGAAACACTGAAGTGAACCGGTGTGCCCCACGGGGTTTGATAAGTGTTGGTGCCGTTACCGTCTTTGTTTTCATACATTTCACCCGGTAAAATGTTATAAGCATCAATAATTTTACCACCGTTACCGGTACCATCGCCTAAATCGGTGTAGTCTCTGGCATTGCTGAAAGCAATACGAATGTTACTGGCGAGTTGGGTGATTTCATCAACAGCTTTGTTGGTTTTATATTTCAACATGGCTTTTGAATATCCGGCGATACCGCCAACCGACAAAACGCCGATAATAGCCAACACGCCGAGCATTTCAATCATAGAACGGCCAGATTCTAATTTTTTCTGATTAATCATTGAAAATCTCCTATAGTTTTTTAATTTGCCGAGATTCTCATGCTTTGCACGAGAAAGTCGTCGTTTGAATATGAGCATATTATATACTTTCAGGCTTCATTTTATAGTGGATTTATTAAAAAATCAATAATGCAGAAGATATATGACTTTAGATATAGAAAACGAGGTAAGAATAATGAAGTTATGCCCTGAGCGAAGCGAGGTAAGGCATCTACGAATTGTTTTTTTTATAAGGATAGATTGTTTCTCAGCATAGTAAATTTTTAAAAAATATCGCTTGCAGATTCAAATAAACTGATATAAAAGTAAATAAATTTTTAATTTTTGGAGAAATATGGCGTATGTTTGAAAGATTGTTAGGTATGTTTTCAGCCGATATGGCGATTGACTTGGGAACAGCAAATACGTTGGTTTATGTCCGTGGACGCGGTATTGTATTAAACGAACCGTCAGTGGTTGCCATTAAAGAAGAAAAAGGTCGCAAACAGGTTTTGGCGGTGGGTAACGAAGCTAAACAAATGTTGGGGCGCACACCGGGTAATATTCAGGCCATTCGGCCACTGAAAGACGGCGTGATTGCCGATTTTGAGATTGCTGAGGCAATGATTAAATATTTTATTTGCAAAGTGCATAACAGACGCACTTTTGTAACCTCTATGATTGTGATTTGCGTGCCATACGGATCTACCGCGGTGGAAAAACGTGCCATTCAAGAGTCGGCCGAACAAGCCGGTGCGCACAAAGTCTTTTTGATAGAAGAACCGATGGCTGCTGCAATCGGCGCCGGATTGCCTGTAACCGAACCGGCCGGCAGTATGGTGGTAGATATCGGCGGCGGCACAACCGAAGTGGCAGTTTTGTCGCTGGAGGGAATCGTTTATGCACGTTCTATTCGTGTGGGCGGTGATAAGATGGACAGTGCCATTGTTAACTACATTCGCCGCAATATGAATTTGCTGGTGGGTGAACGTAGTGCCGAACGTATTAAAAAAGAGATCGGCTCAGCGTGTCCGCCGGAAAAAGGTGACGGACGCACGGTAGAAATCAGAGGGCGCGATTTGATTAACGGCGTGCCGAAAGAAATCATTATCAGCGAACGCCAAGTGGCCGAAAGCTTGATTGAGCCGGTGGCCGATATTGTGGAAGCGGTAAAAGTGGCTTTGGAAAATACGGCGCCGGAATTAGCAGCCGATATTGTGGACAAGGGAATTGTTTTGACCGGTGGCGGCGCACTTTTAAATAATTTGGATTTGGTGTTGCGCAAAGCAACCGGATTACCGGTAACGATTGCCGAGAATCCGCTGATTTGCGTAGCAAAAGGGTGCGGCGAAGTGGTTGACCATTTGACACGCTATAAGAGTGTTTTATCAGCTAACTAATCCAAAAACATAAAAGGGAATCCGGCAGATGGTGCGGCAAAAAGTATTGCTTATTAAAGTGGGCGAGCTGAAAGATTTGTTCCGCAAACTGTTTGTGGTTATTTTGTTTTTAACGGCCTTTTTATTTATTATGCTCAGTCGGTTTGACAGTGTGGCAATTGAGGCTCTGAATAAGGTGGTGATTAAAGTTACCGGTCCGGTGATGCAGGTGGTGGAATTACCGGCGCGCGTTATTCATCATGTGTGGACGTATTTTTATGATATCAGCCATATTTATGCCGAAAATCAGCTGTTGCGCGACGAAAATAAGCAAATGATGATTTTACAAAACAAGGTGCGCACGTTGGAAGTGGAAAACCAATTGCTGTCGCGTCTTTTGAACTATGTGCCGCCGGCAGAGGCATCGTTTATGAGCGCGCAGGTGGTGGCCGAATCGGGCGATAAGTTTACACATTTGTTGCTGATTTATGTGGGAAACGAGGCGGTTAAAAAAGGTCAAATTGTGATGGGCGACGAAAGCGTTATCGGCCGCATAGATACGGTTAGTCCGCCTTATGCCAAGGTGATTTTGATTACTGACATTAACTCTAAGATTCCGGTGGTGGTGGAGCGCACGCGGGTGCGCGGCATTTTAAGCGGCAACAACAAGGATTTGCCGCAACTGATTTTTATGCGCTCAACGACAGATGTTCAGGAAGGCGATATTGTTGTGACATCCGGTGTGGGCGGTATGTTTCCGGCGGGGTTGCCGATTGGGTTTATCAGTTCAATTAACGGCAACAAGGTGGAAGTGGAGCCGATGGCTGATTTGAGTCGCATTGAATATGTGCGGATTGTTGATTACGGGTTGGCACCTGATGCCGAATTGTCGGTGGATTTTGTGGAAAGTGAACAAAATGCGCGATAATTGGCGGGAAAATTTAAAACTTTTTGCGGTGCACCGCATTCCGCTGATTGCAACGCTGATGATGGTTTTTTTGTTTTTTATGCCGATAAATTCGGTGCAAATTAATTATTTTCGGCCGGTGGTCGGGATAATTTGCGTTTATTATTGGAGCCTTACCCGCGGCTATATTTTTGGTTTTTTTTCGGCGTTTTTGGTGGGGTTGATTATAGATATATACAGCTCGTTGCCGGTTGGTGTTAATGTGATGATTATGATGTTGTTGGTGTGGACAACCGATTGGTTAAGAAAATATTTCAGCATGTCTTCATTTGGGGTGAATTGGTTGGCGTTCGCGATTATTTGCACAGCATTTTTGTTGCTTAAATGGGCGTTTTTGAGCTTGTATTTTCATCATTTGTTGCCGCTGGCCGGAAGCGGCTTGGGGCTGCTTTCAACGGTGATGTTTTATCCGCTGATTGCCTATATTAACGCTTTGATTGCGCGCAAATTTTTGCCACAGGAGCGCATAGATGAGTAATCAAAATGAAAAAGACAGAGTTTTAAATCGGCGCTTGATGTTTATTGTGCTGCTGAATTTGTTGGCGTTTGTGGTGATTGCCGTGCGTCTTTATTATTTGCAAATTATGGAGGCAGATAAATATCGTGTGATGTCGGAAGAAAATCGCATTTCTACGCGCTTTTTGGTGCCGCCGCGCGGTATGATTTATGACCGTAACGGTGAGATTTTGGCGAAGAATAATCAGGATTTTCAGGCGCTGCTTATTGCCGAACAGACTAATGATATCAGCCAAACAGTGGAGACATTTCAAAAATTATTACCTCTGAGTGAGGAAGAAGATGAAAAGGTGGCGCAAAGCATTAAGAACAGACGTCGTTTTATTCCGATTAAGTTGAAAAGCAATTTACAATGGGACGAAGTGTCTAAGATTATGCTCAATGCGCCGGATTTGCCGGGGATTGAAATTAACGAGGGATTGAATCGGTTTTATCCGTATGCCGATTTATATGCGCATGTTTTGGGCTATGTGGGGCCGGTTTCGGATAGGGACAAAAAAGACAGCCCGTTGTATTTGGTGCCGGGATTTAAAATCGGTAAGTCGGGTTTGGAAAAAGCTTTTGATTACAAATTGCAGGGACAAGGCGGCACGGTTAAGTTGGAAGTTAATGCTTACGGGCGTGTGATGAAAGAGATTGAGCGTGATGCCGGCAGTGAGGGACAAAGCATACAAATCAGCATTGATTCACGGTTGCAAAAAGCTGCTTATAAAGCATTTGGCGAACACAGCGGAGCGGCAGTGGTTTTAGATGTGCATACCGGTGAGATTTTGGCGCTGGTTTCCACACCATCGTTTGATCCGAATCTGTTTACCAACGGCATTAGCTATAAGCATTGGAATGAGTTGCTTAACAACGAGCGCACGCCATTGATTAACAAAGCCGTGTCGGGGCAATATTCGCCGGGGTCAACATTCAAGATTGTGGTGGCATTGGCGGCGCTGGAAGCCGGTGTGGTTGATGTGGATACGCATTTTAATTGTTTGGGCGGCATGGATATCGGTTCAAATCGGTTTCACTGTTGGAAACATGTCGGACACGGACCTCTTAATATTATTGAAGCGCTTAAATATTCGTGCGATATTTATTTTTATGAGGCGGCGATGCGGGTCGGTATTGATAAAATTCACGATATGGCGCTTAAACTCGGTATGGGACAAGTGCTTGATGTGGGGTTGGATAATCAGAAAAGCGGGCTTATTCCGTCGCAGGAGTGGAAAAGAAAAACCAAAGGCACGTTTTGGACCAAAGGAGATACGGCAAATGCCGGAATCGGACAGGGGTATGTTTTGGCTACGCCGCTGCAGTTGGCAACCATGTTGGCGCGTGTGGTTAACGGCGGCTATGCGATAAAACCGACGTTTTTTAAACCGAGCGCCGGAGAATTACGTAAGATTAAGCGGTTGGATATTTCGCGACGCCACATAGAAATTGTGAAACAGGGTATGTTTGATGTGGTTAATGCCATTGACGGCACGGCGCGTAAGGCAAGATTTAATTTGGACGGCGTTAAAATGGGTGGAAAAACCGGCACCACGCAAGTGCGGCGCATTTCTATGCGGGAGCGGCGCACCGGTATTATTCGCGAAGAGATTTTGCCGTGGCGGCTTAGAAATCACGCTTTGTTCGTCGGGTTTACGCCGATAGAAAAGCCGCGTTATGCCGTGGCGGTGGTGGTGGAACACGGCTCATCGGGTGCGGCGGTGGCAGCGCCGATTGCCAGTGCGATTTTACAAGAAGCGTTGCGTTTGGATATTAAATAGGGGCGGAAAATGTTGCAGTTGGAATTTGCAAATCGGGAAGAAAATATGTGGGGAAAAATTTTGCGCCTCAGTTTTTCGTATGTCTTTTTGATTATTTTGCTGGCGATTATCGGCACTGTGACACTTTATTCGGCGGCAAACGGGGCATGGAATCCATGGGCTCTCAAGCATTTGGCGCGTTTCGGGCTGGCATTTGTGCTGATGGTGGGTATGGCACTGATTGATGTGCGGCACTATTATCGGGCGGCGTATGCTTTTTATTTTGTAACACTGTTATTGCTGTTGGCAGTGGAAGTTTTCGGTCATATAGGCATGGGGGCACAGCGCTGGATTAACTTCGGATTGTTTAAATTGCAACCGTCCGAGCTGATGAAAATCGGTTTAGTGCTGTTTATGGCGCGCTATTTCAGCGCTATTACCATGCAAGGGATTCATTCGGTGCGCGGCATTATTATTCCGGCCATCGGTGCTTTGTTGCCGGTGGGATTGATTATTTTGGAGCCCGATTTGGGCACGGCGTTAATGCTTTTAATTACAGCCGGTATGATGTTTTGGGCGGTGGGTGTTGAGTGGTGGAAATTTGCACTGGTAATTGTTTCAGGCGGAGCAGCATTGCCGATTATTTGGAGCTTTTTGCATGAATATCAGAAAAATCGCGTGTTGACGTTTTTGAATCCGGAACGTGATCCGCTGGGCACAGGCTATCACATTATTCAATCTAAAATTGCGTTTGGTTCGGGCGGTTTGTGGGGCAAGGGCTTTTTGCACGGCACGCAAACACACCTTAACTTTTTGCCGGAAAAGCATACGGACTTTATTTTTACGATGTTTTCGGAAGAATTCGGTTTAATCGGCAGTTTGTCGTTATTGTTTATCAATATTTTACTGCTGGCTATCGGTTATTTATTTGCGTTTCGGGCGCGCAACTATTTTGCAAAACTGGTGATTATCGGCCTTAATACCAATTATTTTTTGTATGTGTTTATTAACACCGCTATGGTGATGGGTGTTTTGCCGGTGGTTGGTGTGCCGCTGCCGCTGATTTCATACGGCGGAACGGTGATGTTTTCAATTATGGCCAGTTTCGGCATCATTTTGTGTATGTCTAACAGTTCTACAAAGAAATTGAGCTTTGACGATTAAGTTTGTCTGCGAGAAAAGCTATTTTTTATTAAAACGGTTGAGTGCGGTTTGATAGGTAGCCGATGTCTGCGTAAACAATTGGCCGGTTTTGGATTTTGAGCAATCAATTTTTTCATTAGCCTTGAGCAATTTTTGCACTTTGCGGAATTCGCGTTCCGGTGCGACGGTCGGCAATTCCGGATGGCGTTCTACCGGACATTGCTCTAAATAAATTTGTATAAATGCCGTTTTGACCGCATCTAAATAGCACATTTCGGCAAAGCCGTTAAACACCTTTTGTGTTGTTTGCTTAAAAGCCAAAACATCAGCGATGTTTTCGGCAGTTTGCATTCGGCGGAAAGCCTTGAATTCTTTGGCATAAGTTTTATGATTAAGCAGAAAGTTTTTAATTAAAATCAGCAAAGCTTCATTGCCGCTCATGGCGGTTATTTTGAGCACAAATTGTTGCAATGCGCGCAAATATGCGTCGCGCGAATCTCGCCCCTTAAAGGTTTTGGTTTCAGCAAAATCAGACGGCAGGCGCTCGCCGGAGAGCAAAATTTCAACCGCCTCAACCAAATATTTTTGCAACAAACGTTTGTTTTTCCAGCCCCAAATGCTCCAGCCTAAAAAATGCCGCATAACACGCCGATGATAGGTGGTAAATTCTTTGACGAGCGCGATTGACCACGCCATGGCGTGCTCTTTTTGATATTTGCGAAGCTTGGCCAAACATTGCCGATATTGTTTGCCGCTTTGTTCAACCTGAGCGGCAAAATCGGGCGGCATCAGCATGGCGGTTAAACGTTGTTTTTGCGCCGTTTGCCGGTTAGTCAATTCTATGCTGAGCAATTCGCACAGCTGGTTAATTTCCGCGATATCTTTGGGAATGATAATGTTTTCGGTAAAGTCGTGTTTGAATGTTTGGTATTCTTGTAAAATATCTTCTTGCTTGGCGTCGGCACGCGATGCTCTTATCATCTTTTTGATTTTTGCCGCGCTGAGGATAAACAATGAAAGATTGTTATTGGAAGGAACAAAAACGCCATTGCCCTTAGAATCAAAGTTAAATTGAAAATCTATTTGATTGAAATTTTTAAAATTCGGATGGCGGAAAGATTGCTCAAGTGCGTATTGTAAAAACTGAGTATCGTTCATTGCTCTCTCCTTAATGTGATAAAATACGCCAAAACAGTTATTATTTCGTTAATGAAAGCGGTGTGTATAACCCTTATTGACGTTGAATTTTGTAAAAATCTATGCTAGTTTGAATAAAAATTTTTGAGTTTGAAGAACAGAAAGGGTGAACAATGTCGCAAAACGCCAGATATAACGGAAAGGCAAGTTGGGAAGAGTGGCGCCAAACATGGCAAAATGAAGAAAGATATAATTTTAGAACCATTGAAAAGAAATGGCAGCAAATTTGGCAAGATGAAAAGGCTTATAAGGTTGAAATTGACCATAACAAAGAAAAATTTTATGCTCTTGTAGAGTTTCCGTATCCGTCAGGTGCAGGTTTGCATGTGGGACACCCGCGTTCATATACGGCGCTTGATGTTATTGCTCGTAAAAAGCGTATGCAGGGCTTTAATGTGCTGTATCCGATGGGGTTTGATGCGTTTGGTTTGCCGGCCGAAAATTATGCTATTAAAACCGGTGTGCATCCGGCAATTTCTACTAAAGAAAATATTGCTAATTTTACACGTCAGCTTAAATCACTCGGTTTCTCATTTGATTGGGACAGATGTTTTAATACCTGTGATCCGGAATATTATAAATGGACGCAGTGGATGTTTATTCAATTTTATAAGCACGGTTTGGCTTATAAAGATAAAATGGCAATTAACTGGTGCCCGTCGTGCAAAGTGGGGCTGGCTAACGAAGAAGTGGTGAACGGTCATTGCGAGCGTTGCGGTGCCGAGGTGGTGCGGCGCGATAAAGAACAATGGATGTTGGGCATTACCAAATATGCCGATCGTTTGATTAACGATTTGGACCAAGTGGACTTTATTGATCGCGTGCGTTCAACACAAATTAACTGGATTGGACGTTCGGAAGGTGCTGAACTGGAATTTGAACTGACCGATAACAGCGGCAACAGCTTAGGCAAAAAAATGGTGGTGTATACCACGCGGCCGGATACGACTTTTGGTGTGATATATTGCGTGATGGCGCCGGAGCATCAATTTGTGGGCGAGCTGATGGAGCTGTTTGAAAATGCCGATGATGTGCGCCAATATGTTAATGAAACGGCAAAAAAATCGGAGTTGCAACGCACGGCTGATACCACTAAAACAGGTGTGGAGCTCAAAGGAATTAAAGCGCGCAATCCGTATACCGGTGCGCTGATTCCGGTGTTTATTTCCGATTATGTGTTGACCGGATACGGCACGGGCGCGATTATGGCGGTGCCGGCGCATGATCAGCGCGACTATGACTTTGCCAAAGTATTTCATTTGCCGATTGTGCAGGTGTTGGCCGGTGGCGATATTTCCGAAGCCGCATGGGAAGAAGACGGAACACACATCAACTCCGGCTTTATGGACGGCATGGATAAAAAAGAGGCTATGGCGGCGGCAATTAAATATGCCGAAGAACATGGTTTCGGGCGTGCTAAAGTTAATTTTAAGTTGCGTGATTGGGTGTTTTCGCGTCAACGCTATTGGGGCGAACCGATTCCGATGGTTTATTGCGAGCACTGCGGTTGGCAACCGATTCCGGAGGACCAGTTGCCGCTGACGTTGCCGGAAGTGCCGGATTATCGTCCGAATGATAACGGCGATTCTCCGTTGGCTAACGCAACGGAATGGGTAAATACTACTTGTCCGAAGTGCGGCGGTAAGGCACGTCGCGAAACCGACGTTATGCCGAACTGGGCGGGTTCATCATGGTATTTTCTGCGCTATTGTGATCCGCACAACGACAAAGAGTTTGCCTCAAAAGAAGCACTTGATTATTGGATGAATGTGGATTGGTATAACGGCGGTATGGAACATACTACGTTACACCTTTTGTATTCACGCTTTTGGCATAAATTCCTTTATGATTGCGGATATGTTCCGCAGCCGGAGCCGTATCAAAAACGCACGTCGCACGGTATGATTTTGGCCTCGGACGGCGAAAAAATGAGTAAATCGCGCGGCAATGTGGTTAATCCTGATGAGATTGTTGAAAATTACGGCGCAGACAGTTTCCGCTTGTATGAAATGTTTATCGGACCGTTTGACCAAGTGGCTATGTGGTCGGAAGAAAGTTTGAACGGGGTTTATCGCTTTGTCGGTAAGGTATATTCGCTGTTTAAGAAGGTTTATGCCGATAAAGATGCGCCGATGAGCGACGAAGATTTGCGTGCAATGCACAAGTGCATTATTGAGGTCACCGAGCGTATTGATCAGATGAAGTTTAACACGGCGGTTTCATCGCTGATGACTTATGTAAACCATTTAGCGACGATGAAAATGATTCCGGCGCAAATGTATGCAACACTGCTTAAATTATTAAGCCCGTTTACGCCGCATTTGGCCGAAGAAATGTGGGCACGTCTCGGCGGTAAAACGCTGATTGTGACTGAAAGCTGGCCGGTTGGCGATGCCAAATTGGCGGCCGAAAATGAGGTGACCGTGGCAGTGCAGATTAACGGCAAAATGCGCGGCACAATAAATATTGCCAAAGATGCCGATAAGGCCGTGGCCGAAGCTGAAGCGCTAAAACTGGACAACGTAGCGCGTCAGCTGGAGGGTAAAACCGTTAAGAAAATCATTGTTGTCCCGAATAGGATTGTGAACATTGTGGCATAGAATTAAAATTGTGGCGCTCGGCGTCGTTATTTGCACCATGGTTGCTTGCGGATTTGAACCGCTTTATGTGGAAAAAACCGGTGGTGATGATTTGTGGTATTATAATAATGAATATAAAACCGATATTGTGCGGGAAATGGCGCAAATAAAAGTGGAAGGCGCAACCGACCGCATTGGGCAAATGGTTAAAAATGAGCTGATGGATATTTTTAATCCGCACGGCACGCCGAAATGTGCCAAATATTTTCTTAAACTGTCGCCGATTGAAAAAAGCGTTGTGCAACAAGCTTTGCGTGACGATATTACCGCAACACGCGAAAAAGTTAAGTATTCTTTGAAGTATAAGTTGTGGAGCAAGGAAAAAGGACAACTGGTCAGCGGGGACAGCTGGATTTATTTGAGTTACGACTTGTTGGATAATCCGTATTCTACCACCATGGATAAGAAAAAGGTGGAAAAAGACGGGGCTAAAATTTTGGCCAACGATATTTCTTTGCGTATAGGTGCTTATTTCCATTCAGTTATCACAAAGCGCGGCAATCCAGATGAATTTTAAACCCGAACAACTTGAAAGCTTTTTGCAAAATCTTGGCAACAAGGTAAAATGTGTGATTGTGTTCGGCAATAATGAAGGGCAAATTGCCACATTGCAAAAAAAGTGTGCCGAGGCCGTGTGTGGCAGCACAGATGATGCTTTTCGCTATGTGGCTTTGGAAATGGAGCAAATCAGCAAAGAAGGTTCGGAAATTTATGCCGAATATTATGCGCAATCGCTGATGGGCGGTCGGCGCGCCGTGATAATTAAAAACGGCGATAATAATTTGGCACCGATTATTAAAGATATAGTGCCGAAAACAAATTCGGAAAATGTGCTGATTATAGCCTCAACCACGCTTAATACGCGCTCGTCGCTGATTACATGGGCTAAAGAGCGCGATGATGTGATTATTGTCGGGTGCTATGAGGGGCGAGAGGACGATATTGCTTCGGCAACAGAAAATATGCTTAAGAGTAAAGGTTTGCGCGCCGATGTGCCGACATTGCAGCTTTTGTGCGCACGGCTTTCGCCGGATAGTAAGCTTAATCAAAGCGAAATTGATAAATTGGCGATTTATATGGACGGTCGCGAACAGGTAACAGCGGACGACGTGCGCGCTGCAGTCAGTGATGTAGCCGGTGCCAATATGGAAGATTTGTGTTATTTTGTGGCCGGTGGTGAGATTTTAAAGGCCGGCCGTATGTTTGACCGTCTGATTAAACAAGGCGAAGATGCACCGACGTTGGTGCGGCAAATCAGCTATCACTTCAGCAAATTGCTGGATTGTGTGGCGCAGGCCGAGCAAGGAAGCAGTTTGGAAGAAGCCATCCGCAATTTGCGGCCGCCGCTGATGTTTTATCGTAAACGCGCTTTTATGAAACAATTGGCGATTTGGAACAGAGAACGGTTGCTGAGTGCCTTAAAGCTGTTATATGACACCGAGCGCGATTGTAAAACGACCAATATTCCGGCCGAGCAAACCGCCAGTTATGCTTTGTTGCGATTGACCGGTGCTGCGCAAAAATGGCTTAATAAACGATAAGCAAAAATTTCAAAATAAATATTGACAAAATTGTGGCAAATGTGTATTTTAAATGCGAATTTAATATTTTTTATATATGAGACATTTGTTATTTTTATTTATCGGCCTTGTGCTGATGGCTTGCGGTGCGAATAACAGTAACTCTGCACAAAAACGTGTGAACGCTGAATCTGATTCTGTTTCGGCATCAGCAAAAGTTGACACTTTGGCTAAGAAAACCGATTCTGCCGCCGTGAAAAAAGATACGATGACGGCCGAAGAAGTTGCTGTGGCAAAAAGGGTTGGAGCAATCAGGGCCATTAAGATGGCAGAAGATACTTTTAAGGTGATTAAATTGGTATCGCCGGAGGTATATAAGTCCATAATGGAGTGGAGCTACAGCGTTTATGCGACAGACAGTATGCCGATGACAGGTGTTGTTTCCGGCCATGGTAAATGGTTGGTGCCGCTGGAGTATAACGATGTGCACCAGCTGACCAAAGACGCTTTTGTCGGGCATTTAAGTGTCAGCCTTTATGAAGGAGATTATGATGCGCCGGCGTACGCCGAGCTTTATCAAGTTGTGTATCGGGGAAAGCCAATCGGTAATTTTACCTATGCTTGCGAGATAACCCCGATTGTTTATCGCCAGAAAGCAGTCGGATTTATCAAGACATTTTATAATGCGAATAATCAACAGTATTTTCGCTATTATATTGATAACAAGGGTAAAGGTTGGGACGCTTGGGTTGGCGTTCAGGTCGGATCATATCCGCATTTTGAATATTACAAAATCAACGGTAATGTGCTTACGCTTTGGGGCGGAGCCAAAAAACCGGAAGATTTGGCAGCATTTTTTCCGGAAGATCGCTCGCTTTATAAAGTGGACCTAAGAAGCGGACGCGTGCTGGAAAATCCGTTTGTGCCGGTGGATTAAGTAAAAGAGCTTGAGAAAAACATCTCAAGCTCTTTGCGGTTTTAAAAAGTCTAATTTAATCAGTGTTAATTAAATCTTTGATAACTTCGCCGGCAATAATGAATCCGGCAACCGGCGGCACAAAAGGTGCTGATGCCGGAATGTTTTTACGCGGGGACTGCGAATCGGTTGGTTGCGGCTCGGGCTCGGTTATATTTTGCTTCAGTGGTTTTTCTTTGGAATAAACAACTTTAAGATGTTCAATACCGCGGCGACGCAGTTCTTTGCGCATAACATGCGCCAAGGGGCATACGGAGGTTTGGTAAATATCGGCAACTTCAAAAGCGGCCGGATTGAGTTTATTGCCGGTGCCCATGGCGGAAATAATCGGCACGCCGGCGGCTTTTGCCGCCATAATTAAACCGATTTTGCCGGTGACGGTATCTATGGCATCAACCACATAATCGTATTGCGAAAAATCAAATTCGCCGTCGCTTTGCGGCAGATAAAAAGTTTGGTGTTTGGTGATGCGGCAATTCGGGTTAATCGCTAAAACGCGCTCGGCTGCCACGTCAACTTTAGGTTGACCGATGGTTTGGTGGGTGGCCAAAATTTGGCGATTGAGATTGGTCAGGCTGATTCGGTCACTGTCAATTAAATCAAGCGCACCGATACCGCAGCGCGCCAATGCTTCAACCGCATAGCCACCGACACCGCCAAGGCCGAAAACCGCAACGCGGGCACGGCTTAGTTTTTGCAAAGCCGCGGCGCCCAAAAGAAGTTCGGTGCGTGCAAATTGAGTAATCATAGCCAAATCTTTCGTTTCTTTGTTTCAGAAATAAAATAAATTGCGGTTGATTGCAAGCGGAAAATATATTACGTATTTTGCCGTGCTATTTGAATTTGACAAAAGAGTAAAAATTTGCTATTCTTGTTGCAAAATTCGGGAGAAATCAAATGTCGGTCAATTTAATCAATGAAAAAGATTTGAATCAATATTTAGCGGATATTGTTTATCATGGTGAGAAACCTGAAAATTTCAGCAGTGGGCAGTTTAAGGATATTGATTTTGTAGAAAATAATAAAGATGCCATTGTGCGGGCGATGTTGATGCAATATGTAAAACATCGGTTGCGTTCGCATTTGTTGCAAGATAAACCTGAACATCGGCGTTTTTTGACAGAGGTTAAATCGGATGAGCCGGATTTGCCAAAGTGGGCACAACAATGTTTGGTTGAGGGTAAAGCCGTGCATCGTTTTAAGGCCGTAAAAGTTCCGGCGAAATTGACCGAAAAAATTACCATGGTGCGCGATTTTTTATATGCCAAAGCAGAGCATTATATTAACGATGTTTTGGCACGCGGAAATGACACACAAATCAACAATAATCAAAAAATTGCGCCTCGTATTCGTATGGATTTTTTGAAAACGCAAGAAGCGTATGATTCTTTTGATAAGGCGGTTACCGCAGCCGAGACATGGCATAATATTATGGCGCAAAAAACGCAACATCAAAAGGCAAATAACCGGAGTTTGCAAAAGTCACTGCGGGGCTGCAAAGAGGTAATGGATTTTGGCGACGGTTGGAAAATTATGCAATTAAAAACTTCGGATGCACTTGATTTTGAAAGTGAACGTATGGGGCATTGTGTTGGTCAAGGAGAGTATGATCAGGGTGTTCAAAACGGAAAAATAAGAATTTATTCGTTGCGTGATGCGCAAGGCGAACCGCATGCTACTTTGGAAATTAAAAATAAAGCCGTTATACAGTGTAAAGGTGGGCACAATAAATTGTTGTGTAAAGAAGATCGTGCATATGTGCAGGAATTTATCAAGGCAAAACAGTTTAAAATCAAAAAAGATCAAATGTATGTGGGTTTGTTGCAGCAAGACGGCGAATATTATGACATTTTTAATTTACCACATGCAGATTTTGTTATCAACGGGGATTTGAATATTGATTTTGCCGATTCCGGACAATTTGAATGGCCGGACTTCAAAAATATTTCCGTTATTGAAGGTGATTTATATATGGAAGCTTTAGGTTTGAAAAAAATTCCTAACATGAAACATATTATCGTTAAAGGCGATTTTAGTATCGGCTATAATAATATTCGGTCATTGGAGGGATCGCCTAAAGAAGTCGGCGGAGGATATTATTGTTATAATAACCGAATTAAAAATTGGAACGGGATATCTAAGAAAATTAACGGCGTGTTATGGTGCTATAATAATGAACTGGAGTCACTTGAAAATGGTCCGGAAACAGTCGGAGATGAGGTTTGTGTTGATGAAAAAATGGTTGAAAAATATAATTTATCCGATGATAGCGTATCGTATACGGAAATATTGACAGCCATTGCAAAGTCTAAAGTGGCGCAGCATATTGCCGAAGGGGCGGAAACCGAAAAATCGGCAGAGCCGGCCAAAAAGCAAGGCCGACAGCGCGCTGCCACAGTATATGAATAATCAGATGTGAACAGTTTTTATATAATATCTTGCAATTATCAGGTGAGCCGATTAAAATCTGTAAAATAAACGTTTATGGAGTTTTGGAATGAAAAGAATCGGAATTGTCGGCACAGGTATTTGGGGAACGGCGTTGGCACTTACGGCCAGTCGCGCCGAAAATGAAGTTTTGTGTTGGGCGCGTGAAGAAGATGTGGTGGAATCTATTAACTATGCCCATGTTAATAAGCGCTTTTTGCCGGATATTCCGCTTTGCGATAAAATTAAGGCAACCGCAAATGTGGCTGAGGTTTTTGAGTTTTCAGATGTGGTATTGCTGACAGTTTCGGCGCAGTGGACGCGTGATACAATGAAGCAAATTAAGCCGTATGTGAAAAAAGAAACAATTTTGGTTTTATGCGCCAAAGGCATTGAGCAGACAACCGGCAAAATGTTATCGGAAATTGCCGCTGAGGAGATTCCGGATACAACAATCGCCGTGCTGTCGGGGCCGGGGTTTGCGATTGATGTGGCGCGCCGCAAAATCGCTTCGGTGACGATTGCCTGCCAAGATAAAAACATTGCCGAAAGATTAACACAGATGCTCGGCACAACATATTTCAGACCATATTTGACCACCGATATGATTTCACCGCAAGTGGGCGGAAGTATAAAAAATGTGATTGCGATTGCTTCCGGCATTGTGGAAGGCGCGGCGCTTGGCGATGGGGCGCGAGCGGCGTTGATTACACGCGGATTTCACGAAATGGCACGTTTTTCCAAGGCGTTGGGCGGCGATTTGCAAACCATGATGGGAATGTGCGGCATGGGTGATTTGGTGCTGACGGCAAATTGCTCGCAATCGCGTAATTTCAGCTTTGGTTATGAGGTTGGTGCCAGTGGTTCGGCGCAAAAATTGGTGGCGGAAAATACGCGCACGGTAGAAGGTATTTATACGGCGCGTGCGGTGGAAAAACGGGCACGCGCGTTGGGCGTTGAAATGCCGATTTGTGCTATGGTCTATCAGTTGTTGTTTAACGGCGTGTCATTGGAAGATGCAATGCACGGATTGCTGTCACGGCCATATAAAGCCGAGGGCATTTAAGGACAATCAGGTAAAATATTTTATTGATACAATGCGCTGCGGCTGCGCGCCATCATTTGCAAATTCGGCTTGCGCGGCGTTGCCGTTTGCGGTGCATTGACGGTCGGTTTTTGCAGAGCGGCCTGACTTTCGGTTTTTAGTTTGGCGCGCATACGCTCTTTGCGTTTTTCGGCACCGATTTGTTGATATTCTTCCGGAAAAGTCTTTTTAAAATCGCTGTGAAAATGCTCGGGCGAACCAAGTTTGAGGTCGCCGTATTTTTCCATTATAAGAGCCAGTTTACCGTTGGTATTGATTTTGCCTTTTAGGCGGCCGAGTTCCACAATGCGCAGAGCTAAATCTAAGATGGCTTTTTGTCGGGGCAGGCGTCTTTCATCTAAACCACATTGCGAATCTGAAATCCGAATGGAATCGCGCGCTAATACTAAAAGCGCATCTTTGTCGTTGCATGCGGCCAATTTTTCATCAAACTGTTGCACTGCTGTTTTTTTCATTTCAGTCATGGCACACCTCCGGCATAATTATAATGTTGCTTTTATGTATTCAGTATATCACGCTTTATTGATTTTTGCAACTGCTTAATTTTAATATTTGCGGTCAATGATGTATTGAGCCAAAGCACGCAGATTATCAGCTTCAGGACCAAAGGTTTGCAGTTCGGCAATCGCTGATTTAATTAAATCTTGCGCCTTTTGTCGCGCCGGCTCAATGCCGTAATATGCCACATAGGTGAATTTATTTTGCGAATCGTCTTTATGCAGGGTTTTGCCGACAATGTGCTGTTCGCCTTCGCGGTCCAGAATGTCATCGGCAATTTGAAAGGCCTGACCGATTAAACGTGAATATTTAACCAGCGTTTGTCGCACGTCAAGCGGAGCTTGTCCTAAAACGGCGCCGGCTTCAACGGCATAGCGCAGCAGACGACCGGTTTTCATGGCTTCCAAGCGGGCGATAATATCTTCGTCGGCATTTTTGTTGCCGGTCGGCGTGGCATATAAATCAAGCGTTTGTCCGGCAACCATGCCGCCGAAAGCGCCGGCTGCATCAGACAATAATTGCACCAATGTCAGGCGGATTTCCGGACGAATTTCCAAGGCATTGGATAGAAATTGAAAAGCATAAGTAAGTAAACCGTCGCCGGCCAAAATAGCTGTGGCTTCGTCAAATTGTTTGTGGCAAGTCGGTTTGCCACGGCGCAAGTCATCGTTATCCATGGCGGGTAAGTCGTCATGAATCAACGAATATGAATGGAGCATTTCCAAGGCCGCCGCTGCCGGAAAAGAAACGTCATGCGGCACGCCGAACAGGGCTGCGCATTCACACATCAAAAAAGGACGCAGGCGTTTACCGCCGTTCATAACCGAATATTTCATGGCTTCTATAACGCGTTTTTCGGCACCTTGAGGCAACGGAAAACATTGTTCCAAATAGGTATTGAAAGTTTTTGAAAACTCAGTCAAAACAGCGGTAATTTCCGACATTTCAGTCCTCTTCTATTTTATCAAGCGGTTCGGTTGAAATGCTGCCGTCGGCGGCAACGTTGATTTTTTCTATTTTCAGCTGCGCCGCTTTGAGCTTGTTTTCGCAGAACTTTTTAAGAGCAACGGCTTTTTCGTAAACCGCAACGGCATCATCAAGTTTGATTTTGCCGCCCTCTAATTCGCGCACAATATTTTCAAGCTGAGCCAGCGCATCTTCAAACGATATTTTACTTAAATCAAATTCTTTCATTTTTTTCTCCATAACAACAGATTAAACCTTTAAGCGATTTTGACAACGATATTTTGCAACTTATTAAACTATTTATTGGCAAAAATTATGCTTTGGCATACTGTTTAGGCGGCGCAAAAAGTGTTATATTATTTAATGTCTATGATATAGATTTTTTCATAGTTTTATTCCTAAATACTTGTGACCTGCGGGGTAAAAGCCGCAGGTCTTGACTTATTTTAAAAGCGGTGTATACTATCAAGAGTTGAAAATGTGGAAAAATCAAATGTCTAAAGTTACATGGAAAGCAGGAACAATGTTGGCACCGGTGCCGCCGGCGCTGATTTCTTGCGGCACCATGGCAAAGCCGAATGTGATGACGGCAGCTTGGACGGGAATTATTTGCACGGAACCGACATTGGTTTATGTTTCTATTCGGCCGACGCGTTATAGCAACGAGCTGATTCGCCAAAGCGGCGAGTTTGTGATAAATGTGCCGACAGTGGCGTTGGCAAAGGCGGTTGATTTGTGCGGTGTGAAAAGCGGTCGCGAGGTCAATAAATTTGCGTTGGCAGAATTAACACCGCAGGCGTGTGCAAAGGTTAAGGCACCGCAAATCGGCGAAGCACCTGTTTCACTGGAATGTAAGGTTAAGGAAATAACATCATTTGGCACACATGATATGTTTTTAGCTGAAGTGGTGGCGGTTAATGCGGACGAAGCGCTGATTAACAAAAGCGGCGCGCTTGATTTGCAAAAAGCCGGTTTGTTGGCTTATGCACATGGTTTTTATTACGGTTTGGGTAAAAAAATCGGCAAATTCGGATGGTCGGTAGAGAAAAAATCAACCAAACGTAAGCGTGCGGCTAAAAGAAAATAGCAGAGGGAATATGGATAATAAGCTGAAATTTAAAATTAACTATAAAAATATGGCCGTGTTCAGCGAAAAAAATACGGAAAATCCGGAATATCCGCTTTTGCTATCTATACCGCACAGCGGCACTTATTTTCCGCCGGAATTTTTGAAAAATGTGCTCAGTGATGCGAAAACTTTGCGCCGCAACGAAGATTTGCTGGTTGATGAATTGGTTAAAGAAGCGACGGACCACGGTTTGCCAACCATGAAAATGGAAGTGGCGCGCTCGTTTGTGGACTTGAACCGCGATAAATTAGAGCTGGACCCGAGTATGTTTTACAACTATCCGAATGATACCGATGTTTTGTTTGATAAGCATTGTCGGGTGGGGCTTGGCGTGGTGCACCGCATTAACTTTCAGCGCGAAAATTTGTATGGCGGGCTTTTGGATTATAACGAAGTGCAAGAGCGGCTTAAAAATGTTTATGACGTTTATCACAAGCGGCTACAGCAAAATATTGACACCATCTTAAAAAAGTTTGGTTTTTGTTTGGTTTTGGATTGCCATTCCATGCCGTCTAAAATTTGCTCAATTATAGATGACCGCTCGGGGATTGATATTTGTCTGGGAAACTTATTTTCGCAAAGCTGTCCGCAAGATATCAGTGATTTTTTTGCCGGTCAGTTTTGGAACAAAAACTATAATGTGGAGTTTAATTGCCCGTATTCGGGGGCGTTTATCACGTTTAATTATTGTCAGCCGCGGCGCAATATGTGGACTTTGCAATTGGAAATAAACCGCGCGCTGTATGCCGACGAGGCAATGTTGGCAAAAAATGAGCTTTTTGATAATGTGGCGAATGATATCAGCGAGGCGATTATCAATTTGGCGGAAAATATTAAACGGCGCTAGGTTTTGCAAAAAAATATATTTCTACTTTGTTGGTAACAAGAGGTGGCCGCACTTTGTGCGGTACTGCGTAAGCAGCGCCGAAGGCTCTATGCTCACGCGTTCCGGCGGAACGCTCAGCATGACAGATAAGGAAGCAGTGCTAAAGCACCGGAAGATGAGATCCCTGAACGCACGAATGCGTCGCATCGTGCGAGGGATGACAGTTTAATATACTTGCGATTTTTGAATTGCAAGAGTTGTTTTTTTGCTTGCGATTTATGCAAAATCAAAGTAAAATCCTTTCAGTTTTGAGATTAAAAGAAAAAGGAGAAAATGCAATATGTCTAAAATCTTAATTACTTCCGCTTTGCCGTATATTAACGGTGTGCCGCACTTGGGACACATGGTCGGCTGTTTGTTGCCGTCGGACGTTTATGCGCGCTATATGCGGATGATGGGTAATGAGGTTTTATACATTTGCGGTAATGATGAACATGGCACGGCATCGGAAGTGGGCGCCTTAAAAGAAGGTTTGCCGGTGGAAGAATATTGCGATAAATATCATGCGCGTCATGCCAAAACTTATAAGGATTTTAATCTGTCATTTGATTATTTCGGGCGTTCTTCCAGCGAACAAAATAAGGAAATGACCTATCATATTTTTGAGCAACTGGATAAGAACGGTTTTATTGTTGAAAAAACCATGCGCCAAGTTTATTCGGTGGACGATAAGATGTTTTTGGCCGACCGCTATATTACCGGCACCTGTCCGCATTGCGGATATGATAAGGCGCGCGGCGATCAGTGCGAAAATTGCACCAAAGTTTTGGAGCCGACCGAGCTGATTAACCCGCGCAGCACGATTTCCGGCAGCACTAATTTGGAAGTGCGTGAAACCAAGCATTTGTTTTTGAATTTGCCGAAGATTGAGCCGGTGCTTACCGAATGGCTGAAAACCAAAGAAGCATTTTGGCCGGATGTGGCTTATTCTATTGCCAAAAAGTGGCTAAAAGAAGGCTTGCAGCCGCGTTGTATTACCCGCGATTTGAAGTGGGGTTTTCCGGTGAATAAAGCCGGTTTTGAGGACAAAGTTTTTTATGTGTGGTTTGATGCCCCTATCGGCTATATCGGCATTACCAAACAGTGGTCGGACGAAAAACCGAATGAGCGCAACTGGAAAGATTGGTGGTTGGATGCCAAAGATGTGCGTTATGTGGAATTTATGGGCAAAGATAACGTGCCATATCACTCCATTACATTTCCGGCAACCATGCTCGGCACCGGCGAAAACTGGACCAAGGTGGACTATTTGAAGGGCTTCAGTTACTTAACTTTTGAAGGCGGTAAATTTTCAAAATCGGAACACCGCGGCATTTTTGCCGAAGATGCCATTAAGGAATTTCCGGCCGATTATTGGCGCTATTGGCTGATGGCAAATGCGCCGGAAGCCTCGGACTCGTCATTTACGATTGAGGGTTTTGTGGCAACGATTAACAAAGATTTGAACGGTGTTTTAGGTAATTTTGCACAACGTGTGATGAAAATGACGGCCTCTAAATTGGGTAGTTTTGTGCCGGAAGGCGGCGATTTGCAAGACACGGATAAAGAGCTGATCGCAACTTTACAACAGCGTGTGAATGATTATTTTAAATATATGGATGCGATGGAGTTTAGAAAAGCAGTGGCAGAATTGCGCGCAATTTGGACCGAGGGCAATAACTACATTACGGTTACCGAACCGTGGACAGTGATTAAGACCGATGAAAAGCGTGCGGCGACAATTTTACGGCTATGTTTGAATTTGGTGCGCATTTATGCTGTTTTGTCGGCACCGTTGATGCCGGATACGGCAGCAAAAATTATGGCCAAATTCGGGTTGAGCGAAAAAGACATGCCATCGCTCAAGGATTTTGATGTGGCAAAAGAAATTGCGGCTCTGCCGGCCGGACACGCGTTTGAGGCAGGTGAGGCGCTGTTTGAAAGAATTACACCGGAAAAGGCGGCCGAATTGCAACAAACATACGGAGGAAGTCATGAAAAGTGAGTGGGTAGAAATGCAGATGAGCGGTTTTTTAGGCTGGGTGCATAAAGTTGTGATGTTTTTGACATGGCCGTTTCGCCGGTTTAAGTTACTATTAAGCATTATTATCGGCGTTTTGATAGTGATGATTATTGTGCCGATGTGTTACGGGGTGGCGTTTAGAGATATCCCGAGCTGGTATTATCAGCTGATTAAGGCACCGTTTGTGCAAAATGTGACACAATCTGTCAGTGATAAAGCATTAGCGATTAAAAACAAGGCAACGCAACAAATTGCGGCGAAGATTGATGATGTTAAGCAAAAAGTGGAACAGATTTCGCCGGAGATTAAGGCGGCAGAGGAAGCTAAGGCCAAAGGCGAGCCGATTAAATTTACAACTTGGAATGTGGCTAAGTTTAATAAGGTAAAGTATGAGCGGCCGGTGCAGAAAAAAGATGAGGTTAAGCTTAAAGCGCCGACTTTTGCCGTTTTAAGACGCGAAACCAAAGAAGCTCAGGTAAAGCGCGAGCAGGAAATTAAAAAAAAGCAGGAAGAGAAAAAAATCGGCGGACCTTATTATAAGGGAAATTTGGCCGATTATTATCGTGTGCGTAATGATTTAGGGTTGACGTATTTAAGCGAGTCGGAAAAATATCACGGAAAAGCCGATGTGCTTGGTCCAAACAGTTTGTATATCGGCAATACATACGTTTATTTGTATGGCATTTACACTAATCCGGATATTTATGACGCGACCGAAGCGCAGCTCTATTTGGAAGAATTGGTAGAAGGTAAAACCGTGCACTGTGATGTGATAGCTTATACCACGCAGACGCAGGCAGCTACGGCATTGTGCTTTGTTGACGGCATATTTATTAACGGTGCCATGGTTAATAAAGCGCTGGCTTTAGATGTGGCATTGAAATAGTTTGAGATTGAAATGTGGCAACCGGTTTTAACTATCAGCGGATATATTCTGGGCATTTTGGGGTTGGTGATGCTGATTCCGGCCGGTTTAGATATATCGCAGACCGGTGTTGAATGGTCACCGTTTTTAACGTCGGCAATTTGTTCAATGTTTTTGGGGTTTTCGTTGTTTCTTTCAAATTATACAAAATTTGAACGTATCAATTTGAAACAGGCCTATTTGGTAACGGTGGTCAGTTGGTTATTGGTGGGTGTGCTTTCGGCAATGCCTTTTTACTTGTCGGGCGTGGTGCAAAATAAGACCGACGCATTTTTTGAGGCATTTTCGGGATTGACCGGCACCGGCGCCACCATTATTTCGGACGTGGAAGCCTTGCCTTCGGCTATTTTATTGTGGCGCTCGCTATTAAATGGTTTGGGCGGACTCGGGATTGTTATTTTTGCGGTGGCGCTGTTGCCGTTTTTAGGTATTGGCGGCATGCAGATTTTTCAGCGCGAAAATTCGGATTCAAATGATAAGTTTATGCCGAGATTCAGCTATATTGCCAAGCGTATCGTTATGGTTTATTTGCTTTTGATTGCCGTTTGCGGCGGGGCTTATGTTTTATGCGGCATGGGCTTTTTTGATGCTTTCAATCATGCCGTTTCGGTTATCGGCACCGGCGGATTTTCAACCAAAAATGCATCTATCGGGGCATTTGACAGCCGATTGATAGATTTCGTGACCATGATTTTTATGTTGACCGGTGCGTTGCCGATGACGTTTTATATTTTGCTTTCGCGCGGATTGCCGGCCGATAGAAATCGGCAAGTGCGCACATTTTTGAAATTTGCTTTATATGTTGGATTAGTTTTGGGGGCATTTTTATATGTGCGTTCGGATTATTCTTTATTTTATGCAATGTGGAACGGCATGTTTACAACAATTGCGCTGGTCACGACTACCGGTTTGGCAACGGTTGACTATACTCAGTGGGGCGTTTGGATGACAGCAGTTGTTTTGTTGTTGTCGCTCAGTGGCGGTTGCACCGGTTCAACCTGCGGATCTATTAAAATTTTGCGTTGGCAGGTGGTATATGCGTTTTTGCGCAAATATTTGCTTTCGGTGGTGGAAACTAATCGGGTTGTGTCAATGAAAATCGGTGCGGTTAATGTTTCAGAAAAAGTTTCTATGTCGGTTTTTGTGTATTTGTTGTCATTTATGATTAGTTTGTTGTTGCTAACGTTGTTGGTTAGTGCCACGGGGGTTGATTTTCAGACCTCAATATCGGCGGTATTGGCTTGCATTACCAACGTGGGAGTAGGGGCGATTGATGTGATTGGTCCGCACGGTAATTACGCTTTTTTTGCCCCGCAAGTTAAATGGATTTTGATGTTTACCATGTTTTTGGGGCGTTTGGAAGTTATTACCGTTTTGGTGCTGTTCTCAGCTTCATTTTGGCGGCGCTGAGCGCTGTTTCCAGTATTGCAGAATGTAAAGGCGAATCGCACTTGAAAGGTTTTCAACCGTGCGTTCTTGATCAATGAGTGTGACGAGTTGATTGCGACTTATATTTTGTTGTTCGGCAATCAGATTTAAATCAGCATAAAATTCATCTTCCAGGCTGATGCTGGTGGCGTGACGTCCGGCGATTAAAACAGAAAATTTTTTCATTGTTTGCGGCGATAACTGTCTATGGAAATGACTTGTGCCGCAGTTGGTTTTTGAGCCGCATTTGATGAAGTGTGAGGAGAGGCAATATTAACCGATGAATCGTCGGCAACGTCATCATCATTGTCTTGTTCCGGCGTAAAACTAAGGCCGAATTTGGCATACGGATCGGCAAAATAAGTTATGCCGTCATAAGGCACGGTAATGGTTTGCGAAATGCCGCCGAAGCTCAAATCTACGGAAAAACTGTTATGACGAACCTCTAAGTTTTTAAACTGATTTTGCAACACAATCGTCATGGTTTCCGGATATTGAATTTTTAAGTTTTTGGAAATTTTAGTGCCCGGAAAATCAGTGCGGAAAGTTATATAAAAATGGTTTTCGCCCGGCAATCCCTGCTCTTCGGCAATTTTTAGGGCGTAATAAACGACGTTGCGCAGCGATTTTTCTACAAGCTCGTCATAATTTATTTCTTCTACATATTTAACCATTTTTTTGTCCTGCTACTTAAAATTAAATGAGCCGTTCTGTTGCTGGGCGGCTCCTTCCCCACTTTGGGCAAACCAATGCTCAAAGAATTGAATTTTGTTGCATTTGCCTAAATTATGCAGCTACTGCAACTGGTGCAAAATTATCATTTGCATTCATTTATTTTGAACCGATAACGGTGGTATCTTGCCGAACACAGCATATATCTTTACTGAACACTGTCGAACCTGTTTCACCCCCATAAAAATTGGTGGAGGTGCCGAGCACTGCCCTCGGGTCCAATGTGCCTATTTCATACAGCCTCTGGTGTTGCAGTCAATTACTTGACAGCGATATTATATAACGTTTTTTTTGTAAAAATCAAGGTGTATAATTCAAATCTCAAGAAGGGACGACTCTTAAAAATAAATTAAGAAAATCAGATAAAAAAAACGGTATTTTTGGGTAGAATGTTATAAATCGCACACTTAAAAGTAGTATTTGACACAAATAGACAAATAAAATAATATTGTTTTTTCATATACTTATTTGTAAAAAAATCAAAAAATAAGGGCAAAAGAATTATTTTGCTGGATTTAAATAAAAAGAGGTGTTATATGACTCCTTGAATGTTAATAATTCGTTAAATTAATTTTAAAAAAGAGTTAATTTGGCGAGCTCCGTTTACCAAACCGGCTTTGAGAATAAAGCTGAAAGTTTAGATGGAAATTCTTAAAAGATGGGAAATCTGATGTTTGGTAAATGGCAGAAAAAAGGTGACACATCTCGTGTTTAATAAATTTTTTATATTGCTTATCAGTGTTTTGATTTTGTTCAGCAATGCAATTTACGCAAACGAAGACTCTGATATTTTGCCGGTAAAACAACAGCTTCATGACAGCTCTGTTTGTTCGGCGGCGGCTCAACAAGCCGGCACCGAATACGGCGTTAATTTTGATTTATTGCAAACAATTGCCGTGGTAGAAAGCGGCAAATGGGATAATCTGCAGAACAGATTTGTAGCTTGGCCGTGGACGGTTAATATTAAAGGCAAAGGGCATTATTTTGCCTCTAAGGAAGAAGCCGTTAAAGCCGTTAAAGAAGCGCAAGCTCAAGGTATTACCAGCATTGATGTGGGATGTATGCAGATTAATATGAAGTTTCACGGCAAAGCTTTTTCTTCGGTGGAAGATGCTTTAGATCCGCTTAAAAATGTGCAATACAGCGCTAAATTTTTACGCTCGCTTTATAACTCAAGCGGTCGTGATTGGAAAACAGCGGCCAGACGCTATCATTCGGGTAATCCGAAAGAAGGCCAGATTTATACCACCAGATTGGAAAATCGCTTTGAGGCATATCGCGTGGCCGGTTTAACACGCAGCATGGAACTGTTTTAAGTAGTATGCGTGCGACGAAATACAAAAAAGAATATAATGTCAAAAGCCATGAAGTAGATTGTCATGGTTTTTTGCGTTTATTGAGCTTAATGAGCATTCTGCAAGATATTGCAGTGGAAAACGCTGATAAGCTCGGTTTAGGGTTAGAGGTTTGTGCCCGGCATGATTTGGCATGGGTCGGCTCTAACTATTTGGTGAAAATTTTCAGAATGCCTCGCCAGCATGAGAGTTTTGTGATTGAAACATGGCCGGCCGAAAAAAAACTTTGGGGTGCCATCCGCGATTTTACAATGACTGACGAATCCGGCAAACCAATTATTTTGGCCAGTAGCCAATGGGTGTTGATTGATGCCAAACGGCGGCGGCCGGTAACGCTGAGTAAATATTTTCCGGATTATGAAGCATTTGGTGAACGTGCTTTGAAAACCGATTTTCCGAAATTACCGACGGTTGGCGAATCGGCAAGCAAAACATCTTTCAAGGTGCGGTTTGACGATATTGATGTGAACGGTCATGTCAATAATACCATTTATCCGTTGTGGGCCAGCGAAAGTGTGGATAAAGACTATCGGATGACACATTTACCATCTGAAATTGAGCTTTGCTTCAAAAAAGAAGCGCTATACGGCGAAACGGTAGATGTTTTTACTGAGCAAACGGGTGATGAAAGTTTGCACTGCATTTATAATCGGGCAGACCATGTTGAGTTGGCGCAATGCCGCATCAAATGGGTAAACCTCGGCTAGCTGGTGCTTGCTTGGAAATTTTTTCCTTGTGTACTATTTTGTACACGGTGTCAAAAATTTCGCGGCGCATCTGACGCATTATCCGAGTTTTACAACCTTGTTTACATATTTTACATCAACGTAAGTGGCAATAATGCACGGCGAGGGGCAATGTTTTGCTTCAAAACAGCGTGGAAAATCGGGTAGGCTCGTTCACATTCGGTGATGGCAATGTTGAGAATCTGGCTTAATTTTGAGACCAAATTTGTATCTTTTTCATCAATAAAAATAGAATGTTTGAAAATAGGCATTTGCGCTTCTTCCCAATATGAAAAATAACCTACCCACAAATCTTCATTTAAAAGAGCCAACAATTCAAAAATGCTCGGCAGGTTTACTGCTTCCGGTGTCAGGTTAATCAGGCAGGAAATGTGCAGACAATTTAACTGTTCTTCCCATGCAAAGAAAAGGAGCATATTATCCCATTTACCGGAGATTTCAACCACGATTTCACTGTCGGAACGACGTTCGGTGGAATGCTGTTGCTTGGCAAACAGGCATTCAATATCATCAATCGGGTTGTATTTACATAAACTTTCGGCGAGCATTTCAAATCCTTGTTGGTTTCCGAAATTATGATGACATAATATCGAGTCGGCTGACAATTTTTATACTTAAGTTTTCCACTTTTTTTGCGTAAAAAAATTTTTTTTGCCTTTTTTATTTTTATAAATTGTGCAAAATCAATGTGATGCAAATAATGGTGTTTATAATTTTTTTTAAAATGTGGATTATCTGTTTTTTCTTAATATACTTTTAAGTAATTATATATATGAGAGGCTGAAAATGACAGGTTTGGCATATCCGGCGATTTCGCCGATTATTTTTTCTGTGGGGCCGTTGGCGTTACGTTGGTATTCTATGGCCTATTTGGTCGGTATTTTGTTCGGTTGGTGGTTAGTGGCCAAGCGGGTAAAAAAATATGATATTGCTCTAACATCAAAAAATTTGGAAGATGCCGCATTTTATATAACGCTGGGCATTATTTTAGGCGGAAGGCTCGGCTATGTTTTGTTTTATGGTGCCGGTCAATATTGGCATCAGCCGTGGCAGATTTTTGCGTTGTGGCACGGAGGAATGTCTTTTCATGGCGGCATTTTGGGCGTGATTATCGCTATTTATTTGCTGTCAAAACATTTGAAATTTTCGTTTTTGGGTTTAACGGATTTGGTGGCACCGGTGGTGCCGCTGGGGATTTTTTTGGGGCGCTTGGCCAATTTTGCCAATGACGAACTATGGGGACGCACCACTGATGTGGCATGGGCAGTGCGCTTTCCGCGCGGCGGTTATGTGCCGCGACACCCCTCGCAACTGTATGAGGCGTGTCTGGAAGGAATCCTGTTGTTTGTTGTGCTGAATGTGCTGTGGCAGGTAAAATGGTGTCGCGAACGCAAAGGCTTTTTATCGGGCGTGTTTTTGCTCGGCTATGCCGGTTGCCGTGCTTTTGTGGAACAATTTCGTGAACCGGATGCGCAAATCGGCTTTTTGTGGGGCGGTCTGACCATGGGGCAGTGTCTATCTCTGCCGATTATTGCACTTGGCGTGTGGTTATTGTATCGGGCTTGTCGACCGCTGAAAAAAGCCTAGTTTGGCACAATGGTAACAATATTGCTGTTAAATTTGTGGCTTTTTTGCAGCCCTTCATGCGCACGTTCGGCAACAATCGCACCCTCCATATATTTGCGCGTTTTTTCGGCAATGGCTACCGAGACGGTGATTTTGATGCTTTTACCGGAGGTAAAAACAAATTCGGCTGCCGCTATGGTGCGGCGAATGTTTTCGGCATTATCGCGTGCCTGCTTATTGTTTTGATTATTAAAGACAATAATATATTCTTCGTGATTATAGCGATAAACATCATATTCTTCGGGAAATTCTCGGATTTTTTGGACAATCATTTGCTCTAGGGTTTGGAGTTTTCCGGCGCCGATTTCGGCACGCCATTTGTCGCGATTATCTATGCTGAAAATGCCGATGGAATATTTAAAGGCAAACCTATTGGCACAGTGTGCCAAAAAAGTGGCGTAACTTTCAACATTTTCCAAGTCGTCATAGTAATAACGGTGATGAAAATCAAGCAAAGACGCTGTGGTCAGAATCAGCGCAAAGCCTAAAAAGAAAACACTTAAACCGGACGGCGTATCGGCATAAATAAAGCCCAAAAATAAGCTGCAATAACCATAAAACAGGCCCAAATTGAGATGCGTGGCGCGAAAACACACTGCCAGCAATTGGCAGACCAGCACAATAAACCATAGCAAAGCAAGCCAAAGCGGCATACTTTGCCAACAAATTTCAATATACGGGCATTCGGCGATTAAATTGCCGGCGCGATCAATAAAAGCAAGCTCTACCAATATTGCCGCCAAAATGTATACGCTCTGCATGGTGCGAAGTTTTCCGGTTGGTAAAAAATAAAACAACCCGAAGTTTAGCGGCATTAAAAAACACAGCCATAAAAAGCGGCTGTCGGTGATAAAATTATCGCCGGCTTTGCTTTTCAGCCAATTTAGCAGCAAATAGCAAATCAGCCCCATGCCAAGACTGAAAAACGGTTTGTTTTGATTGGTGAGTGCCAAAAACAGCAAACCGGCCAAACTGATGGCCAAAAAACAATAGTGCAAAATGTTGCTGAAGTCAAACTCAAACGGGTTTTGCGCAAAAAACAGCACCAATGCCGCGGCAAGCAGAGTTGCCGGTAAAAATGACCGTTTGATGGTAATGATGGTTTGCTTAAAATTTTGACTCCATGCCAACCGCATATTTTTTCTCCTGTATGCGGACAAGATAAGGTAAAAGGGTTTAAATTTTATTTACGCATTTGATAATGCAACTGTCACCATAAGAATAAAAACGATATTTTTCTTTGATGGCATGAGCATACGCCTGTTGCATGCGTTCTAAGCCGCCGATGGCGCAAATGAGCATAAACAGCGTAGATTTCGGTAGATGAAAATTGGTAATGATGGTGTCTAAAATGCGGAATTTATAGCCCGGTGTGATGAAAATATCGGTTTCGCCGCAGAACGGGTGCAAAACACCGCTTTCATCAGCTGCACTTTCCAATAAACGCACCGATGTGGTGCCTACGGCAATAATGCGGCGACCTTCGCGTTTGGCACGGTTAATAATTTCGCAGGTTTCAGGCGATATAACACCATATTCGGCGTGCATTTTGTGATTTTCGGTATCATCGGTTTTGACCGGCAGAAAAGTGCCGGCGCCGACATGCAAAGTTAAAAACACACGTTGAACACCCATATCGTCAATTTGTTTAAGCAGTCTGTCGGTAAAGTGCAGACCGGCAGTTGGGGCGGCAACGGCGCCTTCGTGTTTGGCATATACGGTTTGATAGTCTTCTTTGTCGTTATAACGGTTCCACAAGCCGGTAAGTGGCCGGTCGCGCTTGATATACGGCGGTAAAGGCATGGAACCGTATTGCTCTAAAAGCTTGCCTAAATCATCGGTGGCACAATTAAATTTTATCAGCACACCGTCTTCTTGGTCTTTTTGCACCACTTCAGCCGTAAATTGCGAATCGGCAGCGCTAATTTCGGCGGTATAAAAGCGAATTTCATCACCGATATGCAGGCGTTTGGAATTTTTGATGAACGACCACCAGCGGATTCCATCATCCGGATGATATAACGTAACTTCTACCAAAGCTTCGCCGCGTTGGCCGTATAGGCGTGCCGGAATAACTTTGGTGTCGTTAAATACCATCACATCACCGGCGTGCAGCAGTTGCGGCAAATCGTAAAAATGGCGGTCATTGATGACAGTTTCGTCCGATAAATCTAGAAGCCGTGAAGAATCGCGCGGATTGGCCGGTTGTTTGGCAATCAGTTCTTTATCTAATTCAAAATCAAAAATATCCACTTTCATCGTTATATCTCCGCTGTTATGGCGCTTTTATAATATGTTCGGCCGATGAAAGCAAGATGTTTTTTTATGAGCGGTTTTTGGACATTTTTTTTAATTTGTCAATTAGCCTACATATAATAGAAGTAGGGATTTTATTTAAAAAAAGTAAATTTTTTCATTTTTTTGACAAAAAGTTATTGCAATCTGTTTTTAAATGGTGTATAGTCTGTTCAGAAATGAATGAGAAAATAGGAGTTTTACAAATGACAACAACAAATACAGATGCAAAAATGACTTTAGATGAAGCTAAGTTATATTTGCAAGATAAAACAGAGTTTATGAAGTTTGACGAAGCTTTGGCAATCGTTAAAGCCGCCGGCGAAACTGACTTTTTAGCCAGCTTGGGTTTGACCGGTGATGCCGAAGTTAAAACAGACAGACAAAATCGTGCGGCAGCTTATTTGCCGACGGCTCGTATCAGCGAAGATTATGAAGGTCTGTATAAAATCGGCGAAGCTTTAGACAGTCAAGCAATTATGATTGAAGCCGATGATGCTTTTCAACGCTATGCCGAAGCAAACCATATTGAGATCAATAAAGATGACCAAGTTACGATGAATATTCGTAGAATGGATCATGACGCTAAAGGTTTGATTGAAGAATTAAAACAAGATAGTTCAACCAAACAATTGCGCGACAGCATAAATATTGTTGATGAAGAAAATGATTTTGCACCGGTTTCTGATGCGGAAAGAGAAAAGCTTTTTAACGGTTTATTAGAATCGGCAAAAAATCAGGTGATTTCCGATCGTGCGGCAGAAGATGAGTTGTTTAAGCTGTCGGCAGACAAAAGAAGACAAGAAATCAGAGACAGCATTAAAAGCACATTCCAAAACAAAATGTTGGTGGCTATCGGTGCCAGCAATGATATGCACTTGACAGAGGCAACAAAGAAAAAATCATTCTCTTTTCAAAACTATGCCAAAGGTGTTATCAGACGTTTGGCAGAAATAACGAGCAGCGGCAAAAAAGCTGATGTGCACAAAGGTCAGTTGATTAACAGCATGGTTGACACGCAACTCAGAATGGAAGAACGTGCCAAACTGTATCGTCAATTGGGTATGGTGAATGCTGCCAATGCGATTGAAAAGCAAAAAACCGGCTTTGTGAGCAAAATGAAGGGCTGGTTCGGCAAGGCTTATGAAATGCGTCATGCCGTTGCCGATAACATGAAGAACAATAAGTATAAATATATTACCATGGGTTTGGCCGGTGTTGGCGTGGCTCTCACAACGCCGCATGTTTCGGCAGGAAAGGCTGCTGTAATTGCTGCCGGTTATGCAGCATTTATCGGTGCCGGTTCTGTGGTTTGGCCGCTTATTGAAAAGCGTGAAGCGATGTTGCGTCAGGCTAAAAAGGACAAAAACGACGAATTGATTGCCGAATTAAATAGTCAAGGCAAAGTTAAGAGCTTGTGGAACATCTTTAAGTCTATGGAAGGCGAAGAAAAGAAGCGCTATTTGCAACGTGCGGCAGTTAATACCGCTGCAGGTGTTGCCGGAGGTTTGTTAATCGGTGCGGCCGGATTCGTTGGTCAGGAAGCCAATATGGCAACCCTTGTTAATGCCAAGTTAGGTGCTTCAACCATGCGCATTTTCGGTAACTTGGGTGTTCAAAGTAAGTTTATGGTAGAAGACCACAGACAGGCTAAAAAAGATCAGACAGAAGAAAGCCGTCAGAAATCTAAGATGAGCAAAATCAGCTTTGGTGTTACGGCAGTTGCTGCTCTTATCAGTGAAACCATCGGTTTGGCTCATGCTTATTTGTCGGGTGATGAAACGCCGACAACTTCGGGCGGAAAAGCGCAAGGAGCGCTTGATCAGCACCAAGGTAAAGGTGGCAAAGGTGCAGAGATTCTTGAACAGAAACCTGCAGCTAAGGCACCGACTGCTGAAGAATTGGCGGCACAAAAAGCGGCCGAAGCTGCTGCTGCTAAAGCTGCTGAAGTTCAGAAGTTTTGGGAAGATTATCAAGTTCCTACTTCATTTGAAGATGTGACAGATTCTGATGTGAGCAAGAGTGATTGGAATTTTATTCAAAGAAATCTTGTCGGTGTGTATGCTACAACTCAAGGTGCTGAACATTTCGGAACTACGGCGGCTGACTCGCAAGCAACATTTGATGAAGCATTGCGCAATGTGGCAACTTATATGCATGAACATCCGGAAGCAGGTGAAGGTAAATCTCCGCTTAAAGTGTTGTCCGAAGTTTTAAGACGTCATGCTTTATCTGTTCAGGCTCATCCGGATGGAGACGGACACTTAGTTGCTAAGTTTGATGGTGCTTGGCACTATGGCGATAAGTCTTTAGATCAAAATATGAACGCGTGGATGGCAATTATCTGCAACGGCTATAAAGCAGATGTTCCGGAAGGAACGGATTTGAATGCACCGTTGGCAAACTTGCAACATGATTTGATTGAGGCTACACGCAATGGTAACGGTAACCGCGTGATCGGCATTAAGTGCGATCAAACAGCATTTGCTCGTGGTCGTTCGGGCGGCGCTGTTAAAATTGAACAGCCGGCTCCGAAACCTGAACCGAAGCAAGTTAAGTTGAATGATGAGCTGAAAAATGAAGACACTCCGCGTCAGGTTAACTTGAATGATGAAGTTGAAAATCAAGATGTGAAACGTGAAGGTAAATGGGAAATTGAGCGCGGAACGACGATTGATGGTAAAAACCAACATCCGAATATGCTTAGATCAGGCAATCACGTGAAATCAAAAGTAATTGAGATGTAATTGATTTCTCATTTAACGGTAGAACTCCTAGAAGGCGCTTGTCATTCAGACAGGCGCTTTTTTTCATTTGTCATGCAGAGGAGGTCTTTAGGCCGACGTAGGCATCTTCGCGCGAAGTGCGATAACAGAGCTGGGTTGCCAAACTAAAGTTTGGAGATGCTTACGCGTTCCGCTGGAACGCTCAGCATGACAGGAAAGAGGAGGAACACTCAGCATGACAGGTTAAGCATTTTGATAAGGAAGCAGTTTTACGCACTGAAAGATGAGATCTCTAAACATGGTGATACACAGCGTACCTTGATGGATGACATTATTATATAAGGGTTAATTTTTATCGGATTTATTAAATTGTTTTATTGTTTGTTTAATAGTTTTTTACTATAATAAAAGAAGTAAAAATATTGTCATTTTTTTCTGGACATTTTGTCTAAAATGAGTTATATTTAGAGAAAATTGACAAAAGGAGTTTAACATGGCACAGGATAAACAAAAGAATCTTTGGCAACAGGTGGTGCAGAAAATTCTGCCGACCGAGCTTAACATTAAAGCAATTACGGAAAAAGAATGGGACGAAAAATATAAAAATTTGTTCCGTCAGTTGGCGGAAGAAGGTTTTCCGCTTGTAACTTATGACAATTATAAATCAGAAGATTATTACGCGTATTCATATACGGTGATTTCGTCTTTGCGCAAAATGAGTAAGCGCAAGGTTATCAATATGATGGTGAAAGCGCGCCGCGAAATTAAAGAGCAATATGGCGCACAGCATTCGCTGTTCAATATTGTGCATAATTCCTTTGAAAATAAAAGAAAATACCAGAAGTCCGATTCTTTTTTGTCGCAAAAACTTGATTTGAAAAGCATGTTTGATGAGGCGATAACTCAGAAAAATAAACAGCCGCGCCGCACTTTCCGCGATATGATGCGTGCCACAAACAATCGTGTGAGAGTGGGCTTATCTGCTTTGGCTAAAAAGCCGTATATTGCAAAATCGGTGCGGGCGGTTAAGCGTTACGGGTTGGCTGCAGCTATGTTTGTTTCAAGCATTTTCAGTGTGAAAGTGATGGCCGGTAATGATGCTTCACCAATTGCTAACAGCAAACAACGAATTGTGCAAACCGCGACTCCGCGCAAAGCGGCTGCGCCGCGCACCGCACAAATGCGCCAAACGCAGAATTTCAGCGGTATTTATAACGGGTTGTATGTTGACAGTTTGCATAAACTGATGCCGGAGCAAATCAGCATGGTGTTTATGTCGTCTAACAAAGCAAATGCCACGGTTAGCGGGCAATCAATTACCACGGCTAAAGAATTTGGTCCGATGCTTAATAAGATGTCGGAATTGCAAGATTTCTTTGCCGCCAACAGTGATAAATATCCGGAAATTCAAAAGGTGATAGCTAAGAACGGTATTAATTCTACAGCGTTTGAAAAAGCATGGTTGAAGGAATATTCGCCGGAGTTGATGCATAATGTCGTAAAGCATGTATGGGCAAAAAAATATCAGCCGACGTTTGATAAATTAGCCGAAGCCGGTTTCCCGAAAATTACGGTGGATAATTATGCGAATCCTAAAAATTTCGGCTATAGCGCTGCAGTGATTTCAACATTGGGACAAACTTCGGGCAGAACCACGGTGGATATTATGTTGCAGGCTCGGCAAGAAGCCGGCGCCAAAGCCGATTTGGATAAGATTGTTGATGCTTCTTATGAAATTAAGCACGCCAAATGGGGGCTGAAAACCAGATATTTCGGCAAAGGCGAATCGAAGGGCGAAAAGGCGATGAATCAAGATGTGAGACAAGCCGTCAGAGAAGCGCAACAGCAAGAACGTGCCCAAGAAACGCGTCAGACAGAAACAGATGCTTCATCGCAACAGGATGTTTCAGCAAGAGAATTGGTGTTTGAAATTAAAAACATGGATTTTTCCAATATTATGCATGAAACCACGGATTTAAGCAACAATCAGGGTGGTGTGCGCGAGTCAACAGCATTGCCTAAAGCAGATACATTATATATGCATGAAATAAATGCAGATTCGCTCATTGTTAATAGCGAAGACAGTGTAACGCAGCGCAGTTTGGCAGAAAAGTTTGCGGAAGCTCAAGCAGATTCGGCAGAAAGCCAACACCAACCGGTGATTGATTTTGATGAAAATTTAATGTCGGCAAGTGATTGGGCAAAAGCTAAAGAACTGTTGCAATCGTATGACATTGATTTTAATGATACAATTTCGCTTGAAACTGGGCGCGTTCAGTTGGAAGAAGAAAAAGCCAGATTGGAAGGCGAACTTGCAACCATCGGTACCGGTGTTTACAAAGATATGAAGCTTGATTTTAGTGAATTGTATCCGGAGAATGCCGGTCATGTGTATGAATCATTGTTAAATCCGACTATTAAAGATGCAAAATCAATTTATAATACCAATGCAATGGGATTGTATCAATTTAATATGAGCAACACCATGAAGCTGTTGGCAAATGCGTTGGCAGACGAGTTTCCGGATTTGAAAGCGGCCAAAGATGCTCATAAAGGCGGTTGCCGTAATGCCGATTATGAACGTGCATGGGTGAAATATTCTACCGGTTCGAATAAAACACATTTTGAACGTCGGCAATTTGACTTTATGTTTGATAAGTTTTATCAAAATGTGTTTGATAATTTACACGAGCGTTACAATGCTCCGGTGATTACCAAAGAAAATTATAATTCACCGGAATATTGGGCTTATACGGCTTCAACAATGTCGTTGGTTAACCAAAATCCGGCGCGTTCTACCGGTATGACGGAAAAAGCCATTGTGGCAGCAATAGAAGCGGAAGCCCAAACAGCAGCAAATAGAAATGAGGTTGCTGTTATCAAGGATCTTTTGTATGGACGCAATCATACAAAAGAAGAGCGTAAATTAGGTAAAGTGCGTTTGAAACATTATGTGAGCGAACATCAGCCGAATTGGGCTACGGTTGCTGCCGCCAGCTATGATGTGCGTGCTCGGCAGTGGCGCTCATTAAAATCGCGCTATTTGGGAAATCGCCATGATAAAGGCGAAAAAGATTTGGTGGCAAAGGTTGATCGTTTCTTACGCGAAGCACCGACAATGGAAGCACGTTTGTCGCAGGTTAATTCAGCATTACAGGCGGTTGAACTGGCGCAAAATAAAGTGGCATCGCCGTTAATCTTTTGGGCAACGGCACAAAATTTGCGCGAATGTGAAACGGTGCGGGTAGATGCAGCCAAAGTGGCTAAGCTTGATCAGTTGGCGGTTTTGGAACAGCGCGCCGGTAATATGAAAGAATTGCGTCAAACGCGCAGACGTATTCAGAAAACGTTAGACGTGACGAGTAAAGGCAACCAAGAGCAAGCCTCGGTTAATACGCAAAAAACAGTGCGTCGTAGCGGTAATAAGAGCCAAGGCAACGGCGAACAATATGTGTAAGCCGATGTGGCCGAGATTTTAGCGCAGAAGTGTTGACAAATTCTGATTTTTGCGCTATACTATAAGAGATTTCAAAAAATTATTCTGTAAGACGTTTTTATATTATTAACGTGTAGATTTTCTACCTGCATTCTTGTTTTCAAGGTTGTAGCGAACAGAATAATTTTTTTCATGAATAGAATGTTTAATTTTAATTAATATTTACTAGTATGAAGAAGTTTTTTTTCGTGTGTGCAATGTTTGTAGCTGGTGTTGTAACTTGTGTAGCAAACAATGAAAAGAAGGAGTATGTAGAGAACGCCGCCGAAGCATCTGCTGAAGTTGAGACTGTTGCCGAGGCCCCTGAGATGATGCCTGAGGCAAACACAGCTGAGATTGTTCTTGATATGATAGATCCAGCCGTGAGTAGCCGTTTCTACGTCAACGAAGAGCGTCAGCTTTTCGTCGTGGAGGTGGGTGCACGTTTTATCCGTGTCAAGGACCTCAACGGCAAGCTCGTTTCTACCATTTCCAAGTATCTGGCAACAGAGAACGGAACGTGGGTTGAGAATGCTGACTGCGTGATGCAGTATGAGGGACAGTTCCTTCCTGCCAAGAGAATTCTAAACGGAAAGGGTATAACTTATCGTGCAGCCAAGCACGCACAGTATGTCCCGATGAAGCGCGTGCGTAGTGTAGAGAAAGAGTACCAGATTTGGCTCTAATCCACATTTCTGTGACGTTCTAATCTGCACAATCAACAGCGTTTGAGTTTTTTCCTTTACCGGAAGAGATTCTAACGCTGTTTTTTTATTTTTAAAAATATTTTTTTAACTGTCATCTTCGTGTTTTTTATAACTGTCATACCACGGCTCCGACCGTGGTATCTCAGCCGAATCATTATAATTTGCCGAGATTCTCGGGTTCTTGCTATCGCAAGCCCCGAGAATGACATTATAATATATAAAAGTCATGCCTCCGCGCTTTGCGCGGTCAAGGCATCAGAAGCTTCGCTGCTGCTTACGCAGTGCAAATTATTTTTTTATAAGGATATATACTAACCCCTCTAATCCCCTTGCTTGCAAGGGGAAGGTAAGATATGGAAGATCGCTTATCATTCGGACTTGCGCCGAATGAGCGATGACATTGTTGGGCGCTGGCGCGCTTCATGATGTTGCTGAACGAGCGATGACATATAAAGGTGCAAATAAGTTAGTCGCCGCTGTATTCTTTTTGAAAGCGCAACCACGCCGGCATGGTTTGCTGTGCCAAATGTTGCTCGGCGGCAATATGATGTTGTTGTGCCTGTTTAAATTCGGCAATAACGCGCATATTTTCTTCTTGTTGCAAATTTTGCGGGTAGGTCGGCTCGTTTGCAGACGAATGCGGCGGTAAGTGTTTTTCGCGATAAGATTGCGGAGCAGTTCGTGCCGCAAAACGGGCGCGTTTTTCGCGTTGCTTGCGGTCAAAAGCCTCTTCTTCCGGCGAGCGCATGGTTTCTTCAAGTGCCGACATTTCGGTCACACTATAAACATATAAAGTTGATTCCAAACCGTCGGCACGCATTTGCCGATAGGCTTTGATAATTTCCGGCTCCAGCTTATTAAAATCGCATTGCATGGTGCGATGCATTTCGCTTTTGGCAGGCAAATTAAGCTCCGTCGGAAATTGCACCATAGGTTCGCCGGTATCGGTTTCTTTAAGCATGATGGAGTAGTTGTATTTAACCAGATCTTGTCCGGTTTGCTGTTTATAAAACCATCTGCGACTGAAAAAAATTTGGTCGTGGGTAACGCCCTGCGACGGCGCAATATCTACAATGATATTGCTGCCAAATTTGGGTTTGGAACATACAACACGATATTCTTTGGCCAGCATTAAAATCTCCGCTATGTTTGATTTTGCGGCAGTATAACGCATTGGGCGCAAAAAGTCCAGAAGCAATTATAAAAAAATGTTGCATTTTAAAAGGAAATGGAATAAAAGATAAAAACCGCATGGTGAGATGGCAGAGTGGTCGAATGCGGTTGACTCGAAATCAATTGTACGTTTTGTCGCGTACCTGGGGTTCGAATCCCTATCTCACCGCCAATAAAGAAACGCCCTAAGGGGCGTTTTTTTATTTATGCGGAGAGTTGGGATTTGAACCCCAGAAGAAGGGGTTCGCACTCAAGCGCAAGGCAGACGGAGTATGCCGGTCGCTGAAAGCGATGAGCGCCGAGCACGTAGCGCAGCGAAGTTTTTCCCTATCTCACCGCCAATAAATAAACGCCCTTTGGGGCGTTTTTTTATTTATGCGGAGAGTTGGGATTTGAACCCCAGAAGAAGAGGGTTCGCACTCAAGCGCAAGGCAAACGGAGTATGCCGGTCGCTGAAAGCGATGAGCGCCGAGCACGTAGCGCAGCGAAGTTTTTCCCTATCTCACCGCCAATAAAGAAACGCCCTAAGGGGCGTTTTTTTATTTATGCGGAGAGTTGGGATTTGAACCCCAGAAGAAGAGGGTTCGCACTCAAGCGAAAGGCAAACGGAGTATGCCGGTCGCTGAAAGCGATGAGCGCCGAGCACGTAGCGCAGCGAAGTTTTTCCCTATCTCACCGCCAATAAATAAACGCCCTTTGGGGCGTTTCTTTTATTTATGCGGTCTAAATATTACGGATTTTTGCGTTGACGGAAAAACGGTGCGCTTGTCTTTTTTATCTATGCATAAAAATACTTTAAGCATGTGTGGCGCATTTGATATGTCTTGGCAATAAAACTTATCAATTCCGATGGCGTTTTGAAGAATATAACGAATGTTTTCATACGAGTTTTTCATACGTTTATCTACAAACACATATTTGGTCGGTGTGTGATAATCAAACGCGGTTAACGGTGTTTTTACAACCGCCATATAGGCAATGTAGTCGCTGTTTTTTTTATATTGTTCTATTTTTTGCGCCAACTTGGTGCCTTCCATTGTGAAAGGCGTGGTAATGTTGGCAAATTTTACATCCGGATTGTTTTCGGCAATGCGTGCCGCAGTCGCACCGGTGCCGTAATTGACGGTTAATATTAACGAATTTTGCGGCAGGTGCACATTATTTTTATATAATATCTGTGTTTCTCCTAACCTCTGTCCCCAATTTGGGTAAGGTAAGCCGGCAAAAAGCGTAAACAGCATAATCAATCCGGCGCTGCACCATAAAGCAAAGCCTATTGCTGATTTTGGCTTGAGGGTGAAAAAATACATAACGCCTAATATAGCAATCAGCAGTTCTATCGGAATGGCATAGCGCATAATCGGCAGAACAAACAGCCACACCACATAACTGACAAATGCAAACACGACTAAAAACAAAGTGCCGACATTTAATTGGCGTTTTTTTGGGGTTATCAAAGACCACAAATAAGATATGGCGGCAATGAGCAATAAGCTGTAGCCGATGGCAAAGCGCGGGTCACGATAAAAGGCTTCGGCGGCAATGCGGTTTTCTTGATTAAAAGAAACCAAATACGGAAAAATCAAGTAATCTAAAAAACTCTTTTTATAAAGAACGCTGTTGTAGCTGAACATTTTGGCGTCAATGTAATCGGATTTGAAAATGTTATTCAAATACGGAAACAGCGGATTGCCAAATTCTTGATATAATTGCCACATCCAGAAACCATCAATGCATAAAAAACCGAAAATACCGCCCAACGCAAAGTAAAAAACGGTTTTAATCGGGTGGCGCAAATATTTGAAAAATAAAATCAGGGTAAAACCGGCACCCAAGCAATATGTGACCGCCGTATATTTAAAACCGAACATGGCGCCAAGCAAAAACCCTGCCGCCGAAATAACTAAAGGGCGTTCTTTGGCAGTTATGAAAATTTCTTTGTGTAACCAATAAAGTGTGGTCATAGTGCCTAAGGCCAAGATTACCTCTTGGGACGAGGTGCCGATTTGGCTTAAGGTAGCAAAGCCAGTCATGGCGATAATCAAAGCTAAGAAAAGCTCGGCCTTTTGGCTCGGTTGTAAAATATTGCGGCAGATTTTATAGAAAACAAAAATCAATAAGCCCCAGAAAACACCGAAATAAGTGTAGTAAACCCAAGGTTGATGGTTAAAATATTTAACCAATAAATATATAGGGATATCAATCAGCGGATTGTGATAACTGTTTTCGGCAGCCAATGCAATGTCGGTGAAAGTGCGATGATGCAAAAAAGCCCACGGCACAAAATAGTGATAATTGTATAAATCAATGATGATTTCATAGCGCAGACAAAGGCTGATTGTGATACCGATAAGCACAAATAAAGTGGCCATAATCAGGTTATGGGACAAAATAAAATCAAGGCAACGGGAAAATTTTTGCATGGCAAAGTCCTTTTGGCAAAAAGCTAAACCTTATGCGGTAATTTGGCATAAATAACATCACTGAGGCGATTTGGTAAAATTGAAAGCAACCAGGTGGCAAAACGCATCGGCCATGGAAATGCAATCAGTCCGATGTTTTTATCTATGCGTGAGGCTATAATTTCAGCCGCTTTTTCGGCGCTCATAAAAAACGGCATCGGACAAGTGTTTTTATCGGTAATGCGCGATTTTACAAAGCCGGGGCATATCACGTTTACCTGAATGCCGTATGACTGCAGAGCACCGCGCAGAGCCTCACCGTAGGCCTTAACGCAAGCCTTTGTGGCGCTGTATGACGGGCAGGCACAAAGGCCGTGATAACCGGCAATAGAGGCGGTTATGGCAATGATTTTATCATTATCCGCACGTTGTTTATAGCGCTCAATCACCGGCGTTATGGTGTTTAAAACTCCCATGATGTTAGTTGAAAAAGTATTATATATATTTTCGGGTGTTTCCTCGCCGGTAGAAACGCCGGCGTTGGCAAATACAAGGTTTAAATCGGCAATTTTTTGGCATTCGTCCAGCCAATTTTGCATGGCGGCACGGTTGGTGACATCTATTTGCCGAGTATAAACTTTGGCGCCGGCTCTTTGGCAACGCTCTGCCACTTGTGCCAAACGTTCGGTATTGCGGCCGCTTAAAAACAGCTTTTCGGCGCCGTGGGCGGCATAATATTGCGCCAAAGCTTCACCGATGCCCGAAGATGCACCGGTGATTAAGATATTTGCATGTTTTTTCATGTGATTTCCTTATTATTATTTGTTGCAATGCTTTATTTTATTGTTTTATAATACAGCCAGATTTATTTTGCAAGAGGAAGAAATGACAGATATTTTGGAAAAACTGGATAAAGTGCGTCGGGGCGTTATGTTTGTGATTGAAGCGCCGTCCGGCACCGGTAAAACAACGGTTATTAAAAAACTGTTGGAACAAGATAAAAATTTGAAATTTTCGGTTTCGGTAACCACGCGGGCACGTCGCGAGGGAGAGGTTGACGGGGTGGATTATCACTATGTGAGCGATGCCGAATATGATAAATTGCTGGCTGAAGATGCCTTTTATGAAACGGTTAATTCACAATACGGCGGAAGATACGGCACATTGCGTTCCGAAGTGGACGGCTTTTTAAATGTGGGGCAAGATGTGATTTTTGACATGGATTGGGTCGGCTTAAAGCAGGTAAAATCTAAGGCACCGCATGATGTTGTTTCAATTTATATGCTGCCGCCGTCAATTAAAGAACTGCGCCGCCGTTTGGAAGGTCGGCACACCGACAGTCAAGAAATTATCAATAAGCGCATGGGAATGGTATTGGAAAAAATGCAACACTGGCCCGAATATGATTATGTGATGATTTGCCTTAATCCGGAACAGGCGGTTGAAACGATTCAGAAAATCTTTTTTGCCGAGCGGATGAAACGCACCAGACAAACCGGTCTGAAAGCTTTTACGCAAAGTTTGATTGATGAGGTTAAAAATGGTTAGTTTTGTTGATAACTACGGATTGTTACACCGCGGTGATCATCAGCAGGTGATAACGCGCGAGCGGACGTTTGTGGTTGTCAAAAAAGCCGATGAAGTGGTGTGTTGTTATGATGAAGAAAGCGGTTTGTATTCTTTTCCGGATACAGAAACGGTCGGCTTAAATCATGAGCCGACGGTGCAGTTTGAAATTAGTGCAAACATTTATGAAAACGGACAGTTTATTTGCGAAAAACAGCGATATTTGGTGTTTGATGTAAATGGTGCGGAAATTGAAAACACCCCGTTGCAATGGTGCAAAACAGACGATATTTTAGTTGAAGCCGTTAATTTTAATGCCACACAAAAAACGGGATTTAAGAATTTTTTGGTCAGGGTGAAATAAAAAATGCGCAAAATATATGATTCCATTGAAGAATTAGTTGGGCACACGCCGTTGTTGCGGCTCCATAAATTGGAGCAAAAGCTGACACTTGGCGGAAGATTGCTCGGTAAATGCGAATTTTATAATCCGTTGTTTTCAATTAAGGATCGTGTGGCGCTCAATATGATTAAAAAAGCACCGTTTTCCAAAATTAACACAGAAACGGTTTTTATTGAAGCCACTTCGGGAAATACGGGAATCGGTTTAGCGGCGTTTTGTGCTTATTACGGCTATAAGTTGGTTATTGTGATGCCGGAAAATATGGCGCCGGAGAAGATTGCGCTTATTCGCCAGTTTGGCAGCGAAGTTTTGTTGACTCCGGCCGAAGAAGGTATGGCGGGAGCTCTGAAAAAAGTAGAGATGCTGAAAGCACGCCACAATAATTTGATAGAGTTTAAACAATTTGAAAATCTGGCCAATGTGGAAGCTCACCAGTTGACAACCGCCGCGGAAATTATAGAAGATACCGGCGGAAATGTTGATGCCATCGTTTGCGGCGTGGGAACCGCCGGCACAATATCGGGTTTGGCTACGACGATAAAATCGTGTGTGCCGGATTTATTTGTGATGGCGGTGGAGCCAAGTGAAAGTGCGGTTTTAAGCGGTGAAGCAAAAGGTGTTCACCGAATCGGCGGTATCGGCGCCGGATTTGTGCCGCCTTTATATCGGGGTAATTTGGTTAATGAGGTGTTTAAGGTTTCAACTAAGCAAGCTATGCAAATGACGCAAACTGCGGCGCAGACCGAGGGTTTGCCGGTCGGAGTTTCGGCCGCGGCGGCATTGGTGGCGGCGGTTGATTTAGCCAAACGTGAGGAAATGAGCGGTAAAAACATTGTGGTGGTTTTGCCCGACAGCATTGAGCGTTATTTGTCAGATGAATTTTTTCAATCAACTCAGCGGGAAACGTCATGAACTTTTTTTCAATTTTAGGCAAATATGTGACACGACAATTTTTAGCAAATTTCTTTATGGTGTTTTTTGCTATTTTGGGCGTTATTTTGCTGTTTGACAGCATAGAGTCTTTGCGGCGAATTTCCGGTCGCGAAGATGTTACAATGTGGTTTGCCGCACAATATGCCGTAACGCGAATCGCCAAAACCGTGGAGATTGTGATTCCGTTTGTGTTGATGGTTGCGGCGATGATTACGTTTTGGCGTCTCAGCAAAAATAATGAATTTGTGATTATTCGGGCTGCCGGTGTGTCAATTTTCGGCTTTTTGCGGCCGTTGATTATTACGGCGTTTATACTTGGGTTGGTTAATATAATGTTGTTTAATCCGGTGGCGGCTAAAATGTTTGAATGGCACGAAGTGCTCAGCTATCGCCTAACTAGCCGCAATCCGAATGCGGTGCTGTTTTCAAGTAAAGGGCTGTGGATACGCGAGGCTATCGGTGAAGGTAAGGTTTTGTTGTTGCAGGCTAAGAAATTGCGTCAGGAAAGCGATGATTCTTTGTGGATGCGTGATGTCAGTATTACCGAATTAAACAGTCAGACACAAATCAATAAATCGTATGAAGCTTATTTTGCCACTTTGGAAGGGCAAACGTTTCATTTGAAAGATGTTAAGATGCTGATTGGCGGACAACCGGTGAAAACCATGGCTGATTTTGAATATAAAACAAATATTGATATGCAACGGATTAAAGAAAACTTTATTGATCCTGATGCTATTTCTTTTTGGCAGTTACCGGATACAATCGCTTTTTATGAAAATGCCGGTTTTTCGGCGCGGCAACATTGGATGCGCTATTTGAATTTGTTAATGTCACCGTTTTTACTGATCGGTATGTTGATGATGGCGGCGGTGTTTATGTTGCAAAATACTTTGCGCGGTTCGGCAATTATGTGGCGCGTTGTTATCAGTATCGGCGTTGGGTTTTCCATATACTTTTTATCACAAGTGGTTTATGCCTTTGGGGTGAATGGCTATATTCCCGTGTGGTTGGCGGTTTCGGCACCGACGATTATTATCATTTTAATTGCGTCATCGCTTTTGATACGCACTGATGAAGTTTAACGAAAGGCAAAAAAAATGAATACAACACTTTTATTTTATGGCGTTGCGGCGATTATAGCATTGATGCTGATTAAGTTTATCATCAAAATCCCGTATTATTTGATGATGTTGGCAATTTTGGGCGGATTGGCCTATGTGGCTTATTTTTATGTGTTGCCGATGTTTTTACACTGAGTGCGGCGGTTAAATGCGGGTTTGAAAGTAAAAAGCAACCGCTTTTTCCATCTGAGCTAATATTTTATTATAATTTTCCGGCAAATTTGTGATTTTGTAAGCATCGTCAGCATCAAAATGATACATCAATGCTTCAATGATTCGGTAATGGACAATATGGATTTTTAGGGCAACGGCGGAAATTTCAACATTTTGTTCGGCAAGAGCATAAATACTGTCATAAAGCTGCTTAAAAGCTTCTTTATTAAAAATGCTTTTTTCACGCAGATAATACAAAAAACTGTTGTTTTGCATATTATAATTATCGTCTAATACTTGAAAAGCGTTCATTTTATTAACCGCAAATTTGCCTAAATAATCTTGTTTATAAAGTAACATTTATATCTTAATAAAACGATAATGATAAAATTGCAACAATAAAAGTGTTGTTTTTTGCGGTAAAACGGCGCATACTGGCTTAAAAGAGAGGTAATTATGGTGGCACGGGTTATTTTGGGCATACTGCTCGGTTTTTTGATTTTGGCGTATTATCCGGTAATTTTTCGGCGCGGATTGCCGTATTTGGTGATGGCGGTTTTGGCCGTCGCGGCGGTTTATTGTTTGCGTGCGGCACCGATTTTGGCCGAGCCGCTAGGTTATGGTATTTTAGCGGTTTTGGTTTTGTATGCGGCGTTTTTGATTGTGCGTCATCGCGGTAATATCAAAGAATTGGTACATAAGGCCAAAACATGGAAATTGCCGGCTGTTAATATTGAAAATCACCCGCAAATCAGCATGTTGCTGACTTTAATCGGATACACATTAGGGCTGACTTTTTCCAGCTATTTGATTATTTTAATTGTTTGTGTGCAATAACCGTTCTTAAAAAATATCAGAACCGTCGGCCGGTAAGCTCAGCGTAACATCGGTTGCATTCGGTTGGCATAATTGCAGATAATTGACAACATATCCGGCGATGGTTAAAGCGAGTATCGGTAAAACCACTTTTTCAAACGGAAAATGAGCGTGACCGCCGTTTTTGGCTTTCATCCATTGATAAAAAACCGACGAATAAATCAAAATCAGTGCCCCCATAATGGCACAGAATAAAAACGGATCCATATAGAAAATCAAAATCGGTTGCGGGGTGTAGGTCAAATCTTTAATATAAACACCGGCAATCATTGAAACGGATAAAACCATCAGAAATATGTTACGCCCCCAAAAGTGCCAGCCTTTTTTATCAAACCACAAAATTGTCCAATAGCCGATAAGTGCAAGCAATGCTCCGGCCCAAACCGCAATGACGCCGTCATCAACACCTAAGTTGCGCGCCAATTCCAGACCGACCGCTACGCCGACCGTGCAAACCGCACACGCCGGATTGGCCAAAGCTGGCCATGTGTAAAGCATTGAACCTAACAATAAAATTGTAAATAGCAACATTGATTTATCCTTTCTTATTCAGCCACACAATAATACATTTTATAAATAAATCAAGCGCTTTGTTGCAGCTTTTATTTGTGACTTGACTTTTGGCATAAATGATTTTACCGTAATTGCAAATAAACAGGAGGAAAAAATGCAAAAAGTATTACTGATTTTGGGGCTGTTATTATGGACACAAACGGCGACGGCTTTGGATGTCAGCGAGGCAGAGCTCAAGCGATATGACGGCGATATCAGCGAATGCGCCGAGTTTATTGACCCTGATGAAAGTTTGCCGGCCGATGACTATTTTACGCGCATCAATTATGCCGAACGGGTGCAGGAATGTTATACAAATTTGGCTGTCAAAATTTTTGAAAAATATTATCGCAAAACACCGGAAGCTACCCTTCGCGATATGCATGCCTTGCGTGATATGCTACGTCAACGCTATGCCGAAGCCAATGAACGGAGTATTTTTTGTAAGCCGACTTGCGGCGCCAAAGAAGCGTTGCATACGGCACGTGATGTCACATACGGGATGGAAACATATTTACGATCGGTTGTAGATGCGCTTCGCCGCCGAAAATCTGCAGAGTAAAAATGATTGAAAATAAGCAAATAAAACAAACTAACTCAAATGCAAGCCGGCAGCCGACCGTGCATTTGATGGTCGGTTTTATGGGGTTTGGCAAAACAACTGCGGCGCATAAACTGGCGGCGGAAATTCCGGCGGTTTGCTTAACGCATGACGAATTTATGGTTAAATTATATGGCCGCAATATGCCGTATGAGCAATTTCATCAAAATTATCAAAAAGTTGATGTGGTTTTATGGGATTTGGCGGCAAAAATCATTGCCACCGGAACTGATGTGATTATGGATTACGGCTTTTGGTCGCATGACAACCGCGAGACGGCGTATCAACGCGCCAAAAAATTGACCGAAAATGTGGTATTTCACGTTTTTGATTGCGATATGGCAACGGCCAAACAGCGCATTTTACAACGTTCGCAAAATAATCCTGATGAACTGTATATTCGTGAAGATGAATTTGACACGCTGGCACAGCAATTTGAACCATGGTATTATATGGACGATTATCCGATGATTTGGCATAATGCACCAAATGCCAAATATATCGGGCAAATTGTGCGTGTTAAGATTGATCGGCCGCTGGGCAGCAAACATCCGAAACACGGTTTTGAATATCCGGTTAACTACGGGTTTGTGCCGTTTACAACTTCCGGTGACGGTGAAGAATTGGACGCTTATGTTTTAATGCCGGATGAACCTTTGGACGAATTTGAAGGGCGTTGCATTGCCGTGGTGCACCGGCTTGACGACGATGATGATAAACTGATTGTGGTGCCGGAAGCATACGATTTAGCTGATGAACAAATTGAAGCAGAAATTGCCTTTCAGGAAAAATGGTTTAAACATGTTCTTATTCGTGATTTTGATGATGAATAAAGGATAGGTTATGCGCAAATACGGTTTTAAGATTTTCAATACCAATTTGCAAACGGCGCCGGCCTTAATCGGCGAATGTGCGGCTTTTGCCAAAGGAAAAGATGATGTGTTTGTGGAATTGATGGTTTTGCCGCATACCTCAGAAACGGATTTACAACAAATCAGACAGCACTTGGACAATATAGAAGTTAGAATTCACGCGCCACACCATGTGATGGGATTTGATGCCGGTAACAAAAGCAAAGAAAAACAAAATCGGGAGATTTTGTCGGCGGCGCAACGGGCGGCCGATATTTTTAAGGCTAAAACAATTGTGGTGCATGCCGGTTGCGGTCACGATAAAGAAAATATCAACGAAACGGTGCGGCAGTTTAAGCTGTTTAATGATGCGCGAATTGTGGTGGAAAATCTGCCGTTTATGGATGATCATGATAATACGCTGCTGCAAGGTAATATGGCAGCGGAGATTAAATATATTATGGACGAGGTCGGTTGCGGTTTTTGTTTGGATTTTTCGCATGCCATATGTGCGGCGCTGAGCTTAAATATAGATATTGAACGCCAACTGCAAGATTTTTATGCGCTACGACCGAGCGTTTATCATTTGTGCGACGGCGATATAACGCAAGCGGAAGATGTGCATTGGCATTACGGCGAGGGCAATTATCCGCTACAGCATTTCTTGCACGATTTGACGGCGTCGGACGCGTATATTACGATGGAAACCGGTTACGGTGTTCCGCAACACAACGACTTATGGGTGAAAGACTATAACTATTTGAAATCACTGTGATTTTATTTTATAAAGATTGAGCTGATAAGAAGCGTAATTCGGTCTAAATCGTTATTGTTGGGGTGATATTTAGCTAGTTCATTAAGCAAAAATCTGGCGTAACCATCGGAAATAAAAGCTTTTTTAGTATATTGATAGTTAAGGTCAAAAATCCAAGATAAAACCATTAAAATGCGGTCAGCAAACGAGTGCAAATCGGTAAATAAAATAGTTTGACGGGCCAAAAATTGTTGCCAAACCACGGCAGAGATTGGTGCGTGGCGTGCTTCGTCAGACAGTAATTTAAAAAAGATGTCGTGCTGCAGATGATTTTGGGTTTTTATTACCTCTAAGTTGGCAAGTTTGTCGGCATCGCGCACCAAATAGAGGATTTTTCCAGCGTCATTACCGAGCGGCGATTGTTCGGCTTGTTGCCATAGCTCAGAGGCGCGGACTTCTTCCATCATTTTACCATGATATTTGATGGCCAGCAAAATCCGCAAATCGTTATATGGTGGCAAATCTTTTAATAAATCATAGCCGATAAAGCCGTGGTCATATTTATTAGAGGCGGCGCTGACGGATATTTTTTGTTGCATAGCCCGATAGCGGCAAACGGCCTCGTGAAAGCGTCCGACATCGTGGAACAGCAAAGCACGTTCGGCTAAAGTTTTAAATTCGGCATCAATGTCGGCTAATTCCGGTGTTTGTGTCATAATTTTGCGACCGGTTTGCCAAACCGCAACAGAATGGCAAAATTTGTGATTGATTGATTCGTGAAAAAAAGAATCGGCTGGAATTTGCGCGACTGCCTGCAAATAAAACTTTTTTAAGGTGATTAAATCTTCTTTCATCAGGGTTTTCCAATTAGTATATATACTATGATTCAGTAATTTTTTCTAATGGAAAATCCTTAAGATAGAATTAAAGACGGCGTTTTTATTCAATAATGCCGCAAGCTATACGCGCACCGCCGCCGCCAAGCGGCAAAGGTGTGTCTTGATAGTTATCACCGCCGGCATGAATGATGACCGAGCGGTTTTTGATTTCATCCGTGGTTAAATTATCAAGATAAAAGGCGGTTTTGACGATGCCGTTGCTGTTGACCATGAGTGCCGGCAAATCGCCCTTGTGGCCGGCACCGTGCGGGCCGAGATGCTTACCGGTATGTGCCGGATCATAATGCCCGCCGGCGGCTAAGGCCGGTTGCATTTGGCCGGTTGCGTCGGCTTTGGTGCCGCAGTCGGGATTTTCATGAATGTGAAAGCCGTGTTCGCCGGCAGGTAAATCTTCTAAATCTACTTCAACAAGCAGGCCGTTTTTAGTATCGGTAAATGATATGGTGCCAAGAGATTGGGCAGATTCAGAGGTGGAATAAACGTCAGCTTTTAGTGTTTGCGGTTTTGATGGGGCGCAGCCGCTGGCAAATGTAATCATGAGCAATAACAATCCTTTGAACATTTTTTAATTCTCCGATAAGGGGAATATATGCATGGTATGGCAAAATTGAATGTGGCCGAAAGGTTAGGGGAATGACATTAAAAAATAAGGATCAATTATGATTAGTATATGATAAAATAATAAAGTCATGCCCTGAGCGGAGCTTGCGCGGCGCGGTAAAAATAATACAGTTACTTATCATTCAGACTTACGCCGAATGAGCGATGACATTGTTTTGCCGCACTTTGTGCGGGGATGCCTTCGTCAGCCTTAAAAGGCTTCCTCTGCATGACAGGGAAAAGAAAGAACGATGACATTATTTGGCGCTGGCGCGCTGAAGTGTTGTCGCAAAGTGAGCGATGACGAAAATGAGCGCTTTCAAAGCGCTCATTTGTCAGGCAAAAATGTTTTATTTTACCATGTTTCGTTATATTTCAACGTCGGATCATTCAGACGCTTAATATATTGTTGTTGCTGGGTTGAGGTCTGTTGTTTCATATAGCTTGCCGGCGGATTGTGCAAGTGATCATACGGGTCAACGTGCGCAATACCGGTATCTGCATTATGACCATACAAGTCGGTGCGGTCATAATAACAATAAACCGTTGCATAAGCCTCTAAGTGATCGCGCAATACCGGGAAGATGTTCCAATAAAACGTTTCGGTGCCGCCATGATTGGCAAAAATACCAACATTCGGTTTCATCGCATCAATGATGGTTTTATAGTATTTTTCCGGATAAATAAAGCCCATCAAAACGCCCCAAGCACGCACATATGCACCATTACCGCATTTAGTAGTAATTTGTGATTGTCCGTCACCAAACTGAGTGGTGCACCCTTGCACCAAAGGCACAGCTGCGGTTTTTAAGAACGTGCTTTGCTGGAAAGTGAGCGGTTTAAAGGTGTTATCCGTATTGTTGGTTGCGGTGGCCAAAACATAGGCTTTGACGCGTCTGGCGTGTCCCGCCGCATCTCTTCCGGATGCCATGGTTGAAATATCAACAACACCGGTGCTGGAATAGCTGATATCTTTAATGGTTTTATTGGCTTCTGAGGTGTCGGCGCCGCCGGAAACGTTTGCGGTGATGGTTACATCAGACGGATCCCACTCCAGTTCACGATATTTCAGTTCGTGACTTGGCGACATGACACCGCCGTCATCGCCGGCCGTATTATCTTTCTCATCTACTAAGCCGCTGTCCCCGCTGGTACTTGAATAGTTGCTTTTATTACCGACTTTCATTTTTTCCGGCAACGGATCATCGGCTGCAGCATAAAATGTGGAAAAGCCGTTCATATTTGTCAGTTTCGGAGTTCCGGCCTGAGCCATTTCAAAGCTGACCGGTGATACCGTAATCACGCGGCCGTATCCCGGAGGACATTGCGGTGCCGGAACAGCGCCCATATAAGGCGAAACCGGTTCGTCAACACTGGCTTCGGAAGTAAATCCGGTTACGGTTAAACCGCTGCCAAGCGTAAATTCCATATTACGTTGGTTGGCATTTTCTTTAATGGTGTTATTGGCCACGTAAATTCCTTTATTGATGAAGTCCGGCAAAATATCGCTGAGGCGGGCACCGCCGCGGGTGGTCAGCTTAATATCATGCATGACTGATGTGTATGCCGGATTGACCATGTAGGTGTCATAGCGTTTATAGTCACTGGCTTCGTAGGTGCCGGCCACATCATCAACCAAAACCGGAACTTGAACCAAATCTCCATTGGAATCCAAATTATTAGCCACGAAGCGGCCGGCTTTGACTATGCCCACGCCCTGATCGGCAGAATATCCACTTTGGTATGCGTCCGGCATAATTTCAAGCATACCTCGGCGCATATAAATGGTGCCGTTCATAATGTCTTTATCAGCAGAACCATCACGAAAAGCAAAGCCTTCGCCGCGTTCTTCATATTTTTTGGTGCCGTCTGCGTTTTCGGTAATTTTTGCGCCACTTCTCATGTTATATGCTGAACCGGTGGAATTGTCTGTTTTACCGATACCTCCTGAATCTAAAACCAATACACTGTTATATTGGTTGCTGACTGTCGTTGCATCTTTATCGGCCACTATGTTTAAGGTTGCACCTTCATCATATTGCCCGATGGAGGCAAATTTTAATCCGCTGCGGTCTTTTGTTGTCGCTGAGCCATCTGAGTTTGTTCCCACTTTTTCGGCGCCGGCACCGGTGAAGACTGTCGCACCGTGAACCGCCGTGATATATTTAGCATCTTCGCCGTCAACATAAGAATCGTTTATTTTGCCGACAGAACTGTCACCGCCGGAATCCACATCATTATTACCGCGAACCGATAAACCGCCTTTTACTGTGGTATTATAGACTTTTAAGTTGGCATTGTTGAGATTAACGTGTCCGCCTTGGAAAATGGTGCGGAATTCGTTGTTGGCCCATGCGGTATGGTCATGATCGGCATCGTTCACATGGGCTGCGCGCCGCGAATTTGCAGCTTGTTGAATGACCAAGTCATTGCCGAGCATATCAATGCTGACTTCCGAGTTACGAATTTTTAACTGACTTGGGCTCTCAGAGTCACCGGAACCATATTGGCCTTTGTTGGCTTCAATAGTTAAATCTCCGGCTTTTTCCACATTTTCTCTGGCTGTTATTGTAATATTATTATCGCTTTCGGAATGTGTTGATAAAACAGCTTTCTTGTCGGATTGGTTGCCGTTGTAATTTTCATAGCCTTCGTCAAACACCACATCAACCGAGCCGTCTGTGACGCGTAAGCGAGTAGGGTTTGTATCTTGTGTGGCTAATTCAATTTCAGCGTTAGAACCGCCATCCCAGCCGGACATTGTGAACACTGCCCCGCCGCCTGTCCCCTTAAGCTTTGAGGCGTCTGTTTGTGTGAAATCTTCGTCATCAACAACCATACGAATGCCTTGGTGGCGAATTTCCATTCCCGGTCCATCTTCAGACGAATATGATGTATCGGTACCGTTGAAATCGTGAGGGTCTGTGATATGAACGCCGTCAGCGTCTACAGTCATCCATTTGACAGGGTCATCAACGTGTTTTGAACCAACCGATATTGAGGCGGCACGGATTTTGTTGACATCTAACTGGGCCGCGGCCAAAGTTCCTTCAACCTTGGTGTTGGCGCCAAGTGCTACCGGAAAATTCGGCTCTGTGTTATACATTTCTGCTATTACCGAGCGGTCGTCAGCAATTTGTTCCTCTACTCCGGCATCATTGGTCATAGTGCGATAGCCCCATGGAAAACCTTGGTCATTTGAAAAAATGCTGACATAAGATGCTTCAATGTTGCTCGGATTTGATCCGTCTGTTTTTTTACCGTGTTCACCAATTAACACAGTGTTACCAATGGCGATATCAAGCACGTTTTCAGTGCTTGTTTCACCGGTCGGAGTATAATCCATGGCGATGCCATATTCGCCGCCGATGGTAACGCTGTTTTGTTCATTTTCATTCATTAAATTGGCATAAATCCAACCCTGCGAGCCCATGTTCATAATATCGCCATTGCCGCGAATTTCGGTGTTGTATTCGCTGTCTGATTCACGACCGAATAAGAATTGAGCACCGCCATAACGTTCGTCAGGAGAGCCTTCTGCCGGTGCATCGCCTTCGCCGATCATACGACCTTTGGAAGCATACAGTTCGTTGGCAACTGCTTGTAAAGCACCGTTAATGTATGCGTCGGCATAATCTTTGTTGTCGGTGCCTGTGCCGTAAATATATAGACCATAATTGGTTACTTCGTCCATAACTTGGTGGCCTTCTGCGTCATTTACCGGCGTGCCGTCGGCATTTTGGCGGCCGACTTCAGGTGCTTTTTCGGCACCGACGATCATGCTTTGAATGCTGCGAATGCTGTGTTTGGTATTATTATCCTGACCGTTGGTGTTTTGAGTTTCGTTAGAATCCTCATTCAAATTGCCGCCCATATACAAGTCAGTGCGCATGGTGTTGCGCCACAGTTCATCGCCCTCGGCATCGGTATCATCTTCGCGGGTGCGTTGCAGATATTTATCGTTATCAAGTTGGCCGCCGTTGGTATCCATGGCAACATTGGCCGAAGCTGTGACGAGCGAATATGGATTGCCGGCGCCGCCGAACAGGGCGTTCATGTTGTTGTTGTCTAAGCTCCATACGCCACCGACACCGCGTGCCTGTTGGCCGTCGGAAAGCACATAACCACCTGTCGCACCGACTAAGGAAGCAATGCGTGCCGTGCGCTCTTGGCCGATGCCGTCAGCCTGGCCTTGGCGCGCCGGAAATTGCACAAAAGCGGTTAAGTTGTTGCCGTTTTTGACAATGCGTGCTTGCGGTGCGGCATAGTCATATAACGGGTTATTGGCTTCAAAATGGTATGGCAAATACGGCTCCAAATCGTCTACAGTCAGTTCCAAAACCGGATCGCCGGCGTTACCGTGGAAATCGCGTGAACCGATCGGGCGACCGATGGTGACATCATCGGCGCTTTCATAGAAAAAGCCGCGGCGCGCATTCGGGTCGGCAACACCACCATCTGCATTTAGTTCCGGTTGCCCCATCAAGGTGCCGTATTCATTGTTCATAAAGGCCTCTACCGCGTTCATATAAGTGCGAACCGTGGTGGCCGTGTTGATATCTTCCACTTCCAAAGTGCGTTCGGCCGATTTTTTATACATTGTCGGTGTTACAACGGCAATTAGGCCGAGCATGGCCAAGGCTTCAATCATTAAACCGCCTCGTTCCAGCATATTTTTATTTAACTTTGTCATGGTCGTTCTCCTCAAGTTCCATATCTTTGCCACGCCAATAATTATTAAGGTTGTTCCGGTGTTTCCGGAGGGTTGTTCAAATGGTTTTGCCAGCCATTCATGCGATGGCGGCAGTAAGCACGCTCATCAGTGGTCGGCATTTTGCGATACAAAAACATACATGGCTGTGTGGTCAGGCAAGTAGCTGCAAAATCCGGATTATTGAACAGCACCGAATTTGGCGGCAGAACACCGCGTTTGTTGCCGACAGCCTCGTTTGTTTCATCGTTAATAATGTTTGTTACCTGATACGATGCGTTACCTTTTAATTCGCATGTTCCGGAGGCATTGCAATCAAGCCAGCCGGCAATGCCTTGGCCTTTGGTTTCATCTGCCAGATATTTTACGAACATCGGTAACGGTTCAGCCAGCTCGCCTGCTGCCGCGTTTTTTGACAGAAAGCGCATCGGAATAACTGCAAACGACACAACATAGGTCGGATGCACCGCCGAGCCGTATTGGCAAGGACGCATTACCGCCGGAAGTGCTCCGGTATCGGGGTTGCGATTTTCAGCCGGTATATCCAGACAATAAACATAATGATAAATCTGAAAGTTCGGATCTGCCTGATAGCCCACCGGCAGATTTTCGGTCGGTGAAGTATATTCAAAATCAAAGGCATCATTGGAAACAGTGTTACCGTCATCATCGGTGGAGGTTAATTCAATTTTATATGGGGCATCTCCAGAATCCCAGCCTTTTGTGTGCATATTCATCAGTGTTTCGCATTGCAACAGGCGCACAACAGCATTATTTTCAAGCCGAAAACGATTGATGATCGTTGCGGTTTTAATTTCGTTGTAGGCGTTATCTTTATCGCGACGCGGTGATAAATTAAAAAAGCTCAACGCCACCATAATTGTTGCCAGTAAAATCCAAATATACATATATTTCAGCCTTTTCAGAACATACTTATGTTAGTTTACAGTAACATACTATGACGCAGAATACCAGCAATAATTTAAAAAATGGTTTTTTTTCATATTTTTGTAACATTTTGGTTTTGAAAGGGAAAATTTTTATATAACAACAGGTTTTCAGACTATCTTTTTTGCGGCTGTTGACATTCTGGTGCATTTATTGTAACGTGGCAATAGTTTATAACCCAAGAAGGAGGACTATCTATGAAAAAACTTTTAATTTGTATTGGCCTGGCTTTAACGCTTTCTGCTTGCGGCAATGACCATATTATGCGTTTTAATCTTAATCCGCAGCAAGAAATAAATACCAAACCTGCATACGAGGGCAGAAGTCATTTCTTCTTGTGGGGAATGTGGCAAAAAACGGATTATGACCTGTCTAATGTTTGTCCGGCAAAAGGTATTAAGGCCGTAGATGCTCATTGGACATTGTATGATTCGTTGTTTGGTGGCTTGACCATGGGAATTTATGCACCGGAAAGCTATTCGGTTTATTGTAATTAATTCTGAAAATTTCTATTCAAGAGCATAACGATATTGTGTTGTTATGCTCTTTTTTTATGCGGCTTTGCTGTTAGCTTTTAATGCTTTTAAATCGGAGCGAAATTCAATAAAGAGAACAGTCAGCCAAAACAGAAATATCATCGTCACCACATCATCGCACATGCGATTTTCAATCATATCAATAAGAGCAAAAATATAACCTTGCTCGGTGGTTACGAAAAGCATAGCCGTTTCCCACGCAAACATAGAAAATCGTTTATCCATAATCGGGATTAAGTGGTTATTTTGATCATAAACGATATGGTGAATTCGTTTTGTTTTGTATGAAAGATATTTTAATATAAAAACAAAAACGCAAATAAATATTTGAAGAAGAACATTATACCATATACATTTTTTTTCGCAAATGTTATTGGGTGTGCCGGAAAAATCATAGTCATATTGAATCATGTTCGGAATAGAATCCCAATAAAAGTAATATATTGCAATTTCTATAATCAGAACTGCAAAGGTCAATATGATGGATAAATTGGTTCTGAACCTAATCCCTTGTAATGTTTTTCCCGATATAAACAGTTTAATAAATTGTAGAAAAGATGACATATTTTCCCCACTTCATAAAATATACCGGCATATTATTTCAGAAAAAAATAAAAAACAAGAGCAGGGTTATCTTATGTTAACAAGCAGTTATATGTTTTTTATATATTTTTGGGCAGTTTAGCTTTGCGAATAAACGGTGCCGGCCAAAAATCTATTTTGCGGCATATTGTGCCAATAAATCTTTCCAAACCTGAGGCGCATTAGTTTCATCAAAATAGTTTTCCAGAAAATTGACAATTACCTTGTGTCTTTTTTCTATACACTTACGTCCGGGGTCGGTTAAGGCCAAGTCGCGCAACCGAAACAATTTATCAAAAAAGTGGTTTACGATCGGGCAATAAGTTATTTGTTTATATTTTTGAGCATCCATTTCTGTCGGCAGATAATCGGGGTCAAAAAAAGGTTCCTTGCCTCCCGAGCGATGAGCGCGATATTCAATACAACGAATAATGCCAATGATACCGGTGGCATCTGCCATATCGGCATCGGAAACAATTTTTCCTTCTACGCAATCGGGGATAATTCCGCTCAAACGTTTACTGTAGCCGATTGTTTTAATGATTTTAAGACAGCTATCGGTAAAGTTGTCGTCAAATCCGGAGTTTGCCAAGATACGACGGGTATTTGTTAATAAACGTGCGCTTTCTTCACCAAACAACTTATAATCATCACAATCGTGTAACAAAGCGGCGGCCGCAACCAAATCACGGTTGGCTTGAGGAAGCTCGTTACAAAAATTCATGGCATTTTCAAAAACGCGAAAGACATGTTTGTCATCGTGGCCGCTTGAATCATTGTGCAGCAGTTTAGAAACAGATTGTTTTATATATTCAATACCGGTCATATCAATATCTCCTTTGCTGATTATTTTGGCAAAAAAAGTTTGAAAATGCAATATTTTAAAATGCAGGCAAGAGCAAAAACGAATACTTGTTTTATTTGGTATGAGTATGTTCTGCTGTGCACAACTTGCCCCATTTTTATTGACAATGAAGTGGCAAGTTCTAAAGATAGGTTTGTATAACTCTTTGAGCTTTGTTTTATCATTATGATTTTTATCATTTTGATATAGAAAACGGACTAAATCTTTATTAAAGGCAACGAACTATGAAATATACGCGCACTGCTGCGGGATTATTGTCTGCGCAATATCGCAGCGTTTTAAAAAAATGTTTTTTGATTAATATGGGTTTATTTGCACTCAGTGCGGTTACGGCACAAGCGTCAATAGATGATTATAAAGGTGTTACTTATAGTGGCTTGGGCACGGATAAACAATCTTCTTCATTTTATTATCAATGGATGCAGGATGCCGACACCGGCGTTTATAAATTGCACAGATTAACCGACGCAACAGGTGCCGATATAATAGCAACAAATCAGGACCATAAAATTTTCAATTTTGATGCTTTGGATGATCGTATTCCCGGATATCCTGATACACTTGATACCATAAACGGCGCAGTTTTTGGCGGTGCCAGTGATGTGTATGACGCTTATCATGTGAATTCAGCCAATATTTTTATCAGTAAACCATCTGAATATCATGAGGCTGTTGAGTATATAAAAAATACATATTACATCGGTTATAGCACGAATAATGTTGATTTTCAAACGGAATTCTATCCGATCGGGGGCGGTATTTCTAATGTAAATACATTAACCTCTATTGATGCTGTTTTTATCGGTAATTATATAAAATCAAATGATGCAACAACAGTTGGTTATTATAATTATTTTTACGGTTCGGCGTATGGCGGCGCAATATACAATTCATATATTAATGTATATAGAGCACTGGCTGCGCCCACTCCATCTGGAGCAGGTGTTATAAATGAAATATCCGGAAAGTTTATTGCTAACGGCATTATTATGACCAATCCAAATGCAGTAGCCCCGTATTCGTTTATATTTGATGATTCATCTGCTTATCAAATAAGATATATGAATGGCGCATACGGAGGAGCTATTGCCAATCAGTATGGTAATATCGGGAAAATTGAAAATGCCGTGTTTGAAAATAACTATGTTGTTTCAACTGCCAATAACGGCAACAACGGCGATGTTGGCGGCGCCGCCATATATAATTCCGTATATACAATGAGAAATTCAACTCAAGGAGCATGGGTATTTGCTTTTTCAGAAATCGGAAATATCAACAATTCTGTTTTTAAGGAAAATGTGGCTTATACTAAATACGGCGATGTTATGGGCGGCACAATTCTTAACTGGGTAGTTTTTGGTGAATCCTCTATCGGTAACATCAACAGCAATTTTAGCAAAAACAGAGCTGTCAGCCTAGACGGAGATATTTATGGTGGGGTTATTGCCAATATGTTAGGCAATCCCAACGGCTACGCCACTATTGCTTCCATTGGCGGTAAATTCAATGAAAACACCGGTTCGGCAACAAATATCTATGGAGGCGTAATCTATAACAATGATGAAATCACAAATGGTATTAAGAACGCAATCTTTACCGACAACACTTTTACCGCAAGCGGAGAGGGTTTGGGGGCGGCAATTTATTCCAGCCAAAATTTGACCATTGCCGCCGATAACGGCAACACTTTGTTCAAAGGCAACAAAATCAACGACGTTGACAATGCCGTTTATATGGACGATGCCGACTTGACGGTTACGGCAATCAACGGCAGTACAGTTACGTTTTATGATACCATTGACGGCTCTTTGGGCTATAAAACTCGGTTAACCGGTGATGCCGACAGTCATATCAACCTTTATAACGACATCAAAAATGCGTATGTTACGGCAGATTCTGCCAACATCAGCACTGCTGATGGAAATATCAAAGAATATGGTATGTATAATCTGGTTGCCGATAATACCGCCAAATGGACGATTGATTTCAGTGTGGAGGGCGAAGAAGCGGATTCATTTGCAACAACTACCCAAACCGGAACAGCAGAAAAGGTAGTGCAAATTGACCACTTTAATTTGACCGATAAGGCGTTTAATGAAATTACCAATAAAAATTTCAAAGTGCAGATTCTTAAAACACAAGGTAGTGCTGATGCGGCAAATCTGCAGTTGGCTCTGACCGGCCAAGCGGCAAGTGAGCTTGGCGGAGAATTTGTGGTAACGCAAGAAAAGAATACGGTCAAAGATACGGTGACCGAAAATACCGACTGGTCGCGCAACTTCCGTGAAAAAGGGACCGTTGACACCGTATACGGAACGCTTGGTTTGGCGACAACCGATACACTTAATGATTCTATCGGGTTAACAACGCGCAACGAGAGCGGGGACTATGACGAATCGCTGGGCGACACGCTGATGCTTGTTAACACTGCCGATTTGACAAAGCGCAATTTTAATGCCGACCAAGCAACATATAAAGTCAGCGACGGTGTTGACAATATCGGAGTGACACACATCGGCGAGCTGAATATTAACGGACAGGATAAAGATGTTTCCACTCTTGACGGTAACGGCGCCAAACTGTTTGATTTATCCGAAGCCGGAACTGTTGTTTCGCTAAATGATGTAAAGATAACCAACGCTAAAACTGTTGCCAAGCTGACGGCCGATGATGCGGTGCTTAATCTCAATAATGTTGAAATCTCAGGCAACCAAGAAGGTATTGAAAACAACGGCACAGTTAATCTTGGCGGTGTTAATAAAATTACCAATGATATTGCGGGAAACGGCACCACAAATGTTAATGCGGATTGGCAAATGGAAAGCAAAATTTCAGGCAATACGGTTAATGTTAATAATGCCAAACTGACAGCGGGTCAAAGCAATCTTGCAAATGATGTTAAGTTACACGCGACTTATGGCGGCAATCTGATTGTCGGCAATAATCTTGTCAGCTTAAAAACAGTTCAGTTTGATGCCGGTTCGCAACTGACGCTGAACGTAGATGATTTAAATACATTCGGCGGCATAAGAGCCAATGCGTTTGATATTGCTCAAGGAGCCAAAATTGATATTACCTTCGGACAAGATGTGCTAAAAGGTCAAACCGAAGTCAGTATTCCGCTTTTGGCTTTGACCGACGGCTCGGATATCAATAACAATAATTTTGAAGATGTTTTTCACAATAATATGTATAAGGTTAAGCGTTTTTCCGATAAATCAGGTATTTATACAGTGGAACAAGGCAAAACCGCGCGAGAAGTGTCTGAAGAAAACGGCGGCACACAAACAAATCAAGATGCAGCCGGCGCATGGGTTGACGGGCCGTCGCATAGTAATCCGGTGGCGCAAGGGCTGGCCAATGAATTGGCACGCTTTGCGCAAACTGATGGTCAAAAATTTAATGAAGAATTGGCCGCTATAGCACCGAGTGAATCTGCGGTTATGAACTTTATGAGCGAAACAAATAATCGCATATTCTCTGCCGTAGATTATCATTTGCGCGCCAAAAATGATGACACGGAAAGTCAACTGTTATATGGTGTCAATATTTGGGCAATGCCATATTATGGAAAGTCCAAACAAAAAGATATTGGTAAAGTTAGCGGATATGATTCTAAGAGTCATGGTATTATTGCAGGCATGGATAAGCAAATTACTCAGCATATAAAACTCGGTATCGGCGGACGCTATGAAGAAACTGATATCAGCAGTAAACGCCGTGATTATGATGTGACAACTTCCACAGTGTTTGGTTATGGTGAATATAAACCGAGCGAATGGTTTGTTAACGGTGTTGTTAAATATGATTTTGCCGATTGGGATGAAAAACGTTATGCCGTTAATCGCACAATCAAAGCAAATTACAGTGTTGATGTTTTATCTGCCGATATCATAGGCGGTTACGAATATCGTAAAAATACATGGTTTATCACACCACAAGCCGGATTACGCTGGCATCATATCAATCGTCACGGTTACACCGATACGGCGTTACAAACAGTAAGTGGCCATAATACTGATATATTAAGCGGGGTTGCGGGCTTGCATATTCAAAACAATAGCGAAATTAAAGGCTATAAAATACATCCGAGTTTATATGCCGGTATAACTTATGACTTTAACTCCGGTAAAGATGGTGGAGTTGTTACTTTGACAAATGGTACAAATTATCGCTATGAAGGAGCAACATTGAAGCGTTTGGCCGTTGAAGTCAGTCCGAGCATTGCTTATGACGTAACAGATAAACTTTCGGTTGCAATAGAATATACAGGAGCATTCCGTAAGCATTATCACAATCACACTGCGTCAATGGGAATAAATTACCAATTCTAAAAATATATAGAAAGTTATAGGCTCAGAAAATAAATTGCGGTGTTAAAAAAGCCTCTGGAGAATATTTTTTTAGAGGCTTTTTTAGGTTTGGTCGGGTAGGTAATGTTTAAAGATGCCCGGTTGCAAGTTTACATGGCCAAATATTGCAAATATAAAGTTATTTATAATGTATTGTGATTTTTAATTGATATAGTCAAATTCTTTTCAAAAGCTCGTTTCTCTTAACAAATTTTACGGATATTTCTGCAAGGAACGCCATAAGCTAATGTATTGGGAGGAACGTCTTTTGTGACAACGCTGGCGGCTCCGATGATTGAATTATCACCGATGCTGATACCGGGAAGAATGGTCACATTTGCGCCAATCCATACATTTTTACCGATTTTAACCGGTTTAGGTATAGCATTACATCTTTTTTCAGGGGCAAAATCGTGGTTCAGCGTTACAATCGTCACATTACTTCCCAACATTGTGTTATTACCGATTTCTATTCCGCCGTTATCCTGAAAATGGCAACAGGTATTGATAAAAACCTTTTTTCCCAGTTTGATATTTTTGCCGAACTCAGTGTAAAAAGGTGGCAATATCAGGCAATCTTTATCGACTTTGCGTGCAATCAGCTTGGAAAACAGCTCTCTGACTTCTTCGGGTGTATGGTATTTATTATTCATTTCCATCATTATTTTGAGGGCTTCTTGACCGTATTCATAAAAAGATTGCAACAAATCCGTCCCGAATATCATCGGTGTTCCTTTTTTCATTATAGCTCTGATTTGCGGTATGCTTAATATTTTTTTACCCATCATTATTCTCCTTTAATAAATGTTCTAAAAATGCCTGACAGCCCTCGTAAATATCCCAATAGCTTTCGTCAAAGTTTCCGGTATACCAAGGGTCACGGATATTGCGCGGGTGGTCTGTAAAATCAAGCAAGCGGTGGATTTTGTTTTCCGTATCCGGACCGACGAGCGATTGAATGTCCTCAATATTGCTGTCGTCCATCGCCAAAATATAATCATAATAAGCATAATCGTTTGGTCGAATGCGTCGGGAATAATGCTCCTCAAACGGCACATGCATGGATTTCAACATCTCGCGCGTGCCATGATGAATGCCGGCATGACACATTTCGTTATAGCTTTCGGTCGCGGCAGAATCTATTTCAAACCGATCGGATAAACCGCGCTCCTCAACCATTTGTTTAAATACAAACTGCGCCATCGGTGACCGACAAATATTTCCCAAACATACAAACAAAACTTTAATCATTAGACAACCATTACATTATCAGTCCAGAGCTCGCATTGTGTCATAACGGTTTGAACTGCATCTTCCATTCCTTCCGGTGGATATTTATGTTTTTTGAGCAAGCGTTTAATAATCATACGCATTTTTGCTCTAGCCGGCTCGCGTTTCTGCCAATCTATCGTTTTATTTTTGCGTAAAGTTTCAGTAAGCTCTTTCGTTATAGCAATCAATTCGTCATTTTCATAAAAATCTTTAACTGCTTGCGGACGTGTTAAGGCATCATAAAATGCGGCTTCTTCAGCATTAAGGCCTAAATCTTCACCTTCTTTTTGTGCCGCGGCGATTTGTTTTGCCAGATTAAGCAATTCTTCAATAACCTGTTCGTTGGTCAACATACCGTTCAAATAACGGTTCATTGCCTCTTGTATCATTTCGCTGAATTTTTCTGAACGCACAACATTTGTATGGCGATAAATAGAAATCTGCTCTGCTATCAACTTTTTGAGCAATTCCACTGCTAAATTTTTCTCTTTCATCTTGGATATTTCTTCCAAAAATTTCGGATCAAACAGTGAGAATTCTTCTTTTATATCCGAAAACAGATTGATAACACCATCGCTCTTTATGCTTTGTTCCAGCAGTTCATTGATACGCTTATTCATTTCCGGCAATGATATTTTTTTATGTCCGCCACTTTCGGTAAAGCGCAAAATCATAATCCTAACAGCTTCAATAAATGCCGCCTCAATACGCAATCCTTCTTCAACAATGGATGAGCAAAGCGACAATGCTTGATGCAACAAGAGAGCTTGCTTAATGAAGGCATCCTTTTCTTTATTTTTCTCTCTATCGATAATAAAGTTTGCCGCACCGCTGATTAACTTAGCTCTGACTAAATTCGTTCCGGTCGCAAATTCGCTATAATCAAAACCATGCAACAAATCGCGGCAGACCTGCAATTTTTCCTTAAATTTGTTAAATGCGGTGGTGGCAATGTCCATGTTGCCGTAGTTCTTTCTATCGCGGATGGTATAATCATTCATAGCCTTTTTCAAAGCACTGGCAATACCAATATAATCAACAACCAAACCACCTTCTTTATCTTCAAACACACGATTAACACGAGCAATCGCCTGCATCAGATTATGACCTTCCATTGGCTTATAAACATACATTGTAGAAAGTGACGGGACATCAAAGCCGGTCAACCACATATCAACGACAATTGCAATTTTCAAAGGATCCGAATTGTCCTTAAATTTGCGAGCCAATTCCTCTTTATGCGATTTATTGCCGATAATGGCACGCCAATCTTCCGGATCTTTATTATCCGAGGTCATAACCACCGCAACTTTATCTTTCCACGCCGGACGAAGTTCCAAAATCCGATGATAAATTTTTAGAGAAATCGGACGGGAATAGGCCACAATCATAGCCTTACCGGTCAATAAATTCTCGCGATAGTTCTCGTAGTGGTCCAAAATATCGCAAACAAGCGAATTGATTGTGTCGTCATCGCTCAAAATTGTTTCCATCTGCCCGAGCTGTTTTTTACTCTTTTCAATAACTTCCGGATCGGCATTTTGCGCCATTAAATCATATTCAGCATCAATTAGTTGCAAAATCTCCGGCTTTAAGTGAAGTTTTATGACGCGGCTTTCATAATAAACCGGACGTGTTGCCCCATCTTCCACCGCTTGAGTCATATCATAAATATCAATATAATCGCCAAATACCTCTCGCGTGTTGCGGTCATCAAGAGAAAGCGGCGTGCCGGTAAAACCAATATATGTTGCATTCGGCAGAGAATTACGAATAATTCGCGCTGTACCGACTTTGATATTTCCGTCTTTATCTATCTTTTCGCTTAAGCCATATTGCCCGCGGTGTGCCTCATCCGCCATTACGATAATATTACGACGCTCTGACAACGGCTCCGGTGATTCCTCAAATTTCTGCATTGTGGTAAAGAAAATACCGTTGGCTTTGATGCCGTCTAAAAGCTGTTTCAAATTGGCGCGACTTGTGGCTTGCACCGGTTCTTGGCGCAAAAAATCTTTGCATTTAGAAAATTGCGTATAAAGTTGGTCATCCAAATCGTTACGGTCAGTAATGACAACTATTGTTGGGCTATTTAAGGCACTCTGTAACAAATGCGCGTAAAACACCATAGAAAGCGACTTTCCGCTACCTTGCGTATGCCAGAACACACCGCCTTTACCGTCAGTTTGTGTCGCGTGTTTGGTTGATTCAATCGCTTTTTTAACTGCGAAATATTGGTGGTAACCGGCTAAAATCTTTGCCGCACCTTTGTTTTCGTTAGAAAAGCAAATAAAGTTTTTCAAAATATCCAGCAGGCGCGATTTTTCAAAAATTCCGTTAAAAAACGTGTCAAACTGCGCATATTTAGTATTTTCATAAGATCCGTCAACAGTTTTCCATTCCATAAAGCGCGTTTCATCAGAAGTAATTGTGCCGGCCTTGGATACGGCTAAATCACTCATAACGCAAATAGCATTATAAACAAACATTGATGGTATTTCATGCTTGTAATTCTGAATTTGGCGATATGCTTCGGAGGCATCAGTTTCTTCGCGTGAAGGCGATTTCAGTTCCATCAATACCAGTGGCAAACCGTTAATAAATAACAATACGTCCGGCCGTTTTTCGCTATTTTCAATAAAAGTCCATTGATTTGCCACAATAAATGAATTGTTACCCGGATTTTCATAATCGATTAGATAGACGATTGTATCGCGCGGTTCACCTTTGTCAGAGTAGCGCACAGTAATACCGTTTTGCAGAAAGTCCATAAACAAAGCATTTTTCTGCGAAAGTTCAGCATTTTCAAAGTTTTTGAGTTTAAACAAAGCCTCATTAATGGCCTCATCCGGCAATTTTGGATTGATTTGGTGGAGTGCATTTGTCAGTACCGGCTCATAAAGCGGCGATGTAAAATCACGCGTTTCTACATCCGGACCATAAACATGCGTATATCCGAGCTCTTGAAATAACTCAATAATCGAGTTTTCATACGCTTCTTCATTCACCGGATTTGTGTATGTCATTACTTCTTCTCCTTTAAACCTTTGAGAAATTCTGTCATTTTATCCTTACGTTCCTTATTATCTTTTATCAAAACGCAAAATAAAAGCAACTGATAAAGTTCATCATACCAATTTTCAAGTTCTTCATCAGGCATTTGTGCAATTTTCTCTATTTTATCTTTTCCTTCTTTGTTATTATGTCTCAAATGTACATTATTAAGCATGTTTCTTGCATTGTCAAAATAAGGTTTAAAACCATCTATTCCTTTATTCAATAAAGGTTCGTATTCACGAGCAATAGTAAGTAATAATTTTCTTTTTTCTTCTAATTGACCTTTCAATGATGCGTGATGATACATTAAAATAGCCATTGCCGTATCTTCAGATGATATTTCCGCCACCGCTGTTGCCGCTGGATTTTTAGGAACAATAATTATTGCATCATACTTTTTAATGTATATTTCTTCCATATTTAAATGATTTAGCAAAGTATCTATATTGCTTTTTAATACGTTAGCCTCAGGCAACGTCTGGTATTCATACTCATTTAATTCAGGAAGAACTTTTTTTACATATAACCTTGATATATTATCGTAATATTCTAAACAAACAACAATTTCATCTACGGTTCTTGTAGATTTATTCTCTATCTTATCTATTCCTAATTCTTGTCTCATATTTGCACAACTAGTACATGTACCTCGTCCCTTCCAAGAATAAAAGACATCTTTAACCATATGAATGTAATTATATGTCACAGTTTTTTGATATAAATATGAATCCATATAACTATGAGATATAAGACCGCTATAAAATAATGATTTTATCTTCTCTAGCTCATTATTTATGTCATATTTGCTTTCTAAAATTTCAAAAATATTTTTACGTACCATGGCTAGTCCTCGGTAAATGATAATTTATCGGTGGAAGTGAGAG
>JAEEGL012435323.1_pt1 | contig 158524 bp, 257 predicted proteins | sample 9134231 | NCBI WGS metagenome assembly JAEEGL01 (sample SAMN16246548, study PRJNA631951) | gut metagenome | biome: gut microbiome; feature: rumen; material: fiber-attached | host: Bos | place: Iran: Karaj | collected 2018-10 | reverse complement strand
TTCTGCACAGGGTTATCGTTACCAGAATGAATCCAAAGGTATCGTACATGTCGTTGGGGGAAGTGAAGTTCTCCAATGAATCCTTAAAGTTAACTACCACCCATCCAGTCACATCAAGGTCAAACATCATCACGCAGAGGTCATCCCAGTCCAGTACAGGTACCTCTTCAATGCTGCATACGGGTGAGTCTCCAAAGTACGATTGAAGAACCAGCTTGTACATACTGATTGGCTTGTCAGGGTCATCCTCGTACTTCTCCTTGATTCTGTCAAGCAGCTCTGGAACGATGTACTTCATCTTACCTCTTCGGTCTCCGTTCCTTCGCCATCTTTGAACTGCCCTTGAACTCTGGATGCTTCATTCGCCACTCAACGAACTTGCGCATCCTCGGCTCAGCAAGCAAAGCCTCCTTGGTGTTGTAGAGGGTCTTCAATTCGTAGTTGGAGAAAAGGGCGTGTATCTGCGAATGGCACTCCGTGCAAACCCAGAGGAAATTGCCCTCGTCCGTCTTGAGGTACTTGTTCTTGTGCCTTGATTGCGAAACTGGTATAAGATGATGTTTAGTAATATTCGTTTCACTCCCACATAACTCACACTTTTCCATCATTGTCTCCTTTCCGAACTACAAACACATAGCCCAAATCCAAAAATTTCTAAAAATCAGCAGGAAGAGGATTCTTCCTATCTTTTGTAATAGGATGAACCATATTTTTCCTTCCAATATGTTTGTCTCTATTCATCTGTTTACTCTTTTCGGTATGCTTTGTTCCACGATTGCTACCTCGTAATTCCCATCCAGAATTTAGATATTCTTCCACCCGTGATTTTTCTATATACTTATATTCACCTGTAGCAATACACCTCATACACTTTTTATTATAATGAGGCATTTGCTCCGTTGGTTTATGATACATGGGATTCAACGCTCCCATTTTTCCTTCACTTATCTTCTTAAATGTTGATTGCTTACGAACTCTTCTGCGTAGTGCTTCTGACCGTTTTCTACTCATTTCCTTCACAGCTTCGGGAGTCATTCTTGTTCTAACATCAACTCCCCACATATGATTTTTACTTCCCGTCATTTTAGCCATTGGATTTCCAGAACCCTTATATGCCTCACTTATTTTTCTTGAAACTGCCTCTCTAATAATAGCATACATCTTAGATGTTATTCTACATTCACTATATCTACTATGATGTGTCATGAAAAATAAAGCCGAAACCATTTTCTTGTATTCATCAGATGTATTTCCATATTTCACCTTGCAGAATTTTACCAGCAACTTATGCGCTATAAAATGTTCTCTTGCTGTCAGGTTGACCAAATTGGAATTATCATCATTACCACCGAAACTGCGTGGTACGATATGATGCGCTTCACAATACTGGTCTTTTTTATTCAATGGATTGTCCCTTCTTTTCTATATGAGACAATCATAGATTTTTTCGTAATCCATAATTCACCTCTTGGTTATCGTTTATTAGCATAAGTATTTACCATTTCCAATAAAAAATTGGAGTCATTCCAGTTGCTAATAAACGCACCAAGGGTGAATTTCTGGAATGACTCCATAAATTATTTACCTCCAACAAGATGATGCTTGGTTGGTTCACATTCGTTCCCGCACAGTTCGCATATGCCGTTTTTCATGTCCATGTCATCATGCCTCCAGTTTCATCACGGACTGGGACATCACGCCATAGTTGTGTCCAGTCACTTTCATGATGCGTCCCTTGATTTCCTTGATTGTGCCTTTCGCCAGAAGAATGTTGCTGCTGCATCCAGCAACCTTCTTGATGTAAACCACCTTGTCGCCGACATTGACTTCCTTGTTGAATGCGTCAGTCATTATTCATTCTCCAAATTCAATTCTACTTATTGCGTCCAGTATCTCCGCGTCAATGTTCGTCCTGAAGTCAGGGTCTTTCATGACGCGAAACACAACCAACGTTCCACCACCAAACTTGAACCCAGCACTTGACACCTTGACAATCCTATGGGAAAGGGACAAGTCCATCAGCCTACCCACAACATCGTCAAGGTTGGAGAACAGCTCCTGACTATCAAGGTCTGGCTCTCCCCAGGAGTTGACATGGTAAATCTTCACCATGGTCACCGGACGATACGAACTCTCCCATATCAGACCATCCAGCGCCTGAAGCAGTTGCTTTCTTGTCTTTCGCTTCCACATGTGCTTCAATCCTCAAACAGGCAGTCAAGTCCAATGAACCGCGTAATCCACCAATGGTTGCGCTTGTTCCTCATTGCGGGCCCATCTGGGTTAATACTTGGGTTGTCCTCGGTGATGTACACGTCCTCAAACGCCTGGTTCTCTGCGCGAATGCATGCCATCCACACGATGATGAGCGGGGACAAGCAAATCTGTATCACCAGTTGAAATGGGACATACAGAAGCATTAGCAGAAACTTCTTCACTCGCTTGTTCATTGTTCCAGTTCCTCCTTACCCAAGCAGGTACTTCTTGATGAAGCTCTTCTTCGTCTCAAGGTCGAACTGGGTCAGCTTGTCAAAGTACGCCATGAACAGGTCCTCCTTGGAATCAAACCCAGTTTTCTCAAAGAAGTAGTCCAGACCCTCCTGGTTGAAGAGGCGTTCCACGAAAAGCGCAAGGCGCGTGTTGAACTTGAGGGGGTTGCCAAGCACCTTGTTGATTTCGGCGAAAATCTGCTTGTGAGACTTCTTCGTCTGGAACCAGTTGCGGACGCGCATCTTGTCCTTGTCGGTCGCGCGGTTGCACCAGCTGAGAATCCACTTCTTGAACTCGTTTGCCTTTTCATCGTCAACGAATTCGTCCGTGTGGTCGGCGTCAAAGTCGGCGTTCTCCATCTTGGAGATGTCCAGCAGCTTGTTGCCAGGGAGGTGGAGGTCGGCGCAGGAAATGAGGAAGCCCGTGATTTTGGGGTACTTCTTCATCACCGAAGCCACGCAGGCGCCATACTTCTTGTACCACGCCTCCTTGGGCTGCTCGTGGTTCTTCATGAACCAGATGATGTTTGCCCAAACCCAGACGGCTGTGAACTCATATCCCTTGTACTTGTTGACCCTGGTAGGAGCCAGGCCATTGAACTCGTCAAAGTCCAGACCCTCGCCCTTGAGGTACTCCTTGATGTAGGTGAGCATCTTCAGCTTCACCTGCAGGAGGGTGCTGTTGCCATAGGGGTGCGTGTCCCCCAGGTCCTCGGCGATAAGCGCGTGGTTATGCTCCCACACCTCGCTGTAGACGTCCCTATCGTAACCGATTCCATATTGCAGGAATGTCTGGGGAATCTCAACTGACTTCGGCAACTTGCGAACTTTCATTTTTCACTTCTCCTTGCTTTAAGCGTTTTTCCTCTGAACCCTATCCAGCTCAATTCGGGTGCGGACATACTTCTCCATAACCTTGTCGAAATTGGCAAGGGACCCGTCAGATGGGAAAGTCCCATCGTACTCCTTGGCAACGCGCACAATGGCGTTGTAGACCTCTTCGTTCAACTTGCTGTCTGGGGCAAGTTTCTCCAGAAGGTTTTTCTCCTTGCGCGAGACTTTCGCTTTCATTTTCAACTTCTCCTTGGTTTTTCTCACAACACGATTAGTATATCATATCCCAATCAGGATGTCAATGGGGTCTGCGAAATAATCACAGCCCCAGTGCATCCACCAGCTGGGCCGTGCGCATCTGCGCCACGAAATCCTCGGCCGAACGGACCTCCTTCTTGCCCTCGCCATATACCGAATCATAGTACATGAACGCGAAGCCAGAGACAGCCTTCAGCTCGGGGTCGCCCATCACCCAGATTGCCAAGTCCTTCTTGGAAGGGTTCTTGAACATGACGAAATCATCAATCTCGCCCGCAACCTCCTTCAGGTGCGCAAGGTAGGCATCATACTTCGCCTTGACCACGTCAAACGCGGCCTTGAACTGGGGGAAGTACACCACATACTCTGCCACCTCGTTGGCGCGGAGAATCTCCAACACGCGGGCAGGAGACCAAACGCCATTTCCAGCCATGTAGTGAAGCTGCACATAGCGCGGAGACTTCACCTTCACGCGGTTGAAGTTGGCATCCACCACCACATAGCCCTCGGCGTCCTCGGGCAGCACCTTGGCGGCCTCAACGCACTCGTCAATGTTCCCAATGGGGAAAATCTTGGGCGTGTCAAACACCTCGGCAAGCGGGTGGTCAGCGAAGAAAATCTCCTTGCACGAAACATTGTCGCGCACCCCAATGAAATTCATCTTGGTCTGCTCCCAACGCACCACAACCTGATTCCAGGGGGACGTCAGCTCAAAGATGTAGGTGAATCCAGGCGCGAACAGGCGGGGGAAGTCCTCGGCGCGGATGCCATAGAACTTGAAGCCCTCCATAGCCAGCTCCCCAAAGGAGTTGAAGGGGCAACCCACGTTCTCGGGCAACGCGCACTTGAAGGCATCAATCACCCCGTTCGTGGAAATCAGGAAATGCCCATCCAGATTCACCACCTTGATGATTGAACCATCCAGCTTCTCGGTCACATAGGCCGTGCGCCAGTCAATGTCCGCCATGTGAGGCTCGCCATAGTTGAAGAACTTCACAAAGGGGAATGAAACCACCTCAAAGTCACGCGCATCCAGAATCAGCCCGCGGCACTCCTTCACAATGTCAAGGGCGAAGTCGGAGCGAATCTGGTCGTACTTGAGCAGAACAAGGTCACGCCCATTCACCGTGTCCTTGGAAATGGAAATGCAATAAGGCTCGACTGAAAGCAAATGCTCCCAGTCGGCGTGCGAACGAATGAACTCCTGTACCTTCAACATAACTTTCTTCTCCTATGAATTACCCCTATATTATACACCAAAAAGCCCAGGATGTCAAGCACCCTGGGTCATTTTATAACTGCAAAATCTGATGGGTTTTAGTTGAACAAAATCTCAAAATGAAGGGATTTCCAGTTGCAGAACCCCTTGTGGAAGACGTCCTTGGCTATTCTCTCCATTGTTTTCGGAGTTGCATCCATCTTTAGGTCATTTAAGCAATCCTCAACGGCGGAAAGAAAATCCACGCCATTTATCCTTGACACGAAATATGCAACGCACATCCTGTCCAGGTCATCCTTGTCAAACACAATCATTCCCATTTTGCCGGTCATAGTAAAACACCTCGTCTATGAAGGTATTTACTTTACCTTGCCCATTTGTCCAATCTTCTGGACAATGCCATTAGCCTCCGCGAAAATGGTTTCAATACGCGCAAGCAACACCTTCTTCGTGGGCTTCTTGATTAGGTCTGTCTCCTCAATGATTTTCCTTGCGCTCAATAGGTGCGGTTCGCAATAGGCGAACTGCGTTGCAACTGATTCATATAGGTTCGTGAAGTCTTCGTTGTTTTCGTTCATGGCATTTCCTTTCAATTGAATTATACACCATTGGTTCTGTACTGTAAAGTATAATTGGACATAGGAGGAAACATTAACCATGGACACCACCAGCAAAATCATGATGCGCATCCTTGACGACCTTTACTCTGGAAACGGCACAAGGCTTGAAGGGGAATACGAAAATTACTACGAGTCACTGGACGCAGAACAATCCAAGACCGTTGTCACAGACGCCATAAGGAAACTGCTAAAGGAAAATGCAGAAGCAAGTTGTGAATTCGGCGAAACTGGATTCAAGTTAGAAGTCAATGGATAAGATGGGGATTTCTATTCTCCACCCCTTTTCAGGTGGGTTGTCATCGTCTTCCATGCGACCGCCACATGGCGCGAATAGAATCTTGTCCCTGTAAATTTTGGACTTCTCGGGATGTTCAATCCAGTCCTTTATCCAACCCAATATCTTTGAATCAGTGTGGTTCAAGGGGTTTGCCATATACTCATCCACATACCGCTTGAGGTCAAGTGGCATTTCATAGTTGTGCGTCAATATGAACTCCCTGAACTCATCGTCAGTGACTTCGGGCACTTCATTGAGTTTTGCAAGGTAATCGGGGTTCAGAAATACTGAATCTGGGTTGTCTATGTGTTGTTCCATAATAGAATTATTTACCATTATGGAAAAGGAGCGGGAGGTCTGAGGGCTTTTACCCCACCCCCAAGTCTGCGACTTCACTTTCGTGAAATGAACTTGGCATACTGCTCCCGCATCAGCAAGTGCTTTCTCGTTGCAACGATTCAATTATACTAAGCTGGGATATAGTTATTCACATATGTTCTGAAGTTATATGTAAGTGCGTTTCTGGTTTTAGTCCAATTGAATTTTTCTTTTGTCTCCTTAAATCCATGAATGATATAAAACTCATATACCTTTGTAAAGTAGATAACCTTTTCTTCCTATGACATGCTGAATGTATTACTATCATACCTGTTTTTGTTTTTACCCAACAATTTCATAGCCGCTTTCCGTAGAGATTTACTATCATATTCGGAAACATAACGCTTAAATAGCATCCCTAAATTCTCACCAGATTTATCATAGTTATATTTATCTCTAATATGCTATAATCCGTATTTGAGATAATCATGATACATTGAAGTATACAATTCAACTTTCTACTTAAGTTCCAACTCTTTTAGTTTTTGGCGTTGTTCCTTTATCTACTATTCATGTAGTTTTCTTTCATTAATAAAATGCTTCCGACTATCAATTCGTTTAGGAAGTTTTCTTTCTCTTTTCCCCCAGTTCAAAACTCTTCCCTATTTCCATCCCTTTGGAATTGGCAAACTTTTATCCCACTTTTTAGACTGCCTTAATTCATCAGAGTAAATCCATATTCTTCCCATACTGGGGTTATGGTCTGTTTTCATCATCTAACTTCTTAACCTTGAATATTGTTCTTTTATGGATTGATACAATCTTGAATTGAACTTAAACGAGCGTTTGCCTTTGCACCTACCCCATTTCATGCAGTTGAACGCATAGAGCATTTTGCCATGAGCAGTTTTATCACCACTTTGTTCGGTGATTTTCACTAACAGTAGATGGGCGATGTAATGCTCACGCGCAGTCAGATTTACAAGATTGTTTTCATCATCACTTCCACCTAATGACAACGGAACTTTGTGATGTGTCTCAAAATATTCTTCTTTGGAGAAAATGTGACTCTTCTGAACCAACCGGTCATATACTTTCTGATAGTTCATTGTTTTACCTTTTTGTTGTTGAAGTCATGGCTGTGACTCCATAAAAGTATTTACCATTTCTAAAAGAAAATCCCATTACAGGCAGCCACCTGTAATGGGAAATGGCAGGGCTGGTGAGACTCCAACTCACGACTCTCGCTTTAGAAGAGCGATATTCTTGCAACTGAATTACAGCCCCATAAAATCCTATCTCAAAACTCTAGACCCAAGGTTCTGCGTCCCCATGGGATGACTCGTTTCAAGCAGTTGCCAATCTCGCCCAGACAACTAGTCTTTACTACCCAGCAACCTAATATCCACCTTCAATTATACTTCAGTCAGTGCATTCGCCAGGCTCAAACTTCTCTGGCGCATTGGAATGGCCGCCAACAAGAATCAAAGCCTCGCCATTGAGAAGGGCGGTTGTGGTCAAGGCATTCCCAAACGGGGCAACCTTGCCATCACCCGCCTCAAGAAACACGGGGATGTTGCCATGAATCTTGAGAAGTTTCTGGCAACCTCTGACGAAATCCTTTAGTCCTGTATACCTTGGCATGGTTGAAATTTTCCTTTCAACCCCATTATACAACATTAGAAGGAGAATGTAAAGGCGGTTCCGACAACATGTGAAGGTTGCCAATCGTGGCTTGTGGTGGACTTCAGTTCAACAAGGCGGTAGAATAGGCAGATGGAGCAATTTGGATTCAGTTTTGCCTGCAACCCAAAGTCCGTCCAGAATTGCCCAAACTTGTCGTTTTTTCTAATCTCCCTGTCCTTAGAACCCTCGTCAAAATACCACTCGTAGGAAACATAGGGGCGGATTGGGCATCCCCATGCCTGCACAACTTCTGGCATCGTAACCTTGGACAGATTCCTGTATCTGAAGTAGGGGCGTTCATCCTCCAAGTCCCGCATTATGAACCTTGACCTGTTCATGAAGTTAAAGCCCTTGTAGGAATGGTAGAACGCAAGGTTGATTCCCGGGCGGTTGTCTCTTCTATACTTTGAGGAACAACATGGTCTTCTAAACAGAACAAAATCGTCCTGGACACCGATTGACATCCAGTCCACAACGCGCCAATCAGCAAACAAAGTTGTGTGGAATTCATCAAGTTTCTTGTCCTTGTCCACCGTTCCGATTCTACTTTCCTCGGAAGCACCTATGGTGAAGTCGTGAGGAAGACCCTTCTGCACCTGGATTGTATTCCAAGTGCCGAAATCGTTTGCTAACATAGGGATTGCCGAAATGGCAAGGAGAGATAGTAAAGTTATGCGTTTCATTGATATGCCTTTCATTTGATAGACATATCCAATTATACACGTCACTTCCTGATCTTCTATGGAATTGGTGCAACTTCCCAGCACTTCACAAGTTGAAGCCTCTCCATCATCTGAGGGACTGAATCTCCCTTTGACGTTCCATTTATCATAATGGTGTGGGTGGTCTTGTAGGTGTACCACGGACCGAAGAACTGGTTGTCGCCAAATGGGTTTTCCTCAGTCTTAGGCTCTATTGTCTTTCCCCTATCCTCGGAATCCACTGGCTCATCCGGCTTCATATCGTCAGTGTCAAGCACCTGCTTGTTCTTCATTTCGTCCTTGCGGCGCTTCAGGTAGAAGCACTGCCATGGCTGGTGGCTCACCTTGTTGCCCCTTGTGAGAATGAATGTGTCGCGGTTCGCTATGGACTGGATGCAATCGTTGTAGAGGTGGCGCTGGTTGTTCCACTTCGTCTCGTCAATGAGGTAGTTGGTTTTCGTCTCGGAGAGATATGTCTGAAGGTCTGGGACTGACTCCTCGGCCGTTATGTCGGGGTTTGGGTAGAACGTTGCATCTCGCTTTGGACATGCGTTCGGTGACTTGAACAGACCCTGTATTTTCTCGTTCAATATGATTCTGCGCACGAACTTGTCCTTCGTTATGTTCATGTCCCAGTAATGCCTGGTGTAGTAGTCCTTGATGAACCTAGTGTATGACATTTTGGAGAATGACGAAATGGATGGTCGGACAACGTGCGCCTCGCCTGCACCTGGCATGTACGGATTCACTTCGTTGTCAGTTATCTCGTAGAAACGGCTCAACTGAATCATGTTGTGCTTTGCGCGGTTGCAGGTGGTGTCATCGTTCAGCTTCGCCATCTTGTATTTCCTCTCCTTCTCCTCCCATAGGATTATGCGCGGATGGTTGTCAACGTCAAATGAACTCGGCTCCATGTACATTCTGTTGAGGAGGTAGTTTATGGCGGTGAAGTAGTTGTCCTTCTGGGTGGCGGTGTAGTATATGCAGACGTCAGTCTTGCATGGCTCCTCAAGGAAGGTCTTCGTGCCAACCTGGTCAAGCCCAACTGCGTCCACAAGAAGTTTCGCTATGATTGTGGTGATTGGCTCTGGCTCCTTCAGATTGTAGTTGGAGTACTGGCATACCTGTGACAGTTTGTACCACACGGCAGAAATCAGTTCAAGGCGGTAGGTTGTGACGTCCGTGTGTGTGTCATGCTCTATTATCTCCATCTTGTTCACAAGGAACACATGATGGAAGTAGTCCTCCTTCTTGATTGGCTTCTCAACCCAGTAGTCGCCAGCGTCCTCGCCCCTCTCATCCTTCTTGGTCTTCTTCTCGGCAAGGTTCTCGGCCCAGTCAATCCCGACAAGAAGGTGTGGAATCCTGAACAGTTTTCCAAGGTCGCGGTCAGTGTCCTTGTAGACTATCTGACCGGTTAGAACAAGCGCGTTCCACTGGTTAGTGTACTCGAACATGACAAGGTTGGCAGGGTTCAGGATGACGTTCTTGTGGCCGATGTTCGTTGTGTCGTACACCACCGCCTTGAAACTCCATCCTGTTCCATCTATAATCCAATGCCCTTTCGTAAGTTCGGGGGCTTGGGTGTTTCCAATAGGTTCTTCTGCCATTTCTCAACGTCCTTCCATCAAATCTTCTTTATCAGGTCCTTCTCTGTTATCACGCGGAATACCTTGCCCTTCGCGGCGCAAATCTTCGCCGCCATCTACCACTTCGCCATGTTCGTGGCGTAGGTCCGCACAGACTCGTTGTATTGTATGGTGTTGCGGCCCTTCTTGGGCGGCACCGTCTCGCCACTGTGCTTTATCTCCACCCAGATTTCCTGAAACACGGGCCCCTACTTCACCCACATCACGAAGTCAACTATGTAGTGGCGCTGCCTCTTGGTCACTGGGTCGTAGTATGGTATCGTGTTCATGGGGTTTTCGTAGTCCCATTTCACAACATCGGGAGACATGTCCAGAAACTTTATGAACATAGCCTCCAGCTTTGACTTGAACAGAATGTACTTCGCCCCCTTGAGGTTCTTCTCGGGATGCGACAGATAGTATTTGCCTCGGAGGGCAGACTTGTATTTGCCCCTTGTTGCCTGGCCTGGGTAGAGTTTTCTGTTCCGCATTGCCATTTCAGTTTCCCTCCCTGTTCAGGATTTCCTCCTGGAACATATTGTAGATGCCCACCATGAGACGGTCTATGGCTTCCTGGTTCAGACCGATTTTCTCCTTGAACTGCTTGACAGCCTTCTTGAAGCTGGCCTGGGTTGAATCCACAGTCGCCCTCAACTGCTCAAGGGTGGAGAAATCGTTGTAGTGCTTGCCCTTTACTGCCTTGATTGCAGCCTTCAGTTCAACAATCTTGTTCTCGTTGTCTATCTTGTCCAGAATCATCCTGTTCCTGATCTGCTTGTTCTTCTCCATGATGCAGGAGTTGAATATGCGCTTGTTCTCGGCCTTCAGCTCAACAATCTTCCTCTCGGCGTCAGTGATTCTCCCTATGATGGACTTCATGGCATCCCTCTATGACATCATATTCCCCGTGGCCGTGTCAAGCGTGGACTTCAACTAATCAAGTTTCTGGATTTCAGAATAGACATCCCCCTCGTAGTGCAACGCCTTGTTCCTTGCAACCAGTTTCTCTATGTCGTCCTCTGTGTCAATGATGCCAATGGACTTGAGGTAGTTGACCGTGCGCTCAACCATCATGGACGCATCCATTTCATACAGCTTGCGCTCCTTCTCCTGGTCAGCAAGGGTTGAATCCGCCTTTGGATATACTGACAAGTCAGCTTTCCTCTTTTCTGGAACATCCAACTTGGCATCCCTTGGCTGCTGCTTCTCCATTTCATTGTCAACCCTGGAGAACACAGAAACACCGACATCCTTTTTCCGGGGTATGTCCATTGAAACATTCCTTGGAGTCTGCTCCTCAATCACCTTCTCAGCCTCAATGAAGAGGGAGGTCTTGTCCTTCTGCTCCTTGGTGACGTCATTCAGGCTCCACTGTTTCTTCTCCTTGGTCTAAGCATCCTCGCCATACTTGTCATCGTACTTCAAAGTGTCCTTGTTGGCTATCTTGGCGCGGACTTCCTCAAGCCTTGCAGCAACCTTGTCCTTCTTCAATGCAAGCATCTAGGCGTACTGGTTCTTTCTGAGGTTGTACGCAATCTTGTTGCACCTCTTCCTGAACTCCAGAAACTTCGCATCCTTGTCCTCGCCAGTGAACCCCATGTCCTCAGGCGTTTTTCCCGGGGCGTTCACGGCATACCAGTCATGGAGAAGTATTATCTCCCTAATACTGGACGAAGCCATTCCAGTAAAGGAGAAATTGTCCCGAAGGGCGTGACTGTCGTTCCACACATCCGCCTCCACGTTCTCCATCCTCTCAGCGAAGTTATGCACCAGACGCCTGACCTTGATGGTGGCATCCTCGCAGATGGTTTCCATCTTCTTCAACTGGTTCAGTTCGTAGCCAACGCCCAGCATGAACCCACGCCACCTCTCTGACTGGAGAACCAGTTTATGGAGTTTGTCGGTTTCTATGTTCTGGATTGGCGGCCTGTCCTCGTCAGTAAAATCCCTCGGATAGTACTGGGGGTCGTCATCCACTTCATCTTCCTTGTTTTCCTGGTACTTGTCCCAGTCAGTCCTGTCCTGGTCGCTCTTCTTTATGTCATCCAACGCATCAGTGTCCAAAGACGGTTTAGTGTCATACTTTTCCGTTGCCTTGTCCTTTTTCTCGTTGTATTTCCTCTTCTTGCCGGCCATTGTGGTTTCGTCTTTTTCATTGGTACTGGTGGCGGCCTCATGAAGTTTTGCTAGACTGGACTTCAGTTGGGTGAAATCTATTTCCTTACCGTGGTTTATCTCGTCAATCTTGGCGTTTATGGCTTCAACTTCCTGGATTATCTCCTGAATCCTGTTCTGGATTTCGTCAAAGGTCTTGTCAAGGCTCTTCGTGATTTCCAGTTTCAACGAGTGTATTTTCTACCCAAGTTCCAGTTTCCTCACCATGTTAATTGTGGTGATGGAGTTGTATTCAGCAACAAGGGTTTCAAGAAGGGCGAGCTTATCGTCCCTGATTCCAGTAATCTACGTGCGCTTCATCACAAGGGCATCCCATTCAGCCATCAGGTCGTAGTACTGTATCACCAGTTCCATCAGCTTCTGGTTCTTGGAGAACTCCTTGAACAGCCTTCCCAGCACCATTGTCTCCTTGGCGAAGCACTCTGACGCCTGGATTTCCTTTCTGTACACGTTCCTCTTCAGGATTCCCAGCTCCAGTTCCATTCCAGCAAGGCGGTTCTTGAACTGGAGATAGTGGCGCACCTGCTTCAAATCGTATTCAGGAATCCTCTGGCGGAAAATGGAGTAGTGAGAAGAAGTTGTGGACTTCACCATTGGGATGTCTCTGATTCCAGTGTCCCCATCTTCATCTGTCTCTTCTGGATGCCACGTCCCTGGAGATGCGGGAACAGTCCTCGTGCTTTTGAAATCGTCCTCGCATACGCATAGAATCGTGTTTTTCGTTGAATCAAACACATTCACGATTGGAAGCCCGTTATTGTCCTTTCTGAACTGCCCATCCTTGTCAATCTTCGCAACTATGTACTGGTACTTATCTTCTCCAATCTTCCTCTGAACCTTCACAAGATACTCGCCCGTGTGGTTCTTGTCCTTCTCTGGGTCAACAAGGGCGAAACTGGAAATCATGTTTATCCCATGCTTCTTGAGCATTCCCCTGTACCTTAAGTACTGGTTGTCGTAGTACGCCCTTGAAGTCACAGGCCTGAAATCGGGATGGGTGTTTGGAATGAGGGAAATCTCCGTTGTGAAATCGTTTGCGTTGGTGAATGGGACATACACCTGCCCAATGTCAAACTCCCCATTTGGAGTTCCATCTTCGTTGAAAGCTGAATCCAGAATGTCCTTGAAGTACCCAAGAATGGTCTCTGACATTTTCACTCCCTGGTACATACGGTCAACCGTCCTCTTCACGCATCTCTTCTTGAAGTCGTTTTCTTCCTCTTTTTCCACCTCAAGTTCTGGCATGTCCTCTTCAATCTAATCGTCATTGGGGCGTTCATAATACCCTATGTTGCTCCACTCTGGCTCAAGGTTCACGAGGTGTATTCTAAAGTTCCGGTTGAGCAGATGCCTTTCATATTCCATCTACGAATAGCCAATGCGTTCTGGATATGTGTATACGCTGTCGTTTGAGACCGAATCATCGTCCAGTTTCACAAGGTCAAACGCCACAGCGTCCCTGACAGTGGGATTCTCAAACTTAATGCCAAACCTGTCCAGGAACCCCTCTGGCGTAGAACCCTTGTAATACATCCTCCACGCTGACTTGTCCTCTGAACTTGATGGATTTGGAAACATGGCCTGGAACTTCTCCTTCAGTTCATCATTGAGAAGTTTGTCCAAATCCCCCACCTTGCACACGTACTTGGTGGCGGCCTTGTCCTAGTCCAAAAAGTCAAATGACCCTCTATGTGATTTTCCACTCATCTATTTTTCCACCGTCATTGAAGAAACCCATCTACCAGTTCCTCACCAGTTATCTCGCCATCGCAGGCCTGCCTCACAAGGCATGTCCTCTCATCAAAAAGGTCTGCAAATGGATCAGTGGACTCGTTGGCGTTCTTCTTCTCGCCCTTATCCGCGTTGTTGTCCTTGGCGTTGCCCTTATTCTTCTGACTACCGGGCCCGATTCCAACTTCACCCTCAAGGCGTTCAACGCGCTGAATCAGAGTAAGCAACGCCTTTAGGTCTTTTTCACCAGATAGGTTTCCTCCTGCTCCACCACCAGAACCACCAGCGCCCCCACCGGATGAACCACCGCCTCCGCTTGAACCACCAGAACCTCCTGAGCCTCCACCTGAGCCACCATCACCTCCTGCTCCTTCTCCACCTGCTCCAGTACCGCCTTCTCCACCTTCTCCACCTTCGCCTTCAGCATTCCCCTTTTCTCCAACAAGTTTCCACCCATCGTTTGGATCGGCGAACTGGAATGCCACTGAAATGACGTTATTCGATTGCCCACCAGCAAAAACATGTTGCTTCAATCTTCCCAGTATTCCTCTGTTTCCAAGAGCCTTTTCAGCCATCTTCTTTCCAAAATTGGGATCAGATACAAGTTGGGAATCCTTTGTTGGACGGTATTCTGGTGGTTTTCCCCCTGTTTTCTTTCCTCCTTCGGCCTCATTGACCTCCTCCTTTTTCTTACCGTCCGCAATCTCCATTTCCATTTTACTTCTAGTCCATCCAAGGAGATACGTTATGTAGTCTTTTGCCACAGCATTAGTCATCTTCCACTAGAGACTGTCAAGCTTCCTAATGTCCTATGGAAGCATCTCGTCCGCCGTATACTTGTGTCCAGAATATTCGCTTTTTGCGTCTGGTGAATTGTGCGACATCGCGTCAGTCTTTATGGCATATATCATCTTGTTTAGAAGACCACTCTTAAACTTCTACTTGTACCAGTTTTCATTGAAATTGGTATGGATGTCTATTCTCAATGGAATGTTCGGACGCCACTTATCGTTATCTGAACTTTTTGTCTAAGTGTTGTCTTTCTATCCTGTTCCTCCATTCCCCCCAGATGAACCTGTTTTCTAATCATTACCACAAAACTAGTTCCATCCCTAATTCACCTACTGCACAAGCTGCTTAAACTTTGGGTCAGTGGAAGCATTGAGGGCGTTTGGTTTCTTGAGAATCTCACTGATTTTCTTCCATGCCTCCTAATTCTCTGTACCAGTTGGACCCGAACCTTCCCTAAAGGCATCAATGTTCTTCAGAAGAACGTTTATGTCCTACTGGTTCTATTCTTTCCATGTTGAACTCTTGCTTGCGTTTTCAATCCACTCTTTCAGATTCTTCAACGCCTTTTTCATCTAAGTGAAATCACCACCCCCAGACGCCTCATAAAACTTGTCAGGAAGTGGACGCATTAAAGTCACATTGCATGAAATCAAACTAGAAGAACCACCAACCTTCTGATCATCAGATTCAGATGTTGGATTTCCACTTGTTCCAGAACCACGGGTATTTCCTACCGAAGATTTGGAATTGGACTAGTCCTTGAGTTGCGCGTTCTAGCCATAAATCTCCGAACCGTACTTCTACATCATCTGGGTTTTAGCCTCATTTGCCACCTTCAAAACTTCATCATAGGTGCAGAAGTAGCTTCGTCCAAGATTGGTTAGCCCATAAATCTTGTCATATATCTTTACCGCTTTTCCTTCAAAGTAGATGTCCTTCACAAGGTCTTCTTTCAATATCTTTTCGTCCGATGTGTTTACTGTTGTCATGGCAAATCACCTTTCCATCTGTTGTATTGGTATTTACCATTTTGTGCGACAATAAAAAGAAAGACCTGAGCCGATACCCAGGTCTGGTTTCATGTGAAAGTCAAATGCGTCTCTTACTTGCTCAATGTAGTTTCCTCAATCCAGTAAGTGTCTCCGAACTCTGACACATAATACATCTGCTCCTCCAGTTTCCCAGCAATCTTATCCTGTTTCTCAGGGTCATCCTCTAGTTCCTGGTCATAGTTGCAAATGTCCTCAATGCAATAGGCAACAGCAGAATCAAATTTCAAGAACGCCGCTGTTGAAAGGTCGTTCTGAGGCTTCTTGATTACCACAACATAAACAGTTTTCATTTCAATTTCCTCGTAAAAGGTAGTTTAATGTATTTACATTAAACCTCGCCAACAGAATCTTCTGGGATTTCCTCACCCTCATCCTCCTTGGGTTCTGGCGTATACTTCTCCTCACGCATTTTCTTCAAGTCCTCTTCCCATTCCTTGTGGCGTTTCTCGTCACACTCCTTGCAGATGTAGGAAATCCATCCCTTTGTCTCCACGAAGTTTTCCTCGTCCAATGGAACGCCACATTCGGCGCAGGTCTTTTCCGTCATTCCATCCGCTTCACGGATGATGTTGTCAGCAAGCATCTCCAAATAGTCCATGTAGATTCGGAGTTTCCTGTCCTCTTCTTCGGAAAGGTCTGGGCAGTTCTCCTTCACAATGCCATTCTCGTCAACTTGACGAACTGTGTAGTAGAAACGCAACGTGCCAAACTTCTCCTTCACCTGGTCGGCAACGATTGCAATGCCGTGGTGCTTGGTAAACTCCATGTTGTAGAACTCAAGCACCGTGCAAAGCTGCTCAAGAATGTGAAACCAGCCGATTGGACATTCAATCCCCCAGCACATGCAGGTCTGCGTCATTGGCTTCTTGCTGTCCTGGAACAGAATTGGAAACCTGTCCATGAACTTGTCCCAAGTCGCGTCATTGGGTATTCCGTAGTATTGATGTAGCATAAAACAATCCTCCTAATGAATTATACAACATAGGAGGACGAGTGTAAAGATAAACACCTTCTTTTATGGAATATTTAAGGGAGAGAAGGTGTAGAAGAACTCCCTAGCGCACAAGTAAAGTTTTGGTTCAGGACGCATCCACTACCCAAACAGAACATACACACACAACCATCCAGTCAACTAGGCATGCGTCCTTATGGATGAACCACTTCCAATCGAGTTTGCGCTTCCAGTCATTCCAACCCGATGAAACCCTGACATTCACACAACACTTAAATTATACTCAATTCACCGGGACAAAACAAGGTCGGGATAAAATTTTCTCAAAATTCCTTCAACACGGCATGGAATCTGTTTCTGACTTCCTCATCTGGAATGTCTTTCAGCATCCTAGCCAATGTAGCGGCCAATGACATATGCCTTGTCAAGTCCTTGGAGTACTGGCTCAGCTTCTCAATCATTGCATCCCTTGTCTCGTCTGGATGCGTAGTGAGTTTCACAGAAGGTTCAAGCACAATCTGGTTCATCGTCCAGTCAAACCCCAAGTTGGCTGATTCAACTGGGACTGTAGTGAAGCAGGACAACTGGTTTTTGTCCTGCTTGTGTACGGTGATTGAATAGTCCCCAAGGTCGCGGTAACGCTGCTTGAGTCCTTCAATCTTTTCTATGAATTCGTCTACTGTCATATGCGTTTCCAAAATTGGTGGAGGTGGTCGGATTTGCACCGGCTTCTTGCTCAGGTTCAGATAATACTTGATCATATGCTTATGTCCATCTTCATTTCATCCAGTACAGATAGGACAATAACTCCTGAATGATTTTATGGGAATGGCTGCATGTGGACGTTCCCATATTCCACAACAGTTGCGTTAGTGAATTAAGCCCAACAAGATATTCACGCATAATTTCTCTAGTCGGACTGCCGTCTTACTGATATTGTTTCAATCAAGCGGCGAGAGCATAATCGTTCTCATTTGAATTTCGGTCAATTTTTAGAGAAGCCGTTTGACCAACTTCTGCATACATAATACTACCCTAACATCTGCCAATCGACACTAATTCACCCCCATAAATCAAAGAACAAAGGAGGGTTTTGTCCCTGCAATGGAATCACCCACAACCACCACCGAAGCCGGGTTGGCGCATAGTGCTGACTAGTACAAGCCTACTCTCGCCAACCTTGCCGCAGAGCACAATTCAATTATACCCTATTTACCAGATTTTCTGGCTTTCTCCCACTCGCTCAGACGGCGCTTCGCGTCCTTTTCGTCCTTCGCGTTGTGGATGGCATCGTATTCGTCCCATTCAGACATAGGTTGCTCCTTGTTTGTTGTTAATGAATATCGTGGACAGCTATTCCAAGTTTGCCGGCGGGAACGCCCTCAATCCTCTCATTGCCATAGGCGGCTATGATTTCATACAGCCCATCGTTCTCTTCCACAACCCAATAAGAAATCCACTCATGGGCGGAATCATCATACTTGAAGACCAACTGACCGACAGACAACTTGTCCTTGAACACCAAATTGTCCCTTCGCATTGCGTATTGGAGTTCATACCATGCCTCCGAGTTCGGTACCGTCATTTCAGTTCCCTTTCCTCGTTCACGCGAACTTCAGCGTCCACTTGCAGAACCAATCATCGTCCCGACAGGGCTTCACCACGCTGCTCTTCACATTGTGGCTGACTGAAACCTGACCATACGAGCCATAGAGTTCCTTCTTGCCATCCTCCTCTTCTTTCACGCCAATCCTGACCACGGCAACTTCGTCCAGAAGTTCGGGTGGGACGCATTTCTCAATTCCATCTGCGATTCCGCCGCATGAATCACCCTCGTCATCGTACTGCCCAAGGTTCAAGATTCCATTCTCAAACCAGATGTACGCGATTCCCCAAACGGGGTCTTCCGCACCCTTTGCCACAGGCATAACAGAGGCGTTCTGGTCTCCAAATCTCCTGAGGGACTGGATTATCTGCCTGTAGGTCAAGGGGGATTCCTCTCCCTTTCCGGCGCCACCCTCGCCCTTCACTGAACCATCCACGCCCTTCACGGAAATTCTGTTCTTGACGCTATCCCTCATGGATTCGTAGTCAAAGAGGCATCCATCATTGCCGTCGCTGTTCATTGTCCAAGCCTCCTTCGTACGGCGGTGCTCTCCAAGGATGTTGTTGCCATCGTTTGGAATATAAGCCCTCAGCTTCCCTTCATGTCCAATGTACGTCACGAACGCCACCGACTGCTCCCCTTCACCCTTTGCGTAGCACCATGCGACGGGATAGGTCGCGCCATCCTTCTCAATCGTCTCAAAATGCGGCACATCCTTCATCTTTCCCCATCGGTCATTCACCTCAGAGAGAAAGCCAATCTTGTCCATCCCCATGTCCACCTTGAGCAGGTCCTTGTGAACCTTGTCGTTGTAGATGATCTCGGAAAGACCGCCCTCGGCTTCAATCATGCTCTTGAGGTCTTCAATGGTCTGACCGGGTTTTGCGTAACGGCTCATTTTCTTCTTCTCCTTTTTGTTAAAACTTCTTGCCACGCAGACGCAGAAACTTGTCCCGCTTCTTGTAGAATTCGCGTAGGGGTTTGGCATTGGGGGCTTTTCCCCCAACAACTTTGCCACTCGCGTCATGGACGTACTCGCAATTCGCAAGGTTGATTGCGGTAGCCCTGCGCTCCCAATTCCTCAATACGGTGTTCCTCATTTCACTTCTCCTTCAACTAGCAAATAACACCAATTCCCATGTCACGGAACAGCTTCTCGCGGAAGTCCATGAAAATGGAATTGTCGGACTTTAAGAGAACGATGGTTTTGATTTCCTTGTAGGGCAGCCAGTTGCAGGGCTTTTCCACGCGGGTGTCCTCAGCCCTAGTCCACCCCTCCTCAGCGAGAAGGGCATCCACCACAGCCATCTTGACGGGCTTGCGTTCCACATAGGCGCGTGTGCGCTCCCAGTTGCCCTCGGGCCCAATGGTCTTGACGATTCTGACTACTTTCATCATGGCTTTCTACTCCTTATCTCTCACAACACCTATAGTATACCACATTCCCCCTTCTTGGTCAAGGGGGTCTGGAAAGATTTATCTGAATGAGATTATCACCCAAAAACGTACTTGTTGTCGTCAAGTGACCTGTTTATAAGGGTCTTGCCCTGGATGTGTATGGACTGGGAGTCAGTGCCATAGCACTCAAACTCAAGCATGACCTTGTTTATGTCCTTTTTGGGTTCGTTTATTTCGTTCACCTCTCCGTCCCAACGGCTCTCAAGGGCTATTGAATCGTAAAGGTTGTAATTCACATCGTCCCTGTATATCTGAAGGGGTATTGAGTTGCCCGAAATCTCAACCAGCTCCACGTTTCCAACGGAAATGTACTTGCGGTCAATGTAGATTCGCAGGCGCGTTGTGGACTCGTCAAGGTTGTTAGGCAGCGCCTCGTCAAGGAAATTGAGCCTTGTCCTTGTATCGTCCTTAAGCACCTGGGTTGTCCCATCGTCCTTCAGCGTCCCCGCAATCCTGTTCAGGTACTTTGTCCTAGTTGTGGGGACGTTGATATAGAGGTCGTATGTGTTGTTCGTGTTGACGCGGTAAATGAACGGTATGGCGTACAGGTCCATCAGGACATTTCCATCTGTGTCAGTGATGTAGTCGTAGAACTCGCTTCCCTCAATTGAAGGGTTGCGCTGGGACTTGAGGAACACGTAGTCGCTATCGTATATCGTTGCTGGATTGGACACGGCGGCCGTCACCATTCCGGGGTTCGTGGTGGAATCTGCGAACATACCCTCTGTCCAGAGGACGTCAGTTGAAACCTGCACGGAATCGGACCTGTGATCAAATGACGTGTCGGTATCATCCACCTTCTAATCAGGGATAACTCCAATGTCCTGCGTCTCGGTGAACTCTGTGGGGATTAGGTCAAACACAGTGAAATCGTCTGCGAACTGGTTTATCTTCCTCGCTATGTTTATGAAGTAGTCCTCACTGTAGTGAAGATCGTATAGGTGCTTGCCAATCACGTAGTACCTCAGACTATCAGCCATTGCGGACTTCAAGTCCTCCAGCGTATCTATGGAAACCTGTTTGAACTGGTCTTCATAGGAAACCTTCATGAACGGCGTCTTGTCTGGGGTTGAAGCCAGCACGAAGAACGCTGTCCTACTGTCGCGCGGCTTGAACTCCGTCATAATCATGTGGGATATGCCAAAGTCGGAGGGCTTCTCCAACTGCAGCTGGTTCTGAAGGATTCCATAGATGTCAATTGTCCTGTCAACGTAGAGGTCATTGTCTGGGACTGAAATCTCCCTCAACTGGAGCCTGCCGTCATCGCGCTCCTCAACAACATAGAGCGCATAGAGGTCGTCGGAGGTCCTGTACATGCTAGGCACAACAATCCTGTATGGGAGGCGCTGGACAACGCCAGTCCTTATAACCCCGTTATCGTCCTCGTACTTCTATGCTGTCCTGAACACGGTGTATATGTCGTGACCGTACTTTTCGCGCATGGTCTTTCCATCTTCGTCCTCAGCTTCGTTCTTGAACAGTCCATAGTAGCATCCATCCACATCGTTCACGTCTATGATGTCGAACATTTCCTTGTGGCGGGAGACGTTCTGGAACTTCAACTGGCTATCGTCAAACAGGGAGTCACCGAACATGACACTGTTGTACATCTGGAAGTCAAGGTGATGGTTTCCAGGGCTTCCACTCCATTCCTCCACGCACACCTTGCCACCGTTCATTCCATAGAGTTTCACCTTCCATGTCTTGCGGCTCTGACCTTCTGGCGGGTCTTCATAGTCTATGTAGATGTAATCGTATTTGAACGTCTTTGCCTCGTTGGAAATGTACACCGAATGGAAAGTCTCAACCTTCATGTCCGCCACTTCCTTCTTCAACAGGACCCTGTTCCTTGAGTCTTTTCTCTCTGCCAGATGGTCGTATCTGTATAGATAGTGGTCAGGAATGTATTCTCCGCTTTCGTTTCTATCCGAGAACATCACATACACGCTGTCGCCGTACTGTTCATACGCCACGTCCACAATCTTGATGGAAGGGTCAGTGTAGAGATAGCATTCTATGGACGAGAGAAACCACATCACATACCCATCTGAAAGGAACGGAACCATATAGGCATCCCTTATCTCAGACTTGGCAGTATCAGAAAGGTCGCGGTTGGCGAATCTCAACTTCCACTCGTTGTAGGGGGAAATCTTGAACTCCATTTGCTTCATAGTTGGATTGAACACGTACTCGCCCTTTCCATCGCGCTTGTAGGTGAGAAGCGAATCCATGAACGACTTGGTGGCTGAGAACGTATACCATCTGACTTCTCCTTCAATCAATTCAAACACATGGCACACCTCGTCAGCAACATACACCCCAACCACATCACCAAACACATTTGTCCTGATGGCGTTCATATACCTGACAAGTGTATCGTTGTCGTCTATTGTGGAGGCATTTCCATCGCCATATATCTAGTCTATCAGGTCGTTATTCTCCTTTGGCTTGTCCAAGTTTTCCCTAAGTTTTTCAAGAACATAGTCCCTGAAATCGTATATGGCATCCTTGCTGTTGAAGGTGAACGGCCTGCTTTCCCATGTATTGGAAGCGAGACATATGTGGTGGTAGTCACGGTCATTCAGGTTGAAGGTCTATCGGATGAGAACCTGATAGTCCTTACTGAACTCACTGAACATGTGGTCGTTGAACCCATTCTTGCAGTCCTGGTAGATTGTACCATCATGGTCATATCCGAACAGACCCGATGCGCCAATTGTGGAAGCTTCAGTCTTCCACTTGCTGTTGTCAGTACTGTGCTTCGTGTACTGGACGTGCATGTTGTACTTGAAGTTGCAGAGGCTCCTTATTTCCTCTATGGTGAATGTCTAGTTGAGTTCATCGTCAATCTACTGAAGGAACCCCTGGAGGCGTGAAAGTGTGGTGTTGAAGTAGGTTTCGTCAAGCCTCTGCCTAACGGCTATCTCGTTCTCAACGTTCTGCCTCATAGTAAGGGGAATCGCCTAGTCATAGGAAGTTAATGCCGTAGGTATGTATATGAGGTTCTTCCACTTGTTACTGGTGTATTTCGTCCCGATGGTCTTTGCTGTGTTCGTCTTGTCCATCCAGGCGTCAGTATTATCCACAGTGGATGTTATGTTGACGTGCGCAACCATCTTGCGCGTTTCTGTCATGTAATATCTATCGTAAATGTCACCGGCCTTCTCCCTCACAGCGTCAGGGTCAAGCACCCTTATCTTTCCAGGAGAATAGATTCCAGCCAGGTCTGAGTCTGACAAATTAACATACATCCTCCTGTAGTAGGCAAGTTCATCGTAGTTGGCCGCGGTAGCCATGTTGGTTGGATAGTTGACATATCCATCGGTGCATATAGTTCCATCGGGGCGTGTTCCGCCTATTTTGTTCCCATTGACGTCCTCAACCATCAGAGCATGTCTTATGGTACTACCATTCCAGTAATATCCATTTGAAACCCAAGAACTACCCTTGATGAATAGGTCATACTGCGTTTTACTGAATTTAAGTTTGAATATCAGGAACCCTGATGTGGTTCCTGACTCATCCGTTTCTATCTGTTTCTCTACGTCAGTAACTCCCGCGAAATCATATCTAGTGCCTATTGTTGTGAAGTTGTATGCACCATTTCCATTGAACAGAGGAGAGAATTTCCAGAGCGGCCCAGATACAGTAACCGTTGGATCAGAATCGTAATCAGTCAAAGTCACTGCCATGGTCGCCGAAAGTCCTTCCCATCCCTGGACGCTGGCAAGAAGGTTTATGTCGGTTTGGGAAACAAGTGGATTCGGGGCATCACCCGTATAGGAGAAATCGTACTGGAATTCAGCATCCGAGTCTTCCACGAAATCGGAGCCAAACGTAACCTCCTTTGAACCAACTTCCGCCTCCGAATCCTCGTCGTAGAATTTTATCTAGTGTCCTATGAGGCTAAACGTTCCGGATGGGTCATTGTTTGTGCCTGAATATCTTTTATACGCCGCAGAAGCACCTATCACGTTTGAATAATTGACATTGGTCAGAACATCTGCTGTACTGACAGACGCAAATTTAGAATCATTGAAGACAAGCCCCATCTAATCATGCAGCCTGCCCGTTTTTGTGAACTTGTTACTTTCCTTATCAAGAAGAACACCCCCCATGGCAACGAGAACACTGCCCTTGTCTTTATCCTCCACACTGGAGAATGTAAGACGTCTGCTACCTCCAACTTCAGTGGCTCCAGAATCCGAGGAATTGACCTCGTACTGAATTCCATCCACGTACAGCTTGCCCCGTGAATCGAATATACTGCTGGGATGACTACCCTTTAACTCCCATCTATGCTTCGTGAGGTTGTACCCAACCTGGACGTCAGGACCTGTGGTGGAGGTCAAGGCATTGTTTGCACCCACGAACATGTCCTTGATTTTTTCAGCAGGGAAAATGTTCTACAGATTTGAACTCACAAGTTCAGACACCATTCCGGAAAGTTCATATGGCTGGGTAGGAGTTGCCTACTCATAGGACGCGCTCACTGCTATTGTCGTTGTCTTTTTCTCTATGGTGGTGCTTTTGATTTCCTTGCCATCCCTGTATATTATCTTGTCGTAGTCCACTTCACATTTGCCACCGGTCTTGGTGCCTGACGCAGTGTACTTGACATAGTACATCATAGTCTTGTCGGTTCTTCCATGATTGTAGTCTGGAGTGAACTAGACCTCGCATTTCACGTCCCTGACAACAGCGTTTCCTATTATGTACTTTCCGTCAAATGAAGATGGATTGGTTGAAGAAATCTTGGTCAGAAGGTTCTTGCTCGTGTTCAGGTACATGTCGAAGTACACCGTATAGGTGAACCTATCCTTTCCATCCACGCGGGTGACAACTATGGACGGTTCCTCAACAATCAACAGGGTGTTCTTCTCCACCCCAGCTGAATCCTTGAACGCATTAGATATGTTGCTGAGGATGTGTCCATACACATTTCCAAGGTGCATCTTTGAATCGTCAATCTCGTATCCGTTTCCAGCATACACCTCAGAGAACTTCGCAACCTATGCGGAACCAAGGTCGTACCGCCTTGACATAGAGAAACCGTCAACCTACTGGGAGCCAGCGAACAAATCAACGTACTTGCCAATGTACCTTGGACACATTGTCAGCTTGTTTTTGTTTATGACTGAACCATCAGTGCTTACTGTGATGGAACCGCTTTTCGCTGACCCATCGTTCTATGCGGTGAAATCAGTGGAGTATGAATACGCCCCATAGGGGTTGTCCATGACCTTCTGGACGAAATGGTTCATCATATACTGCTTCAGATTGGTAAGCAGGTTCTCCTTCAGCGTTGAATGTCCATAGGTTGTACTGAAGTCAATGGTGCTTACCTTGGGGTTTCTAAAGGCAAGCAAATATACCTTATCAGTACGCAGGTCAATCTTGTATCTCTATCCAAGGACAACCACGTGGACAACATCACCATCCCTAATCACCTGGTACTGACCAGCACCGTCAAATCTGGTGTTGACGGTATACGCCACAATTTCGGACTTTCCCGTGATTTCATTTTTCTCCTCAATGGGAACAAGAACGAACTGCTCCGGTCTGTTTGAGACTGACGAGTTAAGTGTTATGTTCAGTTCAAATGTTTCATCTTCCTCGTCAACTCTTCCCACCTCGTTCGTCTAATAGATTCCCGTCCATGTAGAATAGTTCATCCACACGGCATTGACGTTGTTCTTCGCCTCGTTGCCCTTCAGGATGAACATCTTGTCGCCAGATGCGCTTGGAACAGCAAGGTTGTTGGTCAGATTCCCCCTAAACGCCCTATCTGCGTCCAGACCCAGCTAATCGTCAAAGATTACGCCTATGTCCTGGGAAACGTCCGAGTTCTGGCCCGTTGTGTCGTGCTTCACCAGGACACCTCTTGACACAACATGCCCCATATTCACCTCATTGACTATGGTCAAGGTGCAGTCTATCTTGTCAAGGAATCCATCGTACAGGAAGCCATTTCCAAGGAACTGCATTTGAGCTGTCTTTCCATAGGTGTTCTTGATTCGCACTATCTCGTTGCCCAGATACCACTCAAATGTCTTGTTGGCATCGTCGTCAAATGGCGTGGATATGTCATCAAACGCGCACCATTCATCCCTGATTCTATCAATCACGACCGCCTGGATTTTCTTTATCACCTTGACCTTCTTCCAGTCAGCACTGAACTGGAATTTCAGGTTGTTGTACTCTCCAACGCCATTGGTTCCGACTGGTATTTCAATGAGCTTGTTGTCGTCCACGTCAGCATATGTGATTCTTGTGTAGTTTCCTCCTGACTTCTGAAGGGCGTACCTCACTCCCTGAATCTCAAACATATCATCCACTATCGGGAACTTCCACTCCTTCATGTCATCGGAAAACACAGTGGTGGCAGGATCAACAGAAACCTACTGCCCTTCAATGGTGTACTGGATTCCCTTGATTGTGAACTTGTTTCCACTTACCGTTATCCAATCGTTCTCGGATTGGGTCTATTGCTGGAACTGGTTGAAGTAAAGGTGATTCACAACACCTGTGGTTGTGTCAGGAATGACGGCGTAGAACTCCACATCGTCAAGTACGAACTTGCCTTCAACCAACTGTATATCAGCATAGTGTATTGAATACTCAAGCACGTTCTGGAGTTTGAGGTAGGATATTTCGGCAGAAGGAATTGTGTACTGCCCAGATACATCCAGTAGATTGGATTTTGTCTTGTCCACAGTAACAGTCTCTGCGAAAGTCCCATCTGCGTTCAGTGAGGAAGAAGTGAAAATCAGAGGCTTGGTTTCCCCAAGGTGGTTGACGTAGAACTTGTCGGTCTTGCACCAGTAGACCTCTTTCTTCTCAGTGAATATATCGTACTTCGTGTGGTTGAAAAACAGTGGCCTGTAGAACTGCGTCCTGATGAACGCCTTTAGTAGATTTTCCTGGTTTACGTTCGTGGCGTTGAAAACCCAGTTCTTCACCGCGTTCCAGTTAACATTGAACACATTGGATGCGCTGAACATGCCGGACAGCTTCGCAAAGTCAACGTTCGTGTCAATCTTGAACAGGTCGCCATTCGTCTGTTGGGTATTCAAGTCATCGTAGGTGGTGTATGTACTGAAGAACGGCATTGACTGGATGCCCCATGTCATTTCCTTGATGGCGTTCGTCTTCGACATAATGTCGCTTATCTTTGACCTGGGAATGGTAATCCTGCTCTTGTGGAGATAAGAGTCTATTCCTTCATACCTGGAATTGTCCACGGGACCACTGTTTTTGTACCCGCCAAGGACAAGCGCAGTTGAAACATGCTCCTTTATGAAGTTCTGGACATCACGCACAACCTTTTCAATCACCCTTTCGTCCATTTGGCAGAATGTCTAGTTGAAATGACTGGCTTTCATGTCCTCTGCCATGTGATGCTCAAGGTAACTGGTGAAATACGACAACAGAGAATTTCCCTCTACATTCACGAATTGCTGCACAACCTCTTTGACAAGCGCATTCAACTGGTTTGCATAATAGCCACCAGCCTTCTTGAAGTCATTGGTCATCAGAACATCAAGGGTTGTCTTCGCGGTCGCCTCTGTTGAATCAGAGAACACCCATCCAAGGTTTTTGGTTGTGCTGCTTGCAACCAACGTGTTCAATGCAGTGCAGTAGTCATTGAGGGTGGAAACAGTGGATGATTCATTTTTCACTATGTTGTGAACAGAACCAAAATAACTGGCAATGGTGGAATTGTTTTCAATGGAATGCCACAAATCACTGAAAGTCCTCACATCGTTTCCACTGTAACTGGATGGATTCAATATGCCATACAGTGAATTGACGAAAGTCCCATGGTTGTTCATCAGATAGTATTCGCCATAAGGATTGGCCGCCTCGGTATGCACAACTTTGTCATACAGCCACCTTATCAACGGTGACACAAGTCCTGGCTGGGAGAATAGAATCTCATTGAACTGCTGTTGCGTCATCTGGGCAACAATGTACATCGGAGACCTTCCATTGTCCTATGTGTCAGATTCAGTAGAATTGTACACAGCAAATTCTGGGGTTCCTCCCATAAAGTCCTGAGGTACGCCTGTGGCACCCGCTATCTGGCTCCAGTACTTAAGTGTATGGTTTTCTGAATCCTTGATGGGTTCTTCGCTATCGTGGTAGCACATATACCGTTTATTAGGGTCAGTACCATCCGCCTTCCACTTCCATATCTTATCGTACTCTATTGCCTTGTCAGGGAAGGAACCAGCCGGTACTACTTTTGCAAATGGCACATCGGGACGCAGAACCTTGTCACTGAGCGCATTATAGGCAGTATTGTTCGTGATATTGTAGTTCTTGACCCTTGCATTGGCTCTTCTATATGAATAGGTGACGCTATTTGTCTAGTTTGGCTCAATGTCCCAGAAACCATAGTCAGTAAGCGCGATTGTCACCGTGTCCAGGGACTTTATGGAATCCACTTTGTGAAAGACGTCATCGTTGTCAACAACCATGGAATCAACCACAACCTGCTTCACGGGAGTGAAACCATAGGTCTAATCGTAGGAGTCCTGGTTGAAATAGACATAATGCGACTTCCCATTTCCATCCTCACTGGAGTTCCTGAAAACAGTGAACATTGTGGTGACATCAGCGACCGTGTGGAAACCACACGATACGAAGTCAAACCCATTTCCCCCATATGCCTACTTGTCAATGTTTGGAATCAGACTTCCAATGTCATGGACGTGCAGCGTATACCCTTTTGCGCCGCCCTTTATAAATTGCATTCCGTACAGACGATGTGAAAGGCACACAAGGTACCTGCATTCTGGTATTATCTGACCAAACATGGAGGGGTCATATTCCCCGTTTACCACAGTAACGTCAATTACGTTCCTGTAGAACAGGTTCTCCACAATGCAGTTGACGCCCGTATTCTTTGATTCAACCATTTTGTTGAACGAGTCATAATCTGTTTCCGAAACAGCTCCATTCACATATAGGGTGACTGGGAAGTCATTGAACGCATTTGTATCGTCTCCGCCAAATGGGTTTGGATTCACGAAGAAGTTGTTCATGCCCTTAATCAACCCTATCGTGTCATATCCATTCTCGTTCTTCGCAATTCCATACCACACTGCGTCAAGATTGATGAACTTGTACGTGCCTGGGTCAACTTCAATTTCGTTTGAGTAGAACTGAAGGCTTCTTGACTTGAAGCTGCCATCACCGTCCTGGACATGGAGAATCAGTTTGGTGTCCTGGTCAAGTGTTCCCTGATGCTCCTCCAGATCCTCCATTATCCTGAAATAGGAATCTCCCGTCTAGTCCTGCGTGTTCCAGTACAAAGCCCACGCCTGCTTCAAGTTCACTATGTAGTTTGACAATATGGAGTTCAACGTCACGGAGTTCGCTATCTGATAGTCGTGAATCAGAATGTCGTCTCTGTCAGGACTCTAGAACCCGTATTGATGCGTCAATATGAACGATTTAAGGGTGTTGCTCTCAACCAGTGTCCTATTCTTCAAATCTTCTACGCTGTTAATCATGGTATGTGTCTTTCCTACCTAACTTTGCAAAGGTATTTACCATTTTCATCGTGAATGGCGAATGGTAAATACCAAAGAAGGAACTTGACATGGAAGAAGAGAACAACATTCAGATGGAAGAACGCGGGGAGACAGGTGCTGCAGTTGGGGGCGCTGTTGGTTCTGCGGTTGGCAGTGCCTATGGCGGGCCAGTTGGGGGAATGATTGGAGAGGCGTTTGGCGAATAGGTGGGTGACGCAGCAGAAGATGAACTCACTGAGGAGTCCCAGTCTGAAGATGGGAAGAAAAAGGGAGGCTCTTGCGGTGGCGGAGCAGATGGAGCAGGAAGCGGGGACTATTCCGAATCAGATGGACAGTGCCACAAGACCCCAGAAGCCCCACGATACAAACTGGAGATACAGGAAAACAACCTTCCAGAGAACTGGTGGGACAAGCTGCCCGATTTCGACCCAAGAGTTTATGACGCGATTGCGATGGAACAGGCCGCAGCTTGCGTCAAATACGTCTTTGACGAACTTCCCGAAATACACGAACTTGAAAATTTGATTGAAGCACGGAAGTTCAGGAAAATATGTCCAAGGCTCAAGACCCAGGTACCAAGGACAAAAGTCATAAAGCCAAAGGAAATCAAGTACGAAACAACAATAGACACGTGGATGACGAAGGACGTGGCTTATTGACCTTACTTGAACTCGTCCATTGCCACAATGTCTATCAGCCTTTCCCTGAACTTCATAACTTTGAACGCGGCGTCATTGTATGTCAGATGGCGTTCAAAGTGGTTCATATCTGGAATCTCAGATGAGAACACTGACTGATGGTCAAACCTCTTCTACGGATTCTTCAGATTGAGCCAGTTGAACCATAGGGACATTATCATCACGTTCCTGTTGTTCGTGTAGTCAATCTACTTGCACATCGCCTTGAAATACTTCTTGTTTATCGGGGCGAATATGTGCGGTTCGTAGAAGTAGATATGCTCCCGTTTACCAATGAATCTGTCCAGGGTCTTCAGAAGGAGGGTGTCCCATGCGTTGTCCTTTGACTCCGCGTAAAGCCCCTTCCTGAAGTCATCGTCCTGCTTGTACTCAAACACGTACCTTGGGGCGAAATCCTCCCAGTCAGACCTCTTTGTCACAAGAATGTCGTCTGAGCAGAAAAGGAAATTGTCGCTCAGGGTTGGAATCTTCCATATGGCAGTTAGAATCTTGTTTATGATGTTCGCGTCCTTGTTTCCCTTGGTTATGTCAGGGGCGTAGATGCACTTCACCTTGGGGTTGTGGATTCCAGGATTCTCGCCAACAATGTAGATGTCCTTAATCCAGTGGTCGCAGAACTTCAGCATTGAGGTTATGGAAATCTTTATCTCCATGTTGTTGTACTTGCTCCCCTTGCCAAGGACATAGACAACATCGTGCTTTATCTTTTTCTTGAGATTGTACTGGAACAGCTTTGCTATGTCAGAGCTGATTTCGGGAGAGGTAGTGACACCGACAACCCCGCTTTTTGGAGTGAGCGAGAATTCCTTTGCAGTTTCCTCCACCTTCTTGTCTGCCTTTGACTGCTTCTTCTACTGGGTAAACAGGCCAAAGCACTCACCTATGGTCCGACCCTCTGAAAGTTCGGCTATGAATGGCGCAAGTTTCTGGTCAAACTTCGGGCCAACGTCATAGGTGTAGTCGCTCCTCGGGGCTATTGGAAGTTTCTCAACCCCATTACTGTTCCCCTATGTATAGCAGTATCTGGTGCATGGGACAAGTTTGTACCCGTTCAAGTGGCAGAGGTAGAGATATGTCCTGTCATCGTTGCATGTGTTGAGCACTGTCGGAACTAGGAACTGCTCATACCCATTGAGCATCTTCTTCTGAACAAGGGAGTAGACTGTGAATACCATGTTGTCCATGTTTATGGTCTGACATAAATTGGATGTGATGGGATGCTCACCGTTGTTGTCGTGAAAATCCTTCATCCTGGACTCTATGAAGTCCTTTGGCAGGAGCATATCATCATCTATTGGAATAATAATATCGTCATCCTCAAGGTAGGGAAGAATTGGAAACACCTTCTTGAACGACTTCGTGTTGTCCTCAACCCAGTTCAGGACAACACGGTTGGAAGTCATAATCAGCTTGTAAAGGTCTTTCGGTAGGTCTTCCTCCCAGTTGGGAAACTCAAGGTGCGAAAGGGTAAGATATATTCTATCAGGAAGTAAAGTGTTATCAAGGACGGAGTTTATCACAGCAACGCAGTTCTTGATTCTCTTCGGATACGATGTAAGTGCTATGTTTATCGTGGACATGTAAATGCTCCTTCATGCGAAGTATTTACTATTTACGTTCATGCGTTTTTAACCATAACTGTTTCATATAGTCCTTTTTCCATTCATAGCCATCCAAAATTTCCTTCAACCTATTGAATTTATCCACTATTGCGTCTGTTGCCTACGTGACATTTTTCTCAAAATGGCTTCCACTGTAATTATATGCCACCATGTCTGTTATCATTATTTCATCGTCAGGAATGGAATCAAATTGTTTCCATGTCTATAACACGTCATTATAATACGGCACTCCAAGAACATCAAACACCACCTTTTCCGTTTTTACAACTCTAAACTAGCCACCGAACCATATCTCTCCCATCTTGAATTTCAAAGTATTGAAATTCACAATGTACATGGACTTCATGTTCTTCTAATGTATTTCTTTCAGTTTTTCCACAACACTGTCATCATACAGACTATCGTCAGAATCCACAAACCAGGTGAATTCGGCATTCACTTTCTGGTCAAATCCATATTTTCTTGCCCCATCAGCATACATTTTATATGGGACTTTAACGGCCTTTATGAAATCTGGAAACCTGTTTTCATAAGATTTCAAAACCTCATATGTGTTGTCAGCACTCATATCATCCACCAATACGATGAAAAAGTCCTTACATGTCTATTCAAGTATGGAATCTATCATGTTTGAAACTGTGGTTGCGGAATTCCAACAAGGGATTATCAGCTATATGAACCGTTTATTCATTCTTTACTTACCTCCTAGTCATAAATCCTATAATCCGCAAAAAGTTTCATTTCAGTAACCATTCCCCTGTATTTCCGGCTTCCACACACCATCACCTTGGAACAGTTGATTGTATGCAGATTCCCCTTTGCCTCAACCAGAGGCTGTATCTCGTTCTCTATGAACTGAGTATGTGTAAGCCATCCTCCAACCTTGCACTTGTACTTTCTGTTCAGGCACAGCCCAACCTTAACTCCCTTGTCCAGGGAAAGTTTCTTCAGGACAAGTTCATCGTGGAATATGTTATCGTCTCTCTTGATGAGTTCAAGAAGCGATGAGAAGTCGTCAATCAGATATGGAGGTATTATTGTTCCAGAACCGCTCCCAAACTTGTATATGAAAGATGGTGTCTCATCAGATGAATTGCTCACGAAAGATGTATCATCATACTTGAGTTTTCCATTATCGTCTATGTTCATCACCTGACACCATCCAGTCCAGATTACGCCACTGTCCTCCAGATACCTGTCCATCAGAGACTCCACCAGGTTATCGTAGAAAATCACATCGTCATCAACAACTATGATGGGCAAATCTTCCCATTTCTACATCACGTAGAAATACTTCTTGTTCCCCTTCAAATCCTCTTCACACGGAAGTATTTCAATATCGTTCATCCTGCAGTAGGCAAGAAAATCCTCAGACAAAACCTAAATGTCATCCTTGAACAGAGTAATCACTATGTGATATTTATACTTCGTCACCTAATGAACAAGTGAATCCAGATTGGAAACCATTAGGTTGAAACTCCTAAGACGTGAAGGGAACGAGGTTAATGACACTATTACGTCAAAATCCCCAGGACCCTTCTACTGTGCCATGGCAATCTCGTTTTCAATGAACCTCTTGTCAGGAACAATGTCGTCAGAACACTTGACTACGGTGTATTTATTCCCCAACATGGAAATGAACCACGTATTCCACATAAACTTGATTCTTGGATTCTTCTTAACACATTCAACCAGTTCATATGGCACTTCCATTGTCCTATGTGGGTACTCTATGGGCGAAACATCCAGGAACACAAGGTCTGGCTTGACCGTGTTTGCAAAAAGAGAATCAATCACTGGAATAGCGTTTCCACCATGATTGACCTTCAACTGTACAACTATTTTCTTATATCCTTCTGGCATTTCCCCGAAATCCTATATTGACTTCAGGCGTATTTACCATTCTCAGCTATCTAAATGACATTGTTTCATAAAACAATGTCCTTTCATTATATGCTTACAATCATTTTTCTGTTAAATACTTCAATTGGTAGTTTTTATTAGGGCCTGTATAATGCAATATTTTTGAACCAGATATGTCTAATTCCCCATCCCAACTAGTTCCAGAACAATAGTTATAATGATAATCAAGTTTTTTCCATATACCTTTATACGTCTCTTTGTTCAGAATAAAACAAATAGCACATTGATCTGCAAGACAAAATTTTATTTCAATTGCTGCTTTTGCCGATTCCGCAAACAAACGGTCAAGAATATCTTTTTCAATTTTATTTGGAGTGAAAAATATCACTCCAGAATTGCAATACCTCTTTACCTTGGCAAACTACCCCCCTAGATTTTTAAGCCAATTCCTTTTATTATCAGCCATGTAGATTCCCGGCTCATGATTTTTAGCAAATAAATCATATACATCGCCAATGAACTCAGTATCCACATCAACATATAGCAAATTGTCAAAATTTCTGAAAACTGGATTGACAAATATCTCCCATTTATAAAAAGCATACTTTGTCAATCTTGGATCAGTCTACAGTTTGGAATAATCATATGAAGTTGGCTTCACTATTTCATAATGTACATTTTCATTTATCCCAGTTAAATCTATTGGCACATCACATATTATGAATACAGATACCTCATTCACTATTTTAACGTTGTGTGCGTAAAAAGAATTTATGGAATTTATTGTCATATCCACATACTTTTTATCACCGTTCACGGTATAGACGAGTGCGTTTTTCATTTTACCCTCCAACTAATTAAAAATCATCCAAACTGAAATCTCTTAAACTCATTCATTCTATTACTAGAAATGGTTTCACCACATTTCTTCATATAAGCATATGTGATTTTACTTCTTTTGACTAGATTTCCATTTCTTGAAAGGGCAAATTTCTCTATTTCAGAGTTTACACATGTGTCCTTGATGAATGTCAGCCAATTGGCATTTCGTTTGGGTGAATATAGCTTAATGCCTTTCTTTATACACTAATTAGCGAAAATCAATTCCATGTCATAATGTTTCTCCAATTCCTCCGTTTTACATTCAAACTTTACGCATGATGGAATAAATGCGCTTGTTCCAGCACCGAACCTATAATGGGGAACTCCACCAAGAGTGCAGTATCCCGTTTTAACTTCATCTTTCCCACAGTATGAATTCATTCCCCCATTTATGAAATATGCAATCACTATATTGTCACCATTTCTATGAAAGCAATCTATGGAGTTCTTCACATAATCCTTCGGCCAGTTGATGTCGTCGTCGCAGATGAAGCAGTAGTCGTCCTGAAGTTCTGGATTGTTGAGAAACGTGTACCTGCCATTCTCCTTCATGTCCTTTTCCCCAATGGTGACATGAAGTTTGTTCTAGTCAAATTCCTCTAATTCCCGAGGAATTTCCTTGTACTCATTAAGCCAAAGATAGAAGTTGTCGCACTGGTCTATCAATTGCCTGATACACTTTATCATCCATTTCTTCCTATGGGGAAAAGAAGCCATCAGTATTGACACATTTCGCCTAAGACGCGGTTCAAAATCGGGTTTCCCGGACAAAAGCCATTTCCATGTCCACGCCTACCCCTTTAATGCAGATACCACGTCTTTTTTTCTAAACCGATATTGCAATAGACAATCGCATACCGTCTTTGGGACGTTCATGTTTTTCTCAGTATTGTTTCTATGCTGGCCCGCTTTAGGGCATATGTAGCACTTTCTATCAAAATATCCAATTTTGGAATCGTCAACTAAATCAAACATCACAAAATGAGAATACACGTCATTTCCATAGGGAATATTCTTACATGGAGATTTCACATATGCCATTGGTCTTATTATCCGCCCCCATGACGCAATCGGCCAACCTACTTTTCCAAGAGAATACTATCCATTGAAAGTAATGCCAACATTAACTATATGATAGTCAGAATGCTTGCATGTAAAATCATGAAGTTCCTTAAGAACATTCTTGTCAGCAAGGTAATCATCCCCATCAACAATCCATAGAAACTCAGATGGAAGGGACTATTCAGTATCAAGCACTCCAATGTTCCTCGACTATCCAGCACCCAGATTCTATTTGTTTCTGATTATGGTAATCTTGTCGGAGAACTTAGCCTTGTACTTCTCCAGAACAGCAATGGTATTGTCCTTAGAACAGTCCTCAACGCACACTATGTGAAAATCCTACAACGTCTATTGAAGAATGGAATCCAGCATTCTGCCTATCGTGGACTCAACGCCCCAGCAGGGTATTACGAATTTCATGAAGCAAGGTCTATTCTAATCCATGGCAAATTCTCAGATATGTTGTTTATCTGAGTATTTACCATTTTTCACTTGCGTTTCTTGTTGCTAAACTTCGTGTGCTTCGGGTTTTATGAAACTTTATCAAGCAACTTGGAAACCTGCTCCATGAGTTTCGCACGAACATTGGTTCTCAACTTGTCCGATTTGGACAAGTTCAACTGGATGCTGTACTCAAAGGAGAACTTAACGGTTCTCACGGAGCTGACATAATACCCCAACAAGGATAGGTCAAACAGAAGGGAAACCATATCGTCCTTTGACTTGTAGTTTGACGACACCCACTTTATTATCCTGTCGCGGCCCCTGTAGCAAATGTCAAGCGAGGATTTGTCAAGGCAGTGAATCTGACTTGACGCAATCATCAATTGCCGAACAACTGTGTATTCCTGCATCATAACTTCTTGAACTTCGTATGCTTCAGGTTGTACAGAACATTGTCAATGGCATCAATGGCCGGGTTGTTGAGGTCGTTGACGAGAAAATCAAAGTCCCAAAGTCTGAACAATATTGACTCGTTCCAATTGTGAACAAGTCTTGTCTCCATCGTGTCCACGCCATGAAGTTCACCTACCTTGACCTGCACCTTTTCACACAGACCCTTGTCTCCATCCGCCTTGTCGGCCAGTTTCAACCCACGTTTGGCAAGTGCCTTGAGCCTCTTCAACAGAGGCTTAATCTGGGCGTAAATATCGTTCCCCTCCTTCTGGAGGGCTTCGTACTTTTCCTTGAACTGCTCAACCTTCATCGTCCTCATCCTCTTCAATTTCGGAATCGTCCTCGTTGGCATAGGTGTCAAATGCGGAGACACTTGCCTCAGCAACGCGCACCATGCCATATCCCACGGCTACAATGGACACAGCCACTCCACCGACAACGCCAACAACGCCTATTATCATGTTCTTATCTCCTGTTTTACCTACTCCATTATACAACATTCCACCCCCAATGTAAAGGGTCAGCTCAGAAGCACAGCATTCAACTCCCCATCCCAGTCCTTTGCCGGGACAAACCTTGAACCACACATCCCAGATTGCAGTTCCCCAGGAACAAGGCTTTCAACCACCCCAAAGGACTCGTAATCCGTGCTTGTGTCAATCACCACATCTGCGTCCTTGGGAAACGCATTGAGCCTCACAATCAACTCGCCAACTGTCATGTAAACCTCACTACTTCTATGTCCTTGTTAATCAGACAAACAAAAATGTTCATGTCGTAAAGGTCAATCTCCCCATTCTCCCATTTCCTCCAGTTGTCAGAACCAACCTGGAAATTCTCTGGATTGATTTTCCTGAACTGGTTGTCCACGTTGAAATCTACCGTGTACTCGTATAATCTGAAGGTCTTTCCATCAGTGACATCCACCTCATCTAAAATCCCACGGTGAGGGCGCAACGCCCCCCATTTCAAGAATGGAATGTCGTAGCCAAGGCGTTTTGCCGCATACTTGAGGGCTTCCTCTGCAGACTCAAACTTCATCCCCTTGTCAAAAGGAACTTGGCAACGAATGGTATCTCCCAGGACTTCACCCAAATCGTCCTCGGCTAATTCATACCGTATTCTGATTATCTCAAACATCTTCATCGTCCCTGCAAAGCACATCGTAGACATTCTGCATCTGGGGGCTGTCTGGGAACGTACCACCATACTGCCCGAAGTAATAGGTCATTCTGTTCTTGGCTTCCTGGATTGTGCCTCTAGCCTTTTCCAGTTCCTTCTTGAGGCGGTTAACCTCGTCCATCAACTTGCGGTGTTCACATTTCTCCATTCCACGGAACCCGCAATCTGAGCATTCGCATGTCATGCCAGCTTCACTCCCACCAATGGATTGTCAATTCGGTTGAAACTCCTGATGTTGATTTTCTGCTTGTGCTTTTCCAGAAGTTCCCTTGCGTACTTTGGCATGGACTTCTGGACAGTTGAAGTGAGTACATCAATGAGCGTGTCTGGGTCAAACTCCCCACGCAAGGTCAGGATTCGGCTTCCCTCCATCTTCCCCTCTTCAACCTCAACGCCAAACGACACAAACCAATGTCCTGTCAAGTCAACCATTTCCTTCTTGTCTGTCTCTTCCTTGTCCATTGTTCCTCCTTATGAAAGTCTATTTGCCCGTTCAATGGCATCCCAGTCAATGCCATCCATGATGTGATCAAGGCAGGTCTTGGGATAATGGAACCAGAACTTCTCGCCCTCATCGTCCTCAAGCATCAGACCATACATGTCGGACTTGGGGCGGACATAAAGCCTTGAGCCATCGCAATAGCCAATGGCGCGTTTCTTAATCTCCCGCTCCATCACCTTCATGTCAATGCTCTGGCGGTAGTCAAGTCCAAGGCGACCACCATAGTCAACCTCGTAGGAATCCCAAGTGAACCGCTCGGGATTGATTTCGTCTATGTGGAATGGCTTTTTCATCTAATACATTATACGTCATTCCGACCCCATTGTAAACTGCCAATAAAAAACTAATGGCTAGGGTAAAACCCTAGCCATCGTCCCCATTTTGGTAGTTTTGGAATTAGTCTGACGAATCACATGACGAGCCAAATCCGCATGAGCATTTTTCTGAATGCCAACCCCTCATTGTGTCCTCTCGGTCCATAACATGCTCGTCTGGATGCTTCTTCTTGTGGATTTCATGGAGGGCACTGGCAACGTTGTACTTGAACGATGTCTTCCAACCCCAGCCATTCATCGTGCCATAGTTGATGAACCACTCTTCGGCAAGATCGTCAAGGGATTTCTCCTTCAGAAGCCCCTTCACGATTGCGTCCATCAACTTGTTCCTGATTTTGTCGTACTTGGTATAGTTCAACTTGCGGTCATCATAGGCATCGTGCATCTTCTTGTAGAACCTCACTGCTTCCCCGTAGGAAATCTCGGAAGGAACGTCCTCAGGCTCAAAGTCCTCAAAGTCAACGTCAACATCGGGACCGAATCCCTCGTCTCCCAGCACTGCCTTTATGAGAACGTCATCTGGTGGATCAATGGTTTCAAAATCGTACTTGGTCACTTCTCCGCCACCAGGAATCTGGTCAGAAGCAACTTCAGCAATCCACGTCAACATATCGTCCGTATCATATATGGTTGGAGCAGTTGAGGTATCCAGCTTGATTGTCCGTTCGTCACCTTCCTTCAACTTCTTCCCATAATGACTATTCGTGAACTTAAGCGTAACGTCAATCGTGCCGCCATTAGAACCACTTTCGTTGTAGGTGTTTTCTCCATACCCGGTGTAGGAATCCTTGTTCTTCCTGTAAACCCCGTCAAGGATTTCCTTCGCCAAGTCCCTTGCGGGAACCTGCGCTCCATCAACAACGAGCGTGATTGGGCTGTGGTTATGCTTCGTGAACCCCCTATCGTTCAGCCATTGAAGGACATCGCTGTAGAGGTTTGTAAGCATCTCGGCCTTTCCACCTCCGCCCATGTTGTCCTCCTCCCAATAGGACTGAGCCATGTCCTCAAGGTATTCGTTGAGTTGGTCAAAATCACTGTCCCCAAGTTCAACCTCATCCCTGTTGTCAATGCTCTCGTCAAATGCTGAGTTCTTCAGCCACTTCCTGTAGAGTTTGCCATACTCAATGCCAGTCCTTGCAGCAAGTTCTGCAAACAGCCTCTCTCTGATGGTAGAATCCGCCGTCTCAAGTAGGTCATAGATGTCAGCGCCATAGTCAATGCAGTCCATAACATCCTGGAAGGTGACTTGTTTGTTGATTCTTCCCGCAAGGTCATCGTCGGGGAATCTCTCAGCATACCACTCAGAGACATTATCATCCATGCTTCCATCTGAACGGGTGGCTTCGTATACCCTTTCCTTGCCAATGTACATATCATGGTAATCGCACATCTCCTCAAAGTTGGTTATGATGTAGTCGTCTTCATAGTCAAGCTGTCCAATTCCAGGATACTTCTCGTTCATCATCTCCTCAATCAACTCTTCAAACCCATTTCCCCCATGGGCATGCGCAAGCGCGTCTATCTCGGAGAACCGAAGCACCAACTCCTCTGTATCTCCGGCATTGATGCCAAACTTTGGGAAATCCACTTGCCACTCAATCTCTACCGTGAACTCGCCCTTCATTGAAGACCTTGACATTCTGCTCTCATGCGCCCCAAAGCGAATCATGTCACACTGCTTGGTCTTGATGATATCTGGGCTTTCCTGCTTCTGAAGATTGTTCCACTCAACAGCGAACTCCCTGAAATCATCGCCCTTTGCTGGTTTCAGCACCTTTGCCCTCAACTCGGGATTCTTTCCATTGAATATGGAAAAGATGTCGTCCTCAAGGGAGGCATCCTTCATCATATCGGAATGCCTGCCATACAGCCAGTTCTTTGGGTCGTAGAATAAAATCTCGTTTCCCGTATAATCCGCTATTGCCTGAATTCCACTCTGATTGCAACTTGAAATGAGGTCAGAAGCGTACTCAGCGCCAAGGTTTTCTTTGACAATTACCTTCATGTTTGTTCACCGTAAATAACCATTGTTATGTGTATTTACAATGAAACACATCAGAACTGGGGAATGTCCACGTTCATCGCAGCCAAAGCGGCTTGCCTCTTCTTCCAGTCAGCAAGCATCAAGTCCTTGAATGGCACGAACTTCTCCCCAACTTCGTGGAACTTGCACCCAGTGTCCGCGTTGAAATGGCAGATGAACTTGCGAACACGCGCATCGGGCTCAATGAACCCACCCTCCTTCATGATATGCTCGTAAAGGCATAGCTGGAGTCCATAGAGATTGTATTCGCAGTCGGGCAAGCCATCAATCGGGGAAAGGAACGTGTCCCCCCATTCGTTGTCCATGCGAATCCGCTTGTTGGTTTTCCAGTCAATCATAAGGTAGTCCCCACTGTCCTTGTGCCTGCCAATGAGGTCAACAGTTCCAGCCACGTTGATTACGGGGTCAAAGATGATTTTCTCCGACTCGTAGTCGTAGGGGCGTTCCTTCATCTTGTTGACAACAGCCTGAATCTGCTTGAACACAACCTGCTGCTCTGGCGAGAAGGTGGAATCGTCCACGAACTCCCCATTGAAGATGCGCTCGGCCACGCTGTGCATTCGGGTGCCATGCTTGCAGGCCGTCTTGTTTATCTTCGCCCACCTATCCTTGATTTCCTGCTGGGTCACGCCCTCCTTCTTCGCGCACAAGGCAGACATTCCCTCAAGGTCAAAAGGCTTCTGGTACTTGTGGATTAGGGTTGTGACTGAAATGGGCTTGTACTTGAGCTGCTCGTTGTTGTCAAACACTCTGTACACATGCCCATTCTCGTTGAACTGCACTTGCAGCCCATTGTGCTTTATCGTTGCTTTCTTCTCTGAACTTACGGCCATACTGCTTCGTCCTTGTCTCTTTTGTATTCAATCCCATATTGGGCAAGAGTGTCAACGGCACTCTGCCAAGTCTCATAGTTTTCACGGGTGGACTTGTCCTCCTCCACCATGTCCTCCTGAATGTCCTTGATTCGCTCGGTGGCGTTCCTAATCCCACATGCGTAAAGCCCAGTCTCCTTCATTTCATTCACGAAGTTCTGGATGTCCGCAATGCAGGCGTTGAACTCTTCCCCCTCGTCAAGGTCATGCACATCATCGGCATACGCCAAGGCGGTCGCAAGGGCGTTGCCATACTGCTTGAGGAAGTCAAAGGCGTTCGTCCACTTGCACAACTCAAAGGAAGGGCGGAGGCTTGTAAAATTCTCGGACTTCATCCCCTTGATGAGAGCATGCCCCTTGCACTCCACGATGAGGTTGTGAAAGTGATTGGACGTCAGTTTCTTCAGCGTCTCAAAGGGAATCGGAACCAGGTCCTTGCCACCATCGTCCCAATACCCCGGCTTCCTGACAATCTCCACCATCACGCTGTTGATTGACCGCTTGTGCTGGTAGACAACAAGGGCGAAATGGCACTTGGTGTCCACTTGATTGAGGGAAACCCCAAAATTAGACGTGACTCCATACACGCCCTTCCTGTAGTCAGGAAGGTTCGCCGTGTCAAAGTCAGAGCACTTCATCCTAAAAACGTCCATTTCTCTATCTCCTTTACATTATACAACTTCCAGTAAGACTTGTAAACATCAGACCTGAATGTCCACATGGTATTTCGTGGATAGGCGGTTCATAGCCTCAGCCGCCCCCTCAAGGATGCGCTGGTAGCCCTGCTCGTACTGCTCAAGGTCTTTCTTAGCCTTCTGCAGTCTATCACGAAGCCTGCCCTTGCGCGTCTCTTTCCTTGAGTCATCTTCAAAGTCAATAGCCCATTCCACACTGCGAATCTGGCTCAATGCCCCGTTAATAGCAACCGTGGCCTGCATATCATACTTCTTGTCAATGTACACAAGCGCAACAGCAAGGTTCTGGTCAAACTCATAAATGAGTTTCCCGGGAACAGAATAGCTGAGACATTCCTGGGAAATTGCGCCAAGCCTATACCTCAGCCAGTCAGTATCGTACTTGAAGAGGAAATGCCCATCAACAACTTCAACCTCGGTGTTCTTCTGCCACCTCTCATCGCTGTTGTAGAGGGAACAGAACTCCCATCCATCATTGTCCCTCTTGAACATGCGCTCCATCACATCCACGGGAATCGGTTGCCAGCTCAGAATGCAAGTCCCATCGCGGAGCACCTGATACAGCAGCTCAAAGGTGGTGATTTTCCTGCTGTAGTTCATCGCCATGCGGTAGTTCACAGTGTAGGTTGAACCCGTCTTGACAAAGCTCTTGGAATGGTACATATAAGTCTTCATCTTGCAGTCATTGTAGCGGAACGCATTGCCGGATTCCGCCCAATGCTGAATAATCCAATGCGTAGAGGGTCTGCGCGAATAGTATGACATGACTTCTCCTTTTATCAGTACCAGGGGTAGTAGAAAACAACGCAGTCATCGTTCCAGCAACGAAGCGCATGGCGGAACGTGCCATCGTCATGCCCATCGGCCACAATCTTCTCCAGATTCTCCTTGGTCAGGTAAACCTCCACAAGGTTGTCGTTCGTGGGGTCGCCAAAATTCTCTATGAGATAGTTGTGCAAGTCCCAGTCCTTGCGCCAGTACCCAATCTCCTCAAGGTCATCGTCCTCGTAGTTCAGACCAAAGTCCTCAATGTCGAAAATGGGGCGGCACCCCTTGTCCAGTACAAGCCCATGCTTCTTGGCAACGCGCCTAGCGGCACGCCGGGCGTTGCGGCAACCCTTCTTCTGCTCGGGCGTGAAATCGTCCAAGTCATAGCGGCCAAACTGGTTCTTGGGAAGGGAATCAAACAGCTCCTTCCACTTCGGCTTCTGCAAGAGGACGTCAATGTCAGCAGAATACGCCTTGCGAATCTCGTCAAACTTCTTGGCAGCTTCAATGCGCCGCTTGGAAGTACGGTAAAGGTGTCCATCAAGACCCATAACTTCTCCTATTGCTTTTCCAAAACTACCTCCATATTATACCACATTTCCCTTGGTTTGTAAAGGGGGTCTGGGAAATATCCCATTGTAGTATAATTAGATTTAGGAAGGAAATATCACGAATGGTTGTACTCACGATTTACACTGATAGGTTTGATTCAAGGGAAAATGTATATGGCAAGGGAATGTCTGGCAAGGTGTTCCTGGAAGAGGCGAATGGCAATTCTGAATCAGGACAGGAATTTAGAGCCATTGACGAGGCACTTGACCACTGCGAGAAGAACAACATAAACATAGACCGAATTGACTTCAACTATCTCGGTGACTACGAGGTTCAGCGGTTCAAGAAGTTCAATGTGTAGAAATAATGGTAAATACTCACTGCCATGAAAATACTAAACCAGACATACAGAAACGTCCAGGACGAGGTATTGAACAAGACTCCCGTCTCTGAACTCCAGTTCACATCTGAACTGATAGACGAGTCCCTTCTCCACATTGTACAGTACTCCAGCAAACACAACGCCTACGAGTCAATGAAAATCACATTGGGCGACTTCAAGCAGAAGATTTACGAATCAGTCCAGGACACTTTCAAGACTAAGTACTGGGACACGCACAACGGGGCATCCGACACAGACCATGAAAACGCCAGTGAATACGAGGACATCAAGGGGAATGTTGTGGCTGGCGCATCGTTTCAGGAAATGGTGGAATACCTCAGAACGTCCCAAATAGGCAATAAGAGGGACTTCAGACCAGACGCATTTGACAACAGCGAACCAGACGCATTCATAAAGCACGTCTATTACGACTTTGACGTCATAAAGCGGTACATAGTTCTGAAGAACAACAGGTTTGAATTTGACCTGGACTCAATAAGGGCAAGGCTTGATGAACTTGAATGCTATTTCTACACAAGGATGAGGTTCCACACAACTGACCAGAATGGCGAATATAGCAAAATATCAGTCAACCACCTAAAGAACGAAAACTACCCCCACTGCCAGATGAAAATAGAGTACGGCAACAAGATTTCAAACACGTGGAAGTGTCCCGCAAGTGGAAACCTTGTGGTTTATGGATGGCTTGACTCATCGCAACTACTGAACAACAAGGCAATCCAGCGAGCCTACTGCGTCATAGAGGGTTTGATTAATCCATCAGATTCTGGAGATAACTGGGAAATCATATCAGTACAGCCAGTAATCCCAGCAAAGACCATCACATACGTTGGATTCAACCTCCTAGTCCACGAGGGACTTGTCATAAGGGCAAGGACAGGATTCACGGTAGGCAACGGCTCTGGAAACTTCGCCAACGAACAGGACGGAAACGACACCCTTTCAAATTCAGTCCCCAATGGATTCAAGTGCATGATATACTCCAGTGAAAACTACAAATCTGAAACGCAGAAAACGTGGGAAAGAGAAGGGATAGACTAATGACCATACTTGACAAAGCTAGAGGCGGGACTCCTGAGAAAACGGAACATGCAACCCCAAAGGAAAAACCCGTAGATTCATCTGGCACGGAACTGTTGACCCAGGTTGAAAGCCAGTTCAAGCACATGATGGCGGAGTTCCAGGCGAACACCGGCTTCAGTGTGAACACGGGGGAGCAGCCAGTTGACACCATGATTGAACTTCTCTCTGGCAAGGGAGTTGCGGTGTCAATAGCTGTGCTTCTCTCCTACATCAGATATTGCGTGAACCGTGGACTCAAGAAGGAGATAACTCTGAAAATCGGATACAACAAGCCAGCTGCAGTTCCAATGAACTTCGCGGTAAATGAGGAATTACTGGAAGAGATTTATCCAGGTGACGTGGTTGAGATAAATTAACCCTCTGTGGAAACCACCTTCGCCTCAACGGAACCCTTTTTCATTTCCATTTCATTTTGGGCTCTAGTGTGCATCTGGTTCATCCTCTAATTAACCATCAGCTCCTTTTCGCAGTTGACCATTCCTGTGAATCCACCAAGCAGTTTCATAAGGCGCGTGTTGTCCCTTCCGGTGAGCTTCAGTTCTATTATCTCGTTCTTCAAAGCCTTTATTGAATCAAACGGCTCCTGGATTTCCTCTCCGGAATCGCCCTTGTAAATGACGGTAACAGGTCCCGTACTGCCATTCACCCTCGCATACGCCTCCTTCGTCAATTCATCCTCACCGCCCCAGAACCTTGCAACCATATCCTGCCTGACGTTCCTCTATTCATCCATCTGAATCTCAGATGTCCTCTCCTGCATAATCTCCTTCTGGATGCTATCGTCAAGTTTCTCAACTGGCTTCTAGGAGACTGACGTATGGGTCTTGAAGTCAAGTTTCAACTGACCCATGAACAACTGGTAAAGGGTGTTCTCAATCAGCATCCCGTCTATCTTGGTGAAGCTTTTTGCATCCTCTTCCGAAATGTAGAACAGATTTGTCCTGTTTATGTCGAACTTGTCCTGGCTGTACACGCACTGGACGTCAAGTTCAAGCATCATCAGCTTCCTTGTTATCTTGTACACCAGTTCAAACTCATCCCACGCGCATTTCTTGAACCAGTATATCAGTCTCTGAATCTCCGATGATATGAAGTCAAGCACAACAACGCGGAAGAACCAGTCCTCGTGGTTCAGTATTCCATGAGCGTCCACCTTCTTCAATTCCCTCACCTTGTCCTTGAAGTACCTTGTCTTCTCCTCCGAGGTCAGGTACTGCAGCTTGTCCTTCTCGTAGGGGTTCATTATCTTCTCGTTCCACACCTGCTTGGCAAGGTTGAAGGTGACATCGTTCTTCTTCACAGATATTGCGTTGTCCTGTTCGTCAAACGCATTCTATATCATCGTTGAATCCATCTAAAGGAGTTTGTCAACGACTGCCTCCCTGTCGGTCATCAACTGGTTGATTTCCTTGATTGCCATGACCTTCTTCTAAAGAAGGGGTTCGCGGTCAATCAACCCGATTTTCTCAGAAAGACCTCGATCAATTGACCTCAACTGGGCGTTTTTCCTCTTGAGGTTCCGGTCAATGTTGCGTATGGACTTCAGGTTCTCGCCATACTTCTTCCTCATAATCTGGCGATAGTCAGGCTTCAAGTCCGTGTACAGTTCATCGTTTTCATCTGGCCTGTACCATAGATTCGTTGCTGGCGCGTTGTAGAGCCTTGACAGGAACTTCACAGCATCGTTCACTATTCCCTGGCACTTCCTCACTGTGGCAACAACACTGTCAGAGGTGATTGTCTTGTCGCCCCTATTAGCCATCAGCTTCCCCAAATGCTTGTTGTAGGTGGATTCGTCAAACCTCTCTATGTACCTCTTCAGTTTCTTGTTGAACTCATCGTATTCCGCAGATGGAGTCGGGTAATCGTCCCTGACACCGCGCTTCTTCACTTCAACGCCGCTCGGCGCTTCGCCACCGCCACCGTCATTTTCAGCAGCAGCTGCCGCCTGCGCAGCCGCCGCCTCGTCCATTGCTGTCGCGCTTGCACTGTCATAGGACGATGGCATGGCTTTCTCCCCATCATCCGCCAGACCACTAATATCAAATGCGTCTGACTATCCACCAGGACCATCAGTGACACTCTGACCGTCCTTCCCATCATATCCCGTCATCTTTACATAATACTGGAACACAGCTGTGTTCAGGTTGTTTGCAAGACAGCTCTGGAAGTTTATTGACAGCTTGTACGCATCAGGCAGAACCTCTATCTCGTCCCTATGCCCAAGGTCGTCTGGGTTCTTTATCTTCGCAATGTTTCCCATGTTAGAGCCAATGGCAAACCACGCGCCACCAGCTTGACCACCTTCGCCCTTGAAGAAGTTCTTTGGCACTTTCCTGTTCAGACCAAGGGGATTCAGCTTGAAATCTCCAGTGCACATCAGATGGCGCTGGCCCGTGGGCAGCCACACCTCGTACAACGCGCCAGGGAAGGCTAGAATAGCCTTTTGCATTGAGCGGTTGTTGTGGATGATGGTGTTGACGCACATGTAGTTGTTTCGGGCCTTGACAATGTTGTCGTTTATGAGGATTAGGTCAAACGCGAACGAAACCTTGTCCTTGTTGTTGTTGCTCCAGCTCGGGGCTGGGAACAGATTGGCAACCTACGCCTGTGAACCAGACAAGCCAGCGGCGAGGCCGCCCACCATATTCGCTATTCCCTAAATAGCACCCTTCAGCATGTCCATCAGGCCACCACCGCCTTCGCCATTTCCCCATTCAGATGCGTTGCTGGCCTGGTTGATTACTGTTCCACTGCTCACAATGTATGGGAATATGTAGGTGTTTCCATAGAGTTTTGTCCTAAGTCCAGCATACAGAATGTATGGAATGTTGATAGCGGCCTGCTTCAAGGTTATTTCCCCGAATTTCTCCTTCACCTTGTCAAGAAGACTGCTTCCTGTCTCTGAGGTCTGCTGGGACGTCTGACTTGACTCATCGTTACTGTTATCGTTCTTGGTGTCCTATGCTCCCTCATAAGCCTCCTTTGCCATTCCCATTATCTTCTTGATGAAGTCAATCATTGTGGATGCAGTGTTCTTGAAGAAATACTCCTTCACCACAACGAACGGGATGTTGTCAAGCATCTTGTCCATTGAGCGGATCGCCTCAAACGAGGCGGGGGTTATGGCTATCTGCGGCCAAGTGAGTTTCGCGTCACATGGTCTGAACGAATACATTGTCCATCCAGCCCAGGTGGGTCCGTATGGATTCAGGAGCTACTGGTCGCCATCGTGTATCATTGTGGACAGACCAGTTGGGATGTCCATTGGGTTCACTGATTTCCAGCCAAGGGTCTTTGTCTTGTCTGCGGTAGTGGTCAAACCAGTGCTTTTCTATGCGTCACTGCTGCTGTTTGCCATTGGGGTTGTCTCATCCTACCCCTCTTCGTCCTCATAATCATCTTCATCGTACTCGTCTTCGTAATCCCCCTCCTCGTCATATTCGTCTTCGTAGTCGTCCTCATAATCGTCTTCGTAGTCCTCTTCCCCCTCGTAATCGTCTTCTTCTTCCTCATAATCATCCCAGTCCTCTTCCATGTCGTCCTCTTCATCGTCCAGTTCCTCGTCCTCTTCGTCCCAGTCATCTTCCCATTCCTCTTCGTCCCAGTCATCCTCCATATCGTCCATGTCCTCGTCCATATCGTCAAAGGCTTCTTCCACAGCGTCCACTATGTCCTCGCAGGCATCAACGGCCGCGTCCACCATATCGTCCACCATGTCAGTAACGCCATCAACAACGGAGTCCGCCATGTCCATTGCAGTATCAAGGACATCACCTGCAAGGTCAGCTGCCGAATCCATAACGTCACCAGCCAAATCCATTGCGTCTCCCGCCAAATCCATTCCTGCATCCAGTGCGTCACCAGCAAAGTCCGCTAGACCCTCAACAAGGTCGGCCCCGGATGAAAGCGCGGTATCAACCAGACCACCTGCGGCATCAACTGCACTTCCTGCTATGTCCCCAATGGAATCAAGCAACGAACCGCCAACGTCAGACGCAACATCCATCATTGAACCAGCAAGGTCACCCGAGGCTGACAGTGCGGAAGACCCAATGTCCGAAGCCGCGTCCAGCATTGAACCAACTACCGAACCACCAGCGTCAGCAAGGCTTCCCGCAACATCAGCGGCGGAACCCAGAAGCCCAGAAGCCAGGCTTCCAAGCCCACTAGCAAAGTCACCGACCGCACCACCAGCAAGGTTACTGACTAGATTAGACGCGGCGCCCAATGCCGCTGATCCTGCACTTACCCCAGTACCAATGGCTGAAGTGGCATCGTCTATGGCGGAACCAAACAAGCCCCCAATTCCAGATGAACTTCCACTGGATTGACCAGATGTTCCAGAGCCAAACAACCCATCAACTATGGACGAGGCTGCGCCTCCAATCATCCCAGACGCGAATTTGGCAGCACTTGAAACCATTGAGGACGTTGCGGAAGCTGCAGTGCTTGCCAGAGAGGAAAGTCCAGAAGCCGCGGTTGAAAGAATGTCGCTTTTCGCATTGGCTGCGCTTGAAATCAGGTTTGAAGCTGCGGATGCAGTGCCTCCAACAAGGCTTGACACGCCACTTAGGGCACTGCTTATCAGATTGCTTTTCGCTGAAGGGTCAGTTGGGTTCTTGCATATGGTGTCAAACGCGCCTGTAACCTTGTTTGTGAGGGAAGTTGCAAGGTTCGCCGTCTACCCAACCATGGCCTGGGCCGACTGGGTTGCTGTGGAGAACACCTTGTCAGCAATCTAGGTGGAGTTTGTGGATATGGTGTCATAGACGTCCTTCGCTGAGTCAGCGACTGTGCCAACAAGGTCAGCTGATGTTTTGAGTACGCTAGTGGTTATGGGAACAGCCGCGTTCGCAATCGTGCTTACTCCATTCACTGCGCACTTTCCAAGTTCCCCGATAAAAGACCCAAGCCCCCTTCTTGAACTGGAACTGGAGCCACTGCCCCTCTTCTTCAACTGCCTTCCGGCTTCTGTTATCTCCTTGTGGGCGCGTTTCGCCTGCCTTACAATGCCAGTAGCCCTGTTGTGAATCCTGTCCAGAATCTCCACAGCCTTCTTGATGTTGTCCTCAGAAACGCCACGTCTCCCCTTCCTCTTCAGGGAATCCATGGTCTGCTTTAGACGCGCAATCTTCTCGTTCGCTGAATCAAGTCTCTTCTATGTCTCTTTGTCGTACTGCATATTCAATTCACTTTCCCAAAATAGTTGCCTGCTCTGTGAACTTGGCGTCTTCCGTCTTGTCGCCAATCACCGTATACACCACCTTCACATTCAGTTCGTTTGAATCCTCATCGCCCTTGGTCACGAAAACGGTCTCCACCTCCACCCTGGGTTCATTGTCCTCAATGGCCCGCTTTATCTCCTCGCAAATCGCGTCCTTGTTGAAATCGTTCATCTGGGAGTACATTGAAAGTTTCAGTTTGTGACCGAACTAGGGACGCAGGATGTTCTCGCCAACACGCCACATGAGGATGTTCCTCACAGCCAGTTTTACCGCATGAACGTCATACACCACAGGTGCCTCAAGTTTCTTCTTTCCACTGAACTCAAGCATGTCTATGTCTGAGTAGAAGTAGCGGTTCTTCAACTTGTCTACCGTAGGCTTGTCCAATTTCACTACTAGGCTTCCCATTTCATACCTCCAAATCACGCCATTGTGCTTGCCTTTGAATCCTGTTTAGTGACCATTCCAACGTAACTCTCCACAGGCGTTGGCTTGTTTCCTGGGCTTGAAGTCATCCTTCCTATCAGGTTGCCAAGGCTTCCAACCGCAGCGCCCGCCACGCTTCCAGTAGCCTTTGTCACGCTTGACGCAACGGACCCCACAAGTCCAACCCCAGATGAAATTGCGCTTGACGCAGTGTTCAACGCGGATGTCATGACTCCAGAGTTCCTCACTGATTCAGTCGCGCTCTACACCTATCCAATCACTCCAGAAGCAAGGGATGTGGCAGTAGATGCAGCTGACCCAGCAATTCCTGTCAGGCTTGACATTGCGCCGCCCATCACGTTTCCAGCCTGACCCACCATACTGCTCACTGCAGAAGACGCTGAGGAAAGCCCTTTGTTCAGCACGCCACCCAGCATTGAAGTTGCGGAAGACGCAAGACCGCCAGCTGATGAAACAAGTCCAGATGCAAGTCCAGACGCGCTTCCAATGGCAGATGAAGCAGCGCCAGCAAGGCTTGAAGCCGCTGACGATGCAAGGCTTCCTGCAGAACCAGCAAAGTTTGAGACAACGCCAAACGCAGTCTATCCAAGGGAAGAAGCCGCCCCCAGAGCAGAGCCGATGGTGGAAAACAACCCGCCACCAGACGAACCAGAACTTGAACCACTGGACGATGAAGACCCGCCAAGCAATCCTCCAAGAAGACCACTGGCGGCTTCGCCAACAGACCCAAGCGCAGAACCAACAGCAGAGCCAGCACCAGAAACCAAATCTCCTGCAGCGCCAGTCACGGCCCCCAATGCTGAACCAGCAACAGACCCAGCGGTATCCAACGCCGAAGACGCAAGGGACGAGGCGGCGCCCAATGCGGTGGATGCAAGGGAGCCAGCTGCCCCAACCGCGTCCTATGCCACGCCAGAGGCAACGTCAAGCGCAGTACCCGCAACATCTGTCGCAACGCCAACAGCGGAATCAGCAACATCTACCGCCGCGCCAAGTGCCGTGTCAGCGGCATCGGCGGCAAGACCCATGGCTGCGTCAGCTCCATCTGCCAGCCATCCAGCCGCGTCAGATGCAGCATCCATCACTGAACCCCCAACGTCCATCATACCATCCATAACGTCACCGAAGAAACTGCTTTCCTCTTCTGACGTGTCCTGGGTCTGGTCGTTCTCCATTTCGTAATCGTTCAAATCCCCATTGGAATCGTAGAGGTCTCCGTCCTGGTAGAAATCCTCCTCAATGTCCTCCCATTCCTCTGGCTCATCGTCAAAGTCCTCATAGTCCTCATCGTCCATGTCATCCCAGTCATCCTCTTCGTCATAGTCCATGCCATCGTCTTCCATGTCCTCGTCATCGAACTCGTCAGCATACTCCTCTTCGTCATAATCCTCATAGTCCTCATCCATCCACTCCTCCTCGTCCTCGCCCGGCATGTCCCCCTCGTCCTACTGCTCCATGTCATCGTAGTTCTCTTCTTCCCAGTCCTCATAGTCCTCGTACTCGTCTTCCAGTTCCTCCTCTTCTTCCTCCCAATCATCTTCGTCTTCCTCATCAGATTCATCGTCCTCGTTGGATTCACCACTTGAAGAACTGGAATCACCGAACACAAAGGAACTCCTGTTGCCAAGGTTTGTGGAGCCTGCGCCAGAACCCGCAACGTCACCAGTAAGGTCAACAAGGCACATGTCGCTTATCAGAGTGAGGGAACGCAGAAGGTTTGAACGTCCACTTCCGTTCACCTCGAACGATGAATATGATGTGGGCTTTATCCCGATGAACTTGTACGAATAGTAGGTGTACTCTGTGTCGTTCCTGGACTCGTGCGACTGAGCCATTGAAGCATATCTCATCCTCGGGCGCTGGACTTCAAGGGTTGCCATTGGATATGGCGTTGCCCAATCTGAATACACCTTGTCGGGACGGTACCACCAAGGGGAATTGATGTCCTTCATCCACGGATAGAAAAGCGCGTCAAGAATTGAATACTCGGTATCCACCATCTGAAGGGTTATTGACTTTGAACCATCTGACGCATAGGGCGAGAAGGAGCCTGCAGTTGTCTCGCCAAACAAGGTCTAAATCTTCTCGCCATTGGCCGGTGCTATTTCTGGAAGCGTGGCTTCACGCACGAACGGCGTCAGGTCAATGCACTTCGTTGGAAGGGAAGTGTCGTCAGTGCCACTTTGTATTCCACCCTCTCCCCATAGGTTCCAGTTTGCCTTGTAGAAATCCACAGCAGACTCCTCAAGCCTTGTCTTGTAATCATACTGGGTGTATGGGCAGTAGATTAGGTTTCCAATGGCATCGTGGAACCAGAGAAACACATAGTATTCTGGGTCTGTGATGATTGTGTAACTGGGCTTTCCTGGCTGGTGGAACTTGTCAAGGAACCGTTCCAGCCCCTAATGGGCATCGTTGCCCATCGGGTCCTGGAATCCGTTGTTCACCAACTGGGTGTCGTTAAATGCCTTTTCCATCGTAAATACCTTGAATCTTCGTCAGTGGTATTTACCATATTCCGTCAAAGTGACTTTGACTCCACCACAACATACTTCGCGTTGAAAGTCTTGAGCAGGTCGCGGATGTTGCTGGACTCTTCCTTGGAGTTGGAGTAGATGTGGAACACATGGGAACCAGAATTGGAAATGGGCATCTCGGAGAACTTGATTTCATGCTCGTTCAAGTAGTCTGTCGCATACTTCAGGTTCTTCTCGTAAATCACAACGTCCACCATCCACAGCCTGTCCTTGCGAACCTTCTGCTCAATGTACTTCACAAAGTAAGTGCCGATAAAATTGGCTACTGCTGTGACAGTTGCTTTCATCCACATTGGAAGGTCGCACACGGTGTAGATGATGACAATGGTGTAGAAACCAAACGCTATTGCGGCTATGAATGAAGACCAGAACATCCCACCCTTCACCGTTATGATTGTCCTAGCCGTGTTCAGAATGACGTTGACAATCGTAAGCACCACAAACAACGCCAGTAGACTCATGTTCACTTCCATAACTTCTTCTCCTTCTCTTACCTTTACATTATACCACATAAGGGACGTTTTGTAAAGGGCCTGGGCAAAGCAAAAAGACCGCCAAAACTGGCGGTCTTTTCAATCCAACTAGGGAAATTGGATTATTTCCTGTTCTTCTTTGGAAGCAGGAGAATCTGATTGTCGGACGTGTATATCTGATACTCTGGAAGGGCTTTCCTCAATTCGGACGCTGCAGGCTCTATTTCCTCCTGGCTTCCTGGGGCGTAGTACGCAACCTGCGCACCTGCGCCATACCTCTCATCCTTTTCAATCTTGATGAACCCATCCTTGTAGTCAACAGGAATGGCATCCTCAATCTTCTAGGCTTCGGGATCGCCAGCTACCTTCTTCTTCTTGGCTTCGTCAACTGGCTCTTCACCACCCTTCTTGACAATCTCCAATCTCTCGGCCCACGCATCTGGGTCGCAACCAAGGGATTCAAGAAGGTTCTCAAAGTCAAAGGAGAAGTAATCGTTGATTTCTGTCAGATTCCTAAGTCCCATGTCCTCAATCGTTTGCATAATTGAACCATCATCAACAACATCAGCTTGGAGAAGTTCCTCAAGGTTCTCCTTGCCCTGACCCCAGAGCATGTTTGAAAGGGCCTGGGGGCTTGGGACTTCCTGTTCAATGGTCATTTCGCAAACTGGCTTCTTGTAAGGGTCGGCAACTTTATGTGAAGAAACGCCAATGTCAGCGGCATCCATGTCTGTAGCAGAAGCACCACCCATTATAGTGGCAGCTTCGGCGTCGGACATTTCCTTCTTCTTCTCCTCGCCAGTTACAAGCGTCTTGTTCTCGCCGTCCTGGTTGAAGGTCTTGTCCTGGGATTTCACTTCCTCGGGCTTTTGACCATCTTCAGCATTTTCGGCAAATCCAATTCCCTGTCTCCAGCCATTGCCATCCCATTCCATGTTGGACTTGTAAAGCAACTCTTCAGGAACATGTCCAGGATAGCACTCCTTCTCCCCGGCAGCACCATCATCCACGATATAGCCGCCATCAATCAGCTCCCTCACGATTTCATTGGACAGAGAACCGTTGTGGTGTCTCCATGTGATTTTGTCGCCGACATTGAACTTGTGGTCCGATTCAAGTTCCACGGAAGTTGGCTTGTCGGCATCTTGAATCACGCCCCTGTCCATGTATGCGTCAACGTCAAGGTTGAGCATGCTGATGAGTTCATGGATGTTCTCGGCGGCGAACATGCCATTGAGCGTTGATTTGCTTATCGCAGTTGAGGTGATTCCCATGTCCCCAATGACACCTTCAATTGCGTCCATTATCTCCTCTTCAGTACGGACGTGGGAATTGATGAGGTCTGTGAGGTTCTTGTTCGCCTCGTCGTCATCAAGCAGCTCCAGAACGTCCCAAACTGTGTCGGCATCAACAACAACTGTGGCTTCAGAAACAACATTGTCATACCATTTGATTTTTGGCTTCAATTCCTGATATGCCAAATTGACCCTTCTTGATGAATATGAACGCACAATCTCGCCAACTTCCTCTCCTGCAACATAAATCTTGTCGTCCTTGATGGAAACCTTATTGTCCTTTATGTATTTAGTCAGCTCATATATTTCCCTGAACCCCTTGTTGGACTTCCACTTTGAAAGTCTCCAGTCCCTCAATGCGTACTCCTCAATCTTCTTCTTCATTTCCGGAGTTATTGACACCTTAGATTCCCCAACTGGCTGTCCAATTGTTGTCCAGCCATCATCGCCCTTCTTCAGTTCGTTCTCCAGGTTTTCGCTCACTTGCTGCATTGGGGCGAACACAACGTCAATCTCAACATTGCCATCGTCCACCATGCCAGAAGTAAGGTCATCCGAATATCCGAAACTCTTGAACTCCCACCCATATTCAGCAGCCTGTTCAGCAAACCCATCCTGGACGTCCTTGTAGGAGACCTGCTCCCTATGGGCAATCACGTTCAGAACAACAGTACCATCCTTTTCCTGTTCACCGTTGTATGGGTCGAACAAGGGGGTTGCGCCAGCGCCATTGGTCATCATATCAATGAATTCCTCTGCATCAAGGTTATCCCCTCCCGCTTCTCCAGTGACCTTCATCCCGATGATTTCCTTTTCTGAAAGCCAAGGGCCGCCATCATCCTTGCCCTTTTCAAGATATGGGTGACGTCCACGCCAGGACTCCCTTCTCTCATCGTCAGACAGCTCATAGTCAGCCGAATCAGCGTCATAGCCCTCATCGTCTTCATCGCCATCGTAGTTGTTCCATGAACCCCAGTCATCTGGAAGGTCGTCATAGTCGGGCTCAAGGCCGCAGCATCCGCGTTCTTTTGTTATCTTTTTCATTTTAGAATTTTCCTCTTCTGTAAATCTTTCTGGAACTAGTTCAAGTTCGTCCTCGTATGCGAAGAACTCGCCAGACCTTCCCTTTATCAGGTATTCGTACACCCCAACATCTGGATGTGGGGGTTCAATCTTCACAATGGACCCGATAGGGGCATCCCTTCCATAGAAGTCCATTCCAGATACGCCCATCACCTTGACAACATCACCAACCTTGAACTTTGGCTGTTCGCCCGATTCATTTACCTCAGTTCCACAATAGGGATTGACGAAATTCACCAGGTCCTGAACCTTCGTTGCAACCTCGCCCAGTTCCTGAATGGCGAAGTCCATGTTCTCAAGCATCTTCGCCTCGTCCTTCATTGAAGCTGGCTCGTATTCCTCGGCGAACATGTCCTCTGGCTCCTCTTCTGCGGTCGCTTCCCCATCCCCAGCCTTCAGTATCTCGGCCATTAGGTCATCCACCTTCTAATTGTACTCCTCAACCCTATCATCGGGAATCTGGCACTGGGAAAGAACCTCAAACACAGCCCTCCACCAGTTGTACAACTTCTTCTTGACGTCTTCGTCCTCGTCGGACTTGCACAATACCTTGTTGAAAGCCTCGGTTGGGGGAATCTGCATTGTCTCACCCAATGAGTTCAACGCGCCCACCAGCTTGGATTGAAACTCCTGGGGGCAATCCTCCAGTGCGTCAAACAGCTATGAATACTCAAGGGAAGCATCCAAGGTCTTGAGCTGGATTATGTTCTTGATTGAACCGTCTATCGTCTCGGAAACTATCTTCTTCATGATAATTCTATTTACCAAAACTCACTCAAATTGCTCCCAAGGGTTGTATGGTGTCAACGGGGCAAAAAAATCGCCCCAAGAAGGTGGATTGTACTGAACAACACAATTTCCACGAAACGGCTCCTTCAGATAGTCAAGGGCGAATGGATTGACAAGCACCTGGAAGAAGTCAATCAACTTTGCGGTTATGTTGGTCTGATAATCCATTGACGGAACAATAACCATGTCAAACCCACCATACTTTCCACACCATTCCCTGCTTGGGAACACAGAACTTATCCTGTATGTAAGGGACAGGTCAAACAACTTCACCACCATGTCGTCCACATTGTTCTCCGCATACTTGAACACTTTTGGCGGGTAGAATTCTCCTTTCCTACCAAGTTCGTTCAAGCTGAAAAACAGTATAAGCGAAGATGCAATCCTGTCCTTCAAGAACAGGTTCTTCGCAAAGGCTATTATGTCCTTGTCCGTATCAAACTTGTTGTCAGTCATCTTGAAACTCCTCGTCTATCAACCATCCATATTTCATAAGATTGTCAATGTCAAACAACGATGCCAGTTTCTCTATGAGTTCTGGGGTCAGATTGCTTTCGTTTTCGTTCTTCTTGCATTTCATGATATGGAATTCATATCCAACAACGGCATCGTCATATCCATTCACCGAAATCTCGCTCATATTCCTAACCCGCTCAAATGTCAGTATCTTCTTGGAGAGGGAAAGGTCAAACAGGAATGAGACAAGTCCCTCCATGTCTGAAACGAACCTGTGCTTTTCGTACGGCCCATAATTATCTGGCATGACTGCAACATCAACGAACATGGGGACGGTCACGCAACCAATCCTCAAATCATCTTCAATCTGGTCAATTATGTCCTGTGGGTCAAGCATGGTTTTCTTTCCTCAGTTCAGCGTTCCACTTTGAGACTGCATCCATAAACTCTGGTGTTATGTTCGTCTGGTGGTTAGTGGAATCAACCAATGTAAACTCGTATGATGACAGGTAATGTTCCCCCGCACAAACTTGTTCGCGCTTGACTGCGTGACAGATGGTCTTGGTCAAGGAAACATCAAACAAGAACGCCATCAAGTTCTCATAGTAGTCTGGAAGCCAGAACACGTATGGTGGAACATCCAGACCAAATGTCTTGAATTCAAACAACATCACTGCACCGTGCATCCATTGCCTGATGTCATAATTCAATTCTGTTGCCAAGTCTATGCCCATTGTGTATGTCATTTCCCAAACACCTTATTTGAGAACTTCTCCACCATGTCCGCGTCAATGTTGCGTTCCTGCCCATCTTCAAGCCGATGAAGCCACACAACATATTCAATGTTGTTGAAAGACCTCTTGATGTAGACCTTGTAGAGATTGAACCGGATTGACAAGTCCATCAGCTCTCCCATCAACCCACCAATGCCATCAAGCTCTACATATTTAGATGGGTCAGCTTCAGCATAGGCATCGAAGCACACTGGCGGAAAACTTCCAACAGAGACATAGCGAATCGGATTGAAAACACCCATTTCCCTGAAGCACAGACAAACCGTGTTCCCAATGGGATTTGCCCACCAAGGTGTCTTGTTTTCCAGAAACTCCCGGATGGTCATCATTTCGGACTGATATTCTTGAAGCATTGACATAGGTGGTATGTTCAGTTTGACTTTCATGCTATCCATTCGGATGGTCTTGGTGAAGTCTGTCCATCGTGTTCTTCATCCACTCGACGAAATCAGAAGTGATGTTCATTTCACCGAAATCCCTGTTCAGAACTATCACCATGTCCCCTATGGGAACGCCAAACTTCCCGTAGTCTGTGATTATGATTTCGGAAATGCACCACCCGAGAGAACACCTATCGTACAACTCGTCCATCAGCCTTTCCCCACCTTCGTCCGAAGAGCAGAACCTGGACTTGGCGTTCTCGCAATTGAGATAATCGCTCTTCTTCTCGTAGATGTGTACGGTCAGACGTGTATACCAATCCATCTTCTTGGCAGACCTTGCAATCCTCTTGAGGATGTCTTTCTTCTTGTCCAGTTTCATGCGTTCTCCTTTCAAGGGGCGTAGAGAATGGTCGGATTGTCCTTCAACACGGCAACCTCTCCCTCTTCAGTCAGTTCCTTCTTCTTCAACTCGTTGAACTTCTGAAGGTTGAAGGGGCGCGTGATGAGATGCGTACCAGAGCGGGTAGGAATCACAGCAATCACCTTGTGCAGTTCTCCCTCCTTGTCAACGGGTTCGCATCTTGCGATTATGTCCCTGACCACTGTGGTTCTCATGCTCTCAGGGCCGAAATCGTCAATGTCCACAAGCCAGGTCTTATCGCCTTTGTGTCCCTCCGGATAACGCCCAATCACGGAGTTGATTTCACCATAGGTGTTTCCAAACTCCTCTCCCAGTCTGGCTTTCTTCAAGGTCTCCTGCGCATACGCCATCGCAATGGTCTTGTAGTTGCGCTTGTTGAGGCGAATGTAGGCACGGGCTCCAGTCTCGTTGCAGAGACGGATGATTTCGTCATGCCACTCGTCAAGTTGCTTCACATCGGTGACATGGTAATCCCTGACCAAACGGCGCTGGTTGTCAGAGCCATTGGGGACATCCAGCCCATCCTTCTTGCGCAGAAGAAGTTGAAGGAAATAGAAGTCTCCATGCTCACTGAAATGAAGCAGGGGCTTTATCAGTTCAAAGTTGTCTACCATTGGTTTTCTCCTTAACGATGATGAACGTGATTGACATTGGCAGGATGCCATTTATGCACTGGATTTGCCATGTACGGCACCACCCCCGACTTGACCCCGTGTGTGTCATTGGTTTGGGTTTGATACTTGGCACGGTCCTCTTCAGCGAATTTCCCACAAAGGTAGAAAATACCAAGGATTATCGCTGAAACGATTATGCCTGCAAGCCATGTTCCAATTGTCTTCATTAGTTTTCTCCTTTGAGGAGATTATACCAAATATCTCCCAGTTTGTCAATCACCCCTGCGAAATCTTCTGGATTGCACTTGTCAACCTTCACATATTTTTCATCAATAACATCCTTGTCGAACACAAGATGCACCACCTCGCCGTGCAATCTCGCCAAAAGCGAATATCTACTGGTGCGGGCGTCCGATATGATGTATACGTTATTCCCATCAACATTGACTATGACATCACCTTTTCCAAAATCGCACTTCATTGGTTTCAAGCCCCTCTAAACGCCCTGGCTATGCGCATGAGCTTGTCGTGAACAACATTATCGTCGGATGCGTTCTTGCAAAAATCCACTTTCACATAGACCGAATCAAGGCTAAAATAATGAACAGCTCCCCTACACACCATGTCACTCCACAAATACTTTACCTCATACCAGATGCCATTGCGCTGAGAAACCACATAGGCGGACTTTCCACCTATCTGCACAACCACATCACCTCTCTTGAAATTCCCGTTCATATTTCCTCAACATTCTCCATAACCATCTTCCAGTCATCCCACTCGTCAACCTTTATCATCCTATTGTGCGCAACCCTGAAACTCATCCAATTCCCAATGACATGGAACTTTCCATCAAAGAACGCATCAAAGAAGTATCCATCCTGCGCTACCTCACGCACAATCCAGAACAACTTCTTATCGTTCCCTATTTCTGCAACAACATCATTCTTCTTGAACTCGTTCATTCGTTTTCCCACTTTTCAAACGCCTTTGCTATTGGCATCAGTTTCGCGTACACAGAATCATCGTCAAATGGGTTCCTGCAAAAATCCACTTTCACGTAATCAGAATCAATTGTGGTTTTATGCACATGCGTCTGAACCAGCTTTCCATTCCACATGTACTGGGCACTGTACCAGTCTGTTGTCTGGTATGAACCATCAATGACATAGGCGTTGCTTCCACCAATCCTGACAACAACATCACCCTTCTTGAAACTGTCCATCGTTGCCATCCTCTATGTCAGACAAGAGAATGAAGTCCCTGTCCACACGTTCCTTCAAGAAAGTCTTTGGCATGAGCCGGCATCCAATCGGCTTGACGTGGTACTTGCCATCAACCACTCGGACGATGGAGTACGCAACCTCTCCACCGATTTCCACAATCTCGTCACCCTTCTTGAACTCTCCCATCATGCGCCCACCTTCCTCAATCTGTCAGAAGTCAGCCAGTAGTTGACCACATATTTGTCCTCCTTTACCCTCACCCTATACGCGAATCCCTTGGAACGCACAGGAAACTGGCTTGACTTCATAATGTCAATGTAATCCTCCACCACTCCACGGATGGGCTTTCCCCCATCGCAGATAACCTTGTCCACAATGTCAACAAACTCGCCTTTCTTGAACTTGCCCATTTCTATTTCTCCTTGAATGTCACATGACCTTTGAAAACAAATTCGTCTGCACCATCGCACTCGCCAATCTTCTCGTAGTGGTTTTCAACTTCACGAAAATCCATAGGAATCCTACCGTTGCCATCAACAGCGGTCACAATGTAGAACATGACATACCTGTACGCATCGTCCACGCACACCACGGCATACTTGTTTCTGTCAATGCCCTCGTAATCGTCCGCAAGGGCAAGGATGTCGCCGTTGGAGAACTTCTTATAGAAACCGTCTTTCATTTCCTGAACGGCACCTTCCCATAGAGCATCAGTTCATCAGCGCTTCCTGGCACAACGTCCGCCACCTTGATGTAGTTGCGGTCAACCTCATCCACCCAGAGCATGGAGTCACCGGAACCCACCCAACGGACGAAGTAGTACCTGTTGTCGGTTGAAAGCACATGCGCCATGTGCTCTGACATTGGAATCTGAATCAAATCGTTTTTCTTGAACTTAGCCATTTCACGCCTCCTTGGAACTCTCCTTGAGTGCCTTGATTTCATTAAGATGCTCCTGCTCGTCCTCCTGGATTTCCTTTACAGCCTGAATCAGAAGATTGCGGACCTCAATGGCGTTTTGATAATCCTCGTCCACGCGCTTCTTCAGATTGCTCCAATCGCTGAAGGTTACGGGGTTTTCCTTGGGGAAGTAGTTTGCCATCCTTGGGTAGAAGGACAACCGCGAGTAGCCCTCTGTGGGATGCTTCCCATCCTCGTCAAACTCCGGGAAATAATGGAACTTGAAATTGTCAAACGCAGTGTTCCATGGCTCCCCGCGCTGCATCATCTTGGAAATGTACACCACCACACCGGCGTTCACGAAAAACACGATTCCCCTATCAATCCAGACATAGTACTGTCCCTTCCCGTTTTGGAACACCGCCACGCGGTTATGTTCATTAACCATTCCATAGTTGGAGTTGGAAGCCCTCTTCACCCAGGTATCGTTTGGTCTGTAGAAGATGTCCATGTTCTTCTGGATGAAATTCTCCATCTCAAGGAAAATGGTCAGTGTCTCATCGCGCTTGGCAATGCAGTATTGCTCCACGTCCTTGAAGTCCAGACCCTCGTAATCGTATCTGGTTGCGCGTATTTCGACAACGCATTTGGACAATTCATCCAGTTCAGACATTTTACTCTCCTCCAATCAGGTCGGACTCCTTGATGCCTAGCATTTCACAATACTCGCCCAAAGCCATTCCCTCCTTCTTGGCGCAAAACTCCATGAAAGTCCTGCAAGCGGTGGTGAAAAGGAACCGGTATGCGCCGTCCAGGTAATCACTCTCGCTCACACCCCCATAGGGATAGGTTTCGTGCGCGGTGTTGTTCCAAAACTCCTTCCAGTACTTGAACGCAGCAACACGCTGACGCACCTCAACGAAAATCTCGTCATACTGCATGGTTCACCTCACATTGAGACAACGCCAGTCTCATAACGCCCAAGTGAACCATAAGAAGGGCGAATCAGCTTGTAGCCACGCCCACACTCGTACACGAAGTCGGAGTAGTAGGGCGAAGACTCCCAATGCCCAGTGCCAGCATTGGTATGCTTGACAATGAGACGGCGCGCCTTGTCAGTGTCAATTTCACGAAGGGTTTTCGGGATAGCCATTGTTTTTCTCCTTTGCTTTTTACCAGCCAATTCCACGGAAGTTGCGGTCACCGTTGCGCACGGCGTCCATTTCGGCGTCACGCGCCTTGCCATAGTCAGAACGCGAACGCTCCTCCTTGGCGCACTTCATACAGATGCACGAAGTGTCAAACATTGACATCGTGCGGCCACCCGTAAGCGGTGCGCCACAACGGTCGCAATGGGTCTGTGTGAAGAATCTGTCAGCCATTTGTTTATCTCCTTGTTTTTGCTTAGTTGAAAAACCACGCTCGGACCTCACGCCAGGTGCCACTCACAAGCGGCTTCTCAAAGTCGTTGTCCACGCCCCACACATCGGCCTTGCCAACGCGGTTGGAAGGGGAGACGGTATAGATGACATCCCCAGTCTCAAGGTCGCAGATGCGAAAATCATCGTACAGCTTGCCACAGCAGGGGCAGTTGTTCTTGAAGAAGACGTAGCACTTGGCGGGGTCGAACTTGCCAGAGCGGACAAGGCTCTTCAGCTTGGCGAACAGACCCTTCGCCTTGTTGGGCAGGCTGGTGTCCTTGCAGAACCAGTCAAAGAACCCATAGCAGTTGCCCTTGTTGAAAGCCTCGTCAAAGTCCATCTTCACGAGGTCAGAGATTGCGATTTCGTTTTCCATTTTTCTACTCCTTGTTTGCTTGTTTTAGAAAAGTCCAGGAATCAGCTCAATGCCAGGCCCCATGAGCGCGTTGTACTTGTCGGGCGTGACAACCTCCAAGTCCTTCACGGTGTCAAACCACCCAGACTCGGCATTCCCAATGAGAATGTCAATGTTGCCCCGAATGGCAACCAGCTTCTCCAGACGCGCAATCAGCTCTTTCGCTTTCATTTCTCTACTCCTTGTTTGATTTGACAATAGTATAGCAAAAACCCTGTCGGTTGTCAACCACCCCTTACAGGGTTATTTCAATTTCATTCGTGAACATTGCCACATGCCTTGCGGCCCAATACTCAGTTTGCCGGCTGAAATGCCCACCCTCAATGTAGGTGACGATATGGGCGGCAAACACGTTCTCACCCAGGTAGGACTTGGGGTCGTGGATGTACTCCACGTTGCACTCAATGCACCCATGCCCATCGCGGTACATGGTGCAGGGGTCTGCCACCTCCCAGACGTCGGAATCGTAATAGCCAATGATTGCTTCCGCCGGAGGAACCCGCTCCCCCATGTAGAAAGCCTTGAGGTTCTTGGAAAGTTTGGCGATCTGCTTGGCGGTAAGTTCCATAGTGGCTACTCCTGGTGAAGCACTCAAAGGGGGCTTCTTTCCCTCACAACGACAATAGTATACACTATTCTGATTCGGACGTCAAGGGGGTCTGCGAATAAATAAAAAGAAACCAACCATCCCCTGATAGATGATTGGTTTCAAGTTTTGCTATGGTCAAAACTGATTGTTTTAGGCTTCAACCCACGAAATTGTGAAGTTGTAGTTCATAGTCCCCACTTCCTTGCCATAGGGCGCAGTTGTGGTTTCCTTGATTTCAATCTGGAATCCACGAATCTTGTACCAATCAAAAATGTGATTGACATTCACCCAGTCCTGGGGAGTCACTCTAAACTGGACATTGGTGGAATAGCCGCCCTTTTGCGTTTCGTCATAGATTTTCTTGTTGATTGCTCTGATGTACTCCACAATGCTCTTGTCCTCAACCTTGCCCGACTGGTACTTGCACTGCTTCGCGTTGATTGTAAGATGATAGCACGATTCGGCAAACTGCTGCTGGCTCAATGCGATCGGCGGCGTCTCGCTCTTCGTGAGTTCATCACCCGAATCTTCGTTCTTCTTTTTCAATTCACCAGCAACATTGTTCAACGCCTCTTCAACTTTCTTCAACCCCTCTTCTTCAGATGCACCTGGGGGAATGGGAGACTGGGATTCCGCGGCTTCCAGGTTCTCCTTTGCGAACCACGCCTTGTCCTTGTTCTTCTTCCCGTCCATGGGGGAATATGGTTTCTCCTGAATAGGATGCGAACCATCTGCGTTCGTCACTGCGCCTGCAAGGGCCGCGTCAATCGCGTCCTGGTCAATCTCAACGGGCTTACCGTCTTTGTCGTTAACGATTCTCTTTTTAGCCATTTCTGTTTTCCTTTTCCTTAATCAAGTCTGGGTCAAATGTCATTTCCTCCTCCACGGGGTCATCGCTGTGCGCAGGCTTCTTGTGGAGCATGTTCCACGATTCAATCGCAAACCTTGGCTCGTACTCCGTCGGGCCACGGGCGCCGCAGCACTTGCACTCCATCTGCCACACATCCTGTATTTCAGTCTCGCCATCTTCATAGCGGACCTTGACTGTGCTATAAAGGAGTTTATGCCCGTGATGCCCGCAGAAGGGACATATTCTGACTTTCGCTTTAGTTTCCATACAGTACAATTATACAACAGACCCGACAAAAAGAAAAGCCGTGGTTTCCCACGGCTAGTTCATTGCTGGAATATGCAAATGTCACGCAACCCCGATTATGGACTCGTTCGCGCCCCAGGGGTAGTTCTCCATTGACCTCACATAGTCAAGGGACTTGCCCTGGAACGTTATGTGCGTCAATCCTGTGCAGTCCTAGAATGCGTTCTCTCCAATCCAGTTGACTCCCGAATGGATTGTGATTCCAGTAAGCCTGATGCAGTTGACAAAGGTCTGTTCCCCAATCTCAGAAACCCCACTTGGGATTGCAATGTCCCCAGTGAAGTTCTCGCAGTTGGCGAACGCGCCATATCCCATGTCAATGAGATTAGGTGGAATGTGCGTCAACTGGAGCCTGGTGCATCTGTCAAACGCCCAGTTGCCAATGCTTGTCACATTGTCAAGCCCCTCAATGGTCTGAAGGTTGATGCATTTGTAGAACGCGGATTCCCCGATGGACCTGGTTTTGTCAGAAAGTGTTACAGTCTAAAGGGTTGAACATCCATCAAACGCAAACTCCCCAATGACAGAGGAATCCAGAGTCACGGATTCAATTGACTTTATCCACTACCACGCCTTTTCGCCAGTAACTGGGTCTATGATGGTTTCGGTATCTAAGAAACCATTGTCTGAAAACCAGTGCCAGTCAAGGTAATCGGGAACGTCATACTGAGTCTACTGACCCGAAACCACAATGGACGCCGTTTTTCTTCTATCAACGTGGATTTCCTGACTTCTTATGGATGAAATACTCAGTCTCATGTTTCCAATTCCATTAGTTGAAAATTGTCGCGTTCAAGTCAAACCCACCGATGTTGGTGCAGATTGGAACCTGCTTCACCTTCTTAAACGTGCTCTCTGCCTTAAACCTGTTCCACCACTCGCGGTAGGTAAGGCACTTGTTGAAGTTCTTCTTCATGGCAGCGGTCAACACGCCACCATTCACGGAATCTCCCCAAGAGACCGTCTCCTCGCCACATCCAGAAATGACAAGCATCTTGATTCCAGCACGGACGTTCTCGTACTTTGCGAAGAACGGCCTTTCAAGTGGCAGCCTGTCCTCAGCCTCATCGCCCTCCTCAATCTCGTGTGGCAGGCGGTACATTGTTCCCGAATGGCAGCAATCATAGATGCACACCACACGTCCCTTGCACTCGTTCATTATCTCCCAGAGCCTGTTGTCAATCAGCGCCCCATCGTAAAGGCACAGAAACTCGTCCTTGCCATCTGTCTCGCTCTTTGCTGAACTTGACTTGCTATACTGGCCGCCATGTCCAGAATAGGTGAAGATGAAAAGTCCATCTTCAGGAACCTACTTTATCTAATTTCTAAGGGCGTTCTCAACCGCCTCCACGGTTCCCGCACTGTTGTTGAGTTTCACTATGTTGTCGGTGTACTGGCTCACAAGTCCAAACATGACGTTTGAATCCTTGTTGGAACCTGGGCAGCTTCCCCACTTGGAAGTTTCCATTCCGACAACCACCGCGTACTTCTTGGTCTTGTCGGTTGTCTGGCAGACGTCCTTGGAGTTGCAGTTGTCGCAGTCTCCATCGCCATTCACCTTCTTTCCAAACAGGTTCTTGAAGAACCCTATAATAGCATTAAGTATTTTCATTTCGCATATCCTCGTTTGATATTATTTACCAATCCTGGTCAGCTAAACAAATGGGGTCGTTTGTGGTATAATTGATAGTGTAAAGACATTATGAGGATTTATCCAAATGCTAGTCAAGAAAGTTCTACTCCTAATAGACGGGAGCTTCATCAGTTTTGTGGTGAACTACCGCGCGTTCAAGGCCTGGACCGAACAGTACCAGTCCCTGGACACGTGCATAATCAGACCCCCAGACGAGACAGACCAGGACAACTTGCCTGACCTCGTGAACGAGAGCATGTGGTTCAAGAAGTGCCTGCACAACGCAGCCGTTGACAAACTAAACGGGATTGCGAACATCATTGAAAACGCCACGGGACTTCTCTACCCCAACAGCACATTGGTGGATACCATCATAGCAAAGGATTCCCGGCTCACAAAGTCATTCAGGTACAACCTATACCCCGAATACAAGCTGGCGAGAAAAATCCAGAAGGCTAAGAGAAGCCAGTACAAGATTGGGCCTGTGTTCGATGAACTCTACGCCAACGTGTTCCCTTCCATTTTCGGCGAGCACTGTGTCCAGCTTGCAGTGCCTGGTGCTGAAGGTGACGACATCATCGCGTCCATAGCAAGGAGCCAGAGGATTGGCGAGGAATACGAGAGAATCATCCTGATCTCTTCCGACAGAGACTTCCTCCAGCTTCAAATTGACAGACCCGTGACACAGTACGATGCCAAGGGCGAAATGGTTGTGCCTAAAATCAAAAAGGGTAGCGAAATCATAAACATCACGCCCCAGCAGGCGCTGATGGTGAAGATTATCTCGGGCGACACCTCCGACAACATAAAGCCCATCAAGCCCAAGATTGGCGAGATTAGGGCGTTGAAGTACATCACCGAAAAGTCGGATGAGTTCAAGAAGATGCTGAAGGAAGAGCCAGAAGTGGCGCAGAAGCTGATATTGAACTCCAAGCTGATTGACTTCAGGAACATTCCAGAGGAATTGAGCCAGGGAATAGTGGACGAGTTCTACAAACTAAGGACGTGGTGACTGACACCTCAGTTCTTATGCACAATGAACGCATAGAACTTCTCGTATTTTGGGAGGTTGTCGTGGACAACAGAACCACTTCCAGAATTAAGTACCTGGAAATTGTCAACAACTCCCTAAAGCTCGTTCTTGCTCAACCCAGTCGCGTTTCCATCATTGTAGAACATGTCATAAGGGATTTCACCATTCACGAAAATGGTGGTCTGGGATTTATTGACATCCATGCACTGGATGTTGGCGTTCTTGGTGACGCTTGAATGGTGCATGTGGACTGGTATGTTGTCCTCCTGGAGGGAAACTGTCTAATTCAACTGTTTCTTTATGGGCTTGTCCTATTCCTCAGAGGACATCACGCTTGAATCAAGTTCCATCACGCCACGCAACATGCAGTCGCTCACCTGCTCAATCCAGTAATCAGATGGAATGTCCCAGTGAAGAGTAAGGTATTCAATGAGTGTTTTCCTTTCATTTGCGCCCAGGTAGTTATTGTACTTGTTGAAGTCATCCTCCCTAATTAGAATCACCTGACCGTCAACTGGCTTGAACCTACCGCTCCATGGCTTTCCATTTAAGTTCTGATATGTACTGTTGATCGTTGCATATTTCTATTCCAGAATGCCCTTGTAGACATCGAACATGTCCTTTGTGAGATACAGTGACATGATGCCAATCTTCTTGAAAAGTTCATCCTATGCGAACTTTGCAAGGTCAGACTGCTTGAGTTTCTTGGAATCATACTGGGTGCTTACCTCGTTTGAATCTGACACAAGCAAGTATGAATCATCTGGAATGAATGTCTATGATTGTCCTGGCATAACACTGGTATTTACCAATCCAAGGGGAATATTGTAAATATCTCATGCACAAGGAGACAAACGGATTGGAAAATTGTAAATAATAACAAATGAACATCCATTTAGTTTCAACGAGGTATAAGACATTATGGGAAACTATACGCTGACATAGGCTATTGACTTCTTCAACCAGGACCAGGTTCGTACATAGACGATGTACGAAATCACGTTTGACACAGGCATTCCTGAGATAACGGACAGACTTGCTAGAATGCAGGTGTATGGTCAGTCCTTCACCCTTCCTGACAGAACTGTGAACTACGAAGACATACAGTACCGCGCCTACAAGATTCCAGTCCCAACAACCATTGACATGGGTCAGGACCACTCTGTGACGGTGTATGCTGACGTCCGTGGCGACTTGAGAAGGGCTATGCTTGACTGGCAGGCGGCTTGCGTCAATCCAGTCATTGACCCATCCAACGGGTACTTTGAAGCCAACAGGCGTCCAACGAAGCTGGGTCCTGGCGATGGTGGAGTCCCAACAATCACAATCAACCTGCTTGCACCGAACTACAAGGACGTGATGGAAACCACGGTGATATTCGGCGCAAGGGTGACGAAGGTTGGCGGACTTGAACTCTCCAACACGGCGGGTGGCATCTCCACGTTCTCTGTGGACTTCAAGTCTGTCTACTGGCAGTAGCAGGCAGGCAAGGCCGCGAAGAACTCCGACGCGAACAGGTCCTACGACCTTGGTGCTGCGTCTGGTCAGGAGGAACCGAATAGGGCTACGAACGACACCATCACCGCGGCTTGATTGCCTTGATGATGGCTGTATGGCAGTTCTATCTTGCCTGATTGCAACCATGGGGATGGGAATTGCTTTGTTCCCATCCCTTGAATTTTTTGGATAAGGAAACACATAGACAATGGCATACGAAACATCATACAACATTGCGGTAAAGGGCGAGGAGAAGCAGTATTCCAGTTGGAAGGACGCGAAGCCCAACCTTTAGACGTTCCTCACCGCCCTCAACCAGTCCCAGCCCATTGTCAATTCCCAGTTCGAGATTGTGTTCAGTAGGTGGCCGCGCACCATATTCTTCGCAAAGGGAATAACCATACCTGGGGTGTCAGTGAACACGTTGGAACTCTCACATGCGGGATTCACAGTGAACGTGCCATCCCATGTGACATACGAAAACACAGAAGTAAGCATGAGCATCCTTGCGGACAAGGAGGGCTTCCACTACTACGACCTGAGGAACATGGTGTTTTAGACAGGCCACCCCCTTGTTGCAGGCGACCCAAAGGCAACCATTGGAAACAACTTCAACGTCAGTCCAACAGAGGACACAATAGAGATTAGACTGAGGAACAGACCGGAAGACACCACCCACCACCACTGGATTATCCACAACTTCAAGCCCACTGGAATAGGCGACCTTGAACTCTCAGTTGATGGTGGCTCTTTCGTGGAGTTTGAGTTCAGAGGAACGTTCACCCACATCACATACGATTGCGGAGAAGCTGCGAAACCAGAGGAAAACAGTGAGCCACCAGCGGAGGAGGAAGAAGACCAGGGATTCGGTGAAATGGACGATGAAGGTGACTTCATGGACGATGAGGAATATGAAGAGGACTATGAAGAGGACTATGAGGACGAGTTCGAGGACGAATACGAAGAAGATTGGGAAGAAGACGAGTACGATGAGGAAGAAGACTACGAAGAGGACTATGAGGACTACGAAGAAGAGGACTATGAAGAAGAGGAATGGGACGATTTCCTGGATGACGAAGACTATGACGATTACGAAGAACCAGAGGAACCTGAACCAGAACCCGAACCCGAACCCGAACCCGAACCTGAACCTGAACCGCCCCCATCCTATACATGTTTGTTGTCTGCAGCTGAGGAACTTGAATCAAAATCCACGCTTGACAGCGCTGACGAATCTTTTGTGAGCAATACCACTTGCGCCTCGTTCAAGGAGCCTGTTGACGAAGAATATGTCAATGGCGCAAAGCAGTGCGTAAAGGAACTGGATAGCGCTGCAGCTGACTTCAAGAAAGACCTAGAAGCAATAAAGAACATGCCAGCCGACCCTAATTTTACCCCATAGCAGGAAATGTCAGAAGAGGAGACTTTCAACACCATTGATGTGCCTCGTGAGGGACAAGGCGACCCAGAGAGTGAAGACTACAATGGCGACCACATAAGCGCAGGTGTTACATGTGAAATCACCCTGAAATCCCAGGCCTAGAAAGAGGCTTACGAAGCTGCCATAGCAAGGTACAATGAAAAGGCGCAAAACAGCTTGAACAACTACAAGGAAACTAGGGAACAACAGTAGGCGGAGCAGCAGCAACAGTAGGAATGGGAAGACAACCATGACGACACTCCAGACTTTCCAGACGACACGCCCGACTTCTAATGGAGGTGAAGAACAATGAATGATAAGGAAAAAGATAGACTGAAGAAAATGTCAGACCTTGTCAAGGCAGTCAGGTTCAACCACGACAAGTCTGGAAAACTCCGGGCTGTTGTAAATCAGGAAAAGGAGATTGAGAAGTACATGCTTGCCATCACCCAGCTCTCTCTTCCCCACCGCTTTGGAATGTACAAGACGTTGAAGAACAACGCCAAGAAGAAAAAGATAAAACTCAAAGTGCCAAAAACTGACATTCCTGACGAACACCAATCTGACCCGAACCACAAGGTCAGGCCCATATTCCCGCTAGATGATTGATTTTTCCAGCGGAATTAGTATAATTATGAGCATGGAAGTATTAAGGGCGTATTTACCATTCTCCAGCAAATATGGATTAGGTCAATGCCACCCACATAATACAGGAAACATAAACCATGCCAAGAAGGAAAAGCGAATCACTTGAGGAATTCCAGAAGAAGAACCTTGAGAAATCCAAACTGAGATAGAAGTAGAGGGCTGAGCAGGAGAAACTGAATCCGCGCCCCAAGAGAAAGGCGTTCGTGAGCAACACGGACCTGTTGAACGAACTGAAGAAATGGCGGGACTCAAGCCCAGACGAGAGCAAGAGACAACCATCAGAATACCTGGGGAAGATGATTCTGGACATTGCCACGCACTACATGGGACACCCCGACTACGTAAGGTATTCCAAGGAAATCAAGGAAGACATCATAGGATAGTCCTGCATTAGGTGCATAAACGCCCTTCCCAAATACAACTTCGCATTCACAAACCCCTTCGCGTACTTCACCCAGATTTGCTGGTCGTGCGCGATGACTTACTTAAAGGACTATTACGCCGACCTGAACTTCAAGCGACAACTCGTGAAGGAGAACCTTGAAAGGGCGCAGGAGGAAATGCCCAGCATAAACATTGACAAGTCCTACATGAACTTCTTAAAGGCGATGATTGGGTCTGAGCAGATTACTGAAGCGGACGCGAAGTTCCTCAAAAGGCAGAAAGACTCCATCATTTCCGAAATCAACAGTGAGCGCAAGAACAGCAGCTACGGCGAAGATGAAGAGGAATAATGGCTGAGCAGATAAACAAGGACAGGCTCAACGAGCTGCTTGGAATCCAGGAAGGGCAGACGTTTGACGATTACATGAACGAGGTGACAGCCCCAGTGGATGACACCCAGTCTGTGATTGACCAGACAGCCAAACTCATTGAGGAAACCAAGTCCAAGGTTGATGAGATTGATGAAAAGTTTCAAGAAAACTTTTCAGTCATAGACAACGCCCAGAACCAGATGCAGGTTGCGAACAAGGACGTGAATGGTTCTGCTTCTGTGCGAATAGACAATCTGGTGAATGTGGAAAACGCCTTCAAGTCCATTGAGGACCTGGTGGATTCCACGAAGCAGATGATTGGCACCGTCTATGGCATAATCTCCAGCTGCGATGTCCTTGATTCAGAGACTGTGGCTGCAGCCGCCTCGCTGATAGGAGAGACAAGGCAGTTGATTGCTGAATACACCTCCCTCTACAAGCAGAGGATAAAGTTCTTCGACAACGTGAAGATGGAGCAGTTGAAGCAGGAGCATAGGCTGGAAATCCTAGAACGCAAGCAGCAGTACGACCTTGAGAAAATGGAAAGGAAGAACTCAACTCCGGCAGAGGCTGAGGACGTGACGAACGCAAAGGAAGTTCCACCAGGCATGGTTGAAAGCGGTGCCGTTGACATGCTGAAACTGCTGGAGGAAATGGACAACGAAGACAACACCGAAGTCATAGAAAACGAAGATTGACAGTTTACAGTTTCAATGTATTGACGTATACTATGTCATAACGATGGATGATTTGGAATCACCACAAACGAAAAGGAAAAACGAAATGTACAGTAAAAACCTGAAAATGGCAATGGGTCTGGTAGACGACATCTTCAACGAACTCGCCCATTTTGCCAAAGAAGAGATGGACAATGGAAAGGGCTATGTCGGCTTCACCATCAGTCCACTTGACGGAAGCCGCCAGCTAACGAAGGTCATTGAGAACAAGCCTTCCTGCACTTGCACATGCAAGTCAAACTCACTGAGGTTCAAGGACATTGTGGATGACATTGACAGTGTGATTTTCAACGACCCAGCCACAATCGTCACCTTCAAGGACGGCTCAAAGGTCTGTGTCAAGGCCTGCGAGAAGGATACCTTCACCAAGGAAGCTGGACTGATGTACGCCCTTGTCAAGAGGCTTTACGCGAACGACATCGACGACAACGGCTACCTGAGGTCAAAGGGCCTGGGCGAGAAAATCAACAAGGTGATTGAGGGGGCGTTCGACCAGAAGAAGGCTGAGGCCGACAAGAGGGCGAAGCTCCGTGCAAAGGCGAAAGCCAAGGAAGCCAAGGCGAAGGAGAAACTTGCGAACGAGGTTTCCGAGCAGGCGGCCAAGGAGGCCGTTGAGGAAATCTACGACAAGAAGTGACAATCACATTTTCGCTTGTATGAAACAAGGTCAGGAGAAATGTTCTCCTGACCTTTTCCTTTATAACATTTCCAGTTCCATTGTCCCATCAGAACGTATTGTCATTGCATGTCCTCCAGTACCACCGCCGCTTGTCTATCTCACATAGAGCCATATGTTAAACGCATTTTTAATCCCAGGTAAAAAGTTCTGTATGGTTATTGTCCATTCGGCCGAAACATATGTATCTCCAGAACCATGTGGACAATGTATTTTTATTGAATCTATGGTATTTCTATACTGAAATCTATCAGCTGGAGCTGAACTATTTGACGAAGTGACTGAATTCAACACACATGTAGTATGGGCAGTCTCCCCATAGGTTTTCCACCCACCACTATAAAATGTATTCGTATATGCCGGTGTTATTCCAAAGTCATATCCACCGTGGGCATTAATGTCATCCCAGTTAACACGCATATTGTTCATTTTCAGTTTATACTTTGCGCCCCATGGAATCAGTCCAAAATAGCAGTGGAACTGTCCCGTCTCATATCCCAAAATGGCGTTGTTCGCATCCCAACGCACAGTCCATTTCCATTTGGCGTAATACGTGGTGTCCTTTGATGGAACGTATGCACCAGATGTTATCGGGGTCTCGCCCTCCACATCCCTTGAAGGAAACCAGCCCAGCAATGTACTTGTGTGATGCTGTATGATATAGTTATTTTCGCCGGAATCATCGTCCATGTATACAGTCGGCCAGAGGGATTGTCCGTCAGGCTTTAAATCCTCGTGCGTCGGCAAAGCTCCGAATGTGCTTCCTGCTGTATATTCCCTTGTAGGTAGGGTCTTGCAGTAATTAATGTTCCTGACCCTCCAGTAAGTATCATATATCCTTGTGTCGAAGGTGATTGTGATTTTACTGAATACATATCTGTAGAAATGCTGGACATGAGACATGTCCTCAAGCATGAAACAACCAGCTCCAGTATCGTTTTTAGTGACATAACGTGCAACTGAATCCCATTGCGCCTGCGTGGTCAATCCAGAAACAGTGCACCATTCGCCAGGATGGGTGTCGCCATCAATTACACCATAATCGGGAAAAATGGCATAGCAGTATAGGTAATTGTTCGTTGTTTCCTCTGTACTTATTTCGGAGCCATCCTTGAATATGTGGAACACAGTGGTGTATTCCTCAAGCCCCATTGGATTCATTTCATGCGGTATCATATTGCCACCCCCTTAGAGAACGTATGCGAGACTCCACATAAGCGTCTTCCTGAGAAAATCGAATCTAAACACCCATTCATAAGTTTTTCCTGCAATCATGTTTATTTTATTGGTAAGGGGTATTTGATACCATGACTATGTAAACCCACTAGACCCGTTGGAGCTGGCAAACATATATGCTGTGGGTGCATTATACTTAATAGTACGTGGGGGATATGATGTGGCAAACTGACAATCTCTAGATGGAACCAAACTAATCTCAATGTCTATAATGTCCTGGAAAGTGCTCGGCGAATAGTACTGGAAATTGAATTTTGGGTTGAAAGTCCCACCATCCGGTCTGTATCTGTATATGTGCGTCCCTCTATAAAGGGTGATTAATGGATTCGTACTTGTATTGGTGTCATTCTATATTGCCCATCTTCTATTTCTGTCAAACCATGTACCTTCGTCTATGGTGATTGTCTAAGCATCGGGCATCACTATGTTTTTTGCTTTACCAATTTCAGTGCCGCCAATTTTCAGAGTAAGATCGTTGGAATCTACGTCAATATCCAAATTACCTGAACCAACTCCAACTAAACCGTCAACAGAACCCATTGGCTGATCCGAAACCTTAACGTTTATTGTCTTGGTGGCTACATTCAGAACATCTGCATTTCCCGCAACCCGAGTGGTGTTGAACTTCCATAGTATCTAACCATCTGCCTTGAGTTCCAATGTTCTTCCAATGTTGAAATTATATGTATTGTTGGACACTGGATATATCACCTTGGACTAATTGGGAATGGCAATACCTCCCCCATCATTAAAAGCCAGGGTGAAGTGACCAATAACCTTTGCCGCGGTGCATTCAATCAGCTCAAGGATTGACCTCAAGTCCTCTGTGATGTTGTTGGTGTTCTATTTGAACCTATCCTGCCATTTGTTGGCAGTTCCTCCAAGAATGTTGTCTAGGTTCGGTAATCCATCACGGGTCAAAATACTCCACGTCCTTCCAGTGCCCTCATATCCCCAAGCTGAACACACAGTCTTCTGACAATGCTTGTGGAATGCGTACTCGTCCGTCCAGTTCCATTCATCTACTATGGACCTGGATTCCATTTCGGGTTCGTTGTTTGCGATAGTTGTAGCCATATCTAGTCCTGATTATTTTAACTGAAATTGTTCTTTTTCTATTTACCATTTGCTTTCAGTGTTGTATAATGTATGTAGAAGAAGTCATCAAACCAAAGGAAAGAGACAATGACTGACAATTCAAAGAAACTGGACGAACTTGAGTCCAAAATGAACATCCTGGAGGCAACCCTAAACGAAATCAAGGCTGCAATCAAGGAGCGGAAGGAAAACTACCCTTCAGAGGACTGTGAACTCCCAATTTGCAGGCGCGAGGCACTTCTGCCAAAGGGCGAGATTGCCAAAATCCACAACATCATGAAGAACTTCGACTTTGAGAAGGTTCACACCATCATGAAGAACCTTGACTGGAAATGGGCGTTCTCCTCAAACGGCGTTCCCACGGTTGAGGAAATCAAGACCGAAGCCCATAGGCTTCTTGTGGAGGCATGCGAAGAGGAAACCTACATTTCCACTGGCGGGTTCAGGGCGGTCTACGAAAAAGAGGCTGACCGCGCAGAATCTGGCGACCCCTACATTGGACTTGAGTTCATTGTGGAGGAATGCGAAGGATATGAAGAGGACGATGACGACAATTGGGTTGAGTAAAATCACGCCACATTGGACATTGACCATAGCGGAGGATGCTCTCGCATCCTCCTTTTTAGTATAATTGAATACATAAGAAAGGTAAAACAAACTATGAAGAAACTAATTATGGCATTGGCAGCCTCCCTCCTTTTCGTGGCTGGCTGCGATTGGAACGAAACCGCCATCACTGGAGCGGCACAGAGCGCAGGAAGCATTGCGATGCTCACCTGGTTCAGCATTGACAACCCAGACCCCGAGGTCAAGGCTGTCCTCAAGGATGTGGTCAACACGGTGACATCCGCAAGCGTGGACGTGGCTGGGGGCAAGACCTACCTTGACAGCGTTCTCCCCGCGGTTCAGGAGATTGCCCTCAAGCAGGAGAAGCTGAACGACTACCAGAAGCAGCTCATTCTCGCTGGCTCTGTTGTTGTCCTCAATGGCGTTGACACGTTCCTCGCAACCAACGCAAAGGCGAAGGAAAACGCAGAGACAATCTCCAAGGTTGTTGCTGCGTTTGGCAAGGGATGCCAGTCAGTCCTAGCCCTTGGCAATGATTGCCCAGAATGCCAGGCAGTTGACAAGGCGTACAAGGCCCGTTCCCTCAAGTGCCGCGGCGGCAAGTTCGTCACTGACGCACCTGTTGAGGCGAAGCCCGCCAAGTAATAGCATACGAACATGCTAAACAAATTGATGCGTGGAGAAATCCACGCATCTTTTTTATTAGGGAGCTGGGATTGCGTATGCCAGTTCTGTGGCAGCATCACACGCCTGTGAAATCATGTCAATGCACTCAAACGGCATCATCACGAACGGTTGGATTATGCTCCACACTTCTGGAAGGGCTATGTTCAGGGCAACGTTGAAGCAGCAGTCAGCTGCGTTTGGAATAGCCCAGCACATCTCAAGCAGGTCCTGAAGGGGCGGTACTATTGAAACAACCTTGTTCCAGATGGAGAATATCTTGCCTATGATGGCATTGGCTATCTTGGTGAACCTCTCAACGAGAAGGTTTATGAAGAACTCTATGATTTTGTCTATGACAACGTGGATGTTGGCGTAGATGAACTCAGCCTCCACAAGGACTTCCAGGATTGTGAGGAAATCCTCTGGGACGTTTATGAAAAGTTCCGGTGCAGAAAGGGACTTCAGTTTGGCTAGAATCATCCTAGCCTTCTGCCTCACAATCTCCTTTATCACCTGGAGTTTCTTCATCAGGTCCTCAACCTGCTTTGAAATTGACATGAGCGGTACTGCCAATGGGGGCACCGGGAACTCAACTGATACTGACGCGCTTAGTGAAACCTGAAGACCTCCAGCCGCGTTCACAACGTCCGTAAACAGTTTCTCGCAGCACTTGCACACCTCGTTTATGGCACCGCCCATCACTTTCTGCACGAAGTCGAAGAACTCAACCAGTTCCTTAACTGGCTCCAGGAACTTCGCGCACGTCTCTCCCCATCCCGGCGCCCACTGCTTGTTCTCGCTCCACACCATAGGGAATATGGCAAGGAACAGAGGATGGGTTATGCCATGTGCCGTGTTCACCATTGACATTATCTTCGCCATCATCTTGGCAACTTGCTGGTCAAGTGCCTTCTGAAGCGAGGCGGTAAGAAGGTCAGTAGCCCCATTGAACTTACCAACTACTGCAGTGAGGGACTTTATCTTGGCAATGCCCTTGTCCATTGCCGAACACACCTGCTCCATAGCACCCTCTGCCGCCTTTGCAGACGCGGCTGCTATCTCTGACGTGTCCACAGTGACCGAAATGCTGGCCGAAGCTGAAACCCTGCTCTATTTCCCCGGCTGTAGGATTTCCCCATAGTCCCTAGCCATTGAACGTGTGAGGTCGCGCGATGTGTTTCCAAGTATTCCAGTGGCAAGCTCGCCCTAAGTGGAAACCCTTCCAGACGCAAGCCCACCAGCCAGCGCCATTGTGTTTCCATTCACCAGCCCGCCAACGCCTCCAAGCACGCCAGACGCAGTCGCAGCAACATCATCCAGCATTTCCTGGACGTTGTCCACTGGGACTCTACTTCCCATCTGGCTCAACGCCTCATTGACCACCCCAGATGGGGTTCCAGCAAGGGATGCCCCAATCTATGTGGGGACAATCGAGGAAATCTTCTGGAGCCGCTACTGAATCTTGTCCATTTCCTTCGGGTCCCTCAGCATGGCCGAAGTCTTTTTCAACTATCTGAGAAAACGGCGCTCACCCTCTCCAATCTTCGTCATATGGACTGGAGCCTAGATTGATTCGCGCAAAACCTTCTTGGGTGCTTTTGGTCTGGACACCGATTTCTACACGGCACTTGAAATGGATGCCATGGAAATCCGACCTCCAGTTGTTCTTGGATTCTTCTTCACCATGCCACTATTTACCATTTCTCCCAGACAATGGTAAATACCAATGCACAGAATTAGACAGGAGCATTACCTTGGCAATTTCAACTACATATGAATCATTGGAGACTCTGATAAACCGCGGACTATCTCTGAACTTGCGCTCGATAAACCTGAACCTTGCAAACCTTTTCCAGAGGTATTCAATCGCGCTCAACAAGATAAACGGAGGGGAGCTGTTTGGAAGGACGTAGACAAGGAAACTAAAGGAACTTGACGGTACGTCAACTGTATACGACAAGGGGCGCGTCACATTCAAGCACAACATAGACAAGCTGAGATTCCTCATTGAGAACAGGGACATAGTGGAGGAGACTGTTGGAATCAGTTCGTCCCGGATATACACTAACAGAAGGAACATAGCCGAAGTGGTGAAGTACCTTGCCCTTCTGGGAAACTCCTACGACCTTGGTGAGCAGTTGAGGACTATGCAGCTATACATTTCCAAGTACGAGGGAAACATCGGTAGCCTTGATTCGCAGCAGGACTGGGTTGACTACATAATGACCCGTGACTGGATTGACGAACTTTCAGCAAAGTCCATTGACGCAACCTGGTCTGTGAACGAACAGGATTCAGTTCTTGCTGACCATAGGATAGAGTATCTGGCGAACATGATACAGGGAATGCTGAAAGACCACGAAATAGACTACCACAAGTCCATTGAGGAATTTGACAGTTCACTGTACCTTGACAGGACCGAACGCAAATCGGGAAGAAGACGCGAACCCGTGGACGATGACAACAAGTTCATAGATGCGATGAGGATGCTCAACTCCTTCGGAAAGCTGGACTATGGCTTCTACGAGATTTTCAAGCCAATCGGAGGAACCACGGAGAAGTACATCAAGGTGAAGCTATCCGCGAACGGGGAACTTGACATATCAGGCGTTGTCGGGTTGTCCGACTGCGAACACGTGGAATGGGAATACGGTTCAATGGAGTATCTGAGGTCGCTCAACACGGGGAACCAAAGATACAGGTTCAAGCTGTCAATGCCCTTCAACGATGAGGATTCTGTCCTGTGGTGGAAACCTGACGAGAAGGAGCAGTTGGAGGTTGAAAACGAGGACGAAGAGGGGGAGATAAAGGAACCGACTGGGTACAGGTACTACAAACCCTACGAAACCGAACGTTTCCTCAGATGGTTCGGAACGAACTACGTTCCAGTGATAGACCCAGATTCCATAACCAAGAAAACTGTATGCTCAGCCCCATACACCTCGGACGACACGGAGTCAAACGGCTTCTACGAAGACGCCACCAACATAGCAAGTGTTGGAATGAACCTGACAAGGACAAACATAACAGGTTAGACCTCCACATCCCTTCTCTCAATGCAGCCAAAGGCTACCGTGGAAGTCATCCCGATACTGGACAACGAAAATCCAGAGAGAAGCGGTCAGTACCTTGAGTTCATAGTGAGCGGGAACCAGTAGACCACTAACCTTGCGTTCCACATCACAGGAACGATGTACAACTCCATACAGGAAATGAACCACTTCTCCTACACATGGAACACCTTGATACTTGAATCGTACAGAAACCTCGGAAAGAGAATGTTGTTCCTTGACATCACAAGGACAATGAACCCAACAATAGAGGATAAAGTGTGGGGGAGAATCCACGTTGGGGTTCCGTGGATTCCAGATGAGTGGTACGAGATTATGGACTGTCTGAAACGTCTCACAAGACCCAATGTCATAGACCTGCTCAGAATGAGGTAGATTGACATGGAGTCCATAATGACCAAGGTGGCAAGGCAGTACAAGGAGAGGTATGAATTCCTGGATGGCATAACTGAAAAGCATCCTGCAATATCAGACGAAGACCAGGAACAGTAGCAGGAAGACTCGTACATGGCAGTGGAGGAGTACATATCAGACATTGACACGATATCTGAGAACACCAGAGAGGAGATTATGACAGACATCTATGGCAGGAACTACTTCAACAAGGACCTGCACGACTACATAATGTCATACAAGTCAGAAGACGTTTATGACAACCAGGCCTACCTGAAAATACCACTTGCCGATGAAACCAAGAAAAAACAGGTGAAGTACCCACTGATGGAACTCTACGATATTGGAATTGACGATGACTAGAAGGAAAGACTGAGCCAGGAACTCGCCAAGTATGAAATATCGTTTGAGGACTAGCCCGATGTTCTAAGCGACAGAATAACCACGTTCAACAACCTCATAGTCAGGCTACCGACAACAACATACCACAACAAGGTGGCATCAAGGCACATATTCCTTGACTGGAAAGCCTATGTTGACTCAACGCTGGAGAAACTTGTCCACGATGGAAAACTCATATATCTCCCGAAGACTGGAATGAGTACAAACGGGAAGACCTACAACTACACTGAATACTACACAGATACTGTGTTCAATGTGCCGCTTGTGGACTACTCGTACCTATATGACGATTCAGGAGAACTGATAGTTGACGAACATAATCTGCCAATGCACGATAGATGGGACTACTGGCGTGAGACGGATTTCCTCAACCCCTTGCCGAAATTCTCATACGAGACTTTCGATGTCCTTGAGGATTGATGCACGGCACCTGGCAATGAAGTCAGTTGTTGCCGAATCCAGTTGCTTCCCCTTCATAACCTTGTCGGATAGAACGCCTAGCACGTCATTTGAGGAATGAACCCTTATGGTTTCGCCCTCGTAATTCCCCTCTATTCTCAACGCAGACTTGGGGAAGAACTCATAGGCACATGAAAGGAAATCCGGCATTCCCAGTGACTGAAGGGGATAGAACCGCGCCTTGAGGAAACTCATCCCAGACAACGCAGTGAAAATCTCAGCAAGGAACTCGTCCAGCTCCTTGTTCTGCGAGACGTAGACGGAGGGGGATTCAAGCACATATCGGCGGTTAGCCAAATGGAGAATCCTGTCGCGGTTGCTTTCGTCAAGGCTCACCGTCTCAACAAGTTTCAACGCGGGTCTGATTCTGACGTTGTTCACTGGCTTCGGTTCCTGAACGAAGATGCGCGTTGCGTCATTGGATTCAAGCCTTGACTGAATGAACTTCATCGTGGGCTTGCGCAGCGAATCTATGTTCAGGTTGTTGATGTAGACTATCCCAGCCTTCTCAACATAGGCGGCCTTCTTGCCCGCAACCTTGGGAAGAAACTCGTTGAACCACGCCCCAGCAAGGTTCTTGAAATCTGAAATGACGTAGTTCATCAGCCCCACTTGGTTTCGTTTTCAAGTGCCTCAAGAATGGAAACCCTGTCCTTGGGGTTGCCATAGTCCTTCTGGAACGTGAACATCCTAAGACCGTCCATTGGAACGCCATCAGCCTTCATCTGCTCCCTCAAACTGTCGTCCTGGTCATCGTCCCAGTCAAAGTCTGGCTCCCCATATGCAGAGCACTTGTACACCGAACCACCCTCAGTCATGCAAATCTTGCCACGCACAATGAGCATCTTGGACAGGTCAACCTGGTGCATGTCGCAGTCCATGAGAAGTTCAGGAGACAACTTGATGATGTAGTCTCCCTCAGAACCACAGTTGCGGAGAATGACGAAGTACGCCTCGTCGGGTCCCAGCTCGTCAAACTTGGAAGCCTCAAACGCATGTTCAACATACTGCTCCACCTTGGTCTTTCCCTTGATGGTGACAACAGTATCAGGTCCCACCTTCACCTTGTGTCCGAAAATGATAAAGGAGGAGGAACTGGAGTTGCTGACGAAATCAGTCCTAATCTTCATGCGTGTATGTTTCCTTTCTACCATATTATACGTCAGAAAGGAGCAGTTGTAAAGGGTCACGCCACTATGAGAAGCCGGTTGTTTGAGCGCGTGATTGCAGTGTAGAGCCATTTCCTGCGGTAGTCCTCGTCCCAATAACCACTTGTCTCCTCAAACAACATCACGTTCCCCCATTCAGAGCCCTGGGACTTGTGGACGGTAAGGCAGTACCCAAAGTCAAACGCATCAAAGTAGAGTTTCCTGCTCCCAAACTTCCCACGCATCAGCTTGCGTTCCTTTATAGTCAGCTTGGACTTCATCTGCATGAGTTCTCTTACCGTGACAAACTCCTTGCCATCAGTGCTGTACTTCAGTTCTCCGAAGTGGTGCTTGTTCACCATACCATTGTAGACGAAGCCATCGTCAACCGACACTGACATGTTCCAAGCCTCGTTCAGTATCTGGCAACCCCCATTGGGTATGTCAGAGATTGAATTGACTTTACCCAGCATCCCGTTGTAGATGGGGTCAACATATGCGCGGTTGTTCCTCAGACACACAACCCTATCACCGACCTTCGGTACCTTGTCGTCAATGTCAGCAATCACGCCATAGTTCAGGCGTATCAACTGATTGACATCCGCCCTTGTGTTGTTCGTACCGCAAAGGCAAATGCCATCCGAGAAATCCCCAAGCCTGTTCATGATGAAGTCGTTCACCAATGGGTCGTCCTCCTTCACCTTCGCCACCTTGTCGTCAAACTGCTTGAATGGAATCCTTGTACCTTCACGAGCCATCACAGACAAATCCAGCAAGGCTGTGTTCGCGCCAAACCTATGAACCTCCTCCAGCTTTATCACTGGGTCTGTCATTAGGTTGAAGTCATCCGAGGAAATGGGAGGCAACTGCCCATGGTCACCGACAAAGAGAATGGGAATCCTATACAGGCGCAGGTCCTGAAACAGGTCCTGGTTCACCATGCTTGCCTCGTCCACTATGATTAAGTTGTAGTCGATGTGGTACTTGCGCTCAAAGACATTCAATCCTGTGTCTGGGTCAGTTCTCACATGATAGCACAAGCCATGTATCGTGCCTACATAGTCGTTGGCGTTCACAGCATCTGCGTCAATCAGCTTGTTCTTCATCACGCCAGATGCCTTGCCAGTGTACGCGCAGAACGCCACCTTCCAATTGTCAGGAAGGGACTTGCGGACTTCTGCTATGAGCGAGGACTTGCCTGTACCGGCATACCCGCCCAATGTGAGATATGACGAACGCCTTGGGGAGTTAATCCAGTCAAGGATTGTCTTCTTCGCTTCCAACTGGTCTTTGCTTAAGTTCATAGGGGTTTCCTGAAAACATATATGCTCTCGTCACCGTTGTGCTGGTGGTTCTCGCCATCACCATTCACCGTGCCAAAACTTCTGTTCTTAACTTCCATCAGGTCATCCCCCACATGCTCAAGGCCGACCTTCGTTGCCACTGAACACCAGTGCTCTGCCATCTTGTACCTTGTGGTGTCCTTTATGTTCACCAGGAAATAGCCTCCTGGGACAAGGTACTTGGAAATGTTCACCACGGTCGGAACAACGTACTTCCCAATCCACTCAGCGTATGTCATTCCCTCCTTGTATGACTGACCATCCCCTATGCGGTAGTCCTCAATGTCGAAGTATGGCGGGGAGCTGAAACACAATCCCATCTTGTTCGCCCATTCAGGATGGAAAACCTCAGACCCACCGCATGTTATGGACACTGACGATTCCAGCTTGGCAACCTTGCAGTAGTCCGTTTTCAACTCTTCAAGTTTCTTGCACAGTTCAGTGTTAGGGTCAGTGCCAAAGTAGTTCACGCCATTCCTCATCGCGCCAAGCAGGCGGACGCCCCATCCACAACTGTAGTCATACCAGTTGCCGTTCACGTTGTACTTGGCAAGAACATCGTCCACAGTCTTCAGAAGGAACTGCGTGGGAGGGGAAGCCACGCCCTTGCCAGCAAGCCCGAACATCTTGTACATCTTCCTCACAAGCGGCCACTCTGGAGGGTACACCTTTTCGTTCTGCTTCGCTTTTGCCGACATATACTCCACAAGTTCCTTGCAGTTGAACACGTCCTCAATCGTCCACTTGTTGTAGTGCAGCTTCACCTTCGCCATCAGCTCCCTGAAGTACCTGTTCGTGATGACGTCAATCTTGGTACCGCCATCTGCCACCTTCTTCAACTGGGAAGCCACCTTCTCGTCAGATGGCGGGGCATAGTACGCCTCCCTTGCCTGAACGTACTCAGCATCAGTCAACGGTTCCCAGTAGAGGGTGTCAAATGACTGCCCATTGTACTCAATCCGGTACTTTCCATTGTCAAGTCTTGTCACCATATCACATACATTATACAACTTTTAGGCAAAATGGTAAATAGGGAATGCACCTGATGTAGTATTTTCATCGGGTTTTGTGTAAATATAAATAACGAAACAAATTTCATAGAGAAGACATGAAACTGGACGAACTATATGCCAAGTACGACCATATCCTTGGACCTGATGGACTGGGTGTCACGCAGACAGACCATTTCATCTTCGACTTGGCAGACGAAAACTCCCAGAAATCGCTGAAGATTGCGTTCCCTGGGATTGAGTCAATGCTCATGCCAGAATCAGGGAAGTATCTCGTGGTTGCCCCCATAGTGGAGAACCAGGACATCTTGATTGCAATGTTCCCACAGCAGACTGATGGAAGTTTGGGACTGTGGGCGTTCAACACGAAGTCCAAGAAGGGATGCAATCTGATTCAGGATGGGGCAGAGGGGCAGAAGCCCACGCTGGACAATTTCAACGACTTCGCAAACATGGAGCAAATTACCAGGAAGTTCAATGAATTCGCTTTCATGGCATCCGATGGTGAGGACTCTACCACTGAAGTCAAAGACATTGGTTCATTTGACGTTTCAAACGATGAACCTGTGGAAATACCAAACAATACAGATAACGAGGAAACTAAAATGACAAACTTCAAACCAATCCAAGAAGAGAGCCTTGACAGCGAACTCAAGGACACGAAGTGGGTTGAGATTCCAAACACCACGGCACATGGCGTGACAGTCACGGAAGACGATGACCCTTTTGCTGATGGCTCACTTGATGCTGCCCCAGAAGGCGATGCTGCTCCTGCGGATGGCGGTGATGCTTCTGCTGCTGACGCACCTGTTGACGGTGGCGAAGCCGCTCCTGCTGAGGGAGATGCTGCTGCCGCCCCAGAGGGTGACGCTGCTCCAGAAGGTGATGCCGCAGCTGCCCCCGCTGAAGGTGGTGCTGAGACAATTGACGACCCCAAGGCGAAGATGCGCGAACTTCTCGCATACTACACCAACTACATGAACGAGCTGGTTCAGGACCCCAACACTTCCACGGAACTCATTTCCGCCACGCAGGAAATGATTGACTCCCTCATCAAGAACATGGAGAGCGCCGATGGAATTGAGGAAGTGAAGGCTGATGCTGAGGAAGCTGCAAAGGAAGATGTTGCAGTTGACGATGCCCCAGCAGAGGAAACACCTCCTGCTGAGGAAACACCTCCTGCAGAAGGTGACGCTGGCGGCGAGGCCGCCCCTGCTGAGGGTGAAGCCCCAGTCGCTGAAGGTACTGGTTGCGCAATCATTGGTGGTGCCGCAGGCGCTGCGCTTGGCGGACCTCTCGGCGCGGCGGTTGGTGCTGGACTTGGTTCTGCTGTTGAAAGCAGTGACGAGCAGAAGAAAGTGGACGACAAGATTGACGCAGAAATTGACGACCTCCACAAGGACGACCTCACGGACATTGAGCCAATTGAGGGTGATGACATTCTCCCTCCTGGAGACATCAGCAACTCCGCAGTAAACGATGTCAGCCTTGACGATGTTCCACCAACCTCTGACGAGGAACTTGCTGGAACAGCTCCTGACATGGCAGCGCCTGCTCCAACGAGCGATGTGCTTGACGACACCGCGCTTCCAACACCTGACGAGGAAGTTGACCTGCTTGGTACGGACGACCTTGATGACTATGGCGTTGGCGCTGACGGCCTTCCACTTGACACATACGATGGCGACATTGACGCGATGACCACATCCCCAGTGGCGAAGAAAATCAACTGGTCTTCCGACTATGCCACAAGCGGACTTGCAACATCTGACGACAACAACGTGGTTGTGCCAGAGGTTCTCACGGAACTCACCGACTACTACAAGAAGGTGGCTGACGAAGTTAGCAAGGTTCCTGGCAAGGAGGACGTTGCGATGAAGCTGCAGAAGATTCAGATTCTCACGCAGACCATCCAGAACGAGTGGAATGGCATTGTGTCCCAGATTGGGGACACCGTTGCCAGCTCCTACGACCTCAGCAACATGGGCGACCTTGAGAAGGACGAACTTGCCTCCCAGGACGCAATGGGAATGGTTGGCGCTGATGTGATGGCTGACCAGGAAGAGCAGGAAGAGGACGACCTCAAAATCAACAACGACATCGCTGCGTTCGTTGAATCCTTCAAGTACCTCTACTAATACTAGATAGACTTGAAGAGAAACGAAAGGTTCTGGTTTTCTGACCAGAACCTTTTGCTTTTATTTGGATCTTCCCATCATTCTCCTCTGACAATCTTGGAAATGTTGTCCTGCTTCTGAATCACAAGGGTCTGCGTGTCAGACATCGTCTTGAACATCTCCTCAACCTCGCCTCTATGCGAAATGATGTAGATGTTAGTGTTTTCCTTCTGGGACAACTGCAATAGCAAGCCCAGCAGCTTTTGGATTGACACTGAATCCAGTGCCCTATCAACAACCTCGTCAATAATCATCACGTTCATGCTCACGTTGAACCTTGACATGAGGAACTTGCGGAACGCCAACTGGCTTGAAATCAACAGCTTCATCCTCTCGCCAGCAGACCTCAAATCCAAATCCACCTCGTTGTCCCCAGCCATGATTGCGTAGTCGTTCATGTCAGACGAAAGGGCGCAGGTGAAGTTCACGCACAACTCGGAGAGGTTCTGGTTTATCATGGCGTTGATGGATGCCACCACCTTGGAAATGATGTTCTTCCTGATTGCCTCTGGCGAAACAATGTCAGACCCAATCTTCAACATGCAAAGGCGCATAGCCTCTTCCCTCAACTCCTTCTCCACCTCCGAAATCTCGTCAAGGGTCTGCTTGTAGATGGCGTATGACGGTATCTTGTTCTCGTTCTCAATGGACTCAAGAAGGTCAGCTATCTTCCGCTCCAAATCCTTCATGGACTTCAGCAAGGTTGTCTTCTGGAACTGGAGGTTGCGCTCCTCAACCTGGTTGTCGGACAGCTCGTTCATCTTGGACATCTCGTCCGACTTCAGCTTGTCGTCATAGACCTTCACCTTGCTTATCTGCTTGGTGCTGTTCTCAATCTTGGTTTCCTCTTCCGAGATTTTCCCCTGAAGGTTCTCAATCTCAGACCTATACACGTCCAGGGAATAGAACTTGTCCACCACCTTCTTGCAGTCCTCGCAAATCATCCCAAGCACCTCCTTGTGCTTGTTCAGTTCGCGTTCGTGGTGGGAAATCGTTGTGTTAAAGTTATTGATTTCAATGCGGGCGTTGGTTATGGTGTCGTTGCACTTGGATATGACCTCATCCAATTTCCCCTTGTTAACTCTAATGGTTTCAAGGGCGGATTCAATGACCTCACGCTGATTCTGAAGTTCAGTGAACTTTGGTTCAAGCCCATCCACCTTCTCCTGCAGGTTGTCCTTCTCAGCCTTCGTGGAATCAATCTGGTCGTTCACGCTTGCCTTGTACTTCGCTATCTCGTCCTCGCACAGTTCCTTGGACTTAGCCAGCTTCAACTGGTTCACCTTCAGGTTCTGGAGAACCACGTTCCTGGACTTTATGTCATCCGACATCATCTTGTACATGTTGGAGTACACGGATGTGTCAAACAGGGTTTCCACGAAATCCCGCTTCTGTGAGGCGTTCAACTTGAAGAAGTTGTACTTGTCCTCAATGGAAAGCATGACAAGGCGCTGGTACATTTCAAAGTTCATGAACAGGACATTTTCCTCAATGAACTTCTGGGTGTTGGCGGAGCTGGACTTTGAGATGTCCTTCCACAAGCCATCCTCAAGGTGATACAACTGAAGCACAACCGCCGACTTGCCCTTCTGCAGTCCACGCACAATCTGCCAGTGCCTGACCTCGTTTTTGGAGATTGCAACGTCAACTTCAACGGTAACTGACATCTTGAACCCATCAAGGATTGTGTCAGCATAATCGTTCTTTATGTTCTCGTTGTGGAACTTGCCATTCAACTGCCCAAACAAGGCGTACATCAGGGCATGCGACCACGCAGACTTTCCAGAGCCGTTTGAGGTGTTTCCAAGAGGGGATTCTGTGTCCTTGTTCTCGCCCTTTATCAGAACCAAGGGGGACGTGTTCTCAAAGTCCCATTCCTCGTCCTGGAACGATAGGAAGTTGTGAATGTTTATCTTCTTTATCTTTACCTTTGTCATTACGAATCCTTTTCGTCTTCGTCATCCTCGTCATCGTCAATTTTACCCCAGCCAAAGTCATCTTCGCTTCCAAGGTGGTTGAACATGAACTCAAGTACGAGAAGAATGCACATAATCCCTGCAGACAATGCTATCAGCACAAAAGTTGGAATGAGAGCAACCCAAATTGATATCTTGCTCACGAGTGCAGCACCCACAAGCAATCCTTGACCTATGACATATGACCAGAACGCAGTTTTCATTGAAGTGAACCGTTGAAGTTGTTTATATGAAGAACCTATTAAATTATACACCACCAGACGCCATTGGTAAACCCATTTCTGGCATTTTTAGTATAATTTATATTGAACATTTGCGTGGGCTGTTTTCCGGACTTTGTTCGGAACTCAACTCTCCAAATCTGGGGTCACAACCCAGAGGTTGCATTAATCATTGGCGGAAGGCAGAAAACGCCATTGTTAGGTTATGGCATATACGTCCATGGTCTAGTTTCTCCAGGCAACCAAAGATTCGCTCCGTGATGGTCGTGCCTCCAGGATGGGAACGAAATGCCCATCCATTTCTTTTTGCCTGTAATTGGTAAATACCTCTGCAATGAAGTGGCTAAGACTATACAAGGAATCGGATGGACAAGGCGAAAACAAGTCCATTCCTGTTGAAGTGTCAACTAGGGAAGTGAAGCTCATCCAGAACTATCTGAACAAGGGCAAGTCCCTGAACGACCCCTCAAACAAGGAGTGTCAGGAAGTTGTGCTTCGCATTCTGAACGACATTGTGAACAACTCCCAGATTGAGAACCTTGACACCTTCGTTTCCAACTTCTTCTTCGACAAATTCGGCATAGAGGTGGAAATTGACCCATACGGAGAAAACTCCGCGATTGAACTTGCTGAGAATGGCATGATTCGCCTGAGCGACTGCGAATGGGAGGAACTGGGCGATGAAGGTGCATACAAGAACATCGTGCAAGGTGGTTTCTGGGATGACTTCACCGGAAAACTTGAAGAGGGCTTCGTGTCGGTTGAGGACATGAACATGATTCTCTCAGAGGTTGGCATTGGAAATGGCATCAAGTCAATCCATCTCAAGAAAGAGGGAAATGTCGCAAAGCTGCTTTTGGATTTCAACTAAACTAACAAGGTGAAAGACAATGACTACAGAACTATACGCAAATTTCGTGGACAACGGAGAGGAGAAATCAACTAAGTTCCTCATTTCCGACGAATGGTCTGCGGTTGAGGAGATTCTGAGAAGGGACGCAGTATTCTCAAACCCGAAGTACATCAAACTTGAGGACGTCCCCAAGGAACTCCCCAACCTCACAAGGTTCCTGCGCGACAGGGCGTGCCTGTCAATCAGGGTGTTTGACTACGACAAGGCAACGAAGACGGTGGGCAACGGCCTGGCAACCATGCTCATCCTCATCCAGGGAACGTCAAACCAGATTATCACAATGAAGAAGCTGTCTGGCGGCTACAAGGACGAGGACTTCATGACGCAGCTCAACCCAGTGCTTGCGAAGGTCAGCTAATTGGAGGGCAAGTCCATGTGGAAGAGAATAAACGAAAGCACTGGTGAAGTCACGGAAGAGGAAATCAACAAGGACATTGAAAACGTCTACTTCCAACTTGACAACATCAGAAAGAAACTTTACAGAAGCACCGACGTTGAACTCAGAACGAAGTTCATGAAGCCGGTTTGCAACTTGATGGACATTATGGACTACGAGCTTGACCTTTAATGCCAGGTGAATCTTCAGACAATGGAGTAAGCATAGCGATTTGCTGTGTGGGAAAGCCCGGTTCAGACAACATGACGGATTGGATAAACCATCATCTTGAACTGGGCTTTGATCATATTTTCATATACAACAGCGGAACATTGGATGGGTTCAAGTAGATGCTTGAGGACTATCCAGAACGTTACAACGCCGACAAGGTGGAAATAGTGGATTTCCCATACAACCACGAAAAGGAATACACAGTGGCCGCATACGCGCACTTCTTCAGAACACACAGGTCAGAATACGATTGGATGGCGTTCATTGAGCCTGGGGAATTCATTGTCCTGACCAAGGCAGATTCAATCAAGCAGATACTGTCAAACAAGGAATACAGGAAATTCGAGTGCATCAGGTTGAACGTGGTTGAGTTCTCAGACTACCTTCAGATGACAAGGGACTTTGGATTCAAGTCTGATTCGGTAATAGAGGGGACGTAGGTGAAGTCAACCAGGAAAATGGCGAAGTCCATAGTCAGCTGCAAGGCGAAAGGTCTGTTGATGGGAATGTACACCCCGACAAGGAACGGAGAGGCGTTGAACCAGTGCCTGCCAGACCTAAAACCAGTATACGACAATGCTGACAACCAGACCAAAAAGGGAACTAATGTCAACAGAATTGACGTAAGCACAATGTACGTCACACCGAACTAGATGGAGTTTAGGTGGCGCAAGTGGAAAAGGGCAAGGGGATATTAAACCTTCGCCATGTCCTGAATAGCCATTGAAATGTCTATCTGGTCAGATTCAACCAACCTATACAACTGCGCCACAAACCAGCAACTGTCTATGACGTTCAGACGCTGGAGGAACTTGAACGTGGAATTGGCAGTGAGCCATTCCCTGTTCACGCGCATTTCTTCTGCTTGCTGGGGATTCTAAGGGTTCATGTTCGCCCTTCTCCTGACTTGAACCATTTCCTCCTTCAACTCAGCCACAACGCGCATGTTCTCCCTCAGTTCATCCTTCACTTCCTCAAGCCTACGGTCAACCATGGACATCAGCGCCTCGTTGGAATAGATGTCCTGATTGGAAGCCTGTTCCAGTATGGCATTGTACTTGTATAGGTTCTTGCGCAGTTCAAACAACGCCGTCTGAACCCTAGTACCGAACTCAAAAGCCTCGTTCCACGATTGCTCGTATTCCTCGTAGGGGTCGAACTCAAGGTCAACAAACTGCGGGCCTGACAGCCACTTGTCGTTCATCAAGTCATAGCAGCCACAGCTTCCCATGTCAGCGTAGAGGTTTGGCTGGAAGTAGAACTCCAATGGATGAAGACCAACGAACATATAGTCGTCCTTGAAAATGGCGTCCTGCTCCAGCTTCCTTAGATTGTTCAGTTTCTCGGCGGTCTCCTATGGCAGTTCAACCAGTATGTGGACGTCAATGTCGGCATCGTCCGTGTACTGGTTTGAGCAGATTGACCCGACAACATTCACGCCCTTTGCCTCAACCTTGTAGTGTGCAAGCAGCTTGTCCACGAGTTCTGTGGCTTTCTGCTTTATGTCCTCCTTGATGACATATCCGGATTCCGTTCTATCCCACACCTCTGGGCAAAGCCCCTCTGAAACAGGATAGTCAATGGTAGATTCCTTTTTTATGGATTCGGCAACGCCACCCCCAGCAATCAATCCACCACCGCCAACGCTCACTCCGTGGATTGCATCTGGCATCAATGTACCAGCACCTGACAACCCGGCAGACGCCATCGCTATTGGATTGGGCGAAACAAGCAGACCGCATTTCTTCTTGTTCTTGGTGTTGTCTTCCATAATCAGAACTCCATTTTGGTTATGCAATTCACTTTTCCACCGGCGGGCCAGTTCTCAAGCGCGATTGCGATTGGCTTCTTCCAGAACTCCCACCACTTTTTCGTCCTTGCCATTCCCGGATACTTTTTGTCCGCAACAAGCCTGTCAAACTTATTGACCTTGCAAGAAACCCTGACTGGAACAGTTCCTGTAAGGGCAATGCCAACCATAATCTTCCCCGGTTGGTTCTCCCCATTCAACACAAGTCCAGGCTTTGTGGTGACAATGGCGTTTGCAACTCCATTCCTGGACAGCGTAATCTCCTTCTCGCCACCGAACATCACAAGGGTTCCGGGTTGGTATTCCTAATCAGCTTCCTTGAACTCGGCAAGGTCAGCCCAGCGCGCCCTCATCGCAGTACCGTTGATTTCCTTGTCAAATGTGGTCTGACCCAGGAATCTGGCGTTGTGGAAGAAACGACACTCACCCACAAAGGAGTTGTGCGTGTAGAAATACGCACGCTCTCCATAATGGAATTCGTTGCCACGCACCTTCAACACGCCATTCTTCCACGGCTCCCTTGCCCTGCACTTGGATATGGGGGCGCAACATCCCCCTTGCTGGTCAAGTGAATCCTAATCATTGTAGGGATGTCCCTATGTAGACTCATTCACCTTTGACCCGTCAGTAAAACCCTCATATATCTTGTTTTGGTCAGTGTCAGTATGCTACTGGAAATTCCCATTTCCATCTACATACCCAACATCCAGTGGATTAATGTCCGCCTCAGTCCATTTGTCCTGACTTGCAAGTTTCCAGTTTATCAGCGCCTTTATTGCGTTGAACAACCATGAAAGACTCATTTTCCTTGAAACGTAGTCGTTGTGGGAACCGTACTGCAACGCGCCATCACCCAGCCATTCAGAAACCTCAAGGTACGACTTCATTATGTTGTGGCGGAGGGTATTTATGTCTAGGGTCACATGGTCATCTGCCTGGTTCCTGTCCTCTGTATGTACATCATCACGTGAACGATATTCCTCAGGGAGTTCATTCTTGGAACGAGAATTGGTATAACCCTGGAACTCCCTCCAGCTAAAACTCCTGTCAATGTCCCTTGTGGTGTTTTCAACTGCCTCTCCCCAGAGCTCAAGCTGCCACTTAGGGTCGTCAGAAGTCTCGTCTATTGAGCCAGTTCCAATCGGGCACCAGTCCTGGTAGAAATAGGCATCGTCAGCCTGCGACTGGGGTCTGCCATAAGACCATATCAGTTGCCTCTGGAAAATATCGTCAAGGTTCTCTATGCGCTGTTGGGTTATTGTCTATTGGCTTACAGTTTCCCCATTCAACGTCAAGTTTCCACTAGCGTCTGGAGTGTCGTGCTGGTCAATGAACCTGCGTATCTGTTCCTCAGGTCCCCACAATGGAAGTTCTGAAATTCTGTTAATCATGGCTGGATGTTCTCATTATGCTTGTCCATCGTATTTACCATTTACTAATACTGATAGACAGATTCGGAACAACAGCCGTACAGCAGGGGGATTATCGCGCAGCTTCAAACGTGAGCATGGAAAGACCCGCCAGATAGACGGCATCAATCCCAGAACAAAAACATGACCATACCGCAAGTCCAATCGCGGCAAATGGCAACCACTTCTTCATTTTCCAAATCATGTTCATACACTTCAATTATACATAAAAATGCGCCCAATACTGGGCGCATCTTTATTCCCCTTTGCCAATCCTTGAGAATCAGCCCATATGAATTTTCTCATAGATGTCAGCAGACACGCGCAAAAGCTTTTGCTCCGCCTCTTCCAGCAAATCAATGTAGGTTTCCATATCTGGGTCATTTTCTTTTTCTGACCAGTACTTACTAATGAGATTTTCCAACTGACCATGGATGGAGTCTACTTTACTGTTGAAACGGTTCAATTTATCAAGTTCTTTGTTCCCCGTCCCCTAAAAGACTCTGTTTTCATTGAACCTTCTGGCAGACTTTCTCGCCCTTCTCGTGGATTCACCGTATTCCTTTTCATAATCCCCTTCCCTGGCATATACGTCCTCTATGGCTCTCTGGCATTCGTCTTTTTCAATGAGACCGCCATCGCACAGGGCATTGAGAATCATTTCGGAGTATCTAGCCGACACATAAAATCCCTTTTCGTCTGCCCATTTCAGGTGTCCATCAACGATAGTGCCGAACCAATAACCATAATGCTCATACAACTTGATGCTACCATCGTCATCCGAGACAATGTTCCATGTGCCAGCCTGTCCCTTTCTTCCATCGCTGTCAATGAACTTCTGAATAGCTTTGCCCAAGGATGGCATTTGCTTCTCAAACAGTTCTCCACTGTTCAGTTTGCGTGCCAAACGTCCTTCATTGAACTTCTTGGCGGATTCCTTGGCAAGTTCGCCCTTTGGATTGATGGCATACTCGCCCTCAAGCGGCCAGACTTCCCCGTAGATGTAGTCGCCCTGAGGGGAGAAACTGGCATCGCCCCATTCGGTTCCTGAATCGTATTTCTCCTGCTTGCCAATCTGGTTCACAAGTTCTTCAAGGTCTTTGCAAAGTTCATTCAGGTCAGTATCTTCATCATACTCGTCTTCACCAATAAAGATTTCAATGTGCATCTCCTCACCTGGATTGTGCGTTTCGCATGAACTGCCAATCCCCAGTTCCTCCTAAATGCACTGTTCAATGTACTGGGCAAGAACTTCTTCCTCTTCAGTAACTGGCACATCCAAGTCCTCCACATCTGGGCGGTGGATGTTTTCATTGAACTTCAGCACCTTTCCCTTGTTTGTCTTAAACAGTCTTCCTGATTCGGAGACATATTCCAGCTTACCGTATTTTCTCTGGAAGTAGCGGCTACGGTTGAACTGCTCCTTCGTGATGTTAAGTTTCTTCATAGTAAATTCACCTTTGGTTTGGTTATTATTATTTACCAAAACCAATCAGAATTCAGTGAGGATGTTGTACTCCTCTTCTGGGTCTTCCCAGTCAGTCCCATTCATGAAGTCGAATGACTGGTTCACGGAGAAGAACTGTCTGTTCATTCCATGCCCCCATTGGCGGTTTCCATAGAACAGTTCATCCTGGGGAATGTCCCTCTCAGAACCATCCAGTTTCACCACCCTATGCTCCTCAAGGTTGCCAAGCTGGGAAACAATGCTCTTGTTCGCAGGTAGGTTCAAGGTTTCCTCTATCAGGCTCTTGTCAAATGGGCTTGTATATGCCACCTGTTCGGGAAGAATCCTGTCCATCTTCGTCTTGAACGCCTTTGTCACTGCATAGTGTTGTTGAATGGTGTCAGCGAAAAGCAAGTACATTCCCCACACCCATGTCAGCATGTAGTCATCGTGGCACTTGTCCTTTGCGGCGAATGTGATTGAGTTGCTTGTATTTTTGCGCACGAACGTCCCCATTTCATTCACAAGCAGTTCGTCTGGAACCTATATGTCAATTTCCTCAGTTGTTATGAGTTCGTTCAGGAACATGCATGCCTCCAGTTTCGTCTTGTTCTTGGATTTCACGCCGTATGTGATTTCACCATATTTGCCAGTTGGAGAAATGGCCTGCTCGTAGAACATTCTGTCCCTTGGGTACATGTAGGTGTCCAGCATTATGTCCACGAAGCCAGCGCCCACGCCGTTGTTCTCAAATATCAGCGGTGGGAAACCATACAGTTTCAGAAATTCGTATGTGGCATAACCGAAATCCACCAGCGTTGCCTTTGAGCATGACATCCTAGCGCATAGGGCTATGTGCTTCACGTCAGTAACGTCCCAAACATCCATCACAGATGAGTCATTTCCGGTTCCTTCTGAAATATCACCAGACGCAGCGTATGTCCTAGATGGGTCAAACGGTTTCCAGAAATATGCCGTGATTTCCTTGTCGGGGTTCTTGGAGAGATTCAACTATGCCGGTTCAGGATAGTTCTTCAAGTTCATTCTGAAATGCTCAATGGAATCAGACGGAACCAAAGAAGCGTCACCAGCAGACTTAAATTCACACTCGAATTCCTGAAGCCATCGTGACATACCTATTGTGGCTATTTGTTGTCGCTTCCACTCTTCGTCCCTTCCAGGAACGTCATACCATAGAAATCTAAATGGCTACCAGTTTTCATCCTGCTCAACATTTGGGTCCGTTGCTTGTTGCCAAGTATCATAAAACAAATTATTTGCTGTACCATTTGGGGTAGACACCATAATGGCTTTGGAATCCTTGGAAGAAGACAGAATCGGGAATACTGATGCCATAAATTCATCTGCTATCCCCTTCGGAATGAAGGCTGCCTCGTCCATAACCAAACAGTTGTGTGAAGTCACTCCATTTGTCAGATACTCGCTTCCATCCTCAACATTCAGTAAGTCATATACATACTGCTTGCCAATTTCCTTCACCAGTTTCTATATGATGCGCCCAGTTGAAAGACGTTTCCCCTTCTTGCAGTTTCCGACAGTCTCAAACTGTCCATCATCACCCTTCAACCTATGGTCTTTGGTTGCATCCAAATGAGAACCATCATCGAACTCTATGTGATATATGGACTTTACCAAGGTTTTTCTGACACCGATGAAATCCTTGAACCCATTCTCAGTTAAAACTTGCATATCACTTCACCCTCCTGCCCATTCCAAGTTGCCATCCTTCTGGAACTGGGCATGTGCGTTCAACATACCTCTTCTCATGCGTGACTGGGTTGTGAATCCACACCTTCCCCTTGTTTGAGACAACATGCGTAGAATAGTATTCCCTCAAACCATCAGACATATTCTTCTTCGCCTCTTCACTGCGTTTCATGCCACGATGCTTCTCAGCAGTCTTGCGAATCTTTTCTGGGTTCTTGTTAACCTTGTCCTACCAGTCATGTTTTCTTCCACTCAACGCCTTGGAAATTTTCGCCCTTCTTTCTGGACGTTGGTTCGCCTCAAGCATTCGCTCCATATGAACCTAATGGTTTATCTCCTTCTATGCCTCCAATTCCTTCATGAACTGAATGTGCTTCCGCTGCCTATCAGAATCCACAAACCCATTTCCATTCTCTAGGAGAAGTTTATTCAACTTGTCCATGCCAATGCCCAATAAACGCAATGCCTAATCTCTGGAACTGTACTGCTTGCCATTCACTATCACATCATCATCTTCAGTGAAATTCCTATCCTTTATCCAGCTTCCCTTCTCCTCAAACAATTTCTTCTTGGACTCACTCATATGTTTTCGCGCATCGTCAGAATGATGCTTCCCATAAAAACCATTGTCCTCACCAAACAATATGCAAACATTTCCACCAAGTGAAATGTTGTATGTGTCGTCTCGACTAACATAATCCTCATTCACCAATTCCCGTTCAAGCTGTTCGGCATCCTCCCTATTGTCGAACATCTGAATTATCTCCTTCCTGAACTTGTCTATTCCATACTTCTCAATAGCAGCCTTTATCAGTTTGCCAGAACCCATATATCCATCGTCCAGGTCATTAGTTGAATGAAATCCAATGTATTCCTTACCATTAGCCTCATTCACTATCTTGTATACATAATAGTATTTCTTCTTGTTTTCCATAAACGCACCTTCGTCCATCATATTATATTTACTTGTTTTAGACGAATTTGCCTATATGGTTTCCACCTTTTCTATTGGGCAGTGATATATGTTGTCATAGTCATCACATATAACAACCATAGTATCCCCGGTCACGCAGTTAGCTGAGAAACCACGGCAACCTGATGAACCAGTTGCGAAGCAGCGAATGATGGAGTTGTTCTCAAACTCAATGCACTTCTTGTTGTATGTGGTCACGCCAATCTTTATGGAAGAGGGGCAGTATTCATACGCCAATCTGATTCGGTCCATGATTTCAATGGCAATGTCCAGCTTGTTGCCGCACACCATGATTCGCTTGTCCTTGTGGTACATCGCATACCACAGAAGGAACACAGTGTAGATTGTGGTTTTTCCCACCTGACGGGAAGCAGTCACAATCACGCGGTTGTTGTCCTAGATGAACTTCAGCAGTTCTTGCTGCTTTGGATATGGATTCAGCGTAACCAGTCCATCGCGCAGCGAGACTATCTTAAAGTATTTCTTGCAGAAGTAGAGAATGTCGTTTTTGCATTTCCTCAGTTCACGCGCCTTTGCCTTGAACTGCTCTGGGGTCAGTATTTCCTTCTCCCCAGCCTTCTTTATTGTTGCCAGCTCCCCCTAGCCGTTCTACTTGTCCTTTGGTATGTTTGCAGACGCCAGCTATGGCCCGGTGTTCTATCCATCCAGACCAAGCGACTCAAACTTGTCTATTGTAGGTTTCTCAAATCCCTTGCCCATACAGTTTTCTCATTTCAATTATACTTTCGGTTCCACGCACCTACGCGAAATCCAAATTAAGGTATTTACGCAGAAACGGCAAAAAACCAACGCCCGGGCTTTTACACCCAGGCGCGGTTTGTTGCGAGGCGGGGGACTTTCACCCCCATTGGAGTTTAGATTTTAGACCTCGTGGGACTCGTTGAGGTTCTTGCCGAACTTCTCGCGCCACTCCTTGTAGGAGGGATGACGCATCATCGTCATCACGGCCACGGACTTGGAAACGCGCTCGGTACCAGCACGGGCGGCCTGCATCGCCATCGTAGCGAACGCGGGCGGGAGGAACATGGAGATGCGCAGGAAGCCATCCACCAGCTTCTTCGTCTCGGCCTCGTCCTTGCCACGCCACACATGGTACACCATCGCGGAGCACAGCGCGTACTTGAGGTCGTCGCGGGTCGGCACAACCACCTTCTTCTTGGGGTCGAGCATCATCTCAAGCACATTGTCCATCTGGGCGGACAGCTTGTAGAACTCCATGAATTGCTGCCCAGCGGGAACGCCAACCAGACCATACACGGCCTTGCGGAGCAGGGTCTCGTTCTTGAGAACCTTGCACATTTCGGAGACGCGCTCCCAGGAGCGCGGGGTCGGGAAGCCACGCTCAAGGTTCTGGTCGTCCACATCCAGAAGGAGGTTCGGCTTGAAATTGATGAAGCCCACAACGGCGGGATGAACGCCATGCGTGACGGCCCACTCGGCCCAGTCCTGGGCGTTCGCCTCAACTTCCAAGTGAAGCATGCGGTTCGCCAACGCGGAGGACATCGTGGTGGAAACGGCGCGGTCGCAGGAGCGGTTGCCAGCGGCCACGATGAACCACTTGCTCGGCACCTTGTAGATGTCGCCGCCACCCAGCTGGCGGTCCAAAATCAGCTCATAGCTGGCAACCTGGACATCCTTGGGAGCTGCGCTCAGCTCGTCAAGGAAAATGATTCCGCCCTTCGCGTTGTCACGCGGGAAGATGGAGCTGGGCAACCACTGCACACAGTGGTTTTCCTTGTCGGGGAGCGGCAGGCCCCGGATATCAATGCTCTCCATCTGGGCGAGACGGACGTCCACGAACCCAATGCCCATTTCACGGGCAAGGGACTTCACAATCGTGGACTTGCCCACGCCAGGCGCACCCCAGACCATGATAGGCGGCAGGGAAGAGGACATGCTATCGTCCCCCTGAATCGCCTCAATGGAGGCGCGAAGAATGTCCGACAGCTCGGACGAATGAACTACATTATGCGTGTCAATAGCCATGTGGCATAACTCCTTTGGAGAACTCGTGGGCATCTCCTTCTCCCTCACAACGCCTATATTATACCACAGTACTCTCGAATGCGCAAGGGGGTCTGGAAAGATTTCAGTAAAATAATTCAACTTTATATTTGGGGCAAAATGGCATGAAAAAGCCAGGAATTGAAGTTTTGGGTTGGTAGAAAGAAGGGACTTCAATTCCTGGCAAGGTTTTTATGCGTGTTCAATGCGCGTCAATCTGGCGTGGTTTCATAGACATTGTTTATCATTTCCTTGTCCTTGGTTATGCCAAACAACAGCTTGGAAATGCGCCATGCGCAGAACCTCTCGGGCTCGGGCAACGCGCCTATCACCTTGTACTTGTACCACGCAATCACGTCAAGGTTGTTGTCAGCCTCTTCAAAGTTGATTCCAAGGTTGTACTTCGTTGGAAATGCGCTTGTGCTTCCAGCTCGGCAACAGTACTCCCACTACGCCTCAGTAGGCAAGTCAAAATTCAATCCAACTTCTTTTCCAGAACGCCACCATCTTTTTTCCTTTTCTTCATCTGACTGGCGATTCATCGCTTCAAAGTTCAAACGTTCAGCACCCTCAACATCGACCATATACTCTCTTTTTCTACCCTGCATGACAACCTTGCTGTTGAGAATGTCCATGAACGATGTTCCACCAGTCCTCATATTCATCTGGAACTCATCGCCCTTGTTGGAATCAATGAGATATTTCTTCCATCCCGCCTCGTCAACACCATTTGGCACTCCAGCATACACCTGCTTCGTCCCCCTAACCTCACTGTACTTGGCATAATAGTATGGACGCATATCGTTCAACGGGTCATATGCGTAATTTCCGGATGTACTATAACTGTTGCACATTGAGTCCGCATCTCCATAAAGTGCTTCAAGGTAATCCTAGTCGGATCCGTTCTTGTATCTTGAATTTCCAGACTTGTACGAAGCGAACGTATCATGCTCCCATACCATGAGATACTTCCAGAACGATTTAGCCATTTCATTCAACTGCGCCTTGCCAAAGTCGGTGAACTTTGCTGGAGAACCTCCATATTGACCAATGAACTATATGGCCGCGTGTTTTGTGTGCTTTTCATGTGCATGACACCACTGGGCAACAGTCAACTGGAACGGATCCATGAAGAAGTGGCGGTTTGGACTGTACTTCTTTTTCTTTGGATTGCTTGGATCAAGAGGCACATTGTACAGGTCGTCAGTCAATGTAGATGTTTTCCTGGTCTATGGGTCAATTTCAGGATGCTTCTTCTAGTAGGAACCGCCATTGCCAAGGGTAATGTTCTTGAAATTATCGGTGGAAGCCGTCTTGATGGACTCATCGTCACTGTACTTTATCCTATCCGGATCAGTGACCTTTCCATAGTACCCGACGCGCTCCCCCATCTAAAGGGAATCGTGCTTGGTTCCGGAAATCGGCTCTATCCTCTGGAAGACAATCTTGGACTTCTTGTACTCGTCCGTGTTCACTTCAATATCGTTGGCGAACACAAGGGGGAAACTCCCACTCGCAGGACGATAACCAACTTCACCGTATAAATCGAGGGTCGGGTTCAGGTCAACTATGCAGTGACTGTACTGGAACGAGCTACTGCTATTGAACATGCCTTGCTGGAACGATGTCTCGAAGACCTCCTTCAGTGTTGTGAAATTAGTGACAGGAAGTGCCTTGAATATGACAACGTTTTCATCGTTATCATAGTCAGTCACGGGATTTCCAAGCCCATTCACCAGGCGCGAGAATATGTCTCTGTGGAATCTATACGCCATTGCGTAGGGAAGCACATTTTTAAGGTATATGTACTGGTTCATCGCAGCAGTTCTCAAAGAAGCCCCGTCAGAAGATCCCCATAATTTTTTCCAGTCATTGTTTGTCAGGGTCTACCCAGATACTTTCTTGTCATCTTTTTTCATATTGACCTTCAGTATGCTCTTGGCGGCCAACTTGGCAATGACGTTCTTGAAGCTACTGGGATACGCACCAAGGGAGGCAACTTCCCCGGCCTTCTTATAGACCGTTGAGCTGGTATCCATGAGATTGTAGAATATCTTCCATGCACCTGACCCCACCGGTATTTTTGAATTTCCAGCTGGGACAAATTTAGTTGTCTGGAAGAAGTTGTTTCCATATCCCCTTCTGATATACGGACCGTGGGATGAATAACCAGCACCAAGGCTGTTTCCACGGTAGACTATGGATGGCAGACCAAATTTACTGCCATATTTATATGCACCTCCTTCCCAGTTTATTTCATTACCACTAGGGGCGGGCGGCGCCTCCTCCCACGGTTTTCCTTTTCCATTCAAGTCCTTCATGGGCGGAGAAACAACAGCCAGTGAATTCCAGCATAGTATCTTTATGCAACCGCCTCCATGATCCTTGAAGGAAATGGTAACCGCATCGTCTATGGTGAATTCAGGAGAAAATGCGTATGAATTCCTGTAGCATCCCCACGCATAGCAGTTGAACCCTACCTAATCGTACCGTATGCTCTCAGGAGAAACAAGCCGGTCAATTGGGGCATAGTGAATATCTGTCTCGCGGGCCTTGCCATTACTGGGTTCTCCCCAGTCAACAAACACCAAGTCAGCGTTGGAGGCAGTAAGACTCATCCTTACATTGTTTTCGTTGTTGCGCCATTGTACTGCATTACATATGGGGTTTAGCCCATTACTGACGCAGACGCTTTCCGTTTTATCCTCGAAAAGCTTAGCCATCTTCCTCTTGCTGGATTTCCCATAACCTATCGGGAATCCATAAACCTTTGTTGCTGCAGACCATACAGGTTGATCCCCATCCCAATCCCTTATGCCCCATACAATCTTGGTGTTGGTATATGGATTGTCCATGCCAAGAACATTATATATTCTCTTTGCATTCGTTTTCATCTAATCAATGGTTCCCGTTAGTTGAGCATTCTTATCCACCTCAGAGTTCCAGTCACCGTCTTGGGATTTCCAGTACAGTAGGTTTGCATACGCCGCCTGTTTCCAGGTGTATGATGTTCCAGGAACCATCTTGCCCTTTATTTCACTGATCCAATAATCGTCAAGAGCCAGGCACATGGCGTCTGCTGCAGAACTGTTTTCCGTAAGGGGTCTTGGCGCGTTTGCGTCTGTGACGAACATATAGAGGTTCATTGGATCAGACTTCTCGGATATCACCTTATGCAGCTCGTAGAATCCCTGAGTCAGCGCCCATTTATAATCGCTTATGCTAACGCCCTAGTCTACTCCAGGGAAGACTCCATTTATGCGCAGACAACTCATCTGGTCAGCTGCCATAATGCTATCAATGTAAGACCACGTCTTCTTTTCCTTTGCGAAAACGCCATTTTTGCCGCGACGGAGAAGGTCAACGTTCGCAGGAAGACTGACCATTCCAACTGCCGCGTTGAAATTGAGAGCGTAGATGTATCCATAATCTTCCGATTTCCCCTCGTTGCTAAGAACCTTCTTGAGCATTGGCTTGAACTTAATCCACGAAGAACCAGGATAGCAAACACTTCCAGCGTAGGCAGTAAATGTCCCAAAAATACTTCCCAGATTCATTGAGTTCATCCAGTTGCTCATCTGAGTCCGACTAGCATTTTCATTGTTTATGTATTCCTTGACAATCTAAAGGCAATATGGGTCTGGCGGGGTGGTTATGCCCATTCGGATTTCAGCCCCATTTATCTTCACGGTCTTGAAATACCCCTTCAACGACTCTCCATCCAGGCCTGTGGCTACCCCGTGGGCCGGATATAATCTCACATCGTTCCCTTCAGTCATTCCTGGCATTACGAGAACGTTCTCTCCGTTGTTTGTCTTAGTCCTTGTGTGGGAGTTGTCGAACTCGTTTGTGTAGACGAAAACAAGTTTGGGAATCTTCGGGCTCCTGAACACATATCCAATTGGCGGTGTGTGCGGGAAACCTCCAAAGTAGCCACTTCCCAGAAGTTTCGCTAGAATGTGGGACACAGGCTCTGAACCATTCCACCAGTTGCAGAGGACACCGCGTCTACTCTGCATGAACGGATTTTCAAATCTTCTTTTCGCTTCATCGTCCCTTGATGGATTGTATGTGTTTAGGCAGCATTCCTCCACGTCGCTGTCAGGATGCTCCAACGCATAAACGCCATCAGTTTCAAAATGTAACTATCCACCAACACTTATATCATTCCATATTGGAACACCACGATGGACGAACATGTGTTCAAACACAGCCTCGTAATTGTGGATGCAATATGGATATGAACCCCAGTTACCTTCACCAGTATCGCCGGAATTGCCACCATGTGCATCCGAGCCTCTGGACATCATATCCATGGCTTTCACCTTGGACTCCTGTTTGATTTCCTGTTCCAGTTCAAATCCCTTCTCCTCAACTATGTCCAGTGGCTCGTCCTCCTCGAAATCCTCCATATCGTAATCAACCATTGTCCTGTAATCGTTGATTCCTGAAATGGAACGTGAACTCATCACTGATTCAGTGGACTTCTAGTAGTCATCGCGTATTTTGTTGAAGGCGTTCTTGAAATATGTCTTTATGCCATCTGGAAAAGACCTCTAGTCCCCAATGAATCCGCACGGGCCATAGTTTCCACTCAAACTAAGAACATCGGCCTTTCCATATTCAATCTACTTGTTATACCCAACAGGTTCAGAATAAGCCCCCCAGCCCCAGCCATAGGTACCGTCCGAGTGTCGTTGCGGACCCTGGCAGAAATGAACCGCATAGATGTCGCCACTAATGTCATTTGTTCCATTTCCAAAAGCTGCAGCACCATTTTTCTGTCTTGCTTCAGTGACCGCCCCCTCCATGAGATTACTGCACATCAGCCTTATCTTCGGTCCGAGGAACAGCGCGGAACCCACATGACATATCTCCTTGTCAGCTGCAGATGGAGAATTTCCTGAAATCTTAGGCGCGAACATCTTGGCTATGGCATTTGCAGAATTCACCATTTGCTGCACAACTGGGCCTGTTGACATTGATGCGTCAAACAGGAAGAACAAATCAACGGGAGTTGTACCAGCAGTGAATCCTGAATCCATGAAATCGGCAGTAAACACCATTGATGGTCTGAAACCAACGTTCGCCTAGGTACCGAACTGCGACTGGAACTAATCCCAGTCAAGACCCTCTCTGCTTGATGAGATTGTCTTACGGCAGTACTGGTCGAACGCGCCGCCCCTAATTACCTTGGTTGAACTATCGCTACTAAAAATTGGATTGATTGGATTCAGGTCACTAACATTGGCAGTCCAGTTGTCCCTAACCCATTCCCAGACGTTTCCTATCATGTCGTACATCACTATGTCCTTGGAGGGCGACTCAAGCCTTCCAACGAAGTGAATCATGAACTCGTTGTAAGACCACTCGTACTTCCAGTAGAACTGCGGCACAACCTGGAAGGTTATGGACTTCAGCTAATCTATGGTGACGTCATGCACTGACGCGGTCATTGTCTCCATTGAGGTGTAAACAGGGAATATCTACCTGTTCATGACCGCCTGCCTTATCCTCTACACCCATTTGCGCGACCTGTCGTTCAGGTAGTATTCAGCTTCCGGATATTCCTTGTCAAGGTCTATGAGGGTGTGGAAATCCACTATCCTCTATGGCAGTTGCTGGGAGTAGCTGAGGTTGTCCCCGATGATGTAGGTGGATGGAATGTCAACGTTCTTGAATCCCTGGTATATCCTCACCTTGGGGGTTATAGCCCTGACCTTCTCATCCGGGGACTGGTAGCCCGCATAGGGGTTTCCAGCGTTCTTCCTCTCCCTCTCGCGCATTCCATCTATGTCAGAATCAACTCCATTCAGCGTCTCAACAACGAAGTTATCGTGACTGTTCGCTATGTGATCGTACCTATACTTTCCAGACGCCATAGCCGCTAGGTTCTGCACGTTTCCATACTTGCTGCGTATGGTTCCCTGAACAGTGCTTATTCCGGTAGCGTCCTTTGGCGCGTTGCCAGTGAACAGAACGAAGGACGCCTGATGCTCCCTGTAGTTCCTCTCAAGCATACTGGAAATCTCTGCGAACGAATTAGTCCAGCGAACAAGGCATGTATTTCCAGAGTTGCTTGAAGAGCCACCGCCCAATGCGTCTCCGAACCTTGTTCTGGTCTTGGATGCCTTGTTGGTGTATCTCTAGTCCATGAAGGTTCTGTATATGCCCTTCACCAGTTTCTTCGTGTACTGCTCAAGTTCATTCCAGTCGGACTTCGATTCAATGTTCCTGCTCCTGTTCTTGAAATACTTCATGAAGACATAGTGCCTTACGCAGTTCCAGAGGTTCCATGTCATTGGCCTGTCCTGGAGGGACTCCATAATCTTGGCGTTGTTCTCGTCGGATATGAGCTTGCCCTTGAACTCCCCTTCGCCATGCGCCTAATATGCAAGGTAGTACCTGTCCTCCACTGGGTCTTCGTGCTGGGGCGCACCGAATGCGTTACCGACATGGTGTATCTTCCACTTCTCAGAAGTTGCAGCGCAGTTGGGGTCGAACGCGCCCTTGTAGGTGTTTCCAGAATTGTCCGTTGTGAGGATTGTACCGCCATACTCCTTCTTGGAGAAGTCAGTACCAAGCGTGTGCTGGACAGCGTGCCAGCACTGCTCCTGCGCAAGTTCTGGCGTGTAGCCATATCCAGCAGAATTGACAACCACGTTTTCATGGTAGGTTTGATGCGCGTTGGAATAGCACCATCCACCCTTCTCGTAGTTCATCTTGGCATCACCCTAATGCCCATAGCAGTCAACTGTCGGTCCGTTGTTCCACCTTCCCCTGTTCTCCCACCAGAACACGAATGGCATTATGTCCTCCAGTTCTATTACCTGCTCGGAGTCGTCAATGGGTTCAACCATTGTGATGTAGAACCACACGGAATTCTCATCGAAATCGTCTATGGCGTGGGCCTGACCAAGGTTGTACTTGTACTTCAACGCGCCTGGCGTGGTGGCTCCTGGCTTGTACTTGTTCACAGTGAGGTCAACATAGGAACTTGTCTTGTCGTAATCGTCAATCCAGTCCTGTTCAGGAAACGCAAAGTCCTCAGGGATGTTCTAATATTCAGAACCGTACCTGGAGTTGAACTCGTCACCTGCGGCAATCGTGAGTTCCTTCAGCTTGTTGAAATCAAGGAGGTTGGTGTACCTTTCAGAGAGTATCTTCAAGTTGTTCTCGTTGTGGTGGTATTTCGCAAGGAACTGGCAAGTGAGGGCGATGTCCAGGAACTCAGTATCCGCAACCCTGCCCTCGTTCGACCTCTCAAATATGATTCCATTCAGATGGTCTGAACTGTCAGGCCACAACGCCTTTCTATAAGTGTCCCTCAGTGACCCGAAAATCTCGTTGTTGCGCTTCAGGTTGAAGAACGGCTGCATGAAGTACGTCCAGTCCCTCGTGTTGTAGAGGTAGTACCACGTGTTCTTGGTGTTGTCAACCAGACTTCCAGTGTCCTTGCTTCCTGACAGCTTTTCATAGACGCACCTTCTTGTTCCGTCAATCACGAAGTCGGAATCCATCTGGAGGAAGTTGGAGCCGCCAATCCTGTTGTGGTGGTCGTATGTGGATGGGACAACAATTGACTCCTCGTTGTATTCCATGTTAATCATGGTCTTGGATGGGATTGTACACCACCCGAACACGCCATAGTCGTTGTTGGAGTCAGCCTAATACTTGGTGGTTGCGCAGTTGCACTGTCCGAATATGTCAGTGACTTTTGGCATTATTACTGGACGGTACTTCTTCACGATTGTCATGAAGGTCTTGAGCTGGTATTCCCTTTCCCTTGTGATGCAGCCATGCCTATGCCTTATGAACCTGTTCACGTCAACTGGTGACTGGATTTTCGTGTTCTAGTAGAGGTAAAGGGGCTTTATGGCGTAGTACCTCTGCGTCTCGTCAATGTTCCTGGTTATCTGCTGAACCTTGCTTTCAAGGTCTGAATTGACGCGCCACTCCTTTTCAAACGACTTCTTGAAATCGTAGTAATACCAGAAATCGTTGTAATGTACAGCACCACTATCGTCCTTCAACTCCCTGTTAATTGGCGTAATCCACATGGTAGGGGAATCTGTGGCCTGGTCTGGGGTGACTGTGCATAGCAGCTTCCCATTTTCGGGTTGGTTCGCGGCGTGGAAGTTGGAGAACTTGTACTCCACTGTCGGTTCAAACGAATACCACTTACTTCCCTCCTTGTAGCCGTACCACCAGTCGGAAACCTCTGGGATGTCAATCTTCAGATAGTATTCCCTGTGCGCTATGTCAATGTTCACCTTGAACAGAACCTTTATGAGGTCCGCCACGTCCTATATCTCCAGCGGGGTAAATGAGGCGAAATCGTATTGGCTTATGTCAATTCCACTGAGAAGAAGGTGGATGTATGGGCAGTCAACGTCAGCAATCTGCGCGTCAGTCTGCCTTGGCGGTCTGCCCAGGTACTTGCAGTAGTATCTGGATGTTGGATTGATTCCATCTATCTACTTGCACACTTCATCCGACTCGTCACCGTCATCAGGCAAGTCGCTGATGTATGGACATGAACTTCCATTAAACGTGGCAGCTCCAGTCAAAGTCCATTCGTCATCTGGAAGAACATCAGGATTCCACTTGTTCTGGGGGGCGTAGGATGGTTGATCCGCAACCTCCTCATACACAGCAGCAAAAACGCAAGGTGAGAGGATTGTCATTGAGGAACTCAAGTCGCCGCTTTCAAGTTCCCAGTACTTGAACACCATTTTCTTCCCGTTCTTGATTACAGTACTGTGGATGTGGAACGAAGGTATGTGCGTGTTTTCCGCAACGTTCTAGTAGGCATCTGTGTATTCCCCATCGTCTGTTAGGTACTTGAACATCACGCCGAAGTTCATAGTCTCGCGGACTCCGATGTTCGCATTGACCTTTATGCCATATTCAGACATTGAATCGTCAAGGCATATGATGGGGATGTCAGGTGAATCCGTGCAAATTATGCGCGTATTGCTGACCGTTCCTGAACTAGGCTCATACACAGTTGGAACGCCAGATATCTCCAGTCCCGAAAGCCAGCTTCCCTCTGCCCTGTCCCAGTCTATGAACGTCTTGTTTGGGTCAACCATCACGGGAGACACTGGATGGACAAGGCGCGGATTTGCAGCGCTTATCAGAACATCGCAGTACCTCTAACCCTCAACTTCAAACCCTATGGAATTCCACGCCTCTCGCCAGTTAGCCATTAGAACCACAACAGGCTGGTCATCTGGATTTACCGTGACGTTTATGTAACCGCCATCTTCAATCCGCACCACATTACCGTCAATGCGGTATTCCCAGTAGGACAACTCGTACTTGTTCACAGTCTGCTGGCTGGGGTTCAGACCCTCAACGTCATTCCACAGCTTCGGCGTGGAAGTGGAGTTGTGGTAGATGAACTTCTTCATGTTCCACGCTGGGTTGTCAGGAACGAAGGTGCAGTTCGCAAGTTTGGTGTTCTTGTTCGCGTCCACCACCATATTAGCCATTGTCCCTGTGGTTGGGATGCTTCCAGGAAGGAACTTCACTATGGCTTTCTTGCTCCACACGGCATGAAGGGCAATCACGCTCTAATCGGGGTCAAACGTGTCCGAATAAAGAACCTCGTCCTTTTTGTACTTCGCGGTTGTTGCAAACCTATCGTCGGAGAATCCAAGAAGCGTGTACTGGATTGTAGTACCCTCATACGTGAACCTTGGGTTGTTCAATATGCTGGCGGTGACCTGGGAGAGGTCTATGTTGAACTCGTGGTCATACACCTCCTGCGTTGAAAGGAAATAGTCGGGCTTGCCACCGGATGACTCCAACGTATAGCCAGATGGAATGGAAAGGTCAGTCGCATTCAGCGTCACGCCAGCTCCAGTGTTCAGATAGACATAGACTATTCTGGTGCGCTTGACGTCTTCATCGTCCCCTTCCTCTTCATAGTCCTCGTCATCCACGCCACGCGCGAACATATTCCTGGACTTCAAGGAAAATCCAACTGCGGATGCAAGCCTTGTCCTGACCCTCTCCATCTATTCAGCGTTCCTTGGCAACTGCCCAACCCCACGGCACAGCGGACACAAATCCCAGTTCTTGTCCAGCCATTCAACAGGCTCCTTCTCCACTATGGATATGAACTGCCCAAGCAGTTTTTTCTCATTGTCAGTAAGCCCTATGTTCACTGTACCGTTGGCGTACTCGCTGAGCTTTGCAAGATACCTCAGATATCCCACGGCGTCAGAATCAGAATAGTAGACGTCCGAAGCGTCATTGTCAGAACCAAGAAGGGACTCAGTAGTGAGGTACTTGTAGCCACTGTTTATGTTGATGTGGCGCTGGAACAGTTCTGATGTTGTGGACTTGAACTGGAGGTACTTGTACAGTTCGGAGAACACGCGCTCAATCACAATTGCGCACTGACCCTGGGAGTAGTTCGCTAGATTGGCTTCCTTGAAATCCTCAATCACGTTGTTGTTCGCCGAATTGACTATTCTGAACACCTTCTTGTCCTTCATCACCTAAAAGGCATCGTCCAGCGCCTCGCAACCATGTTCAACCATCGTCTTTAGGACCGAATCAGGAGAAGTGCCTTTAGTGAATGCCGGCTTCTAATACTTGTCGCCAGAAAGCCCCTATCCAGTAAGTTCATAATACTCCTTGGAAGTCATCACCTCATAGGCTCGGCCAAGATGGAGATTGGGGTACTTGGAATACGCGAACCCATCCGCATGATGGTACACGTTTCCCTTCTACTTGAACCATGGAAAATCCCCATCAGGCATATCAGCAATCTCAGCTTTCTTCGGACCAAAGCTCCAGCCATTGACAATGTTCCATATCTTCTTCAACACTCCCCGTGGCGTGACGCATTCATCGCGCTTGGCGAGAATATCAGCAGATTTCTAGTTGTATTTGTTCCACAGATTACTGTCCCAGATGTAGGCATATCCAGGTGCGCTCTCGTCCTCAATCCACTGGATTCCCGCCCCTAGATTGTTCTGATACAGTTTCTTACTGGCATTGGTGACGCTCTCATCGTACTCAACGTACTTGTTGCCTCCACTGGTCTTTATTTTCTTACGGGCCATTGGATTCATGTTGAGAAGTCCTTCATCAAATGGATATGCGCCGTCAATCTCGTTGTAGAGCATCTGATACCAGATGTCAAGTGCAAGAATTCCCTCCCACTGGACATGTGGATGCTTGAAGCCATATATCTCATGGGACATTCTGATGTTAGACAGTTTTGCAAACAACTTTGCAAGATGCTGGCAGAACGTGTAGATGTACACAGCCTGGTCCTGGTTCTAAATGGCCTGCCTGAAATTCATCTTCGCGCGGTATATGTCCTGCTCAAGGTTGCGCAACTGGTAGAGTTCAGATGAAAGCGTCCTCCTGTGCGTATCCTTCTGGTGCGCATTGGCTCCAGAACCTTGATTGTATTTCCCCGTGTTGTAGTCAGTGAGGAACTCGTCAGAATATATCCCAACCCTCGGGTCTCCGACTGAATATTCAATGAACGGGGTGTAGGTGAAGGAGTCGATGAAGAAACCACCGTTGTCTGTGTTTGCCGGCTGCTTGAACTTGTTGCTCACCTTGTCATAGTTGCTACTGGTTCCCTGGGATGTCATCCTAAAACCAGTAACGCCATAATCACTTGCATTAAAGGCAAACTAGAAAATGGACTTGAAGTAGTTGTCCCCCTCTATGTCCATGGCGTTTGCCCCAGAAAAGTCCTGGAGAAGAATGCGCTCAATGTGGTCGAATGGCGTGTTCAGCATGTCAACCATGTTGGAAGGGTAAAGCGGGTTGTTGTTTATCGGATTATCACCGTCAGGCATAAGTCCACTGGAACCCCTCTCCCGTGGAGAGGAATGTTTTGGCTCAACTTGCTGCAATTCTCCAAACCTTCCAGTTCCATATACATCAGGTGGGGTCTTCATCCTATCAGGAGGATTGCCATTCTGAACATCCCATTCCTCGCGCATCACCTTTTTGATGTACGTGTCAACCTGACCATCTGTTCCGCAAATCAGATCTATCAAATTCTTCTTGTAATCCATGTTCTTTCTACCAATCGTGAACTGTAGTAGAACTATTTACCATTATCGGGGAAAATGGCAAAAAGAAAGCCTGAATTTCTCCAGGCTGGGTAAAACATATGGATATGTCAAATCAAGCTGGCTACTGTTGAACGCCAGCAACTTTGTTGAACATGTTTGTCAGGATGTTCCTTGAAGCAGAACCAACAGGAGCAGTCTTGATTGCGTTCAGAACAGCGTTGGGGTTCTTCAGGGAAACAAGCCCGGTCAAAAGGCAGTTGATGGTGTCAGCAACTCCACTTGGGTCTTTCTGCATCTGGGTTGCAAGTTCAGCAGTCCAGTCAATGTCTGATTCAGTAACTATTCTCTTCCATTTCATAGCAAATGTCCTCATGTCTATTTACCAAATCACGCATCAACGCAAGTGTGCTTCTTTAGTTTTTGCGCAATTTTTCTATTCGCTATTGTCATGTTTCTAATAGCCTATTCAGAAAACTTTGTACGTCCCTTAACCCATCCCATATTCAGAAACTCCTCAACCTATTCTGGACGAATCTACTTACTGTGAACACCATCATTCACCCATATGCTTCCTGCATGATATTCAATGTTCTTCTTCATCATATCGTCAGTCATTGCTGCCTTTGTTGCTTCTGCAATGCGCCGTTTCTCCTCTGGTGTTCTTCGCTTCCCTGTATTGGCAATGCTTATCTTTCGCTTCGTCTCTTCTGAGATGACATGGCCTGTCATCTTCTTCGTGCAATGGGCAACATAAGACTTATACACATCCTCATACCTTTCCATATCACCCATTGCCTATTCAGAATTAGGAAGCGTCATAAACCCAGATGTTCTAAAAAACGATAGTTCAGAAAGAAACCTATATCTATCTACTGAACACAATGCCAAATAATAATGAGCCAGAATATGATCTCTGAACAGAAGATTAGCAATGTTTTCGGTGGAGTTGTCAATCGGTATTCTATTGGTTCTAAAGTAGAATCTCGGAATAATATGATGCTTATTGTGTATTCCTATCTGCTTCACAGGAACGGATTTCGTTTCTATTATCTCAACATATTTGTCAAGGTATTCGTTATCGTGGACAAGTCCACACGACAATAATCTCTCTTTTAGTTTCATTGTTTTTACCTTTATTTTAACGATGTTGTTCCAGCAACATCATCTAATGATATTTACCATTTTCACACAAAAACTACACCTTATACTACGAAGGCTGGAACCTTTTAGTATAAGGTGCAATCTAAACAATCAGACAATTATGCGTCTACACAGGTATGCTTTTCGCGCATCTCAACTTCTTTCTGCTTACCATAGTTGAAGTTGCGGTAATCAGTTGAAAGATACCCAGTAACGCGCCTCAACCGCATTATGTGTTCATCTGAAGCCCCGCACATAGGACATGTGCTACCTATCTCATCCATATATCCACATTTCATGCAAACATCATTCGGAACATTGATTGCGAAATAAGGGATGTCATGATCCATGGCATAGTTCACAAGTTCCTCAACTGCCTGTAGGTTGTTCTTGGTTGAGCCGTCAAGTTCAACGTAGGTGATGCAACCTGCGCTAGAATATCCCGTCAACTGACTTTCAAGGTCAATCTTCTCAAACGGCGTCATCTTCTCCCACACAGGAACGTGCATGGAATTTGTGAAGTAGTCATGGTCGGAGACATGCTCAATCTCGCCATATTTCGCCTTGAACTTCTTCATCGCCGTGTAGCAGAGGTTCTCGGCCGGGGTGAAATACACGCCAAAGTTCAACTTGTACTCCTTCTTGAACTCTGCGCACCTGTCCTTGAACAACTGCTCAATTCTCTTCGCAAGTTCCATGCCCTTCTCGGTTGTGTGGTTGCATCCAATGAGGAGGTGGAGGGTCTCAGCCAACCCCAACTGACCAATAGCCAAAGTGCCATGCTTCAACGCGGACTTGATTCCCTCTTCGGGCTTGTAACCATACATCGTCCCGTTTTCATACATGAACTTCGCGGATGCCGCAGGTTGGGATGTAATCCAGTCAAACCTTTCAAGCAAGGAATCCTTCGCCTCATGAATCTTCTTATCCAGAAGTTCCATGAAATACTCAACGGTCCTCGTCTCCTCTGCACCTTCAGTCCAATCAATTCCCTTGGCGGTGGCTTTCTTCAATTCAGATTCAATTTTCTTCTTCGCCTGCATCGCCAATGTCGGTATTATGATTGTCGTTGGGCAGATGTTTCCGCGGCCGTCCTTCAATTGAACCAACTTGGGGTCTTCTGCATTGATGTCGGCAAGGTTGGCGGTTCTGCATCCCATCGTGCTGAAGTAGGTGCATGGGTTCTCTGGGTCATAGCCTGCCGCATTTGACCAATCCACGTTCGCATAGTTTGGATATAGCCTCAACGCGGTGGACTTGCAAGCAAGCTGGAACAAGTCATAGTTGGGGTCGCCCTTCTTCCTGTTCACGCCCTTCATGCACTGGAAGATTCCACAAGGGAAAATTGAAGTCTTGTGGAACTTGCCGATTCCCTTGATAGAACCCTCAATCAGCGCCTTTGTCGTCAAACGTCCCTCTGGCAGGGTGCAGGTTCCGTAGTTGATTGAGGTAAACGGCAACTGGTTTCCACTGCGGCTTTGAAGGGTGTTGAGGTTGTGGTACATTCCCTCAACTGCCTGCTCAAGTTCCTGAACAGTCTTGTCCATCGCATATTGATATGCGTCAAGATTTTTGTTGTACCAATCATTGTCAATTGGCAATTCTCTTATTTCATCTTTAGTTAATGGTGACTTATCTTGTCCTTTTGCCTTGCAGATATATTTCAATCCATCAAAATAATGCTTATTGAAACTTAGACGAACATACGGAACCATCGTCCAGTCAAGATGCGTTGCTGCCACGCCACCAAACTGCTGAAGGGATTGAAGTTGGAATATCACAGCCACCAACTGGAACGCCGTGTTGATTGAACCAGCTGGACGCACATCGCCTTGCCTTGTGTTGAATCCAGTTGCAAGCAACTTGTCAAATGGGATTGACAGACAGTTGTGACTTCCCACTGCATAGGCATCAAGGTCGTGGATGTAGACCTCGTTATTGTTGTGGTTGTGGCGTGTTTTCTTGGAAACCAGATGCTCAAGGGCGTAGTTCTTCATCACATAGGAAGCGGTCTCGCCCATTCTCCCACCAAACGAATACTCGTCAACGTTCGCGTTCTGGTTCTGAACATTGGATGCTGTCAGCTTCTCGGTGAGAAACTTCGTGTTCCTGACCCTTTCCTTCTCGTAGCGGTAGGTGATGTATTTCTTCGCAACCTCATAGCCAGCAGCCTCCATTATCTTCTTCTCAATGACATCTTCCAGTATGTCTATGTCAACCGGCTCTTCCAGGGTTTCGCAAAACGCCACAACTGAATCGGTTATGCGCTTCAACTGCTTTGATGTCAGCTTCTCGTCTGCCTTTACGTTCTCGTTTGCCTTTACAATTGAATTCAGAATCTTCTTCGGCTCTAGGTCTTCAACCTTGCCGTCTCTCTTGATGACTGTCATAGTTTCCTCTCAATGAATGGTGTCCAAATCTACATTTACCATTATCAATTATACCTCTGGACAAAACAAAAACGCCCCCTTGCGGAGGCGTCTGTTCGTATTCAGAATTGGAATCAATCAGTAATTGGAGAAGATGAACCCATCCTGCTCCGCGAAGTCTGTCATGAGCAGTTCGCGCCCATACTGGTCGTAATCGAAGTAGAAGTCCATGGCATCCTTGCCCAAGCCATCCAGACCAACATCGTCAATGTACTCTTCGCCAACCTCGGCATCTGAGCCATAAGCCATCTGCTGGTAGCCCTCGCTATCGTAGTAGTAGTCAGGGTCTTCTGGCTCTCCCTCGGCATCCTTCTCGTCTTCATCGCCCCTATGCCAGTCCATTGTCAGGTCGCGTCCAAACGCCTCGTAGTCAATATAGTATTCGGCATTTTCTGGCATTCCAAATGTGTCAACTGCATGAACGCCAAAGTCCTCTGGCGTGTTGAAATGCCCCTCGTACTTCTCCTGGAATGTCTCAATGCTATCATCGTCCCAAAGGTTCAAGTCAAGAAACGCCTCATACGCCTCCTTGTCGCCATCGTCCATCAGGTAGTATTCGTTGATTTTGTCAAACTCCTCCTCAGATGGCAGACCACCTTCATGATACCACTTCTCGGGAAAATTCTCGTAGTCCTGCACCATGAACTCTGGGTCGTCCTCGTCTGAATGGAGTTCTCTGCATGCATCCACGAACTCTTCGTAGGTGTTGTAGTCAGGAAGGGTAATCCACTTTCCATCAATTGAGCCGTTGTTGTACTTGGCGTATGTGCCAACGTAGATTTTGGGCGTGTCTGAATCATAGCCCTCGTCAGCTTCCTTCACAATCTTCTTGAATTTCATTTTCTGTTTCCTCGTAGATTCCTTCATAGCCGTTCTTTTTGACGATTTCAGAAACCTCTTGTCCTTTTTGAATTTTTCAACCTGTGCCGCCATTTCTTCATAAAGCTCGTTCAGTCTGTTCCGCCATTTGATATAAGACCTATCGTCGTCGTCCAATCTCCCAGCCCTTAAAAGAGAATACAGCGTGTCAAGTTCGTCCTTGCCATTGATTTCAAGTTCAAATCTGCCCTTGCCAGAAGCCATGAGCGAATACAGCTTTTCAAGCCACCCCAATGCATCATCCCACTGCGACCCAGCCTGGTGTATGATGGAACAAAAATCGTTGAGTTCCTTCATGTCTTTGAATTTCAAGGTGAACTTCAACGAGTCTTCAATCTTCTGCCAATCAAGGTTAGAACCAAATCTTTCCTTCACAATCTTTCTGGATTCCTACACGTATCTTGGACCGTCATCATCGTCAAAGTCCTCATCGTCCCCTTCGTGATAGCCGACGTCCTTGAACTTCCTTGCGTCAAGCGCAGCAAGGAACTCTGGAATCAGTTCCTTTGGCATGAAATCCTCATGGTACAACTCGTATTCCCTGAGTTCATAGTTCACCCTTCCGATTGGCGCACCTTTGTAGTAGATTTCATATCCATGGTCATATCCGCCAAGTCCAAGTTCCCAGTTGCCACAGCGACCTCCCATTCCATCGTCGGAATCATCCATGCGCTCCCTGGCTTTCGCCAGAGCCTGGAAAGGGAGCTTGGATTCGTTCAAAAGGCTTTTCATTTCGTAAATCTCTTTGATTGCATTGTCAAAGAGTATTTACAACAAAACCATCATTTTTGAACCAACTGGTCCTGCTCCATGTTGGAAAGCATTTCATGGACAAACTGCCCATAGTCCAGATACCGTATTTTCGTTCCCGCCTTTATCTGGTCAAAAATGCTCTGGTCTCTGACATCATTCAGCTTCATCAGGAACCAAGCAAGCCTCGTAGAGCCATACACCTTCCACGATATAGACGGCCAGTGCATGTCAGTGGGGCATACATACCACTTGCACACGTTATCTGGAATGTCAATCAGATAGAATGTGGAGTTGAGGTTGTACTGCCAACGCCCCTCCTCGTCAATGAAAAAGGAGAACATTTTGTCAAGGTCGAAGAAGTCAGGAGCGGCATCGTCATTGGAACGTACATACTGGCGTATGTCATCCACATACACCCCGTCCATGCTATAGGGCTTTCCAACTTCCCTTGTTCCTCTTATGCCTCTCTTCTCTGCCATCAAAACCTCTTCTCAATCACTGACTTGCGCTCAAGCGTCTTCTTCACGTCAATCACGCGCTGGTTAGTTGAACCCCTGAATGGGCATGACAAGTCCTTCTTGCTTTCCACGAACGCACCATCCACTATCACATCAACATAGTTCAGAATCCCGTTCATTGCCTTGTCCCCAGCAATCTCCTCAAATGTGTAACCGCTCCAAACCCAAATGTCCTTGTCGGGAAACCTCTCCTTGCACTCCTTGCACAACTGGATAATCTGCTTGCGGTTGTCCGACACCTTGCTTAGAGGCTCACCGCCCATCAGGCTCAACCCATCGCACGTTGGCTCCGCCAACTCCTTGAATATCTTCTTCTTCGTCTCTTCGTCAAACTTCTGTCCAAACTTCGGGTCCTGAGCCTCTTCGTTGAAGCAACCCGGGCATTTCCTCATGCATCCAGTAACCCACAAGGTAAGGCGGAAACCAGGGCCGTTCGCAATGTCTGCCTTTCTCAATGCAGTGTAGTTCATAATAAAATCAACCTCAAATCATTGTTTGCCAAAGTATATTTACACCTCGGAAATGGCTATGTCCACAGGTAAATTATACTTCTTGTCAACAAGATAGGCGGCGTCTCACCCTAGCCCAGTATTTCCTAGTTGCCCGCTTCTTGTGACCCCCAGGACCCCCATTCCATATCCTCGCATACTTCTCATTTGAGGCTTTATGCCCACCATGCAACAAAAGATATTTACGGCAGATTTCCCTTGACTTATCAATGGACTTTCTATCAGCATAGGTGTAATTAGTGCCATATGCGTTGTTCACATCGTCCACGACTTCCTTGTGAATTTGTAGAGGTCCGACAGCTTTCCCGTTGTCCCCAACGGCATGAACCTCCCCCTTTGACTCAACGTGAACCAATGCGTCAATCAGCTTCTCGGAAGGAGCAGCCAATGACGCAAAAGGGAGTAGAAACAGAAATGTGACCGTGAAAAATCGCATAGGCTTCTATTTACCATTCAACATTTGGAAACCCAAGCCAATGTCTCAATCATATCGGCGTCAATGTTCGTCTGCCCATCACCATCGGGGCAAACCAGAATCATGATGATGCCATGCGAACCGTCCATGCTCTTGACGAGTTTCATTTCCACGATTTCGTGCGCAAGCGAAAGTCCCATCATCCTATCCATGAACTCGTCCTTGGTGGAGCAGTACTGAACGCGCTTGTTCGCTGCCGACCAGTTGGTTAAGTTCTCGTTGAAATCCCAAATAGCCATCTGGGGCGGAAACTTGTCCCCAATCTCCCACAAGTCCCAGGAGACGATTCTGCAACTCCTAACCATGTCAAGAATCCTCCTCATCTTGACCTTCAACTTGGAATCCAGAACAATCTCCACATAGGGATTGTGGTTGATGTAGCTGGGTATGATTACCGCGCTCGTCTTGGCGGGCTTGAACCACCGCTTTATGCTCTCAATGATTGACTTCATTTTCTTCTTCACCACTTCCACTTCAACTTGCTGAACGCCTCAACAACATCTGCGTCAATATTCGTTGTGCCATCTTCGGAATCCTCAACCCAGACTGTTAGGGCGCAATGTTGACCAGACACCCAATAGTCAACTTCAACCCCTCGGATTATTTTTGACAAAGAGGCGTTCATCAGTTTTCCAAGGAAATCCCCAATGCCATCCTTGTTCGTGCAGATGAACTTCGTGTCAAAGGCGTTCTTGTATTGGCACACCGCAATCAAGTTGATTGGGAGATTGCCCTTGCTCTTGAGGACAGCACCCAATTCCCAGATTATTTCGCCGCTTCCCTTCATGTCTGACCCTCCAATCGCATAATGTTTGAGTTGTCATACGCATGTGAAAGTAGTTCAATCAAATTGCAGTCAATGTTCGTTTTGCCCTTGTCGTCGGGTCCGAGAAGAACCATTAGGAACGCCACCTTGAAATCGGCGTCACTGCCACTGAAAAGCGCAACTTCCATCACCTTTCGTGAAAGGGACATGTCAGCCATTGTGGAAACGAAATCGTCAACCGTCTCGCAGAACTTCACCCTTTTGTTAAAGTGGTCGCTAAACTTAAGGGGATTATCAACACTGAAACGGGGGTTATCAACGATGAACGAGTCACGCGCAAGTTCAACATCAGCATCTTCGCGTATCTCCCACAATTCAACCCCCGTTTTAAGGCACTCGCTTTCTAGGTCAAGAGCCGTGTTGATTTGGGAAAGCAATTCCTTTAATTCATAATCCATTGTCTTTCTCCAATTTATCACCTGCAAATCCAGATTCCATAGAAGAACCTCGTGTGTCCCCCAACGCCCTTGCTTCCTTCACCAATGAGACGAAACACCTCATATCCTCCGCAACCACATTCGTCAAAGAGAAAATGAATCACCTGTGACTTGTCCAATGTCTTGTGCCGTTTCAGGGTCAATTTCCCATCCTCTTTCGTGCAGAAGAACACGTCAAAATAAGGATACTTGCCTTGGTTCTTTTCGTCGGAGAGGATGTCGCAAATGCGCGTCATGAACTCGCCAGTGTTTATATGCCACTCCGACGAACAGAGGAAAAGCATTGCCAGCTCAGGAATGTACTGACTTTTCTCGTAGCAGTTCATCGTCACACCCCATTAGACATATTCAATGGTGGAGCGGATGTCCACAATGTCAATGTCAACGCCATACTTGAAGGAAATCTCCTTGCGCAGCTCGTTGATTTTGGTCTGGAGCGCAACATCGGCGAAATCCTTCTTGGAGGCTTTCATGTGGACGGCGAAGCAGAGACGCGCCTTGCCATCCTTCGTCAGCTTCACCTTCACGGTGTCGGCGTCAATGGAGAACTCCTGGGGAACGCCAGTGCCAGAGAGGTCTTTTGCGAAAGTGGACTTGACGTTGCCCACCAGCTCGGCGTTGAAGTGGTTGACAGTCTTGCGCTTGTCCCCGAAGGTGAAAATCTTCGTTGACTTGGCCTGGTCGTTGAAGTCGTAGAGACACGCCACGCCATAGTCAGTGCCAAGGCACTTGACAAGGTGCTTCTTCCAGTTCTTCTTGAACGTGCCGTCCCCATCCTTCTTGTTGAATATCCCCCTGGAAATGCGGGAGCGGATGCACTCCACAACCTTGTACCACCCAATGTTGTCATACACGCGAATCACGCCATCGGCGTCATTGGCAGTCAGCTCAACAATGCCAATCATACGGCCCGCGGCAGGGTCGCCACCAAAGCACTTCCCCTTTACCGCAAGCCCATAATAGAGCAGGCGCACAGTGTCTGCGTTCTTGGAACGCGCCCAATCGTGAAGGGCTTTTTCAGTGGGAAGACCCTCAGAGGGGTTGCCATAGATAATCACGTCATGCCATACTTTCATCGCAGTTTCTCCTTGTTGGTTAGTGAAATCAACCATTGGCCCGCACATAGGCGGCTTCCAGCTTCTCCCAAGAGAAGTATTCCATCTTGGCAAGCTGACCAGCGTACTTGCCAAGTTTTGCAAAAATCCATTTCATCTGCTTGGGGGACAGCCAACCATGCCCCTTGTACCATTCGGCGAATTTGGTGAGAAGGCAGGCATCACCCACGGTGAAGCCAATGCCATTGAGATTGTGCGTGTCCTTGCCAGCCTGTTCACTGGCAGTCTGGTTCGCGTAGATTCGCAGCAGGGCTGCGATTGCCCATGTCTTGTTCGTGGTGAGCATCTGACGCAGATAGCCCATGAGCGCCGCCTTAGTGACCTTGACCTTCTTCTCCATAATCTCAACTCCTTGTGGGAATCTCATGGGCGTTCCCTATTGCCCTCACAACACCTATAGTATACACCTTCTTGGTTCGGAGGTCAAGGGGGTCTGAGAAAATAATTTCATTCCATAATTGGTAAATATTCAAAGAAACAAGGTGAAATCCACGATGAAGAGAAAATCAATGTACAATGAGGAATCTGCCCTCGCAAATAGCGAAAAATGGAAGATATTGAAGTGGCTTTGGGACAATGTGGAGAATTGCCCAAGCATTGATTCGGTGACTGACGTTGGGGCAGCTGAGGGTACAATGACATTCGTCTCTGCAAATGGGGAAGAATACACCTTGGCAATAACAAAAGGAAACTGGAGGGAATTATGAACTGGTTCATGAAAGTGTGGCTGAAGTTCGTCACATACGATACTTTGGTGAAAATCATCGCAACGGCTCTTGCCTACGTGCTGGAGTACGCGAGAAAGCATTCAGACAAGGGCGGATGGGAAAAGGCGAAAAAGTCAGTGCACGAAGTCAAGAAGTGGGTAAACCTGTTTGACGAAGTGTACGAAGACGACACATTGACTGAGGATGAGGAGAAGAAGATTGAGGCTGCAATCGCTGAATGCACAACGGTTGAGTCAATCTACAAACTGCTTCTCAACAAGAAAGCACCGAAGAAATCGGGCAAGAAAACGGTTTCAACCAAGAAAACAACCAAGAAGGTAGGTAGCAAGAAATGAAAGCAAAGAAAAGAATCGTGAGAGAATCACGCGGTGACGTTGATCTCTTCATCAGGACCCATAGCATGAGACAGATGGGCCGCCACAAGGAATTTGACCGTGCGTTCGCCAAGGAACTGGAGGCAGCTCTGGAGCAGTTCGCCAACAAGAAGAAAATGACCCCAGACGAGGTCATGGATGGCGGTGACAACCTGATGTCAGAGTTCGCAAACTGGGCGAAGAAGAACCTGCGTCTGGACATTGACAAGTACATGCCAAGCGCAGAGGAGTTCGTTGAGGGAAGCGGAAGCAATCCAATTGACGAACAGTTCATACAAGACTGGATTGCTGAGGAACTTCAGGAATGTGAATGGGTGGATGGAAAGGTGATAAGTGGAGCTGATTTTGTCCTAGTGAAGACACAAGATGGCAACAGATACTATGTCACCGTTGAACCAATGTGATGAACAATGAACTGGAAACGCATAGACGAGTCAGATTACAAGTCCCTTGACCTGCTCTGCAAAAAGGACGCGGAGCAGTTGAGACGACTTGCCATTGAGTACAGGACTTTGTGCGAAAGCGCGGCCAAGTACCAGTCGGGGAAGTTCCTGGACATCTCAAAGACCAAACTCGCCCTTCTCAAGAAGTTCCTGGCTGGACTTTGCGAGAAGGATGGCGTGGTGAAGGAGGCGCGTGAACCTGACTACAGCAGGTTAAGCAAGAAAGCCTGCCGAAAGATAATGGACTTGGTTATGTCCTTCGCATGGAACTGCTGGGACATGGGGGCGGACTAGTTCCCATGGGAAGACGCAGAACAGGACTTCACGCTGAAGAACCTGGACGATTATCTGAACTCACTGGTGATGGTTCAGTGAAATTTTACAACGGAACAAACGAGGTAAAACAAAATGGCAGTACACATAAACACATTGAATGGTGGAAACATCACCATAACAACTGGGGGTTCTACTCCTGCTGGACATGCGGACACTTGGGTAAAATGGGATGGTGACACAGAATGGACACCAGTAAGCATTGAAGGAAGTATTTATGGCGATAGCACAGATTCGCTCCCAACAACTCAGATTCTTAATATTGAAAATGTAGTTGCTCTTGAAATTGGAACAGATGTGACGAGCATTGATGAACTGGCATTCATCAACTGCAGCAGACTTACTAGCGTGACGATACCGAACAGCGTGACGAACATCGGGGCTTCTGCGTTCCGCGACTGTAGCGGACTGACGAGCGTGACGATTCCAGAGAGGGTGGAGAGTATTGGGTGGCGTCCGTTCTACAATTGCTACGGCCTAACGAGCGTAACATTTGAAGGGAAAGATAGAGCCACTGTTCAAGGTATGACAAACTATCCATTTGGACTTAACCATGCAAATAGGGAAGGCGTGACAATTCACTGTACAGATGATGACATTTCAGTTTCATTTATTGTATAATAAACTTCAGCATCAGAAACAAACAAGGTTGGTCTTGTCAATCAAGAACTAACCTTTTCTTTTTCAGTTCCATCATCCTGTCCCACAGTTCAAAATGGTGGCTATCTGACAGACACTCCTTGCCCGGTTGATAGTGGTTGTCCACGTCCTCTGCCAGTATCTGGTGGAGTTCTTCTATTTCCAAATCAATCTCAGCTTGCTCGTTCATAATACTCCTTCATCATCTCAAGCAGCTTCTCGTTGTCAATGGCTTCGTGGTGGATTTTCTCAATCTGGGACTTGATGTAGTCAAACTTGTCAACCACAATTCCCATGTCCTCTTCAACACCTTCTTCGCCCTCGCTGTCATCTGATATGCCAAGGACAAACACCGAACTGTCCTCCTCGTACACGCCAGCATCCGCCACAATGCTATCCAGCTTGCCCTTCTGCTCGTCAGTCAAGACAACATCATAGCAACGGCGCACAATTGAACCCTTCAGCTTGGACTCGTCAAGCGTCCCATTCACGATGTCGGAGGCATATACCGTGACGAACTTCGGAACTGACGCGCACTGGTAGAAGGTTTCGTGGTTCTTGTCGTCCAGTATGAAATATCCATGCTGCTTCTTCTCGTCTGGAAGCCTCTTCATATCGTGGACCTGGTACTGTGGCGAACCCACAATGTTCCATGTCCTGTTCTCAAATGTCACTGTCTCGTGGTCGTGTATGTGACCCATGTATATCGTGGAATAGTCATGCGTGTGGTGGAGAATCTCCGACACGATGTTCCCCGTCTCAACCTCCGAGAAGTTGTGACCGCCAGCCTTGTATGCGTTCGCGTATCCCTGACCCTTGTACTTGATTTCGCCTGAATAGGATATGTCGAAATGCCCCATCATTATGTCATAGGACTCCGACAGGTTGTTGCGCTTTATGTGGTCGTTCAATGTAGTGCCACACAGCCAGGGCACAAGCAGAACCTTCTGCCCATTCAATTTCAGTTCAGTCGGAACAGATATGATGTTCACGTTGTTCAGTTCAAATATGTTCAGGGACGTTATTACGCTGTTGTACTTCTCGTAGAGGTCGTGGTTTCCCTGCAGCAGGAAAACCTCGCAGTACGAACTCAACTTGCGCACCAAATCGTTCGCAACGTTCAGTGAAGTGACCTCAATGGCAGTGCGCTGGTGGAACAAGTCCCCCAAAAAGAAGACCTGCTTTATGCCCTCGGTCTCAATCCTCCCGATTATCTCGTCAATGACCTTCTCAGCTATCTTCTGCCTAGACGGCTTGTCGTTTGAGATTCCAACGTGCAGGTCTGTGAATATGAGGGACTTCCCCATTCGCTCAATGTTATTCGTCATCTGTCTATTTCCTCTGCTGTTGCTCCAGCATTTTCTTGTAGTATGTGTCAGTGTAAATTCTATCAAAATAGTCGGAAAAATTCGGTATGGACTTATTGAACGCGGACTTTATCTCAACTGCCAATGTGGAATACTCGTCCTTGTGGTTGAAGTACCTTCCACGGAACATTTCCCATGCGTCCTTCATTTCATAGTGTTCGTAACACCTCTTTATGGTGTTCTCTATGTCTGGAAGAAACGGAAGGAGAATCACTGGAAAGTCTCCTGACATAACATACTTGTCCAGGGTGTGCTTCTCGGCCAATGCTTTCACGCACGCTGACGGTTCGTTGAATCCAAGGGTGTATGTGAGATGCAGGTACTTCTTCACCGCCTTTGAGAAACGGTCAACCAGCGCCTTTCTAGCCTCCACCAGTCTCTGCCTCTTCTTCAGGTTCCGCGTCTCCTCCATCACCAGTCCGACAAGGTGCTGCATCCCCTTCACCGTTGTGGGAACATGGGAAATCCTGTCCGCCACCTTCCTGAACACCACCTGCCTGTCCTCAACAGTCAATGCGTTGCGGAGGAACATCTGGTAGAGCTGGTCGAAATGGCGTCTGAACTTCCTATACATGGCTTTGCCATCGTAATTCTCAATGTAGGCAAGGGATATGTTGCGAACTGGGCCGTTGTCGTTGAACAGCTTTATGTAGAGGGGCAAGACCCTTGCGACATCAGTCGGCGACAGGAGCTGGAATTCCATCAGCTTCTTCGCCAAGTTCTCAATGTACGGGTTTTCTCTTGTAGCCATCCAGTGTCTTCTTTATCACGTTCGCAGTTCGTTTCCCAGTATAGAAGTAGTATCCATACACGGCGTAAATCGTCTAAATCACCTAGTCAATCCCAAACCCCCATTTGTCGTGCATCATGTGGATGAAGGGTTCGTCTGACAGGCAAGCCTTGATGTTGCGGAGAAGTTTGTCGCATGCGTCCTTTAGGTACTTCACCTTGTCGTCTGACTTCATGTCCTGGATTTCCTGAACCCTGGCGTAAAACGGCTCCGCGTTCATCTGGGGGAACTGCTCAACAATCCTATCCCAGATGAAGTCCAGCTCGTACTTCTCCTCGTGGTCGTCAAAGCAAATGGAGACTGACTTGTCCCCCTTGTGGAATGGAAACCTGTTGTCCTTACTGTATTCTGCCATCTTGATATGTCTCGTTGTATTAGTCCTCAATACAATTATACATCAGAACAACTATAATTGTAAATAGTCTGAAAGGATGGCGAAATGGCGAATCTAAAGGAAAAATCAAACCAGCACCTGAACTAGAACGGTCAGGGCCTGGATGGCATATACAGAGGAGAAGTGAGAAAGCAGATGGCCGATGGAAGGGTCAAGGTTTTCGTCCCTGGGGTGTATGACCCCCAGTTTGAGGCGGATGGAAACGAGGACTTTCTGCCCAATGCTGAGATAATGATGCCGGTATTCGCCAAGTCCATAAACCAATCTGGCTTCTGGGGCGTGCCTGACGTCGGAGCCATTGTTTATGTAGTGTTTCTGAACCAGGACGCGAACTATCCGCTTGTGATAGGGACTGTCCTCAATGCTGTTCCGGGCTTTGGCAAGGCAATGTGGAACAAGATGATGCGCAAGAAGAAGTACGTCAAGCAGATACTCAAGAACGGCAACGCGGAGATGTCCCTTGACGAGAACGGATCCATAGACCTGACAGTGAACTCAATGGAGGGGTCTGCGGAGGACTGTGGCTCAATGAAGGACTGCCACATCCTCATGGACAGAACCAACGTCAACAATAGAATCACATTGTCGGCAGACGACATCATATTGGACTGCAGGAACCTCTTGCTAAAGACATTCAACACGCAGATAGACGCAGGCAACAAGGTGATAATCCATGGTAGGGGCGGTAGGGTTGCCATAATGTCACCATCCATCTTCATCAACAGTAACCTTGGTTCTGGAACGAACGCCACGGTGATAAAAGGCAGTTCGGGAACCCTAGTGGTATAAAGGAAACAATGCAATGAAAAACAAACTGAAAATAGCATCCATCGTGTCGCTTATTTGCATGTGCGCATTCCCAATGGAATCGTATTTCACAATGGAGAACGACACTTTTTTGAGGAAAGACGATTCAGACTACACCCACGGTACAAGGCTGGATTTAGTTGACACAGACACTCTGTTCCACTACATGATTCAGCAAACCATGTATGCGCCACCAGACCTTCGGAACGAACACCACATCCCAGGTGAAAGACCATACGCTGGGATGCTCATCGGTGGCGTGGGGTACGAGTTCTTTCAAGACCCCCAGTCACCTTGGACGCATTATGGCGAACTTGACTTTGGCGTGATTGGGCCTGCTGCTGGATGCAAGGACACGCAGACAGCCATACACAAACTGCTTGGATGCAGAAAGCCCCAGGGATGGGACGACCAGTTGCACAACGAAATCGTGCTGAACGCCCAGTGGTGGACAAAGTACAACTGGTTCATATCTGATTACGTTGCCATTGTGCCATTTGGGGGAGCTGCGGTTGGAAACATCCAGGACTTCGTGGAAAGCGGCGCTCAGTTGAAAATCGGATACAACATCGGAAGGCCCGCCAACAACGAAATCCTTTTCTCAGCGCCTGCCCCAAGGGGCAACTGGACATGGAAGAAACTGTCAGCATACGCCTATGTAGGTGCAAGCGAGAGGTTCTACCTCTACAACCACATCCTTGAGGGTTCAATGTTCCACAACAGGGACGATGACCTATCCGTGGACATTGAAAGGTTTGTCACTGAAATGAGGGCTGGCTTCGTGTTGAAATACGATAGGTTCTTCGCAACATACTATGCCGTGTTCAGAACTGACGAATACAAGCACCAGGAGAAGTCCCCAGACTTCGGTGGAATCGGGGTCGGATGGACATGGTGAATGTATAATTGAAGCATGGCAACCATCACATTCAAGGGCATAACCCAGAACTCCTCCATATCCAGGGCACTGACAGCCCAGGAATTCCTATCCATAAAGCAGGACTACTACAAAAAGCCTGACATTGGACTTGTAATTGACCAGTTCGTTGCAATCAGTAAGGGCGGCTCAAGGATGAACCACGTCCAGGACTACTACCTGAAGGAGGTCATGTCAAAGGCAGTTGGCACACGGGCATCGTGGTCTATCTGGGATGGCATACGCAACAAGGAGATAATGGAATACTTCGCTGGGAAAGTGAACGACAACAAGAAGGTCTATCCAGACACTATGACCCTTGCGGAGAAGATTGCCACCGCGTTCAGATTATGTGGAATCAGATACTGCGTGAAGGTTCCGAACTTCCCCTTGAAAGTAGCATCTAGGATAATCTCAAAGTACAACGTGAACGGCAACTACTACGACTATTCATGTGGATGGGGTTCAAGATTGCTTGCCACACTCCAGAACAACGTCAACTACTATGGCACAGACCCCAACTACGAGCTGGTTGATAGGCTGAATGAGATTTCATCTGACTACAAACTTACTGTCACGAACAACGCATCCACCACTGACATACGATGCCATGGAAGCCAGACATTCGTCCCCGAATGGGAAAGCAAAATGGGGCTTTGCTTCAGCTCACCGCCTTACTACTCATTGGAAGACTATCAAATCGGGGCGGAGCAGTCATACAAGAGGGGAATGACATACGATGAATGGCGCGACGGATTCATAAAGCCAACTGTGGAGAACTGCTTCAGATATCTCATTCCAGGTGGCTACTTCATATTCAACGTCAAGTCATTCAGAGACTACAAGACGAACGAGGTCTACCCGATTGAACGGGACTTCCTATACGAGGCGCTGAAACTTGGAATGGAGCATGTGTGCGTAGAACCCATGACCAACATAAAGAGATGCCACGGCGCTGCAAGTGGTGGCGAATACAAAAACGGCGGCAAGTTGATGTTCAGTGACAACGATGAGCGGATGCACATCCTCAAGAAGTCTTGAGTTTCAACTTCATCTTCACCTGGAACGCCGATATTGTCCTAGCCTTGAGCAGCTTTTCGTTCGTGAACAGGTCAGCCCTATTGGTGGCTTTCACGAAATCGTTTATGTCCTTGGCGTGTGCAATCGCAAGAATGTCGGACAAATCCAGAAATGAAATGTCGGGGAATCTCTCAGCGTGCTTCAAAGACGATGACATTCCAGCATAGTCGTTGTCAAACGCCAGCACTATTCTATGGCGTGGATAAAGTTCCGTGAGCATCTTGTGCTGGTAGTCAGTCAATGACCTACCACCCAACGCCACGCCATTCTTCAGAAAGAGGGAGTCAAACACGCCCTCGGTGCAGTAGATGTTGTGATGGGAAACATCTACGTTCCCAATGTTAAACACAGGCTTTGGCTGGAAGTTTATATTCTCGTCCTTTGGGAAGATGTACTTGACGGAACCCTGACCCTTGATGTCGTACTTGTTGAAGTTGCCTAGCTGGTGGTAGATGCAGTTGTCATCCCAAATGTACTGAATCAGAATGAACTCCCTGCCAGTTGAATCCACTATTGACTTGAGCATGTCCCTAGAGCCAACTGGGATTTTACGTTCGTCTAGGTATTTCTTCGCTGATTCCGACAATGGGTTCACAGTCCAATTTGAATCCAATAGGTAGCGGTAGGATGGATTGGGTGCAAGAATCTCAAATGTGCTGCCCTGCTCTTGAAAAGCCTCAGCCCTCTTTCCCTTCACAATGTTACTGAAGTTGAGAACCTTGTAGTCCTGGATTATCCTATCAAAGACGTCCTGTGTGCAGATTGCCTTGAGGAAGTCATAGCCAGTCATGTTCGCCTGGCAGTTGAAGCAGTAGAATGTCCCAGTCTTGCGGTAGAAATAGCCACGCTTCTTCAATCGGTTCCTCTTGGAGTCGCCGCAAATGGGGCAACGGAAAGTTATCTCGGAGTTATTACGAGATTTGAGCGAAGATTCGGGCAGATTCTCCCAAACCTTCGCGTCAACATAGTTTATCCACTCTCTTGAAGTCCAGTCAATCATTTGCGATAGCATACGAACTTGATTGCGAACACGTCCTTGCCACGCCTGTCCACAGTCTTCGTTGGGAAGCAGTAGATACTGGAGTAGAAGCAATCATCCCCAAGGAAATCGTCAATGGCACGCTGGATGGTCGGAGAGCAGTTGACCTTGCAAGTGATGAATCCCAGCTCATCAATTGACCCGATTTTTGGGAAGGTCTTTTCCTCGTTGATGGCAACCGTCATGGTGTTGTCCTTCACCTCAATTGAGGAGGTGTCGAAAATGACTGGCTGGATGGTCTGAATGAGAAATGTAAGGCGGTTGGCAATGAAAACCGACAAGTCCTTCACTTCGTCATCCTCTTCATCGTCCTCATCGTCGGGCAAGGGAATGGGGTCTCCGTTGTCGTCAAGCCCAAACGCCTGCTTGTAGATTTCGGTGTGCTTGGGTTGGGTCGGAACAATGTCACTGAACTTCTTGCCCCCAGAAAGCATCTCAAAGATTGATGGCGGAACCTTTGCGGGCTCTTCGTCCTCGTAGGCATCCCCTTCGTCCAGCTCATCATCCTCAACCTTCCACTTGAAGTTGTCCTTCAACTTGCGGTTGATTTCAACGTCCTCCTCATCGTCATCGTCAATCTGGATGGACACCTTGGGACGGTCAATGTCCTTGATAATCTGCTCAAAGAGGCGTTCAAACTCAGGCGTTCCAATGAACTCCAGGCCCCTTAAACGATTGTTCCTTCTCACCGCGTCCTCGCCATACCGGCGCGGAATAAAACTTGAATGCTCAAACATGGTTAGTTTCCTTTAGTCAATTATACCACAGAACTGACCATTAGTAAAGTATCGTCCGATGCCCCTTGGAATCCGTGAACTGGATTTCCTTCGCCTCGGAGCCATACCACTCCGTCTCGTAGTATTCCCCACGGCGCCTGTCCTCAAGGTCATCGCAATTGACGAACTCATACGCCAGCTTCTTCTTGCCCTTGAGGTATTCCAGAACCCTGGCGCACTTCTTCTCGGATTCCGCATACCAATGGTAGTCGCGGGAGAAGATGGATGACCGCTTGCCCCCAACCTCGCAGTGATACCAATCCGTGAAGTTGATTTCGTTCAGACCCAGCGCCTTGAGTTTCTTGTTGATGGCGAAAAAGCCCTTGCACGGCTTGATGAGATAGATGCCCTTGCAGGTGGTGTACTCCTTCGGACGCGAATACCAGCCACCAGACCACTTAGACCCATGCTCGTTGTTGCGGGAGAGGATTTCGCTCTTCTTCGGCTTCAGCTTGGCGCAGATTGCGTCCGCAATCCTGCAAGTGATGTCCCCAAAGGAATCGTCAGCCAAATCCCCAAAGTCAACTTCCTCCTTGTAGCCGGAGCGGAACACAGTATGCGTTCCATTGAACTTGTTTGAAGTCACATAGGTGAAGTTCCGAGTGATTCCCAGATAATTCTCGTCCTTCGCAGACTTGAACTCCTTCACCAGCACCTTGGCAACGAATGCCACCTTCTCTTCGGTTGTCGCGTTCTTCTTCATTGTTTTCTCCTTTACTTCACGATAATGTTGTTCTCAATGTCGGCCTTCATCTTCGCCACGTCAAAAACATAGCGCGGGTCATTGTCCCCATACACTGGGTCGCCATCGTTGTTGCCATAGGCGGCCTTCTCATCCTTGTTGTAGCAGTTGCCATCTTCGGGAACATAGCCATGGATTTCGTTGTCCTCGCCCATGTAGACGATGAACACAAGGGGCAGTTCCCAATCTCCGCCCGCAGCGAACCAAAGCACGGGAAATTGCCCACCCTCGGGCCCAAGCATTTCATATCCCCCAAGGTTCTTCAGACCAGGAAGGTGGTTGTAGGAGTCCTCAGTCCCAAACGGCTCAATGTTCTCAGTATCAAACTCAACCTCATTCAAATCCGATTCAACAGTGGACAAGGAAACAACGTCCCATGCCCCAAGGTGTCCTGATTCAATCTCATTCTTCAAGTCCTCAACAGTGAGGCTCTTCTTCGCGTATCTGCTCATGCTTCTTGTCCTTTACTTGGAATGAACTAAAATGATAGCCAGCAAGCCAAGCACCTCAATGGCTACAATGGGAATGGCAAACTGCCAGAACCTCTTGTCAATCTTGCGCCAGTACATAATCCCTCCATTTACCAGTACCCAAATATGCGGCGGCGCCTGTGGCAAGAGCGCACAAGGCGTGGGATGTTGTTCATGCCAACCTTGGTAGGCTCATATCCCACCATAGCCTCAATCGCCTCCTTCTGCTTCTCATACGGGACAAGGATGGCGAACACGCGCCCAGCGCGCGAATCCCATGTGTCAATCAGCTCCCCATTCTTCACGGTGGCAATGTGCGAACGCGAAAGTGTCAGGGCGCATGCATCTGGCATGTAGAACTTGAGACGAACTGCAACCTCACCCCTAGTCATGCACTTACCAAGCTGAATCCAACGCCAACCCCTTGTCACAAGAATCTTGTCATACACGCCCGTGCGGTTGCGCACAGAACGCATCTTCTTGGCGAGGCGGTACTGCTCCCTCTCCACCTCATCGTATGACATAGCACCCTCAAGCGCGGCCACGATTGCCCGCGTGGTGCAGTCCCCAGAGCAGTTGTCCTTGATGTTCCATGTGTCGGGGCGCACGTTCGTCTCTTTGAACACGCAAGCGGACGCAACACCACGGATTTTCTTTGTTCTTGCCATTTTCACTTCTCCTAGTTTTCGCAACACAACATAGTATACACCATTTTGGTATGAATGTCAATGGGGTATGAGAAGATTATAATAAAAGAAACCGCCCAGTAAAGAGCGGTTTCTGTTCAATTTGGCTAGTAAAAGTATTTTACTTCGCCATTGGGTCAAAGCCCGTAGCAGGCTCACCAGTGACGGGAGCCTCAGTTGGAGGAGGTGGTGTCGCCGGTGCAGCATTGCCACCATCTTCGGGCTTCTCTCCAGTAGCAGCAATGTTCTCGCTCAGCTTGAACATGGCAAGCCTCTTGGTGAGGTTCATGATTGCCAGGTCGTTCTGGACGGACTTCACAAGCACGCCGGAATATGCGTCAATGAATTTCGTGAAGTTGAGGAACTCCTCTGGAATGTCAGAGAGTCCAATCACCTCGTAGAACTTCTTGACGAAATCCTTCTCAAACTGCTTGAACCCGCGCTCATCGTTCCAACCGGCGTTCTTCGCCAGGTCAAACGCAATCGCAGTCATGTCAACCTTGTTAGTGTTAGGTGCGTCAGCCATTTTGTTTTGTCTCTTTCTCTTTAGTTGTTTTTCGTTTTTCACTTCTGTGAAATTTTCTTTTCGTTCTTGTGCCAATCCACGATTTCGTAGTTTGCCATGATGTGCCTGTGGTCAACGACATCCACATAGAAGTTGTTGAGCAGGTCTGTCTTCAAAACCACCCAATCCCTCGGATGGATTACAAGTTTCTGCGGAGGATATGCCTCCTTGTTCAACTTCCCCGGAAGAGTGAAGATTGAATCCTTTGTGCAGTACTTCTCAAGGATTTCGTCGGAGAACTTCCCGTTCTCGTTCCAATAAGCCACAAGGGGCTTTGGGAAGTCCAGGTTCTCAACGCCAATCATGCCGATGATGTCAATGATGTCGTTGTAGGAACCCGTGAACTGGATTGCGGGATATGGTTCCGTGAAACCAATCTTCTCCTCGTCCCTATGCTGGATTGCCTTTACTTTGCTCATTTCAAGTTTCCTTTCGTTCAGGCTTCTGGAATGTCATCGTTGTTCTCAACAATCAACTGCTTCTGCTTCTTCTTGCCCTTGATTTCCTCAATCTCGGACTCAATCTCGGCGATTGCGTCACTGGACTTGGAGGTATACGCCATCTTCTTCGCGGATTCCTCGTTGAACTTGTCCAGGAAGGTGTCCCAGATTTCGTCCTTGGAAACGAGTTCCTTGTAGGTGACGCGGGTTTCCTTGTAGGACGGAACAACATAGCCACCGCGGACTTCCTGAATGAAGCCATACGCCACAGCATCCTTGATGATGCCATCGTACTTGGAAATGCCATAGTCGAAGTCAATGTACACATCGGCTTCAAAGCAAGGCTTGATTACTCGGTTCTTGGTGCAGAAGAAGCGCATCCTGTTGCCCTTGTAGAAGCCCACGTGGTTTCCATCGGTCTCCTTACCTGTGGCGAACTCCGTGTCACCATCCTTGACAAGCAGCTTGGAAGCCTGAAGAATGACATGAGATGCGTACTCAATGCCCATGCCACCAGCCATGTTGTGAACCTTGGAGGCGTACATCTGCCCAGGATTGGAATACTCGTGGTTAATTACGATGAGCGAGCAGTTTGAAACAACCACGCGCATCATAAGGGTGCGGATGAGGGAGTTGCGCGTTTTCGCAGCCATGCCCTGGTCAGCCACCATCTTGTCCTTGTCCACGGCGTCAGAGACAACCTTGGACGAGGCAAGTCCACCGAAAGAGTCCAGAACAACAATGAAACGAGGCTCATCGTTGTTGCCTGGGTCTTTTTCCCAATCGTTATGGGCCTGCACAAGGCTCTCGTAGATGTTCACCAGCTTCACGCATGCGTCCTCAGCATCAAGGGCGGGGACATACTCAACCTTTTCCAAATCAGCGCCAAAATTCTTGAGGAGCTGAACGCCACCTCCTTCGGAATCCACCCAAAAGCATCCATCAATCTTGTTGTCCCTAAATGCGTTCGCAACAACCTGTGCAGCGATGAGGGACTTGCCAGACTGGGAAGGTCCGTAGATTGTGGTGATTCTTCCACGGGGAACCCCGTTGTGGACATTGCCCGTGATAACCCTGTTCAACGCAAACGAACCCGTGTCGTAGAAGTCAGTCACAATGGTGTCTGATTCGGCAGCTGTCTTGGTGTCGTTCTTTTTCCTCAGTCCTTTGAGGAGGTCTTTTGTCTTCATCTATCAAACTTTCATCTTGAAAGTTCTGCATGTATCGCAACATGCGGATTGGTTTGTTGTGACCCAATGCCACAACCAACATATACAATTATACAACATTTTCAGGAAAAGATTAACCTGGATCCGAATAACTGCTTGACTCAGGTGGCGTTGGAGAGACGTTTTCACCTGTGTCAGTCTTGTTCTAAATGACAGCTGCAGGTACGCCCTCTTCCCTCTGCTTCTTGAGTTTCGCGGTTTCAGTTGAAAGTCCCTGGCGCATAATCTCAAGACCGTCTCTAATTGAGTGTATTGTCTTAGCCCCCTTGATGATGGAACTTGCTGCCTCCATCGCCTTGTCAAGTGGAATCATAACAGGTCCATCCTGTGACATCTCTATGCCGTACTTTGACATTTCCTCTGTGGAAAGCGCGTATCTAGTAGACCAGTCAATCTGACGCTCCTTTCGCTTGCCCTCAAATGGAATCCTCTTTATACCGTCCTCTGGAAGTCCATGCATCTTCCTATAATGCCTCTTGAACTGCTCCCATGTGAAATTGAACAGACCACGTTCATCAGCCTCCTTCTAGTTGTGTCCAGAAGCCAGGAACTGCGCCAATGCGTTCATGTGCGCCTTGTACGCGCCCTCCATTGCAACAAGGTCTTCTCCGACCTTGACCTCTATGTAACCTCCAGACACCTTTGCGCTGTAGTCAAGAATGGCCTGTTCCCTTCGCTTCTTCAGTTCCTCGGCCTTCTTCTTAGCCATTTCGGCCTCTTTCGCCTTTCTTATGCGCTCCCTTGCCTTGTAGTCTCCGGCGTCAATTTCAAGAAGAAGCTGGTCGTCGCTCAGCTTGGACGCGCCCTGCATCTTCTACCAGTCTGGTGAGAACATATACAGGACTGAATCGAGTCCATCGGTGGGAATCTTCAATATGGACGGCTTCTTGCCCATTCTGAATCCATCCCTGTTGGCGAACTTTCCCTAGTTGTGGTACGCAGCAACGTCTTTCGCAGTTCTCAACGCAGCCAGGCGTTTAGCCTTGTTCTCCTCCTGAGCCTCAATGTCCTTCACTGGGACGGGATTTATCTTGTTCTACCTAGCCTTGAACTCCTCAAAAGTGAGAGCCTCGTAGCCCATGGCGTTGACTTCATCCTTGCCCTTTCCAGCCGCCATAAGCCCAGCGCGCGTGTTCTGATGCTCCCTCCACTTGTCAAGCAGGCTCTTTCCAGAGGCGTCTGCCTGAAGGTCTGGATTCGGTGGCGGAGCTGGATTGGAACCAGGAGGAAGAAGAATATTTCCAATCTGCTCCCTTGGCTGTTCTGGTGGTGGCATGGCAGTGAAGTCCTTGGGACTTGCACCAGCGGCTCGGGCCGCGCGTTGGGGCGGCACCCTCAGAAGTTTGTTTGTACCCAACTGGTCTCCTGTCACGCTTTTTATCTCCTAAGTCTTTGCATCACCACGTCTCATCTATTCAAACGAACTGCCTACTGATATGTTATCGAACATATTGCCATTGTTGAACTTCGTGACGTCCTCCTTCAACTGCTTCAGACCGCTCTTGCTTTCATCCTTCTCGTTCTAGTTGAGCTTGAATATCCTTTCAGCAAAATCTGCTATGATGTCTCCCTGGTTGTTGATGATGTGGGAACGCTCCTTGTTCAACTGGTCGAACGCCTCTATGACAGTCTTGAACGCCTCCTCATCGTCTCTGTCAGGAGCATTCATCATTTGCCTGAGGTTGTCAAGGAACTGACCGATGTACGCCGCAGGTCGGAGCATCTATGTTTCGCCAGTCTGGGGATTGTAGTAGAAGAACGCAGAAAGAAGTCTGGCTGATATTTCCGGGGATTCCAGCATCTACTTGAGTACCTGCTGCGAAAGCTCTGCATCGCCCTTGCCCATTTCCCACGTCTTTGACAGGAACTCGCTATACTGTTCAACCTGTTCAGAGTTCGTCTAATAGAGGGAGTTCATATTCTGGATTCTCTTGAGAAGGTTTCCAGAAATGTTCTAACCACCAAGGGAGTCAAGAAGGGCAAGGTTCTTCTCAGCAGTTCCCTTCATCTTCAGGCTTCTCACCGCAATGTTCGCCCTAGTAGCCTTCTCCTTGTTGTCCTCCGTGGGGTCTTTAGTGAGAACTTCCCTGTTCATTTCATATGAGACGTCATCCGCGCCCTCATCGAAGATGGACTTTATTCCACCCCACCACTCCTTCCATGGCTTTGCGAACTGCTCGCCGATGTCGCCAAGAGAACCCCATTTTCCGAAAGATATAATCCATTTGCCAAGGGCTACACCAGCCCTCAAGAGGCTTTCGCCAAGCACAAGAGGTATTTTCCAAATCATGGCGTAAATCTTTATAATGGCTTTCACAATTCCAAAGGCAATCCTGAAGAACTTCAGGTTCTTCAACCAATTCCAGAACTTTATCACCATACCTGCTATTGCGTGAATCACAATTCCAATGTAGTCACCAGCAAGGAACATGCAGAACACGTCTATGGAGTCCTTGCCCGTAGCCATCATCATCTTCTTGATGAACCCCTTTATCGCCAGAAACGCCTTTATCACCCATGTGACTGCTTTGACAATCCAGCTCTCAGGGTCAGTTATCTTGGCTATCCACTCAAACAGGAACTTGCCGACAGTAAGCACAATGCCCCACACGCCCTTGAGGAACCCCCACACGGGAGTGACTATGCCCATAACGAAATCCATAATCTTGTGGGCTATTCCCTATGTCTCACCAGTAAGTTTCTCGTAGAGCCACTTTCCAAGGAAAAAGAACGCGCCACCAATCAGTATGGCTATTGTCAGTGGGTTGCATAGAATCTTCTTGAATATGCCTCCGGTAGCCTTAAGAGCCTTCTTCACTCCCTGACCTATGTTTGACAGGGCGGAGAGAATCCTGTCAAACACTGATGGCACGAGCCACTTCATGAACTGTATTGGGGACATCAGAACTCCGGTGAAGAAGTTGAACACAGTAACCATTATGTTCGCTATGGGCTTGACCAGGAACCTATACGCCTTGTCCTTTATTCCAATGGAGAGTTTGCCCATCCAGACCCCAACCTTGTTCAGGAACTTGCCTCCCATCTTGAAAAGGCTTTTGAAGAAATTGACAGCCTTGAACACCAGTTTCTTGATTCCCTTCCACAACTGCTTTCCAATGAACTTTATGACCCTGAATCCCATCTTGGTCACTAGTTGTGCCGGGGCGAAATTCTAAATGGCTTTTCCAAGTTTGCCAGCCTTGGCGAGATTTATCATCTTCTTCACGCCCTTTATCACGCCCCTACCGACAGCACGGACTCCCTTTCCGACGAGCTTTGACGCTCCCCAGAACGCCTTTGCAGCGAATTTGGCTGTCTTATACACGGCCTTGACCGTCTTCTTGATGGCAGTATACACCTTCTTTATGACCTTGCCAACCATCTAAACGGCCTTCTTCACTGCGCGGTAGGTCTTGCCAATGAAAGACTTTGAAATCTTGTCGCGTATCTTCCTGCCAAGGTTCTTCATGGCAGCGCCAAGTTTCTAAACCACGCCCGGCTTCTTTTTCTTAAGGGGTTGTATCTTCAGGCCAATCCTCCCCATTACCGGGGACTTCTTGTTGGTGTTAAGAAAAAGTTTGGTGATTGCCTTTGGGTTCTTTCCGATGTTCGCAAGATTCGCGCCAAAAGCCCCCTTTGGCTTCTGGGGGACGTTGCTCCCAATCCTCTTTATGGTCTTCTATATGTTGTCAGTGACCTTCTAGTTGGTCTTCAGCAACTCCCCCTGCGCCTGGATATGGTTTTCAATCTCAGTCTGGATTTCATCAATCTTCTCAGCTATCTCGTCCTTTGTCTCGGTATGGACGTCAATATGCTCAACAAGTTTTTCCTGGTTGTTGTGGATTTTCTCAACAAGGGTTGTGATTTGAACGTCACGTTCCTTGTCCATGGATTCATCAGAACCCCCGTCCTTCTCCATCCCATCAGAAAGCCCAGCAATGGCTTTGAATATAGCCAGCTTGTTCGCCTGAATCAGTTTTATGGCGGCGTCAATCTTGGACACAAGGGCCTGATACTGCTCTGGGTCAATTGTGGATACTGGTTCAGCCGTCTCGCCAGTCTATATTATGGCACCGTTGGCAAGAAGCTCTTCAACGAGCCAGTCAATGAACTCATCTTCCTCAAACTTCTCGCCAAGCAGCTTGTAGATGTTGTCGTAGAGGACGTTCGTCAGCGTCTCGCTGTTGAATTTCAGGTTCTCTGAGAACTACTCACCAGCGTAGTTGACGTTGTTCTCAACCAACTGATACACCAGCTTGTCTATCTACCAGACGTGTTTTGACTGGGGCTTCTTCGCGTTCGCTGCTGTCTATTCAGAAGGCAACGCCCCAGTCTTTGGATTTTTCTCAGTTACTCGGTTTCTTACAGCCATGGTGAATCAAATCTACGATAATGGTATTTACCATTTTTTGGACAACCCCACTGGATTTGCGCCCGTTTGTTGGTAAATAGTAATGCACATTCAATTTGAAAAGGTAAACTGAAATGATTACAGGATTCATGGGAATAGCATATTCCACAAACAAAATAGAGAATGGAAAATTCGTGGACAAGACCCTTGAACGCGACTTCCTCCAGGCAAGGTACGAGTTGCTGAGGCAACCGAACAGAAAGGCGTTCAACGAAAGCGCGTGGAGGAAAAACACCGATGAGGCTAGAATAGAATTCCTCTATATGATTGCGGAATCAGATAGGCGCAACAGTGCTGACTTTGAACGCCCAGATGATTCAGAAGACCCAGTTCTTCCAACTGACACCTTCACCTACGATGGCTCCGAGAAGCCACCCAAAGAGGTCAAGACAATCATTGTGGGTCAGGAGGTTGACGAAATCCCAGATGGTGAGTTCAAGGACTTGCCAGAACTGAAGGACGTTGTTTTCTCTGACGAGACTAAGGACATGAAGATTGGCAAGAACGCCTTTGAGAACTGCCCAATGCTCACCACCATCAGGTTAAATGGCGTGACGTTCATCGGAGACGAGGCTTTCCTCAACTGCACTGGGTTGGTTGCAGTTGAACTTGGCTCCGACATCCAGCACATCGGCATGGGCGCGTTCAAGAACTGCACCTCCTTGACGACTGCAACAATCCCGCCAAACGTCACGTTCGTTGGGGACTATGCGTTCGCAAACTGCACTGGGCTGAAGACAGCCACTGTTATGGATGGCGTTGTGGAAATCCCAGCCTACTGCTTCCAGAACGACAACGCCCTTGAGCAGGTTGAACTTCCAATGTCCATTGAGAAGGTAGGGGACAACGCCTTTGAGAACTGCGTCTCAGCCATGGTGCTTGTGCCTACAACTGACATGAAGGAGGCTGAGGAACTTCTTGGCGTGAAGATGGTGGCAAAGGCGGAAGAGGACGAATCTCTGTTCAAGTGCGACCAGGGATATGTGGTGAAACTCTACAAGGACTTGTACTGAGGTGAAGTGACATGAAATTCTCAATATCATTCAAATACAGCAACGTGACCTTCAAGAACAAGGAAACGAAGGAAACCATCACCTACGATACGAAAGCCAGTGAGGGCAACTCATTCGTGTTCGACAATGTGGATGAGGATGTTGTAATCGGAATCGTGAAGGGCATCAAGGACAAGAAAGCATCTGCGGTATTCTCCTATGACAACTTCAGGACAAACTTCATCAACACGCTTGCCAGGAACAAGTGCAAGGAACTGTACGACAAGCTGGACAAGGGCGAGTGGAAAGTGGAGGATGTGGCAGTCTCCACAATCACCATAAAGGACCTGGAGTTCACCAAGCCCACAATGAACGCAAGGGAGAACATCACAGTGGAAAGCAGGAAGATAAAATGGCTTCCATACAGATGACCTGAACTTCCTGAATCCAGATTTAAGATGGCTGCCGAAACAGCCATCTTTCTTTTTGCTTTGTTGCCAATAATGGTAAATACCTTTGACAAATACAGGGATTCACAATGGCTACATCAACAGACAAACTTGCCCCAAGGATAATTGTAAACGAGCATGACATACTTCCTGGAAAGAAGAAGAAAATAAACCAGCCCGTGACACTGGTGTTTGGATTCGCGCCGGTTGGAAGGACGTGCGAAATGGTTGTGTGCAACAACACGAAGGACATTTCAACGGAATTCGGATTCCCAGTGTCTGCTCCAGAAAAGTATTTCATTGACGCGGCCACAAGGGTTGTCCAGAACGGGGCAACAGCCATAATGACGAGGCTTCCATACGACAACGAACAGTCCCACACAGTGAAGTACGTTGAATACAGGCTTGAAGACCCAATCTCAATCAAGGACATAGTTACTGTGCCACAGGAGACCAAGACCAGGAAGAAGGACAACAACGCAGTAACCTTGTTGAAGGAGATGCACGAGATTGACAAGCGCATGACCCAGGTCCAGAGGATTTCCCAGATTTCAAACGCGGTCGGAGAGCATATCCACTCAATGACGAACGAGGAACTGATTGAAATGGAGCTTGACCCCCAGGACAACCTTGAGGAAAACACGTTCAGAATTGTGGACATCAGAGGGGAGCAGTATGGCACTGGAGCTGGAAACCTCCAGTACACAGGCATATTCCCAATCATCACCACTGCGCCAATGGCTCTTTACTACCAGGACAAGATTGAAAACTCCAGTGAACTTGACGAGTGTCTGAAACTAGTTGACCTTGACAGCGGGATATAGATGGACTCTGAATGGTTTAGAAAGGCAGACCCAACTGACGAGAACGCGAAAATTGTCCAAAGCGAGATTTGCCTTGGCATTGTGGATTCAACCAACTTCAACACGGGGAAAAACAGGTTCCAGAGAAGCGAGACGTTCCAGGACAAGTGCGTGAAGAAGTTCCCGAAGGTGAACCTGCTTGAACCAGGAAAACTTGAAAAAGCCCATCTAGCTGACATTGGCATACTTGTGTGCAAGATAGGATGGGATTCCGACAACTAGAAGACAACGCTGTCAATAGTTGAATCGTTCCACGGAAAACTTGGGCGCACACATGGAAGCATTGACAGGAAGATAAACTCCACATCCAAGTACATCAGAATGTACAAGAACTTCTCAGTCCCAGGGGAGACTGACTTCTTCGTTGCGGACAACCAGACCATCACTTCACTTGGAATGGACTCGTCAGAGTGCATCAAGTTCATAAACTACAAGACGTCCATCATAGACCCAATCACATACATGCTTGAAAGCGTCTACTCTGACGTAGATTCAATAATGATTGACACAATCCTTGACTGCGGATTGTCTGCTATTGCGTTCCAGGCCTATGTTGCGAAAAACCAGAACGGGGAGAGCTTCTTCACGAACGACAAGGTGCGGACAAGGATTGACTGGACTAGGAACGACTACCCAATTGACGATTACATTGAGGACTACGCAAAGGTGTGGAACGAAATCACGAGATTGTTCGGTGACTTCATAAAGAACGTGAGGGGAGATTGCGTGTACATAGCTGACGGTCCGAGAATCCTCAACCTTGAACACAACTACCCCATCAAGAACTACACTGACATGGAGAACATAGAAATGTTCAACAAGTACCTTCCACTGTTCAATGGCTACACGAACAACTACGTGGGCCGTTACTGGAACTGGGTGTACATGGAGGACTTACAGTACTAGAACAGGGGATTCTGGGTTCCGGGTTCGGTCATAATGGGAAGCCAGTTGGCGGCGAACGATGCTGACGGGGAGATTTGGTTCGCGCCCGCAGGACAGTAGAGGGGAATTGTGTCATAGGCGTATGACGTCAGCGTGAAGACCAAGCAGTACAACTCTGAGAACGACCTTCTCTACTCTAACCAGTGGAACTTCTTCAACATCTACCAGAACGAGGGCGTTGTGGTGGAAGGTCAGAAGACCCTTTAGACGAAAAAGACATCCCTTGACAGGTTGAACGTGAGAAGGATGGTGTGCTGGATAAAGCAGCAAGTGAGGATAATCGGAAACAGATACAAGTACGAACCCCACACCAAGTCCGTGAGAAGGGCATTCAGGGACGATATAGACAAGTTGCTGTTCAGTATATAGAAGACAAGTGGAATAAGCGACTACAGGATAATCTGCGACAACACGAACAACACCATTTAGACAGTTGACCAGCACGAACTGTGGTGCAAGATTGCCATAAAGCCAATCAAGGCGATTGAATACATCGTCATAGACATCGACATAAAGAATGGCAATGTCGGATTGGCTGAGAATCAGGTTGTACTGAAGAAATAATTAGATGAACGCCTGCGCGTCAAACGTGGTGCATTTCCTTGACGCGATGTAGTCAGCCAAATGAACCATGAACTGAATTGGAGTCTTTGGCTTTGGCAATGTCACATCAGAATGACTGCTTGTGTTGAACCTTCCCATGTGCGTCTCAATGCAAGAAATGGCTATTGCCACATTCTGCTTGAACGCATCCTCGTCCTCAATGGAAGTCTCAAAGAAACTCTTGTTCTCCTTCGCAAACCGCTCAGCACGGTCAAGGATGAATTTCGCAGCAAGGATTGGATGCTCGAACTTGGTATGCTCAAGGTCAACCTTGTCTGGCATTCCCCTCTTGCAACAGTCATGGAAAAGACTTGCAAACACCATCCCAGGAACATAATCCCTCATGTCCTGTTCGTTCGCCTCAATGAGCATCTTCAGCCAGCGATACACCATGAGGGAATGCCTTGCAAGACCACCTTCGCCAAGCGCGTACTCTGGATGGTGATTGCCAGTTGAACTTGCAGCCTCCTTCCAGAAATACTCTGGAATCTCCTCAAGAACCTCCTGTGCGAACTTGCACAAGGATGGATTCAACGGACCCAGTTCAGAGTGAATCACCTTCTTAAACAGCTCCTTCTCGGGGACTTCAACATCATTTATCATTACCATGGGTTTTCCTTCCTCACTTGAAGAACGCAGACAGCGCTGAGTTGCTTCTCGTCACAATGCTATCCCTTATCTCCTTGATGTCCTTGCCCTTCATCAGTGAGCAGAACTCATCGTAGAGAATCGGCACGTCAAACCTCATCTTGTCAGCATGGACAATGGTTGAATACTTCTTACCAGAGAGGCAACCGAACACATCGCCAAGGTAGGGGACGTTCTTGCCGCTCAAGGAGCGCACAAGCCTGATAGTACCCATCTTGGGATTCAACTTGTCAATCTGGTTGTCAATCCAGTCCAATGCGTCCTTCAGGAACATTGTGTCGCTGTTGAAGTGGTAGTGCGGAATGTCGTAGTCAAATACGGTATCGTACTCGCCCTCGTCCTCAGTGGAGATGTCAATGATGACGAAGTTCAGCGCCTTGAGCAGCATTGCCATGTAAGTTCCCTGAAGCCCGGGCTTCGGACCAACCATCCATTCCTTGAACTTCCTGGAAATCACGATGTTGTTGAAACGCCCAACCGTTGAAGTCAAGTCAAAAATGAACTCGTGAAACCACTCCTCAGTCTCGCCACCATCAATGTCACCGATGATGTTGAACGGAAGCGTGTTCTTCATTTCAATGCCTTTCGCAAATGTGGCGTGGATGTTGTCAGCTATTGAAATGGCATGTGGGTTCTCCCCGATGAGAAGAACATTGAACACGCCAATCTCATCTATGTTTTTCCTCTTCATTTCTCAAATTCCTCCTAAATAGGCTCTGCTGGACGAAAGTATCTGCTTGATGTAGTTGACCAACGTCACCTCGCTCACTGGCTGATAGTCCCATAGGTCAGTGCAGACGTTTATGTTCAACACCTTGTTCGCCTTGTCCACAAGATACTTCTCGCCGTTCCACAGGGAGTGGTTGTGACCGCAGATGTTTATGTCACCAGGCTTCAAGTGGAGCCTGCTCCTTGGGTCGGTGGATGGATAGTGGCAAAGCACCACGTTGAACGCCTTGCCAAGAACCATCCTCATTGAAAGCGCAATGCTTTTCACGCCGTTGTTGGAATCGTGGTTGCCCTCGATGTTGACCACCTTGGCTGTGAAACGCCTCTGCGTCTCACGCCAGGGCAGCAACATCCCAGGCCGTCCAGTATCGTCCTTGAGGCAGTACAAGTCACCTATGTGGTAGAGAACATCGTCAGACGAATTGGCAATCTCGTTGCAGTTCTTTATGAGCTTGTCAGTCATTTCAATGTTGTCCAGAAAAGGACGCTTGCACACCTCAAGGACTCTACTAGACCCAAGATGCAAATCTGATGTGAAGTACCTTCGCATGATTCAGCATCTTGACCGCTTCCCCTTAGTTCACGAACTCAGCCAGAACCTTGTCCACCATCGCGTTGATGTCCTCAACGTCCTGCGTGGCAGGCTTTGGCGCTGGTGCTGCTTCCTTCTTCGGCGCAGGAGCAGGTTCGGCCTTCTTCACAGGAGCGGGCTCCGGTGGAAGGGGAATGTCGTCAGCATCCTCCGTCACATCCTTCGCAATCGGGTCCTCAACAACAGGAGCAGGCTTCACAGCCTCCTTGTATGCAACCGGCGCCTTGGGAGCCGCAGGAGGAATGTCCATCGGAATGTCATCGTTCATCGACGCCTGGGAGGAGAAATGCTCCACATAGAACTGCTCAAGTTCCTCCTTGGTCGGAACCTGATACCAGTTGGCGTCGAACTGGACGTCATCAACCAAATCGTCAGTGAGGGAATCCAGGTGCTTCGGAGAGGTCGTGAAGCCAATGCGCGTGAAACCGTTCTTCATGAAACGGAACTCGTTTGGCTTGCCCTCGTTCTTCACCTTCTCAACCTTGCCCCAAGTGAAGAAAAGGTCGCAGGCATCGTTGTTCCATATTGGCGTGTTGTTCGCCTGTGACGCCTGAATCTGGGTGAGAAGAGCCTTGTAGCCGTCCTCATCCAGGGTCATCACCTTCACGGAACCGTTGCCAGCCTCGTAGTTGGGGTCGTTCACCACATACACCAGAATGCGCGCCGCAAAGGTGTTGTGCAGAGCCTTCATCTTTGCCTTGGCTTCCTGGTTCTTGTAGTGGGAGTCCGAAAAAGCCTTCCACGCAGCACCATACGCGGCGCACATCGGGCACTGGGCTTTGCTCAGCGTGCTGTTCGCCTTGACGTAATCCGTCTGGGGGCAGACGATGGTGTGTGCCTTGCGGCGAGGCTTCTCAGGGTCGTCCGGGTTGGGAATATCCTCCCACACCTGATGGATGTGCTGGATAATGAACGGGAAGTCCCTGTAGTGGGCGAAATTGGAAGAGGACACGAAGTTCGGGTTGGGCTGCGTGTTGAGCAGGCGAACGCGGTAGAACTTTCCATCTTCCGTGGGGCGCAAGAACATCTGACTCGTGTTCTTTGCGAATTCACGGGCTTTCCTCTGAGTGAGGAGACCCGTCATGATTGAACTTGTCGGCATACCGACATGTGCATTGGTCATCATTTTTACTTTACCTCTGTTTTTCTTGTTTCTGTTTTACTTATCATCGGTTCAACAAGCATCCACCTGCTGAACACAGGTATTTACAAGTTTCACCAATAAATAATTATACATAAATCGTCACCCGTTAAGTTTTATCACCTCAATGGCGTTCTTGATGTTGTAACCGAACTCAGAGAGCGATGAGATTGCCTGGGCTATGACTTCCAAGGACAACTCAATGCCCTTCCTGGTCTGGTCAATCTTCTTCAACGTCTCATCGTCCTGGTTCACCGTCTTCAACTTGTCAAAGGCATTTCCCTTCGCCTTTGCAGCAAGGGTCTTCTGGTACTCCGCCCTTATTGAATTGAGTTTCTGCAACGCCTCCTTCTCCTTCGCCATGTAGCCTACCCATTTGGCTTTCATGGAGGAGGTGGTAAGGGATTTCTCCCTCAAGTTTGAGAGGGTCAGGTTCAAATCGTCCTTCAATTCCTTTGAGTACTGGATTGCTGGACTTTCCTTTGTGTCTGTGTTGTCTGCCATAAAATCCTCATCTACATTATACACCATCGCATCGGTCCTGTAAATGGTAAATGTATTTTTAGTGCGACTTTGTATAATTGAACTAAACGAGGAAGATAATCGAAAAATGTCGAAAACGAGAAATAGCATTTCACGCAAGATGGGTGGCAAAAACGCCCATACCGACATTGTTTCGTACCAGTTGCACAATCTAGCCCTATCTGATTCGGAAAAACTCCCTGAGATTGAAACCCTAGTGAAAACCTACAACTCCGCGTCCAGATGCGCGTTCAAGAGGTTCAGGGAACTGGGGTTGAACGGAATGCTGAAGGGAAACCACGGCAAGAAGAACTTCTGGCAAATTGACAAGGAGGCTGGCTCACCCATCCAAGGCACAATCATGATGCTGAGGGAATGGCTCATAAAGAACGGTTATGTACTGGATTCCACCCTTCTCCAGAACGCCGTAATGTCAGGGTTGAAAACCTACCGCTCATTTGAGAAGAAGCAGAACAAGTGGCAGACCTCAAAGGAAAACCCAGTGTTCGGGGACATGGAGGCAAGGTCAAGGAACAAACTCACAAAGGACGAGTTCCAGTTGACAAGAAACGCATCCATCACAGTAATTGGCAAGGCGAAAGTGGGCAACCCCAAATTCCATCTGGATGTTGAGAACAGCACACTGGCATTCACATGGAAGAGAAAACGCATTGAGTTCTCCTATACCTCAAACCGCTTCTCCAAAAAGTGTCTGAAAACCCTAAACCTGATTGCAAAGGGAATGGCAGATGGAACATTGCCAGTCACTGTGACATTGACAAGGCTTTCCAATGGAAGATTCAATGCAACCCTCACTTGCTCTGCTGGGGAACTGAACAGAATAAAGGGCAAGACCTAGAACAGAACTTCCAGTATAGTCACTGGGATATGGGTCAGTGACGAAGTTGTACACCATCAGGTCATAAACACGAAAACGAACAAGGTAATCCACTCAAAGACCTGGAAGGTGGATGATTTCTCTGGTGAAAAACGAGCAAGGAAATACCTTGACGAGAGGATTGCGAAGCATGACTGGGAGAAGGTGAATGCAATCAAGAAGAGGATTGCGAATAGGACAGTATCAGAGACAAGCAGAATCCTCAACAAGATTTTCAGCACAAGCAAGGGATATGGCGCAAGCACTGTGGTTGTTGAAACGCCAAGGCACAAGGGCAACCGCGACTTCAACAACTCCTACATATCCTTCAGCAAGGACAAAATCATGAACAAGTCAGCAAGGACTTGCTTCATGACATATTCAAGGCTGGTGAAAATGGTTCAAACCAAATGCTCAGAGTTCGGTATGGAACTTGGCAAGGTGGACGGAACATTCATCCAGCTAAAGGCGATTTTGGAATCCCATTCCATGACAGATGCTATAAGGAACGCCTGCACCTGCATGGTCGGGAGGTTTATCAACAAATCAGACACTGGCTTGACCGACTGGCGCAAGTGGATGTCTGACCCTTCCATGCTTGATTGGGTCGGGCATCTGCTCCACAACAAACGCCCTCGGCAGGCCAGGACTGAGATTAGAAAGGCGTTCAACTCAAGGGCAGTGGAGAAAGCTGTCCGCCTGGTTGACAACAGGAACAGACTCGGTCGCATGGTTTCTCAGTGAAACGCTGGGAACTTCCCCATGGGAATGCAACCTGAAGAGTCCATTTCGTAATATCCACACATGGTCTGACCAACCATTTATCTGGCTTTATTCGGATTTATTCTGCATCTTTCCATACGTACATAATATGCCGTTAAAGATTTCGTGACAACGACCTGACAGCTTTTAACCACACAATACTGAACACAATATGATGGAAAAATATTGTAGAAAAAGCATGTTGATTGAAGAAAATTGAAAAGAAATCACTGAATGGAAATCATGTTGGAAAAAGATATTGAATGTCAGAACTTCAGCAAAAGGTTACGAAGCTCTAATTGAACATCGAATGGGGGTTATGCTGGCAGAGCCAACCATAACACCCCGAATGTCTGACGACATTCTCCCCCCGAACTACAGCACCTTGTCCAAAAAGACTTATAAATGGGCTGGTGTTGTCTTCAACGAATCTGCTGAATCAGGCTGGTGTACGTTGAGGTTTTCACTCTCCAAACCTGAAGTAAGAATTTTAATAATAGGGTTATACGAGTTCTGTGTTTTCACACGCGCCCATGAGGGGTGCGCGTTTTTTGTCGTTAAAAAAGAAACCCTCTCCGAATGGGAGAAGGTTTCAATCGCGCTTATGGAAATGGAATTATTTGCTTTTCCTCCGAGCAAGGGTGCTGTTCTTTCCGTTTTCAACCATCTTCTCTATGACCTCATAGACATCTGTACCGTCATATCCCGAAACGGCCTCCCACAACATTGCCTTTACTGTTTTCTCGTCAACCCTGTCTGTGGCAATCCAGTTTCCGAGGACATACCAAAGGGATTCGCAGTACTCGTTTTTGGTCTTTGTCCCAAGTTCTTCCCATTCATCGTTAAGTTCCCTTGCCTTGACGTCAAACTCGTCTGGCTCCCCATAGTTTTCATCGCCATAGTCCTGGGTGTCATAGTCATTGACTGAGGATTCGCCAGCAAGTTCCCCCTCAAGCGGCCAGAGTTCTCCAAATATCTCTTCGTCGGAAATCCACTGGAAACTTGCATCTCCCCATTTCTCGCCCTCGTTCTCGGCGTCCCCAATCCCATTGACCAGCATTTCAAGGTTCTCTTCAATGTTGTCGTACTTTGGGTCTGTTGGGTCATCCCCCTCTGGAATTCCAACGTAAATCTCTATGTGCTGTTCCTCGCCCGTTTGGTGTTCACTGCAATAGCAAGACACTTCCAGACCATTATTTCTGCAAAACTCTTCAATCTCTCCTGGAATGTATTGGCACAGAAGTTCCTCCTGCTCAGTAACTGGAACATCTTCTTCGGCGTCGTGTGGATGAACGCCCTCGTTGAACTTCTTTCCGAACTTTTTGGTGGATTCCCAATAATTGTCTTCATCATTGAAAACCCAGTCAAGTTCTGGAAGAATGCTCTTTATCTTCCCCTTGTTCTTTGGGTCGTGAATCCATGCCTCAAAATCACCTTCAGATTCGGGAAATCTCTCCTGGATTTCAGCCTCAAAGTCCTCATAAGGAATTTCCTTGTCCTTCCACTGGAGGAATTCCTCTCCATCTGAATATGTTCCCTTGTTCAATCCGCGAATGCCCAGGAAATTCTTTTCCTCAACTCCATCGCCAATCATGGAATCCATTTTTCTGTCATGGATTGCCTGAAGGGTATCTATGTCACCAAAATCGCTAATGGACTCCTTTGTAAGTCTTCTAGTTTTTCTTTTCATTTGCTTATCCTCTATGGGTTAATTCTATTTACCAATCCTCATCCATTTTTCGTTCACCGCGTTTCCATCATCGTCAGTGACCTGGATTTCGTCCGTGTCGGGCTTTTTCGCCGGTTCCTCGGGTTCGTCAGTCACCGTCACCTCATCGTCGGATTTCTCCTCTGGCTTTGGCGGTTCGGGCTCCTGTTTTTCCACAGGTTCCTCTTTCTATGGTGGTGGAGGAGGTGGCGGTTCCTTTTCCTTGGGTTCTGGCTTCGGTGGTTTCTCCACCGGCTCGGAAACCTTCACGGGCTCAGCCTTGGCTGGTTCCTCCTTGGGTAGTTTAGCCTGGGGCTAAACTTTCTTTGGTTCAGGCTTGCTAGGCTCAGTCTTTCCAACCGGTTTCTCTGGGGTGGAGGGTTCTTGCGGACGAGGCTCTGGCTTCTCCTTTGGCTTTTCTGGCTCTGGCTTCACAATCTCCTTGTCGGGCTTCTCCTCTGGCTCATGTTCCTTCTCCTTGTCCTATCTCTGCTTTTCAAGTCGGTCAATCTCCTGCTTTATCTCAACGTCCCAGCGTGGCGTGAATGACTGCTTGCTTTCCTTCACTTGCAGGCAGTTTTCAATCAAGAAGCACTTGATGCCATGCTCCTGACCTGGGGTGAAGTCATCTGCGTAGAAGTAGGTGCTTCTTCCTCTGACCTTCGTGTTCCTCGTTCGGTAGGAATATGGCGCAACCTTCCGTGATATGATGGAGCCGTCCTCCACAGTTTCGTATTTCAGCCACAGCATCTTGTGGTTCTCAGCGCACCATGCCACTGTGTCCCACATGTCGTTCTGCCTTGCCTCCTCCATCATCTGCTCTTCTGAAAGCAGGTCCTCGTTCACGCGCCTTTTCTTTCTGCGTTTTCTGCGCTTCTTCTTTTCCTCATCCCCAGTCTTGAATTTCTTGCCGTTTGGCATTGGGGCGTTCACGCCTGGAAGTTCTATGTCGTCTATTATCCACACGCAGTTCTTGCAGTACACGCCCTTGAACTCCATCGTGTAGTGACTGTTCTCAATGAGCCACTTGGTGTATATGGGGAACGAGTTCAGAAAATCGTCATCGCCAACCTGGACAATCCGCTGGATTGTCTGCTTTCCAGATGTCATGCCCATGAAGTTGCCCATGAACACTGCTCCGCCAGCAAGGTTTGTGTTCTTGCTTATGTCGGAGCCGAACCAGCAAAGGTCTATGAGTTCGCGGTTGGTTACACGTATGTCCATGTAGTCGCCCTTCTTCATCCCATGCTCAATGGCGTACTGGCGAAGAACCTGACCGCAGCGCCACATGATGTCGTGGAACATCTTCTTCGCGCCGCAGATGATGGATGCGTTCTCCTGCTTCTGCGAGATGCCATAGAGGGAACCGTCCTTCAGCCTCACTGTGGTGTCGGAGCGGTTCACCTTGCCCTTTTCGCCATGCTCCTTGGATGCGTCTATGACCTCCACTATGTCCAGTTTCACGTTCGTGCCATATCTGTCGGAAACATCCAGATGGCAAACGCCCTTCTTCTCAATCTCCTGGCGGATGAAGTCCTGCAAGCCAATCTCATTTGCGCGTCCTGCCCTGAAGTCACCGCCCTTCCTTATTCTGACTATGTAGGTTTCGTCCACGTTGTCCTGAACGATTGCAAGGGCGAATCCATCCTTCTTCGTTTTCCTTATGTTTCTGAACTGGATGCCAAGTTCGGGCCCGATGTTTATGGCAAGTTCCTTGCGCATGCCCTTTGGGTCAGCGCAGTTCACCTGGATTTCCTGGGTTGTTTTCCTCACCTGGTTCACAACCACGTGCAAGTCCTTGGTTTTGAGAAGTTCGACAAAATCCTCTATGGACTTCTTGTCGGCCTTCTTCACTTCAAGGTAAAGTCTTTTCCATTTGCTTGCCATTTCGCATTTCCTCAGTTGAACTTCAGCCAGCTTGGCGCACCGTATCTTCCCTTGTGCTGCTCCATTTCGTTCTGGAAGCACCTACCGATTTCGTGCCTTGTCTCATCGTTCTCCCACATTGGGGAGTCAATGAGCGCATCGTACATGTCCCTGACTGTAAGCAGGTCCTGGGAATCCAGTGAGTTGTCGTTGAACACCTTGTGGATTATCTCATCTGGGTCGTCTGTGATGAACTCCCTCTCAACTTCCCATCCCTTTGCATATCCACCTGACTTCTTCACCTTCCTCTTTCTGTGAACCTTGAACAGTCCTTCGTTGAACTTGAAATCGTACCTTATCATGTCCACTGGCAGTTCTCCCTCTCCTGGGATGTTGTCAGTCTTGAGGATTTCCCTATGCCCGCCCATTGCAATCGCCTTGAGTAGAATCATCCTCACTGCGGCCTTGGGGTTTATGTCTTCGGGGTTCTCGCCATCTGGCACTTCCCTCTCCATGTCGGTGTGCATTCCCCAAGTTACGAACTTCATGTTGTTCGTGATGACGAAATCCAGTTGGACGTACTTGTCGTCCTGCTTTCCGTCTGCGTTCGCAATCGGCCAGAAGCATGACACTGACTTCCACCCATATCCCTTTGCGGTCGCGTCATACACGTCAAGTTCATCGAACAGGTCCTGGCAATAGTCTATGAACTCCTCTGGGGTTTCGCATTCGGTGCCAGCCATCACCTTGTCCTGTGGCATGGCTAGGTCTATGTCTCCTGACGTTCCACCTGGAAGCTTCTTCCCGGTTGAGCCTACGCTCTGCACATCGTCCTTGGTCAGTCCAAGTCTAGGCAGCAGCCTCTTGTAGATGTCCTGAAGGGTTGCCTCAACATTCTCCTGGTTTATCCTGGCTTTCTTGTCGTCTGGGCAGGCTGACTTGGCGTGTCCGCCCTCGTTCACCTGCTTCTTCTACTGCCTTGCGTTGAACTTGTCAGCCTTGGTCTGGTCCGTCATTGAGGGATATTCGCCTCCCTCGGGATTCATGATGGCGTACACTTCCTCAAACTGCTGTTCGCTCAGTTCGGATGGAAGCACCTTCCTCAGCGCCTCCTTGTCGTCTATGTGGTCTCTGACATAGGTTGCGGATATGTTCTCATCGCCCTCCTGCGTTGCGTCTATTGCGTTTTCCTCAATGGGCAGAATCTCCACGTTGTTCAGCGTTGACTGGAACTTCTCGGTGGTGAATGTCTCAAACCTGGAAATGTCGTCCTTCTTGGAGAGACCGAACATCACCTTGCAGTTGGAGAAGTGCCTGACAGTCGCAGAAATCCAGTTCATCGGGTTCAGGGTCATGGCTATCTGCACGTTGTCCAGATGCGCCGCCTTGCAGTAAATCTCCAGTATCTCGCCAGCCACGAAGTTCGGCATCGCCCTTCCAAGTTTGTCGTATCTCTGGGACGCAACATTCGTCTGGCCTGACACCGCCACAATCACCTCATCGCAAATCTCAGCATAGTGCTTTATCATGTCAAGGTGTCCCTTGTGCGGTGGTCTGAACGAACCTGGAATCAGCGCAATGGTCTTCCCCTTCTAGTCCACAACCTTGCCATCTATCATTTCAACAAGGGACATGACGTCCGTTGTGAGTCTGGATGGGTCGAACCTCTCTGGCAGGTTCTTCGCCCTGTCCTTTGAGATGCCATCTATGAACTTGGGAAGGTCAGTCCTTGTCTCGGCGTTCTTCACAAGTTCCTATGCGCGTTCAATGTACTTTGGAAGCAGTTCTGAATACTTGTCCTGGTACTCCTCTGGGTTCTGCCTCACCTTGTTCACCATCTAAACCAGACTTGCCTTTTCTGGGCTTCCAGTGATGTTCGCAAGGAAAAGCTTCGTGAAGTCCTTCATTTCGTCTATCTCGGAGAAGTAGCCGTTGCGTATGTCCTTCCATGACTGGTAGTGTATGCCATAGAGACGTCCGCCCATTTCAAACGCCACGCCCTCAAGAGAACCATCGTCAGCTGGCATTATGTCGGGGTTCTTGAACTTCTTCTTCATCAGGTCAGTCATGGCGGCGTTTATCTAGTCGCGGATGCTCTCTGCCTGTTCCCTCTTCATTTTCTCTGGAGGCGTGCTTCTCAGTTGCTGCATCATTTCCTCTGGGAAGTCAGACGCGGACACCTCAACCTCCTGCGCGAACTGGTTTATGTCGAAGTAGGATGCTGAGGAATCCGACAACTGGGAGCAGGCGAAGTCTATGACCTTTTTCTTCTGTTCAGGTTCAAGGTCAAACGCCCTTTCCTTCGTCATGCCCTTCGCGTCTATCACCACAAGCGAACCCTTTGAGCCAAGTTTGTTCGCGTCATAGGTTGTTCCGACATACGTTATGGTTCCGTTGTCGTCCTTGAAATCGTCGCCGTTCGCAAGCAGTTCTCCGACAAGTTTCACGCCCTCAAGCCCCACCTTGTGCAGGAACCCCTGCATCTTCTTGTTGTGGTGCTGTTCCACGTAATCGTAGAAGTTGCGTTCGTGCGGATGGACGCTCTTGTTGGATTCCACGCCCTGCTTGTCCATCAGTCCTGAATAGGACAGCTCCATCATCACCTTACCGTCCAGCCACGCAACTCGGAACGGATAGCCGTCAATCTTGGGCGTGGTCTTTATCATCAGTGATGCCTCGTTCACGCCCGACACGAAATCAGACAGAAACTGGCGCAAGTCCTTTCCGGTGAGCTGGTGGATTTTCGTCATGGCCTGGCGCGGCGTGTCAATCTCCGTCATGTCCTTCGTGGAGCGGATGGACTCGTCCATTTCCTCAGGGAGCTGGTAGTCCGCCACCTTCATTCCCATGAAGTCCTCCAGTTCAGGTGGCAGATAGTCCAAGCCGCCCTTCTTCATCGAGCGTCCAATGCCCTCGCGGAGAGAGTCTCTGAATATCTCCAGTTTCTCTGGGTCTTTCAATATGCCCTGCTTCTTCACTGCTTTCCATGCATCATCCCATGTGAGCATGTTGGCTGAATCCACCCCAAACAGAATCTCGCATATCTCGTCTGGGTCGTCAGTGATGAGTTCACGGTCAATCTCCTTCTCCCCAGCAACGTGGATTCCCTCGGCTCCCTTCTTGCCCTTCATCAGAGGACGCTCAAAGGTCTTCTTCATCAGACCTCCCTCTTCGTGGCTGTATGAGAATCGCTCCCATTTCACTGGCTATTCCCCATCAGAGCCGTTCACAAGTCCCATGTCCAGTACCTTGTAGCCCGACACCCTTGCAGTCGCCCTGATTAGCTGGTTGCGCACAAGTCCCTTAACATATGGCTGACCCTCAACTTCCTCGGGTCCGTACTGACCCCAAGCCTGGAATTTCAAGTTGTTCACTGGGATGAGGTCAAGCTGCACAATCTATCCCTCCTGCTTCCCGTCATCGTTGCTGATTGGGTAGCCAACTGAAGTCCCCTGCCATTCCCACCTGGGGAAGTTCTTCACAATCAGACCGTACTTCTACCCAAACTCCTCCACAAGGTCGAACCATTCGTTCACGTCCTTGATTCCAGTGCTCTTCTCAAGGGCTTTCTTGGAAATGGCTATGTCTATGTCCCCACTGGAGCCGTTGTCCAGCTTCTTTCCGGTTGAGCCAAGGAAAGAGATTTCGTCTTCGGTTAGACCGAAAAAGTCCATGACCTTCTGCTTCGCGGAATCCATCGTGGACTTCGCGTTTTTCTAATTCAACCTGACTGCACCCGGGATTCTATGCCCGCCCTCAGTCACCAGCGTGCTTTCCTTCACTGGTTTTTCCTTCTTTGGTTTTGGAGCTGGCGGCGTGTAGTCAGTAAGCCCAAGTTCCTCAAGCATTTCCTGGGGCACCGCCATTCCATCGTTCAGCTTGCCAATGATTTTGCCCTTCAGTGCATCCAGGAACTCCTGCCACTTGTCGGGTTTCTTCGCCCAGCTTGCCTTGTGAGCGGCGTTCCACGCGCCATCCCATGTCATCAAGTCCTTGCCTTTCACCTTCGGCCCGAACATCAGCTTTGCGATTTTATCTGGGTCGTCAGTCTTCAGCGTCCTTGTGTCCTCGCCACCACTTTTCTTGTATACTGTTCCTGGTGCGTCCTTTGGCTGCTTGTCCAGTGGAAGCAAAGTTGTGTGCTTTATGTTCAGTCCCTCTGGCGTGTAGAAGGAGTACCGCTCCCATTCAACAGGCTGTTCAACGTACTCGCCGCCTTGTTTCACATATCCTGTTTTCAGAATCTTTGGATTGTCCATTGCATGAGCAGCTGCCTCAAATATGAGGTTGCGGATGCAGCCCTTTATGTACTGCTCCCCTTCAACTTCCCTTGGCGCGTACTGCGACCATATCTGGAACTTCATGTTCCTTGATGTCATCATGTCCAACTGAACGAACTCGTCCTCCTATTCGCCATCGAAGTTCTGGATTGGACATCTGATTGAGTATAGGTTGCCCTTTCTCACGCTGGCTATTCCCATATCGTCCAGTATTGGCTTTGCAAACTCCTCCAGCGCCTATGCCTGTTCGTCAGCTGACATGGCATCTTTCAGGTATTCCACGCGCAGGCAGTCAATGCCAAGGTCTATGTCCCCACTTGTTCCACCAGCCAGTTTCTTTCCAGTGCTTCCAAGTGGCTGGACGCATTTCCTGTCTATCTCAATGGCTGGAAGTATTGTGTCGTAGATGTATTTCAGCGTTGCCGCCACGTTCTCCTGGTGTATTCTATGGACGGGAAGGGGCTTGCCCCTCTTGTCCACGAAAGGCATGTGACCGCCCTCCAGCATCAGGTCCTTTTCCTCTCCGACAAGGATTTCCCTCAAATAGTTCGGGTCCATCTGGTTCACAAGTTCAGTTATATCGTCCATTTCTCAAATCCCATTTAATGTCTGTGATGCTATTTACCATTTCAGTGCGCATATTGTAAATACACAGTGACAATGAAAAACAGACTTCAGTTCAACGAGGGTGGCAATATGTTCCCCGACTGCGTTCCCATAAAGCAGGAGAACGTTTCCGCAACGTTGGATGACATATACGAGAGGTTCATCGAGGGGGAACTGCAACTGGAGCCAGGAGCTGACACCACAACGCTAGGGTCAACTGGCAAGAAGCTGGATGGGGACACAAGCAACGACTTGGACATAGCACTGGACTACAACAAGCTTCAGGAAATATGGGACTTGCCAGATTGGACTGGGAAGAGGATTGCAGAATGGGTAGACTTGGCGAAGGACGCTGCTGCGAACTGCCATGTGAAGTTCAACATGGCGGCTACTGTATGCTCCCTCAGATGGCCGATAAAGGGCAAGGGTCAGCGCGGGAAGTACGTTCAGGTTGACTTGAACCCCACGCCAAACATGAAGATGACGAGTTTCGGTAGGTTCTCCCAGCAGGCGCGTGATGGAGAGACTTTCTTCAAGGGAACTGTTAGAAACATCATGCTTTCAATCATGGCCCGATGCTCCTACCACAAGGACTTGACCGACGAGACGCACATCAAGGTTCTGTCGGATGGAACAGAGAAGGAAGTCCACAACGAATACGAGGGCTGGACATACGATGGCAACTCTGGTCTGCATCTTTGCCACAAGAAGTACGAGAGATACGCCAAAAGCGGCAAGGGATTTTAGAAGGGTGACTGGAAGCCCCATGCGTCAGTTGTGGATTCACCAGTGATTTCATCTGACCCAGACGAGATTGTGGAAATGATTTTCGGAAAGGGGGTCACGCCAGATGACATTGACACAGTTCAGAAGATGTGGAGGGCGTGGAAGAACTCGCCTGCAGTGAAGGAGAACCCAGACCTGATTGAAGAAGTGAAGACATAGGTTCAGCGTTCCGCTTCCAATAGTCCAGACATAGAGTTTCCAGATTTCGATGGCGAGGAGTTCGTGAACGAAGCCAGGAAAGACCCATCTGGGCAAGTTGACGATTACCTCAGGTCCTTGTCAGAGGATTAGATTCAGACCCTCACGTTGAGGTGTGTCGAGTTGCTGGACAAGTGGAACGAGCCACAAGGTTCCGACACAGTCCTTAGAGTGAGGCAAGTGGTGGACAACGATGATAGGTTCTTGAAGTTCCTTCGCAAGACTGTTCCGTTGACTGAACCAAAGCCACGCGACATGGGCGCGAACACCTTTGTCCAGCACTTCTTCGACCCACCGTTTGACTTGGAGGCTTTCATTGGGAAGATGGCAAGGGAGAAGGGAATACCGTTCGCATAGGCAGAAAAGGAATGGAACGATTCCAACATGGAGAAGACCCACGTTGGAAGGTACGCGCACATGCTCGCTGACGATGCTGTGAACGGTCGCCCGCCATCCAAGGAGGGTACAAACCCCAAGGAGATTGCAGT